>Ga0308158_10003134_pt1 | contig 14855 bp, 12 predicted proteins | sample PhyBR2_FD_201038 | JGI IMG/M metagenome (GOLD analysis project Ga0308158, IMG submission 201038) | Phyllosphere microbial communities from UC Gill Tract Community Farm, Albany, California, United States - DLSLB.R2 | ecosystem: Host-associated > Plants > Phyllosphere > Unclassified | place: USA... | reverse complement strand
CTTTCTGCCTCATTGTAAAACCGTCCTTTTGCAAATTCAAGTCCCTGAATATCGATAAATTCATAAGAAACAGGAACAATATTTACATCACTGACAATCTTGGAACCGTATTTTATATTTTCTGTTTTGGTAAAAATTTGATAACCCAATTCGGCCGTGTTATTCATAACGCCCTTTAGATACACATATTCATCATACTTAACATTTGGAAATTGCTCTCTTTTCCATTTAGGAACATCATTAGGCCCGAAAGAGAATTTCATTAAATAAATGGTATTTTTATCTAAACCACTTAGGTCATGGGTAATTTTTCTGTCTAATGAATCCACAGCAGCCAGTACAGCAATAATCGAAAAGATTCCAATAGTTACTCCAAGTAAAGAAAGTAGGGTTCTTAATTTGTTATTTCGCAAAGCATTGATAGCAAAAGCAAAACTTTCTTTTAACAATCGAAGATATAGCAACATAAAACTATTTTTAATAAGGTAAAATTCTGTAAATATTATTCAAAAACCTAATATAAATTACTTTTAACACAATAAAATACAGCTATTTCAGTCAGATTAAAAAATAAATAATTAAATACAAATTATCTCAATTCCGGATAGCTTAATTTTCATATTAAAAAACTATTTTTGCACTTTATAATTAAAACTATTCATGAGCACGTCAAAAACAATTCAATCTGCATTAATTTCGGTTTTCTCGAAAGAAGGTCTTGAGCCTATTGTTAAATTATTACACAGTCAAAATGTAACTCTTTATTCAACAGGAGGAACTGAAGACTTTATAAAAAATTTAGGCATTCCTGTAGTACCAGTTGAAGAAGTTACTTCTTACCCATCAATCCTTGGAGGAAGAGTAAAAACATTACACCCAAAAGTTTTTGGAGGAATCCTGAACCGTCAGGACAACGAAAGTGATGTGCAACAAATGGAGGAATTCAACATTCCACAAATTGATTTAGTTATAGTTGATTTATATCCATTCGAAAAAACGGTAGCTTCAGGAGCTAGTGAAGCTGATATCATTGAAAAAATTGACATCGGTGGAATTTCATTAATTCGTGCTGCTGCAAAAAATTTCAAAGACACAGTAATTGTAGCTTCAATGAACGAGTACAGCTTGTTCTTAGACTTAATTACAAAACAAAACGGAGCTACAACTCTTGAAGACAGAAAATTATTAGCGACTAAAGCATTCCACGTATCTTCTCATTACGACGGAGCTATTTTTAGTTATTTCAATACTGACGAAACTATCTACAAAGCAAGTATTGCTGATGGTCAGGTATTGCGTTACGGAGAAAACCCACACCAAAAAGGATACTTCTTTGGAGATTTTGACGCTATGTTCCAAAAATTACACGGAAAAGAATTATCATACAACAACTTATTTGATTAACGAATTCAAAACTGACGGACCTACATTTGCAATCTTAAAACACAACAATGCTTGCGGATTAGCTTCCAGAAACACTATTAGCGAAGCTTACTTAGCAGCATTAGCCTGCGACCCAACTTCAGCTTTTGGAGGAGTATTAATTTCTAATACTAAAATTGATGTTGCTACAGCAACAGAAATCAACAAATTATTCTGCGAAGTAGTAATTGCTCCTGCTTATGATGCTGAAGCTGTAACTATTTTACAGGAAAAGAAAAACAGAATTATTTTAGTTCAAAATGATGTTGAATTACCACAAAAACAAGTTCGTACTTGTCTTAACGGATTGTTAATTCAGGAAAGAAACAACATCACAGACAATAAAAAAGATTTAACTACCGTTACCATTACAAGTCCAACAGAACAAGAAATTGAAGATTTAATTTTTGCTTCAAAAATTTGCAAAAACACTAAATCAAACACAATTGTTTTTGCTAAAAACGGAACTTTAATCTCATCCGGAACAGGACAAACTTCAAGAGTAGATGCGCTACAACAAGCAGTTGAAAAAGCAAAACATTTTGGATTTGACCTAACAGGAGCTTCAATGGCAAGTGATGCTTTCTTCCCTTTTCCTGATTGTGTTGCCCTGGCAAAAGAAGCCGGAATTACAGCAGTAATCCAACCAGGGGGATCGATTAAAGACCAATTAAGCATTGACTATTGCAACGAAAATAATTTGGCAATGGTATTTACAGGAACACGTCATTTCAAACATTAATTTGTTTAACTTTGTGCGCTCCTAATTTTTAACTTATAAACCCTTAAAAAACTTATGGGATTTTTTGATTTCATGACCGAGGATATCGCAATTGACCTTGGTACCGCAAACACACTAATCATTCACAATGACAAGGTAGTTATTGATAGCCCGTCAATCGTTGCCAGAAACCGAATAACGGGAAAAATCATTGCTGTTGGTAAAGAAGCCAACCTAATGCAAGGTAAAACGCATGAAAACATTAAAACCATAAGGCCTTTAAAGGATGGTGTAATTGCCGATTTTGATGCTTCGGAACAAATGATAAAAATGTTTATCAACAGTATACCTGCATTGAAAAAAAGAATGTTTACTCCTGCTTTAAGAATGGTGGTTTGTATCCCTTCCGGAATTACTGAAGTTGAGATGAGAGCCGTAAAAGAATCTTGTGAGCGTGTAAACGGAAAAGAAGTTTACCTGATTCACGAGCCAATGGCAGCGGCAATCGGTATTGGAATAGACATCATGCAACCAAAAGGAAATATGATTGTTGATATCGGAGGTGGTACTACCGAGATTGCAGTAATTGCATTAGGTGGAATTGTTTGCGATAAATCGGTAAAAATTGCCGGTGACGTTTTCACAAATGATATCGTTTATTACATGCGTACACAACACAACTTATTTGTTGGAGAAAGTACTGCTGAGAAAATAAAAATACAAATTGGTGCTGCCATTGAAGATTTAGAAACTCCTCCGGAAGAAATGTCCGTTCAGGGTAGAGATTTACTTACCGGAAAACCTAAACAAGTAGATGTTTCTTATAGAGAAATTGCTAAAGCTTTAGATAAATCTATCCAAAGGATTGAAGACGCTGTAATGGAAACTTTATCTCAAACTCCTCCTGAATTAGCTGCCGATATCTACAACACAGGGATTTACCTTGCTGGTGGAGGTTCTATGTTAAGAGGATTAGACAAACGTATTTCTCAAAAAACTGATTTACCGGTATACATTGCTGAAGATCCATTAAGAGCCGTAGTTAGAGGAACAGGAATGGCGTTGAAAAACATTGGAAAATTCAAAAGTATTTTAATAAAATAAAATTTATAAAGTATATTTATAGCTGATAAGCTATATTTAATATTGAAATACATTATCAAGCATATCCTGAAATTAATAATCAAACAAGAGAATGCAGCAAATATTTAATTTTATATTCAAAAACAGTACGCGAATACTGTTTTTGCTGTTATTAAGCATATCGTTATTACTTACGATACAGTCTCATTCTTACCATAAAAGCAGAATCATCAGTTCTGCAAATTTCTTAACAGGAGGTGTTTATGAAAAAATCAACAGCATTACAGAATACCTAAATCTAAAAGAAGAAAATGATGCCCTGGCTATTGAAAATGCCAGACTTAAAAGCATCCTTTTCAACACTAAAGATACTACAACTATTAAAAAGCCTGACAACCTTAAAGGAGTACTTCCTGATGACATTGTAGTTTCAAAAGTAATTCACAACTCTTACAACGTACACGAAAACTTTTTAACACTTAATTCCGGTTCTAATGACGGGGTTAAAACCGACATGGGAGTTATTAATAGTTTAGGAATTATAGGTATCGTCGACAGAACATCACCAAAATATTCTACTGTTGTGAGTATCTTAAATACAAAATCACAGATTAATGCTAAAATCAAAAAATCAAATCATTTTGGTTCGTTAACCTGGAATGGTAAAAACACCGGCTTTGTTCAATTAGTCGATGTTCCGCGATTAGCAGAGGTGAGAAAAGGAGATACCATTGTAACCGGTGGACAATCGGTAATTTTCCCTGAGGGAATAAACATTGGAACAATCTATAAAATCTATAAAGAAGAAGAAACTAATTATTACGTTTTAGATATTAAATTATTTAATGATATGACTAATTTGGGTCATGTTTACATCATTAAAAGCAAAGACAGAGACGAAGTTAATAATTTAGAAAAAGGAAATATAAAAGATGAATAGCACTTTGTTAGTCAATATTTTTAGGTTTATTTTATTATTAGCCCTTCAAATTATCATATTCAACAATATGAATTTTTTAGGTTTTATAATGCCTTTGCCTTATATCTTATTCATTATTTTATATCCGGTAAACTCTAACAAACCAACATTAATAATAAGCAGTTTTTTATTGGGTTTGATTATGGATTTATTTTCTAACTCCGGAGGAATCCATACCACAGCCTGTTTGATTCTGGCTTATTACCGACCTTATCTTTTTAAGTTCGCATTTGGGGTTAGTTACGAGTACCAAACCATAAAACTAAACGAATCCCTGACTCCGGAACGATTTTCATTTATACTTCTGGCAGTGGTAATACATCATTTTACACTGTTTATTTTAGAAGCCTTTCAAGTGACTTTCATTTTAGACATTTTAATCAGAACCTTACTGAGTACCATATTTACAATCATTAGTTGTATTATAATAATATATCTTATTAAGCCAAACAAACGATGAGAAAACTTCTGCTGCCTTCTATCATTATTGTTGCAGCATCCTTGCTACTAATTCGGATTTTTTATTTGCAGGTAATTAACGATACTTTCAAATTAAAATCAGAAAATAACGCTATTAAAATTCAATACGAATATCCCGAAAGAGGTTATATTTACGACAGAAACGGAAAACTTTTAGTAGCTAATCAGGCTTCTTATGATATCATGGTTATTCCAAGGGATATCAAAAATTTAGATACTTTACAATTTTGCCAATTATTAGCTATTACAAAAGAGGAATTTATCAAAAAAATAGAAAAGGCTAAAGTATACAGTCCTAGACTTCCTTCTGTTTTCCTGGCACAATTAAATAAAAGTGAATATGCTGCTTTTCAGGAAAAAATCAGAAAATTTGAAGGTTTCTATGTTCAAAAACGTTCACTTCGTGATTACGAAGTAGATTTTGGCGCCAACATCTTTGGCTCGATAGTTCAGGTAAATGACAAAATAATTGAAAAGAATTCTTATTATAAAAGTGGTGACTTAATAGGAAAACAAGGTGTTGAAGAATACTATGAAAAAATTTTACGCGGAATAAAAGGAGTTAAATATTTCCAAAAAGACAAATACAACCGCGAAATAGGCTCTTATAAAAACGGAAAATACGACACCATTGCCGTACAGGGAGAAGATATCACCTTAAGCATTGATGCCGAAATCCAACGTTATGGAGAACAATTGATGGTTAACAAAAGAGGGGGAATTGTAGCGATAGAACCAAAAACAGGTGAAATTCTGGCCTTAGTTACTGCTCCGTCTTATGACCCGGGAATTCTTGTAGGGAGACAGCGCTCTAAAAACTACACTTTGTTGTATCATGATTCTATCGCAAAACCATTGTACGACCGGGGTTTATTAGCTGAATACCCTCCAGGATCTCCTTTTAAACTCCTTACCGGATTAGTAGCACTTCAGGAAGGTGCTATCGATGAGAACACCACCGTTTTTTGCCACCATGGTTTCAGTTATGCCAGAGGACGTTTTATGAGATGCCACTGTCATGGAGGTGCTTTGCAATTACACCGTGGAATATACGAATCCTGTAATGCTTACTTTGGAACAGCCTACATGCGAACCATCAATAAATACGTTAAGCCTTCTTATGCCGTTGACGTATGGAGCAGCCACGTTAAGAGTTTTGGTTTAGGACAATACATGGGATATGATTTACCAATAGGAAGAAAGGGAAGTATTCCAACCTCTAAAACTTATAAACGCATTTATCCTAACGGCGGCTGGAGAAGTACTGCCATCGTTTCGAACGCTATTGGACAGGGAGAAGTTTTGGCAACACCAATTCAATTGGCCAATATGATGGCTACCATTGCCAACAAAGGTTATTACTATACTCCTCATATCATTAAGAAAATAAAAGGGGAACAAATTGATCCTAAATTCAAAGTAAAACATGAAGCCACTATTGATAAAAAATATTTCGAACCAATAATAAGTGGATTATTTGACGTTTACAACTTAGGAACTGCAAGAGGATTGAGAGTGGATGGAATTGATATTTGCGGAAAAACAGGAACAGCAGAAAACTTTGCCAGAATAGGCGGTAAAAAAGTCCAACTGGAAGACCACTCTATCTTTGTGGCATTTGCACCAAAAGACAATCCTAAAATCGCTATCGCAGTTTTAGTTGAAAACGGAGGATTTGGAGCTACCATAGCAGGACCTATAGCAAGTTTAATGATTGAGAAATATTTGAGAAAGAAAATCACCAGAACCGATTTAGAAAAAAGAATTCTTGAAAAAAGCTTAAGAGACGAATATGCAAAATTAGGAGGCATGAAAGATGCCAGCGCTATTGAAACCTCTCCAAAAGATTCCATTCGCAAATACAACGAGGTCAAAACAAATTCGGTAACAGATACAACCAAGAAAAAAATTAATTAAGAGCGTCATTTACTAATGAAAAATCAAAGTGTAAAGAAAAATATTGATTGGATATGCGTTATTATTTATAGCGTCTTAGTGATTATGGGATGGCTAAATATCTATTCTTCATCACTATCCTCACTTGAAGACACTTTTCAGAAGCAATTAATATTTATTGCATTGACAATTCCTTTGATTTTCATACTAGTTTCTGTCGATGCTAAATTTTATGAAAAATATGCCAGTGTAATTTATGTCATAGGATTACTATCACTTGCAGGTTTGTTTGTTTTTGGTAAAACCATTAAAGGACAAACTAACTGGTATTCATTTGGTTCCTTTGGTTTACAACCATCTGAATTTGTAAAAACGTCAACGGCATTAGCAATTGCCAAATATCTAAGTGATAGCCAAATCAATTTAAAAGACACAAACAGGCAAATCCAGGTTCTTGCTATTTTAGGCTTACCTATACTTCTGATAGTTCCTCACGACCCTGGAAGTGCATTAATCTATACCATTTTCCTAATCGTCTTGTATCGCGAAGGCTTACCTGCCTGGTACATTTGGACTGGATTTACAGCTATCACTTTATTTGTTTTCACATTAATATTCGAACCGCAATATGTTATTTTAATGGCTTTAATAGTGATACTTCTTGTTTATTGGAGGTCAAGATTAGCCGATAGAAACATCATAGCAAGCAGTATTATATTTGTACTTATTTCAGGCTTCGTATTGTCTGTAAATTATGTTTTCGAAAATGTTTTTAAACAACACCACAGGGATCGTTTTAACATCTTGCTTGGTAAAACTGTCGATTTAAAAGGAATTGGATACAACACCAATCAATCCGAAATTGCAATTGGATCAGGTGGTTTGTTTGGAAAAGGTTTTCTCGAAGGAACTCAAACCAAAGGCGGTTTCGTACCGGAACAACACACCGATTATATCTTTACTACAGTAGGTGAAGAATGGGGCTTTATAGGCTCTGTAATTGTTGTTGCCTTATTTGTAACCTTATTTCTAAGGATTATCTATTTAGCCGAAAGACAAAAAACTAAATTCAGCAGAGTCTACGGTTACAGTACTGCCGGAATTTTATTCATTCACTTTTTTGTAAATATTGCCATGGTTATTGGGATTTTCCCAACTATCGGGGTTCCGTTACCTTTCTTTTCTTATGGAGGTTCCGGACTATGGGGATTTACCATTTTACTTTTTATCTTCCTTAAAATGGACGCTAATAAGGTAAATGAATGGTAAATATTTATTAGTTCTATTTAGAAAGCCAGGAATTCAAATCAACATTCTTTTCCAGACTATTCTCTAAGCTGTCTCCCAGTTTAGGGAAAAAATCTATTCCTGTAATCGATTCTAACTGATCAACAGAAACCACATAATTAAAAATGGGCTTACTGCTTTTTTCGTTTGGCATCAAAAAAGCCAACATCTTATAATTTCCTTTTGAAGTGCTTAACAGTATCTTGTAAAAGTATTTTGGCACAAGAACACCTTCTTTTCCAATTGATTTTAAATCTCCTTTTAAAACACCTCCAATAACCACATAAAGTCCGTCATACTTCACAGCCCAAAAGCGTACTTTTTGTTCCAATCGGTTCCAAATTCCTCCATTAAAATCACGATTTTGCGGGCTTATATTTGAAGTAAAAAAAGTATCATTATAAGCATTGATATCAAATTCCATATCTGCTGCCGGGCACAAATGCCCTTTATCATAGCCTGATTTCTTGTAATTTCTCCAATCAGCTGATTGCGTTAGCACCTTAGGATCTTCAATAAAAAAAGGACGCTTAAAATCACTTCTTTTTATATAATCTTTCTTCAATTCATAAGCTACCCACTCTGCCTGCTCGGCTTTTTCATTATATGACAAAGTATAATAACGGTGTTTTACAATTTGCGAAGTGGTAGATGTAGGCAGATAAAAATTCAAATCTTTATTGGCTTTATTCGAATCTGAATTTTGCCTTATACCGTTTATTGGATTCAACAAAACAACTCCAAAAGCAATTGTACTCAAAAAAATTCTAGTATTCATCTTGGATTAATTTTAACAAAAAACGCTCTGAAAATTAAATTAATTCTCAGAGCGTATTCTTTATTGTTATTCTATTTTTAGAAAGTTTTAGCTAACTTTTCCTTTTTTAATTTACTAGCCTGAATTGAATTAGTTTTCAAATTTACTTTTGTTTGTAAATCATCTAAAACATTCAACGCCTCTTCTACATAAATATCTTTAGACAAACTTTCGTGCCAACGGTCTCTTTTCTCTTTTAAAACATTGTCTTTACTCATTTGCTCCACTTCATAAGGTAATGAAGTAAACTTCAATGTATTTTTATAATCAAAGATAGGTTTGAATTTTTTAGCCTTTTCTTCGATAGCACTTTGCGCTTTTCTGAATTTATCAATATTTAAGCTATATTCATTTTCTTCACTTCGGGTATCGATCCATTTTGCATTTTCTTCAATTAATTTAAATTGCGGATTAGCAGCGATACGTTCTTTACTTTGTAAAATTGCTTTTGCAAAATTGCCGTTATTATTCCAAATTGTATAATCAGCAGGATCAATTTTATCCCAAGGCATCGCATTGGCTACATCACGTTCTCCCATTTTCAAATAAGAATAACGATCCGGCATTACCACATCACTGCTTACCCCTTCTAATTGAGTTGAACCACCGTTTATTCTATAAAATTTTTGAGTAGTCGTTTTAAGCGCTCCCAAATCCCCTAATTCATTACTACGCACAAACTGATTCAAATCAATCACATTTTGTACAGTACCTTTACCATAAGTTTGTTTACTACCAATGATAACTCCGCGTTTATAATCCTGAATTGCTGCCGCCAAAATCTCAGAAGCTGAAGCAGAAAAACTATTAACCATAATTACTAACGGCCCGCTCCACTCAATTTTTTTGTCTTTATCATACAAAACTTCTTTCTTTCTACCCGCTGATTTTATTTGAACAATTGGACCTTGTTCAATAAATAATCCGGCAATATCCACAACTGTAGACAAAGATCCACCACCATCATCACGTACATCTAAAACAATTCCGTCCACTTTAGCCTGTTTCAATCGCTCAACTTCCAGAGCAATGTCTTTACCTGCATCTCTTCCGTCTTTGTTTTCGAAATTGATATAGAATTTAGGCAGATAAATAACTCCGTATTTCAATCCGTTTTTGTTAACGATACTTGATTTAGCGTAAGTTTCTTCAATTTCAACAATATCTCTAATAATCGAAATTACCTTAATAGTTCCGTCAACTTTTTTAATAGTCAAACGTACTTCGGTTCCTTTTGGTCCTTTAATTTTCTTTACCACATCATCCAGACGCATTCCTACAACATCAACCGGTTCAGCATTCCCTTGGGCAACTTTCATTACCAAATCTCCTGCTTCCAATTGTTTTCCTCTCCAGGCTGGCCCTCCCGAAATCAATTCCGAAATTTCAGTATACTCATTTTTCTTTTGCAAACGGGCACCAATACCTTCCAAAGTTCCACTGATACTTACATCAAAACGCTCTTTTTCTTCCGGCGCAAAATAATTGGTATGAGGATCAAAACGGGCTGTAATCGAGTTGATATAAACCGAAAACCAATCGTTGCGATCCAAATCTTTCATAAATCCGAAATATTCATCTAAAGATTTAGAAGTACTTTCACGTGTAGTTTTTTCTAATTCTTCGAAAGATTTTGGTTTACTGTCTTCTTTTGAAACCTCTTTTTTAGTGGTATCCGCATTGCCTTCAACTTCCTCTAAAGGATTCAAAGGCATTGTAGTTGTTTCATCAGCAGCTTTCCCTTTGTTTTCCTGTATTTTTAAACGATCCGTCAAAGAAGAAAGCGTAGTTAATTTCAACTGTTTTCTCCAACGTTCTTTTAATTCATCAGCTGTTTTAGCATAAGGCGCTTTTTCATAATCCGTATTAAAACTCTCGTCTACAGTATAATCAAAAGGAGCCTTTAAGATATCTTTATACAAACCCTGACTCTCTTTCATTCTTTGCATCAAACGCTCGTAAGTCAGGTTAAAAAACGTCAAATCTTTATTGATTAGCTCATCGTCTAAGTCAGACTCATACTTTGAAAACTCATCAATATCCGATTGTAAAAAGAAACGTTTTGAAGGATCCAATGCCTGAATATAATCTTTGTAAATTCCCTTAGAAAAATTATCATCAATAGTCGCCGGGCTATAATGTCCTTTTTCAAGTACGAAAGTCAATAATTCCAAAAGTAATTTATCTTTATCAGGATCAGCTTCAGAAGCTGATTTTAATTTAAATGCAAATAACGTTACCGATAAAAAAACAACGGTAAGAAGTATTTTATAATTTCTCTTCATAAGACTAATAATAGTATTCATCCAATTTTTTAAACTAAGTTAAGGGAAAAACCAAGTCAACAATGACAAGCCCTGCATAATTTTTTGTTAAAGATATAAAATTGTTTTTTTCTTAACCGCAATAATCATGCAACTAAATAAAATTTGTTTACTTTGTTTAAAAAAGTAGTATTTCATCTATTTTAAAATTCAAAAAAAAAATCCTTTTCCCCTTAATAAAGTCTCAATGAATAAAAGCAAACCCTTAATCCTGGTTACCAATGACGACGGCGTTACTGCTCCCGGAATCAAAGCCTTAATTGAAGTTATGGCTGAAATTGGAGAAGTTGTAGTTGTTGCCCCCGATAAAGCACAAAGCGGTATGGGGCATGCCATTACCACCAATGAAACCTTATATCTGAATAAAATTTCGACAGAAAACGACCCTATTACAATTTACAGTTGTTCAGGAACCCCAGCCGATTGTGTAAAACTAGCCACTAATGAAGTCCTGAAAAGAAAACCTGATTTATGTGTTTCAGGTATCAATCATGGTTCTAATTCTTCAATAAACGTAATCTATTCAGGAACCATGAGTGCTGCCATTGAAGCCGGAATTGAAGGAATTCCTGCCATTGGTTTTTCACTTTTAGACTTTGACTGGAATGCTAATTTTGAAGAAATCAAGCCTTTTATTCGAAAAATAACATTGGAAACACTACAAAATAAATTGCCGCAAGATGTGATTTTGAATGTTAATTTCCCAAAACTACAAAGAAACGAAATCAAAGGAATCAAAATTTGCCGTCAGGCTAAAGCGCTTTGGATGGAAAAATTCCACAAAAGAAAAACACCACAAGGACGCGATTATTACTGGTTATCCGGTGAATTTGTAAACCAGGATCATGGTGAAGACACGGACGAATGGGCATTAAACAATGGCTACATTTCGATAGTTCCTGTCCAATTTGACCTGACTGCTTATCACGCCACAAAACAACTCAACACCTGGAACTGGAACGAATAAATCAAATCTTTATTTGATTCCTCAATATGGAATAGCTAATTTTGGTTTGCATTAAAAAACGAAACTGCACACAATGAAATACTACATTATAGCCGGAGAGGCATCGGGTGATTTACATGGTTCTAACTTGATGAAATCACTTTTGAAAGAAGATCCTAATGCCGAAATTCGTTTTTGGGGTGGCGATTTAATGCAGGCTGCAGGCGGAACTTTAGTGAAACACTATCGCGATTTGGCTTTTATGGGTTTTGTGGAAGTCTTGTTTAATCTGAAAACTATTTTAAATAATATTAAAATTTGCAAAGATGATATTACACAATTCCAGCCTGATGTAATTATTTTTATTGATTACCCGGGATTTAATATGCGCATTGCTCAATGGGCAAAAGAAAAAGGAATTAAAACCCATTATTATATTTCACCACAAATTTGGGCATGGAAAGAAAGCCGAATCAAAGCTATCAAAAGAGATGTCGATAAAATGTATGTGATTTTGCCTTTCGAAAAAGACTTTTACGAAAACAAACATCATTATCCGGTGGACTTTGTGGGGCATCCGTTGATTGATGCCATTCAAAATCAAAAACCAATTGATGCGACGACTTTTAGAACTGAAAACAACTTAAACGAAAAACCTGTTGTTGCCTTACTTCCCGGCAGCAGAAAACAGGAAATCACCAAAATGCTTTCGGTAATGCTTAGCGTAGTTGACGATTTCCCGGATTATCAATTTGTAATTGCCGGAGCTCCGAGTCAGGAATTTGCTTTTTACGAGACTTTTATTAGCAATAAAAACATCAAATTTATTTCTAATAAAACCTATGATTTATTAAAAATTGCTCATGCTGCCTTAGTAACTTCGGGAACAGCCACCTTAGAAACGGCACTTTTTAAAGTTCCGGAAGTGGTTTGTTACAAAGGAAATTCCATTTCGTACCAAATTGCTAAACGCATTATCACCTTAAAATACATCTCATTGGTCAATCTGATTATGGATGAAGAAGTAGTAACTGAATTAATTCAGGACAGTTGCAATACTAAAAACATAAAAAAGGAGTTAACTAAAATACTAGACTCTGAATATCGCAAAAAACTTTTGGCCAAATATGATGCCTTAGAACAAAAATTAGGCGGAGCCGGTGCTAGTGAAAAAACAGCTAAATTAATTATTGCCAATTTGAATGCGTAAAACAGCCCTTTTAAAACAGTCCTCTTTCTTAATCCTTATCTCCATTATTTTAGCTTCCTGTAAATCAACATCAGGAACAACCAGCCCATCATCAGCTAATCTTGCTCAAAAAATAATCAATTCCGCATCCGAAAACCTTGGCGCTCCTTATAAACCGGCAGGAACAACCAAATCGGGTTTTGACTGTTCAGGATTAGTTTTTACGACTTTTAACCAATTTGACATTAAACTTCCGCGTTCTTCGGCAGAACAATCTAAAGTAGGCACTGATTTAGGCAAAAATATCTCAAAAGCCCGAAAAGGAGATTTAATCTTTTTTAAAACCAATCATCGAAACCAAATCAACCACGTAGGAATTGTGGTTGACACCAAAGATGACGAACTTCAATTCATACATGCTTCAACTTCCAGAGGCGTTATAATTTCCTCCACAAAAGAATCTTACTACGATAAAGCTTTTGCCCAGCTCAATAGAATTCTACCTTAAAAAAGAATAATATTATAGAAAATTCGTACTTTAGAATTATGAAAGTACTCGAATTTCCTTTGGCAAAAATCACATTGGCTTTCCTACTGGGAATCCTGATTGCTTTCTATTGTTATCCCAATCCAAAATGGGTTTTCGGACTTCTTTTTATAACCTTTACATTATTAAGCATTTTGTTTTTTGGAATAAAAACCAACCAAAATACAAAAACGTATTTCTCGATTCTTACTTACTTTATTTCCCTTTTAATCGGGATGAGTAGTTTGATTATCCAGACCGACTCTTTCCAGAAAAATAATTACAGTAACCACAAGACTGTTTTTGAAAAAGAGCACAGCATTACGCTAATTCTGAGAGAAAAATTAAAAAACAACCTTTATAACGAACGTTACATTGCCTTAGTCCAATCGATAGACAACAAAAAATACAACGGAAGAATTTTATTAAACATTCCAAAAAACAAATCAAATCCTTTTGAAATTGGCACAATATTAAACATCAAAGGGCATTTACAACAAAACAAAAATCCCGACAATCCCAATCAATTTGACTACGGAAGCTATCTCAACAGCAAACAAATTTATGCGCAGTTGTATGCCAGTCGGACAAATATTAAAATCAGTACTGAAATAAAAAAAGACATTTGGTTTTATGTTGCCAAACTCAATTCCAGAATTACTCACAATTTAGAACAATCTCATTTTGATAAAACCGCTTTAGCCGTTGCATCCGCTTTGATTTTAGGTCAGCGACAGGACATTGCCCCCGATATTATTCAGGATTATCAATATGCCGGTGCCGTGCATATTTTATCCGTTTCGGGTTTGCATGTGGGTTTTATTTTTCTGTTTATCAAATTCCTGTTAAACCCTATCCCCAATACCCGAAAAGGCTCTTTTATAAAACTGACAACAACCTTATTTAGCTTATTTCTCTTTGCTCTAATTGCCGGTTTATCTCCGTCTATAGTACGTTCGGTAGTGATGTTTTCCTTTGTCGCCATTGGATTGCACCTTCGAAGAAGTGTCAATATTTACCATACTTTATTGGTTTCAATACTTTTAATATTGCTTTTTCAGGCCTATTTCCTATTCGATGTAGGATTTCAACTCAGTTATCTGGCGGTATTTTTCATTGTTTGGTTCCAACCCATTTTAACTTCTTATTGGAAACCTAACAACAAATTTGCAAAATACTGCTGGG
>Ga0308158_10003133_pt1 | contig 14855 bp, 17 predicted proteins | sample PhyBR2_FD_201038 | JGI IMG/M metagenome (GOLD analysis project Ga0308158, IMG submission 201038) | Phyllosphere microbial communities from UC Gill Tract Community Farm, Albany, California, United States - DLSLB.R2 | ecosystem: Host-associated > Plants > Phyllosphere > Unclassified | place: USA... | reverse complement strand
CGAGGCTGTCGACCATGCCGCGGATCATCTGCTGACGATCGCCGCTGTTCATCTGATCGGCCGCCGCGACATCAGCCTGCGTCGGCCCACCAAGCGGTGCGGCTGCCGTTGGTGCGTTACCCGCAACCGGCGTGCCGCCGTTCTTTGCGATATGCTCGCTCACCAGCGGCATCCATGGCGCGTCGGGCGGTGACTGCTTGGCGATCGCCTCGAAGCCGGCGCGGGCCTCGTCGGCCTTGCCCGCCTGTTCGAGGCCGAGCGCGATGTAGAAGCGGGCGCGCGGGTTTTCCGGCTCCAGCTTCAGCGATCGCGTCAGCACATCGCGCGCATCGTCGGTGATCACGCCGCTCGAGGCGGCAATCAGCGTTTCGGCCAGCCCATCGAGCCGGGCCGCCGTTTCGCCGAGCAGGCGGATGGCGTTGCGGTAGGCGGTCTCGGCGTCGGCGATACGCATGGTGTTGAAGTAGATCGGCGCCAGGATGTCCCAGCCCTTGCCGTCATCCGGGTTCTCGGCGAGATGCCGCTCGGCCTTGGCGACAAGGATCGCCATGTCGTTGCCGGGATTCTCCAGGCGCGCCTCGAGAGGCTGCGAGGGCAGATCGGGTCTGCCCATTATGATGTAAAGACAGAGCCCCGTGAGCGGCAGCAGCATCAGCACGAAGACTTCGGCGGCGCGACGGTATCCGCGTCCGGCCTTGGGAGCAGCAGCCGTGTCGGCGCTCGATACGGCGAGCAGTCGTCGGCCGATTTCGGCGCGGGCGTATTCGGCTTCCTCGGAGGAAATCAAACCACCGGCGCGGTCGCGGTCGAGTTCGGCAAGCTGGTCGCGGTAGACGGCGGTTTCGCCGGCACGGCTATCGCCGGTCGCCTTCGAGCCCCGCAAAAGCGGATAAAGCAGAAGAGCGGCAACGGATGCCGTCATCACGGCCAGGAGAATCCAGAAAGTCATGACCGCCAATTACTCGAAGCGCGTGATCATTCCAATACGCAAAGCCACGATGACGATGATTTGAAGTATTTTGCCGCACGTTACCAAACGAAGGTACCGTCAGGGCTTTCGCTCAGCCGAGTGGCGACCAGCTGCCGTCGCCATTGCGGCAGGCCGATCCGCGCGCCAGCGTGTCCTTGCCGTCGACGGTGAGCGTGTGGGTGTACTGGCGGCAATTCTGCGAGCCGACCTGATAGGGTGCGGCGGCCACGACCTTGCCGCTGACATTGCGGCCGCTCCACACGACCGGCTGGCCGACGGCTGCCCCTTCCAGCGCGCGATACTCGGCTTCGAGCGCCCGCTGCCGGTCGCTGTCGCTCAAGGTCACGCCGGTGCGGCCGACGATGCCGCCCTGCAGGGCTTCGATGATGGTGGCGGAAGCCGATGGCTTGCGGCCGCCGAAAAGGCCGGATGAGGCGCCGCTCTTCGTCGTCTGGCAGCCGGACAGAGCCACGCATGCCACAAGAGAAAGACCAATTATGCCTTTTGAGCTAGGTATCATTCAGTCGAACCCGAACAAGGTGTCAAACGCGCCACAGGTGCAAGCCGCACCCCGCCTTAGGCCGAGGTAAAGCATGCTATGCAAATGTCTTTCTGGCATCAAGCCGCCGATCACGCAACATCCTTTGTGACACCGGGAAGAATAAGGCGCGCCTTCAGCCCGCCCCACTCGCCGCGCGACAGTTCCAGCCGGCCCTGATACTCGTTGGCGATCTCGGTGACGATCGACAGGCCAAGGCCGGTGCCTGGCTTGCTCTCGTCGAGACGGCGGCCGCGCTTCAAAGCCTCGCGGATCTGGTCGGGCTCCAGGCCCGGGCCATCATCCTCGACGATCACCTCGACCCAATGGCGGCGGGCACGGCCCTCCCCGCCCTTGACGTCATCGGGGGCTTCGGTGACCGAAAGCCGGACCTTGTGCACGGCAAAGCGCGAGGCGTTTTCGAGCAGATTGCCAACCACTTCCTCCAGATCCTGCTGCTCCAGCGCCACGGCCAGATGCGGTGGGTTGACGACAAGGTCGAACTCCTTGTCGACGTTCAGGCGGCGCATGACGCGCACCAGCCGTTCCAGCGCCGGCTCGGCGTCGGTACGGGCGAGCACGGATTCGCGCTGGGCGGCGATGCGGGCGCGGTTGAGATAGGATTGCACCTGCCCCTGCATCGATTCCGCCTGGCTCTTGACCAGCTCGCCATGCGAGCGCTCCAAGACGCGGGCCTCGTTGAGCAGCACGGCGATTGGCGTCTTCAGCGAGTGGGCGAGATTGCCGACCTGCATGCGGGCGCGCTCGACGATGCGGCGGTTGCTGTCGATCAGCGCGTTGACCTCGTTGGCAAGCGGCAAGATCTCGCGCGGGAACTCACCCTTCAGCTGCTCGCTCTCGCCGGCGCGGATGCGCTCGAGTGCGGCGCGCGCCTTGTCGAGCGGCTTCAGGCCATAAAGAATGGCGAGCGCGTTGACGATCAGGCTGCCGACGCCGAAGCCGGCAAGAGCGAGATAGAGGCTGTGGGAGAAGTTGCGGACATCGTCCTCGACGACATCGACATTGCCGGTGACGCGAAAGCGCGCGGCGCGGCCATCGGTGTCGAGCACCACTTCGGTCTCGGCGACCTGGATGCGGTTCTGCGAGGTATCGGTGACCTGATAATAGCGCTCGTAGTTCTTGTCGAACGGCGCTTCCAGCACGGAGGGAACGGGGATGGTGGTGGCGCCGAGCGAGGGCGAGACCAGCGGCGGGGCCGTGTAGGTCCCGAGCGGCTCGACCATCCAGTACCAGCCGGTTTTCGGCTGGGCGAAGCGCAGGTCGCCGAGCTGCGGGCTGCCCGACAGCGCGCCCTGATCGCCAATCGCCACCGAGTTGATGACGTTATAGAGCTGCGCGCGCAAAAGATCCTGAAAGCCGCGCTCGGCGCTCTTGCGATAGAGCGTCGAGATCAACAGGCCGATTACGACAAGCGCCACGGTCGACCAGATCGTGGTCAGAAGCAGGACGCGTGCGGTAAGAGACTTAATTCGCATTGGTCGGCGCTTGGATGCGGTAGCCGAGACCGCGCACCGTTTCGATCAGATCGACGCCCATCTTCTTGCGCAGGCGACCGACGAAGACTTCGATCGTGTTGCTGTCGCGGTCGAAATCCTGGTCGTACATGTGCTCGACCAGCTCGGTGCGCGACACGACCTCGCCCATGTGATGCATGAGATAGGCCAAGAGCCGGTATTCGTGCGAGGTCAGCTTCAGCGCCACGCCGTTGACCACCGCCTTCGAGGTCTTGGTGTCGAGGCGAACGGGGCCGCAGACGATCTCGGACGAGGAATGGCCGGCGGCGCGGCGGATGAGCGCGCGGATGCGGGCGAGCACTTCTTCGACGTGGAAGGGCTTGGTGACGTAATCGTCGGCGCCCGCATCGATGCCGGCGACCTTGTCGCTCCAGCGGTCGCGGGCGGTCAGGATCAGCACCGGCATGCCGCGACCGGCGCCGCGCCACTTCTCCAGAACGCTGACGCCATCGAGTTCGGGCAGGCCGATATCGAGGATGATCGCGTCATAGGGCTCGGTATCGCCGAGGAAGTGTCCCTCCTCGCCGTCGAACGCCTGATCGACGACGTAGCCGGCCTCTTTCAGGGTTTCGCTCAGCTGACGATTCAGATTGACGTCGTCTTCGACTACCAGGATGCGCATCGGTCCGCTCTACTCCGCTTTATGTCTTCGATGTCTAAATAGGGCGATTCTGCCTACATCGGAACCTTGACGGTTACTTTACGCGGTCGCTGGCCGTTGCCCTGGACGAGCACGGTGATGATGCAGCTGTCGCCGGAGGGCTGAACGGAGAGCAGCTGCCCCCCGGTCTTCTCGACAACCTGCTGGGCGGCTTCACTGCAATCGCCTGCTACACGCACCAAAAGGTTGTGCGTATTATCCGGTGAGGGCGACGGTACCGTCAGCCAAACGGCCAACGCTGCGACGCTCAGAGGAGAGGCCATGTGCTATGCTTTCAATGGATACCAACTTGACCTGACTATGTACTCAGGAGACCTGAATGGCAAATGAATGCAAGGTAATGTCGGGTCCCTGGGGGTGTCTCGGAGCACGCCGCAAGGCACCCGACGTAGCTGCTGTGGCCGGAAAGGCACGGTTGGCGGTGGCATTCGCGCCACCGTGCCGCAATCGCCCCTGGACTCAAGGCTTGATCGCCGACTTCGCCGTCACCCGGCCATAGACCGCCAGCAGGCCACCCAGCGCGCCGGCTATGTTGACGATCGCATCGACGATCTGAGAGCGATCGCCGGATGCGATGTCCACACCCGTAAAGTGCAAAGCCGAAGCGAGGATCGCAACGACCGCGCCCCAGATGGTCTTCGAGCTGTACCAGTTTTTCAAATCAGGCATCGTCCTTCTCCTTCGGTTGAAATGTCACGTCTGAAAGATCGCCCGGGCGGGCAATCCCAGCGGCACGCGCTCGCCAAGCTGACGGATCGTCACCGCAAGGCTCGCCTGCCGCCCGCCGAAATCGAGCACTTCGTCGGCGAGCGGATAGGTCCATTCCGGCGTCGCGACCTCGGCGGCGCGGATTACGGCGTCGGTGCCATCAAGCACCTCGACCCGGTAACGTTCGAAGGGTTCGTCGAGCGGAATGTCGGCGCCGGTCCAGCTGTCGGCATTGTCGCGTCCGCGTCTTGTCCAGGAGATCACGGTATCGCCGGCATCCGTGCGCCGGCAGCGCAAGTGCACCGGAGCGAGCGGTGTGGCGGCGCGCAGGCCGCCCGCGAACACGAACGGCCCCGCCATCGCAAGCGAACCGGCCGCCTCGGCGATCCAGTTGAGCGACAGGCCGGCCTCGTCGCTACGCAGCCCGAGCGGCTTGACCGCCTCGTCGAGCAGCACAACGGCAGCGCCCTCGATAATGCCCAAGACCATCGCATCCTCCGTACCGGCAAGCCCGCGCAGCAAGCCGCCGAGCCGCCATCGCCCGGCCGCGATCTCTTCGGCCTGCAGGAAGGACAGAATTTCCCAGACGCCACCCACTGAGCGCACAGCCAGCCGATTGGCGCCGTTCAGCACCGATATTTCGGCCGCCGAGGAGAGCTCTCCGTAAGCGAGATCGACGATCAGAGCCTGGGACCAGTCAAAGCGGCCGGTAACACCCGGTGCCAATGCGCACACAAGCGTTCCCATCGTCGCCGGACGGTCGAGCACCGCCCTGCCCCGATAGCCCTCCGTCGTCGCCGATGACGACAGGCCGACGGTGCGCCATGGCTTGGCGAAGACCGCGCCGCGCGCGAAGCTCGCCGCCGCCTCGCCGTCGAAGCGCGGCAGGTCCATGAGATGGACCAGCGGCTTGAACAGGTTCGACGCGGTGCCGCCGCCATTGCGGCCGCCGGTCACGGCGGGCGGAGCGCCGCCTGAAGATGGCGCAAAGGCTCGCGCCTCGATGCGACGCGCATCGCCATCCTCGATGCGCGAGACCAGGAAGCGGCCATCGGGACCATCCGCGAGCGAGACGACATCGCCCGGCTGCACGTCCAGCCGACCCGGCGCCAGCGAGAAGCGCAGCGAGCGGCGGGCGATTCTGACGTCGCGCAGCAGCGCCTCGGCCGCATCGAGCGCCGTCTCTTCGGCAAGCACGGCGAGCAGATCCTGCTTGATCAGCCGGCTCGTCGCTTGCCCGGCGCGATGCGAGCGGGCGCTGGCCTGCTCGTAGTCGAGATCGGGATTGTAGACGGTGATCACCGCCTCGGCGGCGAAATCGCTGTCGTGGCCGCGCGTCTCCTGCCAGAGCGGTTCGTTCTCGCTGTCGACGAGCGTTTCGATCCGCATCGCCGGCAGGCTGGCGCGTGCGCGCGCGCGGAAGCGCAGGAGGCCGGCATCCTCGAAGGCATCGATCTGGAACGCCTGCAGCAGCGGCTCGATCAGGTCGCGAGCTGACCCAAGCTCGCCCTTGACGTAACCGATCAGGTCGCCGCTCACCTCGGAGACGTCGAAATCCGAGAAGCCGTGGTCGCGCAGCACCGTCGCCACGATATCGGCCAGGGTGCCGGCACCAAGCCGACCATTCAGCCAGTGCCCGGTGCGCCAGTTGCCGCCGTCGGACCAGACATCCGTTGCCAACGGAAAGGCCGGGAACGGACGCGCATCCCAGCACCAGACAAAGAGGTGCGAGGGGTCGACCATGCCACCAGGCGCGTCATTGCCGGCCCACCAGCGATGGTGCGCCTCGAGGAAGCGACGCTGCATGCTGTCCGAGCGCATGCCGGTCGAGAAATACGGCGCTCCACTTTCCACCGACTTCGGGTCGGCGAAGACATTCGGCTGGTTGGCGCCCTTGTCGACGGCGCCGCAGCCAAGCTCGGTGAACCAGACCGGCTTGCCGGACGGGATCCAGGCCGTCGGCGCCGCGCGCTCGGCGCCGCCGATGCGCTCGTGATGCGGATTGGCCCACCAGGCGGCGATATCCTTGTAGCGGAAAACCCAGGGCTTGCCGGCGAGGCCATCGGTGATCGGGCTGCGCTGCCGGGCTTTGCGGGCATCGTCATCGGGGTAGTACCATTCGAAACCCTCGCCGCTAGTGATCGCCGCCGTCAGCGCATTTCGATCATCGGCAAGCCGGAAGCCGTCGGGATTGGCGCTGGCGAGATCGTCGTCGCGCCAGTCGGCGAGCGGCATGTAGTTGTCGATCCCCACTGCATCGATATCGGGCGAGGCCCAGAGCGGGTCGAGATGGAAATAGACGTCGCCGCTGCCATCAGCCGGGTGATAGCCGAAATACTCGCTCCAATCGGCGCCATAGGTGATCTTCGTCGCCGGCAACAGGGCTTTGACATCGCCGGCCAGCCGCACCAGCGCCTCGACGAATGGGAAGGCATCGCCGCCATCGCGCAGCTGCGTCAGCCCGCGCAGTTCGGAGCCGATCAGGAAGCCATCGACCCCGCCCGCAAGACGCGCCAGTTGCGCATAGTGCAGGATGAAACGGCGGTAGCTCTCTTCGCCACCGTGATAAGCCACATGACCGCCCGCAATCGTGAAATCACCCGCCTGCGCATTGCCCGCAAAGGCCTGAACCTGCCCGCGCGCGGCGACCGTCCGATCGGCACTGCCGGGCCGCCCCGACGCCGGATCGCAGGTAATGCGGCCGCGCCAGGGATAGGGTGCCTGTCGCGCGCGCCCATAGGGATCGGCAAGCGCGTTATCGACGGGAATGTCCATCATCACGAAGGGATAGAGATAGACCTGAAGGCCACGGCTCCTGAGATCGGCGATCGCCGAGAGCACGCTGGTATCATCGGGCGTGCCGCCATAGGCCGGGCCGCCATTGCTGCGGCTGACGAGGTGGGCCGCGCCGCGCGCGATGCCGGAGACCGACCACGGCGTGCTTTCCTCCGCGCGGCTCGCCACCTCGACGCCGGGCACCACGCGGCATTGGCCGGCGCGCAGATCGGTCCCGAACCAAGAGACGACGAGCGCCACGCGCTCGAGATTGGGGCAGAGCGCCAGCAGCTCGTCGATCGAGATATCCCAATCGCTCGTGCCGCGCAGGCTGTTGCGGTTGAGAATGCGGGCGCTGCCGGCACCGAGGCTCTCCGAAACCTGCGCCAGCTGATAGCCATGCTCGGTGGCGCCGGGGATGATGCAGACGGCCCTGATCTCATTTTCCAGCTCACCGACCGATCTCACCACCTCGAACTGCAGCAGCGGAATGCGGTTTCCATAGGCATCGAGCGGCAGCCGCTCGAAGACGACATAGGCAAGCCCGCGATAGGCGGGCGCATTGCCGGCCCCTTGCTTGGCCTCGATCAGCGGATCGGGCAGCTGGGTGTCATCGCCACGATAGACGCGCATCTCGATCCTGGTGAGATCCAGTTCCTTGCCATCGGCCCAGACGCGCCTGACATGCCCGATCGGCCCTTCCGCCAGCCCGACCGCGAGATTGGCGAAGTAGCGGAAGCTTTCGACGCGGGTGCCGCCGGTGGCCTTGCCGCCCTGCCGCTCGCTGGTCACCTCCTCCTCGAAGCGCGTCGCCCAGATCAGCGTGCCGCCGACGCGGACACTGCCATAGACGCGGTTGATCGCCGTACCCTCGTCGGGGCCGGGAATGCGGGCGCTCGACAGATGCGCGCCGCGCACGGTGGAGCGGCCGTTGATCAGCGCGCGATCGACGACGCTTCCGGCAAGCGCGCCCGCCGCGCGGCCGATGATGGCGCCGACAGGGCCGAAGACGCTGCCGATTGCCGCGCCGGCTGCCTGGAAGAGGAGCGTTGCCATTTATCTCTCCGGAAAACGAAAGACGCCCGAAATGCGCCGGCGCCAGCTCGGCACCAGCGGCGAGGTCACCACCGCCGCCTGCTCGTAGGCGTGGATGAACTGCCGCTCGCCGGAGAGGATACCGGCATGCTTGGCGGCGAGCTGCGGGCGCCAGCGGAACAGGAGCACGTCGCCCGGTCTTGCCTCGACAAGCGGCAGCGGCGGACCGAAATGCCGGAGTGCAGCCTCCATCAGCCGATCCCCGCCGCCGCGCTCCGCCCAGTCGGGCGCATAGGGTGGCGGGCGCTCTGGCTCCCGCCCGTAAAGCTCGCGCCAGATGCCCCGGATCAGCCCGAGACAATCGCAGCCGACGCCCTTGAGCGAGGCCTGATGCCTGTAGGGCGTGCCGATCCAGCCTTCGGCCAGCCGCAGCACTTGCGTTGAAATGTCTGTCATTTGAACAGCGCGCTCCCGTCATGAAGGGTCTCGCCATCGGCATAGGTGTAGGCGAAATCGGTGCCGGGGATGTGCGGGAAACCGCGAAAATTCAGGTGGTTGGCGAATTTCGCTCGGCAGGTGGAAAAGGCCTTGTCGCAGCCCGCCGTGAGCACGACGCGGTCGCCCGCACTTGGGGTGGCCTCGAGCGGCAGCCAGAGCGTCACCTCCAGCAGATCGTCCTTCATCGTATGCGTCTCGATCTCCAGCCGCTGGCCTTGATTGTCGCCATCGAGAAAACCGAGCACGCCGAAGCGGAAGAAGCCGTCGGGCACGGTGCGGACACCCGAAAGCACAAGCCGGCTGGCATCCGCCACCGCGACCACCACGCCTTCGGCGCGCATCGCGGGTGCCGAGAGATCGACACCGCATCTTTGATCGCCAAGCGTGGCGTCGCAGCGCCGGCCATAGACGCGGCCCTGCGGCTCGCCGAGGCGGCTGGCGAAGCTGCGCAGCTCCGCCTGGAACTGGCCGGCATCGCGCGTGACGTCGCCGATCTCCTGCACCTTCAGGAGCATATTCTGCTCGGGCTCCGCCCAGTTGACGAGATGCACCTCGACGCGGGCGCCGTCATAGCGGCCACGCGTCAGGTCCTCCTCGGTGATCGCCGCGCTGGAGAAGCCGCCGGCGACATCGCTGGTGGCCGCGGGCAGGCCCGCCTCCTCTTCCGCGGCACTGGCGGAAAAGCCGCTGGCTGCCAGGAAGGTGGTGACCGCGAAGGTCAGGTCGTGATCGTGTTCGGTAAACCCAAGCACGACGCCATCGCGCCGCGTTACCCGCCAGGCATGGCAGAGCGTCGTGGCGTCGCTCGCAAGATGCGCGGCGAGCGCGTCGGGAATATGCCTCATGGCATGATCTCCATCAGCGGAATGGTGGGAATGCGCCCGGCATTGAAGGCCGAGAGGTTGACGTCGATGCGCCCGGTCGCAAAGCGCACCGGCACGTCGAACAGAAACCCCGCAGTCACCGACGCGCCCTCCGGCGGAACGGCATCGGCCGCGAAGGTGACGATGCCGGTTACGGGATCGCACACGAAGGCGGACGACGGTTGCGGCACGCCATCCACCGCGACGACGACCGAGCCCTCGACAGGCTTGGCGATCCGCCGCGTGCTGCTGGCGCCGGCATCGCCATAGGTCTTGGCGAGCGTGAAGGCGACGGTCACGCCATCGCCGATGCCGAGCGGCTGGTCGCCCGGTCCGATCTCGGCACCGGGCCGTGTCGAACTCCAGTCGATGGGATCACGGAAGCGGAAGCCATAGAGCTCGCCGCTCCGGGCCTCGAAGAACTCCAAGACTTCGTAGAGATCCGCCACCGAGCGCACACCGGAGCCCGCATCATAGCTGCGCCGCGCATCGCGCCAGCGGCTGTTGCGGTTTTCGCGACCATTGGAGAGATTGACGATATCGGTGCGCCTGACAGGCCCGCCGCTCGTCGACAGCGACAGGCGCAGCGGAAAGCGCACCTCATGGAAACCTGACATCATCACCTCACAGGTTGCGCTGGCCGCGCATCGCGGTGCGCGCCAGCATCGAGGAAATCTGCGCCTCGCTCTTTCGGAAGCTCTCGGCATCGGTCGTGGTGACGTTGAAGACGATCTGCGGCTGCGAGCCCGCCCCTGCAGCGGCGACGCCGAGCGAACCGTCGGCGCCGCGCCGCAAGGGCAGGATCGCCTCGCTGCCCGCCTCGCCCATCAGCCCCATGTCGCCGCCGAGAGGGAAATAGGTGGGCTGCGAGACGACACCGCCATCGGCGAAAGGCAGCAGCTTGCCCGCACCGCCGAAGAGACTGGAGGCGGCGCCCGAAAGCATCGTCTCGAGCGGTTTCAATCCAGCCTGCAGCGCGATATCCGTCATGCGATTGGCCAGCCCGCGCAGCACGTCGTCCAGCCCCTTGCCGCCTGACACGGCACTTCGGAGAGCGCCTGACAGCGCCGAGCCGAAGGAGCGCGAGCGGCCCTCCAGATCGTCGAGCGCACGCCGCAGCGTCGCCGCCTCGTCGGTCATGGCGGAGAGGTCCGTCTGGTCATCGGTCATGGTCGTTCCTCGTGTCTAAGCTTGCCCGGCTGTCCGGAAAGCGGGCCATCAGCCCATCGAGATCGGCGCGGGAAACAGCGGGACGCTGTGGCGAGAGCCCGCCGGCTGCGGCGTTAAACTCCACCGGCGTCATCCCCCAGAAGGATTGCGGGGGAAGCCGCAGCAGGCAGAGACCGACATGCAGGACCCGCGCCCAGGGAAAAGGCGTGGGCCCGGCACTGTCCGTGGTCTTCATGCCCGCTGCGGCTAGAGGGGGCGCGCGGAGGCGTCCGCGCCATCCCCCGAAAACGTCGCCGTCAGCAAATCTCCGACGATCGCGGCATAACCACCGATGCCGCCCTCGACATCGGCCTCCGCCACATCCTCATCGGAATAGAGATTGCCGCCGCCGCGCAGGCCGGCGCCGATGATGCGGATCATATCCGCCGCCCTCAGCCGGCCGCCGGCGAAACGCTCGGCCAGGCCATTCAGGCTATCGACCGAAAACGCCGTCTCGAGCTCGGCCAAGGCGCCCAGCGTCAGGCACAACACCCGCCGCTCGCCGTCGATCTCAGCCTCGATCTCGCCGCGCCTGCGATTAGCCCTTCGTCCTGGCACTTGTTCCACTGCCGTGCGGGCCGCCATCACAGCGCCTCGAAGGTGATGGCACCGGCCGATTCCAGCGCCAGCTCGAACATCACCTCGCCATTATACTGGCCGGAATATTCGAGCGCGCTCGCCTGAAACGGGCCGGTGACCGTCCCGAAATCCGGCACGACAATCTGCCAGCTCAGGATCGAGGCGTTGAAGAAGGCATTGCGCACAAGCTGGTCGGAGGCCGCATCCTTGAAGATGCCTGAACCCGACACCGAGGCCCGCTGCACGCCGGCGCCGCCCAAAAGCTCGCGCCAGCGCCCGGCGCTCTCGGCATCGGTCACATCCACCGTCTCGGCATTGAAGGCCAGCCGCTTCGAGCGCAGCCCCGCCACCGTTTCATAATCCGTGCCATTGAAAACCCTCAACAGCAGATCCTTGCCCTTCTGCGCCACCATGGCCTCGTCCCTTCCACGAAAAAGGGCGCCCCAGAGGGACGCCCGCGATGTCATCGACTTGTCACTTTCAACCTGACGGCGAAGATGCTACGACCGCTTCGATCCCTTCCCTTCGCCGAAATCCACACCATGTCCCGGGCCTTCCCTCTGCGTTCGACACAGATGATTGCCGTGCTCACCGTGACGCAGCTCATCGGCTGGGGCACGACGTTCGACATGCTCGGCGTCATGGGCCGGGTGATCGCGCCCGATCTTGGGCTGGCGAACGAAATCGTCTTCGGCGGCCTGACCGTGATGATGGTCGTGCTTGCGCTTCTGGGCCCGACGATCGGCCGGCTGTTGCAGCGCCACGGCGCCGTGCCCGTTCTTGCCGCCTCATCCGTCACCTTTGCCGCCGGCCTTCTCATGCTGGCCGCGACAGAGGGTATCGTGCTCTACACGATCTCCTGGATCGTGATCGGCATCGGCGGCGCGCTCGGCCTGACAACGCCGACCTATACCGCCGTCGTCGAGCGCGAGGGCGCAAACAGCAAGCGTATCATCGCCATGCTGATGCTGTTCACCGGCCTATCCAGCACGCTGTTCTGGCCGATCCTCAGCCTGCTCGACGCTCACTTCGGCTGGCGGAGCACCTTCGTCATCTGCGCGGCGCTGCAATTGTGCATCTGCCTGCCGCTCTATCTCTTCGGTCTGCCGCGCCCGGCGGCCACGCAAGAGGGATCCGCCGAAATGCATGCAGCACCGGTCGATCTTTCGCCCGATGATCGGCGCAAGGCATTCCTGCTGCTTGCGGCGGCAACGACGCTATCGAGCTTCGTGACCTTCGGCCTGGCACCATCGCTGCTGGAGGTCCTGCGCCAATACGGCGCCGCGCCTGTGCTCGCGCTGCAGCTCGGCTCGGCGCGTGGGGTCATCGGCATCACAGCGCGCGGCATGGACATGCTGCTTGGCAAGCGCGGCAACCCCATCGTCAGCGCCATTGCCGGGATCGGCCTGATGGTGGCGAGCTTCGGATTGATCCTCATCGTCCCGCCCTCGACATCGCTGCTCGTCGGCTTCATCGTCATCTACAGCTTCGGCGCCGGGGTCATGGCGGTTGCCCGCGCGCTGCTGCCGCTGGCGCTGTTTTCGCCGCGCGAATACGGCCTGCAGGCCGCCCGCCTGTCGCTGCCGCAAAACATCGCAAACGCCGCCGCGCCCATCATCTTCACCGCCATCCTCGACCGCGCCGGCGCCGGCATGGTGATGGCCCTATGCTGCATGCTCGCCGCACTCGCCTTCGGCCTCGTGCTGATGCTGGCCACGCTCATCCGCCGCGCGAAGCCGGTTGCTCAGGTCGCCTGAGCCAGCGAAGCGACGATGTCCCTCGTCGGCAAAAGTAGCGTGCGCTCGAGGCCCTTGGCGGCGCGAAAACCGAACTTGAGATAGAAGGCCTCCGCCTCGTCGTCCAGGGCATGAACCATGACGGCGCGAAAGGCGACCGAGCGCGACGAGGAGACGACGGACATCAGCGCGTGCTTCAACAAGGCCCTGCCCAGCCCCATATTCTGATGGCGGCGGTCGACCGCCAGGCGCGCCAGCAGCGCGACCGGGATTTCGCCCGGCGCCCGATGCCCCTTGACCTGCCTCGGCGCGCTGTTGCGGCTGATCATGCCCGCGCACAGCGAGTGATAGCCGACGACGCGGTAATCCTCGGTCGCGATGACGACGGTCCGGGTATATTCCTGCTGCTGATTGTAGAGCGCCATGTCCTTCAGGAAGCCATCCAGCGCCGGCTTGCCACTGTCGAAATCATCGACCAGATGCTGTTCGCCGAGAGGAACGGGCTTGCGAAACATCCGTCAGTCAATCCATTCGGCGTTTGATTTGAACAGCGCGACGAGCCTATCGTTGGCCTTCGCCGGTTCGTCGAGAAGCCCCTCGACGGCATCGAAGACAGCCGCATCGACGCCGATGAAACGCTGATCCAGCAATTCCTTCTGAGCCGAGTAAAACGCCGCCTCGGTCATGAATGCCGTGAGAGACTTGCCGCTGACGGCCGCGGCGCGCGCGATGATCTCGCGCGTCTCAGTATCGATGCGCAGGTTGATGGTTTCGCTCTTCTTGACGCCGGGCATGTCAGTCGCTCCGCATGCGGATCCATGAATTCGTACGGACAATGTCTATACAGCAATGCGGTGCCGCCGTCCAGATTTGGGCTCTCAGCCGCCCGAGATCTCGACCGCCACCTCCGTCACTGCCCGGAAGCGGATCTCGGCGACATGCGGCCTCGTCTTCGCTTCGCGCCGGGTGCGGGTCGAAAGATGCAGCAAGCCCACCAGGTGGTGGGTTTCCAGCGAGAGCGGCGCATCGTCCAGCAGGAGGCGCAGCCGCTCGGCGATGGTTGCGGCCTCTCTTCGGCCGCCGGCGTCGGTCCAGATTTCGAGCGTCAGCAGGTGCTCGGCGCCGGTCTCGGTCGCTGTCGAATAGTCGTTGCTTGCGAGATCGGCGACGATGATAGCAGGGAGTTTTCGGCCCGAGACCAGGCGGTCGCGCAGGCCTTCGGGGCCAATCATGGCGGACAGTTCCGCATCGTCGCCGAGGCGCGCTTGGATCGCCGTCAGCAATTGGTTGGCGGCGCTCATCGGGCTTCCTCCTCGCACAGGCAGACCAGATAGTTGCCGCGCTCATCCGGGTCGCGCCAGGCGCGGATCGCAAAGATGCGCGCGCCCTTGCGCAGCCGCATGCCGGCTTCGATATCGTCGCGGAAGCGCAGCCAGATGCGGTGGGTCAGCGTGAAGACATCGGCGCCCGCCTGCTCCTCGCGCAGCTCGCTCACCGGTTCGACGCGGGCCCAGAATGAGGCGATCTCGGTGAAGGAAATGCTCGCGCCGCCCTGCCCGTCCGGCGTCTCGACCGGTGCTTCGAGCGCCAGCCGCGCCGTCATCTGGCCGGGATCGAAGAAGACCGAGCGCATCAGAGCCTCCTGATCATGTAGGGCGCGATCAGGCGGTCGTAGCACGAGGGAATATCGGCCGGCTGGCCCTCGACCGCCACCGTGCCCCGGAACGCGAACATCTGCGCGACATGCA
>Ga0308158_10003132_pt1 | contig 14857 bp, 16 predicted proteins | sample PhyBR2_FD_201038 | JGI IMG/M metagenome (GOLD analysis project Ga0308158, IMG submission 201038) | Phyllosphere microbial communities from UC Gill Tract Community Farm, Albany, California, United States - DLSLB.R2 | ecosystem: Host-associated > Plants > Phyllosphere > Unclassified | place: USA... | reverse complement strand
TCCCTTTTTTTGCGCAAAAGCACAAGTACTTATTAATGCTAAAAATGCACTAATACGAAAGACTTTTTTGTTCATGATAAAACAATTTAATAACAGTATTCTTAACTGTTACATGACTAATAAATGGGAGAAAAGCATAGAATTACCCATACCCAAACCTTTTTTCCCGAAAGTTTGATACTCGATGTAATGGGCAGGTCTCCTGGCTTGCGTCTTGTTGTTGACCTTCCCATTTCATTTTTGATTTAGGATTTTTGATTTTAGATATAACTAAAATCTGAATTCTAAAATCTACAATTAAAACAGTGGTTTTGTAGATAACAACAAGCTTAATAGCTTACAGTTGCGGGTACAGCTCAGGTATTTAACCTGATTCCCTTTTAATGCTATTTTTCCAAATAGAAAAAACAGCAACCTCAATACGGCGGCAAAGGTAAAACTTAATTCAGCTAAAAATCAAATTTATTTACAGAATTGATTAACCAAAGTCAAGATATTAAAAACCAGTCAATTACAACTCATTTATTCAAGCTATAATTCCAGTTTTATAACATCTCCAAAATCGACTTTATTATTAAAAGCGTCTTTCAAAGGTGTATTCGAAATGGTACATAAGATGCTTCTAATCACTCCGGCATGAGTAACAAGCACTATTGGTTTTGAGGTATTTTTAATACAATCAGCAGTAAAAAAATCGGTTACGCGATGATGTAAATCCACAAAAGATTCGCCATTAGGAACAGCCACATTTACAAAGTCGGTCATCCAGGGTGTAAAATCAGCTTCGGGAATAGCATCCCATTTTTTCATTTCCCAATTCCCAAAATTCATTTCCATCAATCGGAAATCGGTAATTATCGACGACGCTAAATAATTAGCCAATTGAACACAACGAGTCAAAGGGCTTGAATACACAATCGCATCAACAGGTATTTGGCTTTTTATCAATTCAAATTGTTCCTGATAAGGTTCTTTCAAACTTACATCGGTTTGTCCGTAGCAAATACCTTTTTCACAAACCGTTTCGGTATGACGCACTAAATAAACCTCCATATTGCAATTATTGAAAGATAAAAAACGACTTCACAAACCTGCTGAGTTGCTCCAAGACAATCTCCTGTGTAACCACCAATCCATTTTTGGAAATAACGAGCCAGAAAAAAACGGGCTACAAAAACCGGAATTACAGCAAGAAACAATTGCCATTGAAAATAAGACAAAACCAACAAAGGAATTAGTCCAAAAAAGAAAGCTCCAAATACCTCTTTCCAAGTATAATTTTTAGCAATCGGTTTGCTTTTGCTTGTTGCATCATCTCTTGAATATTCATGGGTAAAAACAATGGATACAGCAGCCAATCGACTCAAAGCATGAGCAGTTATAAATAAAAGTAAAATTTCAATCCCGAAACTTCCGGACAAATTCCAAATTCCAAAATCTAATATTCGAGTTTTATCTATCAATTGAATCAAACTCTGAAACTTCAATAAAAAAAGTAAACCCAAACCAATGGCTCCATAAGCTCCAATGGCACTGTCTTTCATAATTAAAAGAATCTTTTCTTTAGTCCAGCCTCCACCAAAACCATCACACACATCGGCAAAACCATCTTCATGAAAAGCACCAGTAACCAAAATACCGGCAATCATTGAAAGCACAACTGCAATTTCATTTGAAAAAAGAAAAGCTGAAAAATAAAAAACAGCAAAACTTATCACCCCTACTATCCAGCCAATTACAGGAAAATATCTCGAAGCTTTGTTTAAATAATCCGGATGATGATCTATATTTTTTGGACATGGAATTCGGGTATAAAACATTAATGCCGTAAAAAATATATGAAGTTCTTTTTTCATTTTTTATATAAATAATTTAAGGCTTAAAAGCCTAAAACCTGATTACTGAATACTGATTACTGAATACTGATTACTGAATACTACTTTTTACTCACACCGGCACTTTCAAAACTCGCCATTTCATTCAAAAAAGCCACAGCCGATTGAACTATTGGAAAAACAAGGGCGCAACCCGTTCCTTCACCCAAACGTAAATCGAGTTGAAGCACAGCCGAAACTTCTAAATAATCCAATAGTTTTTTATGTGCTTTTTCAGCCGATTGATGGCTAAAAATAGCCTTTTTTAATATCTCAGGATTTTTTTTGAAAGCCACTAAAAAAGCGACACTGCAAATAAAACCATCCACTAGAAAAATCATATTCTGTTTATAAGCTTCAAGCATTCCGCCAGCCATTTGCAAAATTTCAAATCCTCCAAAATAAGCCAAATAACTATCCAAATCTTTCGACCCTTTATAATTCTCAACTGCTTTTCTTAAAATATCAATTTTGAATTGCAGTTTTTCGTCGTTAACTCCTGTACCTCTGCCTACGCAATCTTCGATAGAAAAATTACAAAGTACACTCATTAAAACCGAGGCTGTAGCGGTATTACCGATCCCCATTTCGCCAAAACCAATACAATTACTTCCCTGTTTTGCAATAGTTTCAACTATTTCGCTTCCTTTTGTAAAACACAATTCCATTTGCGTTTTGCTCATGGCTGGGCCGCTTAAAAACGAATGTGTGCCTTTGTCAATCTTAGCCGAGATCAAAGTAGTATTAGACGGAAAATCATAATTCACCCCCGCATCAACCACTGAAAGAGCTATTTTATTTTGTTTGCAAAACACATTTATTGCCGCACCACCTTCCAGAAAATTAACCAGCATTTGGCGGGTTACATCCTGCGGATAAGCACTCACCCCATGTTGAGCAATTCCATGATCGGCAGCAAAAACCACAATATGCGGTTGGTTTATTTTAGGTTCTAAAGTTTGAAAAACGCTTCCTATTTGTTTGGCTATTTTTTCGAGAACGCCTAGCGAACCTACGGGTTTGGTTTTTTGATCTATTTTATCTTGTAAATTTTTCAACAAAAGATCCGAAGCAGCGGAATGAACCATATCAACTTTTATCTGCTTTTCTTCTTCTTGACAAAGCTGTGTAATCTCTGCCACAAAAGGCGCTTCCGTTTTTTGTTTCCAATTGAGCTGTTGCAACATCGGTTGGTTGTCATAATTAGTCGCTGGCTTGCCTACGCAAAAATACCCCAGCGGTTCTACATGCTCTGGTAAACCCAGTATTTTCTTGAATTGGTAATAATTCAAAATCGAAACCCAGCCCATTGAATAGCCTTGCTCAGTGAGTGAAAGCCAAATGTTTTGAGCTGCACAAACCGCGCTGAACTTAATTGCTTCATTACTTCCCACTGTCCCGATGGTGAAATGATTCAGTACCGAACGATCATAACAAATGACCAATCCGAGTGGTGCTTCTTCAATGGCTTCGAGTTTTAAATTTTGATATTGGATTTTCTGCAATTCGTCATCAGTACAAGCAGCAGCTTTTTTATCATATTCCAAAAACAAATCCTTAACTGCTTTCTTAATTTCAACCGATTTGATGAGATAATATTTAGTCGCTTCGGTCAAGCCAACAGATGGCGCCCAATGTCCTGCCTGTAATGCTTTTTCGATTACGGCATCAGGAACAGCATCATTTGTAAAATGACGGGTATCCCGGCGTGATTTTATTATTTCGTCTAAATTACTCATGGTTTTATATTATTTTTTGACATTGCCATTGATTTTTGAAATTGATATTATCATTCTTCCCAAACAACAAAGCAATAATCATTATAAACCTTAGTGGTAAATGCTGGCAATACTATTTTGTCTGAAAACAAAGGACAATTAATTACCATTGTATGAAATTCTCCGTTCTCCCCACAAGAATCAATTCCTTTTTCTAATAATTCCAACGCTAATTCTTTGGTCAGAATTTTTCCCAAATAGCTTTCTCCCATCATCTTGTTACAGGAAACAATCATGGTATCAATACCGTTTTCAATCATTTCGTTGACTAACACCATTCGGTCTTGCTGCCACAAAGGTAAAATTGCTTTTAAAGAAGCCGCCTGACAAACTTTCTCTTCCCAGTTTCTATGTGGCTGTAAATCGATATCGCCAAAAACCGCAGCTTCCAAATCAAAATTGGTTTTAAGCGATTTTAAAATAGCAATAAACTTTTCCTCATAATCGCCCCAAGTAGCCGGAACAGTTTCTATAGGCAATTGCATTTTTTGCGCCTGTTGATTTAATATAGACAAGGGCAAACCATGCGAACGGGAAATTTTGCCATTTTCATTCATCATATTCAGCAAAACCTTTGGCGTAAAGCCCGATTTTACCGCCTGCATCATCGCATAACAGCTGTCTTTTCCACCAGACCATGAGGTTACAAAATTCATAATCCTCCTTTTATTGTTACCGGAATTCCAGAAACCATCAAAACTACCTTATCGGCTTTTTTGGCTAAATATTGGTTCATCCAACCTTGTAATTCGGTAAATTTTCTACCAATATGTGTTTCAGCATGCACTCCCATTCCTATTTCGTTAGAAATAATAATGATAGTTGCATTAGGTTGATTGGCCACAGCTTCAAATTCAGCCTTAGCCTGAATCAAGCTCAACTCCACATCATTTTTAGTATCAATAAAAAAATTAGTCAACCATAAAGTTACGCAATCAATCACAGCCACTTGGCCTGAAAAATCAATTTCGCTTAAAAATTTTTCCTTTTCAATGTTAATCCAACGTTCGTCTCTGTCTTTTTGATGACGGTCAATTCGCTTCTGGAAATCATCATCCCATTTTCGAGCCGTGGCTACATACATGGGTCTTGCCGATAAATCCTTGGCTATATTTTCGGCATAACTGCTCTTTCCGGAGCGTTCCCCGCCTGTTATGAAATAAATCATTTTTAATTGTTAATTACAAATGGTTAATTATATATCTTAATTTCTAATTGTATTCTATATTAAACTCTCCTCTTCCTCATAACTCATCCCGACAGTTATCGGGACTCATAACCCATAACTTTTTTAGTACGGACAATGACGGCAACCATTTCCACAACAACTCCCTCTTTTGAGATGGAACCAAGGTTTAAAAACATAATTCCCATTTTCCAAATAATAATCGATTCCTTCAATCAGATTGGTTGTTTTAGGTAAATCTTTAGCTTTATTATCCAAAGCGGTTTCGGGTGTTATAGTAGCAACATATTCTTCAATTTTTATTGAACAGCTGTTTTTAAAACAATCCGGACAAAGACAATCAGCTCCTTCAGAAAGAGTAAAAATAGGCGGAAAGTCATTGCACCAACATTTCTTTTCGGGAGAAATATCCCCACAATCAAAGCGTGTCCCGCAATTGGAACATTGTTTTACTTTTATAGCATTCATGAGGTAAAGATAGTGTTTGTTGATTTTTTTATCCTAAAAAACAAAGAAGATATTTTATGGATTTTCTTATACCTTTGCCTTAAATTTTTAAAATCACTATGAAAACCTCTTTATATAAAATCTTTTTCATTTTGCTTATTAGTTTTTTTGCAAGCTGTAAAAAAACCGAAAATCCTGACACTAAAACTATTACGGCTGTAAAAAATGAAATCGAATATTCGAGCAATCTTGCCATTTATAAATACAACGGTTATTCGATAGTTAAAGTGATAAATCCATGGCCGGATGCCAATAAAGATTTCACTTATATCCTAAAAGAAAAAAACGCCACTGTTCCTGATAGCTTGCAAAAATATACGCAGTTATCCGTTCCGTTACAATCTATTGTAGTAACTTCTACTACTAATGTTCCTTTTTTAGAAATGCTTGGTGTGGAAAAATCCTTAAAAGGATTTCCACATACCGATTATATTTCTTCTGTTAAAACCCGAAAACTAATTGATGCAGGAATAATTAAAAATGTGGGACAAAACGAACGCTTAAACATGGAAAAGCTGATTGATTTAGCTCCCGAAGCCATCGTAACCTTTGGTGTCGACAACAACAATCCGATGATTGCCAATCTGGAAAAAAGTGGTTTAAATGTTATTATCCAGGCCGACTGGATGGAACAATCCCCGCTGGGAAAAGCTGAGTGGATTAAATTGTATGCAGCCTTATTTGGTAAAGAAAAAGAAGGCAAAATCCTTTTTGACAACATTGTAAAAAATTACAACGAAGCGCTGAAATTAGTAGCTAATCAAAAAGCAGAATCGACCGTTTTATACGGCTCGATGTACCAAAATCAATGGTTTGTAGCCAAGGGAAAAAGTTGGGTTGCCCAATTTATGAAAGACGCTAAGTCCAATTATTTATGGGCTGATATTGAAGGCAGTGGAAGTCTGGGGTTATCTTTCGAAAAAATATTAGAAAAAGCTAAAAACGCCCAGGTTTGGATTGCTACCGGCTCTTTTAAAAACTTAAAAGAATTAGCCGACAGCAATCCGCATTACAGTCAATTTGATGCTTTTACAACTAAAAATGTATATACTTTTGAAAGCAAACTAGGTGCAACCGGAGGAACTATTTATTATGAATTAGCCCCTAGCCGACCGGATTTGGTCTTGAAAGATTATATCAAAATTTTTCATCCTGAATTATTGATTAACTATAATTTTACCTTTGTACAAAAACTAAATTAAGCCCTCTTGAAAAACCAAAAACGAAATACAATTCTATTTTTCTACCTTGTTACAGGGCTGTTTTTTTTATTTTTTATAAATATCAGTTTAGGTTCGATAACAATTCCTTTCAAAGAAATTTATCAGAGTTTAACCGGTGGTGAAGCCAGCAAATCAACTTGGGAATATATTATTGTCAATTATCGTTTACCCAAGGCAATTACAGTGATTTTAGTTGGAGTGGGACTTTCAATTAGTGGATTATTAATGCAGACATTATTCAGAAATCCATTAGCCGGACCCTATGTTTTAGGATTGAGTTCCGGAGCGAGTTTAGGAGTAGCATTTGTGATTTTAGGAGCCGGTTTACTCCCTCCTTTTTTACGGGAAATTATACTTTCTTCGTACGGAATTGTTTTAGCCTCAACCATCGGGAGTTCCTGTGTATTATTGGCAGTATTGTTGGTTTCTATTCGCTTGCGAGACACCATGACTATTTTGATTGTAGGACTGATGTTTGGCAGTTTAAGTAGTGCCATTGTGGGAACTTTAAGCTTTTTTAGCACTGCCGAACAGCTGCAAAAATTCACTTTTTGGTCTTTAGGAAATTTAGGAAATCTTTCGTGGACATCGATTGTCATTTTAGCTGTTTGTGTACTTGCAGGATTATTATTGAGTTTAGCCAGTATCAAAGCTTTGAATGCTTTGCTTCTGGGCGAAAATTATGCTCGAAGCCTGGGGTTAAATTACAACAAAGCCAGATTGATTATTATTTTTGCTACCAGTATTTTAGCAGGAAGTATTACGGCTTTTGCAGGCCCTATAGCCTTTATCGGGCTGGCAGTTCCCCATATTGCCAAGCTGGTTTTCCAGACTAGCAATCATACTGTTTTATTCTGGAGCACATTGCTTTTTGGCGCTATCATCATGCTGGTTTGCGACACCATTTCGCAGGTTCCCGGTGGTGATATTACGCTACCTATAAATGCTGTTACTTCTATTTTTGGTGCACCAATTGTGATTTGGTTATTGCTCAGAAAACAAAAAATGATTGGATAACTATAAATTCTCACCGCAAAGAGCGCAATAAAAATCATTCTTTGTCTTTAACCACAAAGCTTTGCATCCTTTGCGAAATACTTTGTAACCTTGGCGGTTAAAAATCCGCAACAGCATTAACAGATTCCTAAAAATATATAAGAAACCGAATCTATTTTGTTAGATTTCGAAAAATCATGGTTTATAAACAGCATTCTGTTAAAAGTTTGTGCTTTTGTGAGTTTCAAAAACAGAATAAATCCTTAAATTCGCAGTCTAAATTAATTTGGTAATCTTCAGAAGATGAAGATCGCATTAGCAAACTTCATTTTTTACAACTAAAAAAATAAAAAATACTAAGAAATGATATGAGCTTGTTCATCTCATTTCACCAATAAAAACAAGTAAAATAAATAGAAATGAAATACGACGTTATTGTTTTAGGAAGTGGTCCTGGCGGATATGTAACTGCCATTAGAGCATCACAATTAGGCTTTAAAGTAGCCGTAGTTGAAAAAGAAAACCTAGGTGGAGTTTGTTTGAACTGGGGTTGTATCCCAACAAAAGCATTATTGAAATCAGCTCAGGTTTTTGATTATCTAAAACACGCTTCCGATTACGGATTAACTGTTTCTGAATTTGACAAGGATTTCCCTGCTGTAATTCAACGTAGCCGTAATGTTGCAGATGGAATGAGCAAAGGAATTACTTTCCTGATGAAGAAAAACAAAATCGACGTTATTAATGGTTTTGGTAAATTAAAACCAGGTAAAAAATTAGACGTTACTGATAAAGACGGAAAAGTTACTGAATACAGTGCCGATCATATTATCATTGCTACCGGAGCTCGTTCTCGTGAGTTGCCAAACTTACCACAAGATGGCGTAAAAGTAATTGGTTACCGTCAGGCAATGACTTTACCGGAACAGCCTAAAAAGATGATTATCGTTGGTTCAGGAGCTATCGGAGTAGAGTTTGCTCACTTCTACAACTCAATGGGAACTGATGTTACTATCGTTGAATTTATGCCAAACGTAGTTCCAGTTGAAGACGAAGATATCTCAAAAGAATTTGAAAAAGCTTTGAAAAAATCCGGAATTACTGTAATGACTAATTCTTCTGTTGAGAAAATTGATACTACAGGAAAAGGAGTTAAAGCATTCGTTAAAACAGCTAAAGGAGAAGAAATTCTTGAAGCAGATATTTTACTTTCTGCTGTTGGTATCAAAACGAATATTGAAAACATTGGTTTAGAAGAAGTAGGTATTGCTACTGACAGAGATAAAATTATCGTAAACGCTTACAACGCTACTAACATTCCGGGTTACTACGCTATTGGTGACGTAACTCCTGGACAGGCTTTGGCTCACGTAGCTTCTGCTGAAGGAATCAACTGTGTGGAGAAAATCGCAGGTATGCACGTAGAAGCTATCGATTACGGAAACGTACCGGGTTGTACTTATGCTACTCCTGAAATTGCTTCTGTAGGTTTAACTGAAAAAGCTGCCAAAGAAAAAGGATACGATTTAAAAATTGGAAAATTCCCATTCGTAGCTTCAGGAAAAGCGAAAGCTTCAGGAAATGCTGACGGATTTGTAAAAGTAATCTTTGATGCTAAATACGGAGAGTGGTTAGGATGTCACATGATTGGTGCCGGAGTTACTGATATGATTGCTGAGGCAGTTGTAGCCCGTAAACTGGAAACTACAGGTCACGAAATCCTAAAATCAATTCACCCACACCCAACAATGAGTGAGGCAGTTATGGAAGCTGTTGCTGCTGCTTACGGTGAAGTAATTCACATCTAGTAGTCATTGCGAGTTCCGATAGCTATCGGAACGAAACAATCTCATCCTTATAATTACAGAATCCGATTGGTGAAAGCCAGTCGGATTTTTTTTATAAATTTATTCAACAAAAAAAAAAGAATATAACCAAATAATAATCAAGAATTTAAACACAAAAAACACTACATTAATTTCTCTTCCAAACGTAATATTTCGTAAATTTAAACTGAGAAAAAAAAGAATCGCACCATTGTACTTCACAATTCCTAATGAAATTATTGAGTACAAAAATTATGAGTGATTAAGCAATCCCCAAAGACTTTATACCTCATAAAAACGGACAAAAAGAACAATCTATCCCAAAAGATTTTCTTTATAACTAACCGTATAAATTACACACTTCAATCATCTACTACTCCCTAAAAAAAAGCCGAACCAAAGCTTAAAGAGTAGCGAAATTTAACTTAGTCAAAAAACTAAAACTCAAACAAGATGAAAACAATTAAAACGATAATGATGGTATTAATCTTTGGGATTTTCTTTTTTCAGAGTGCCAGTATGTATGCCCAGGATCCGATGAAAGCGGCACACAACGTCTATAGAAAAGTCTTATTAGAAAATGATAAAGTAAGAGTAATGGAGGTTGTTTTTGCTCCGGGTGCAACCGCAGCCATGCACAGCCACCCTAACCATACGGTATATGTAGTGGATGGAGGAAAAATTGAGATTACCGAAAAAGGCAAAAAAGCCATGGCTATGGACATAAAAGCCGGAATGGCCATCTATATGCCGGCAGTAACCCATATGGCAAAAAACACCGGTAAAACAACCCTCAAATTGATTGTTACCGAAATGAAACCGGCAAAAAAATAAACTCTGTTTTTCTGGATAAAAGCATTACTTTTTAGCATTTTACAAACTAATTAATAAATCCGACTTAGCTCGGATTTTCTTATGCCTATTTTTTTGGGCGTGCCCCTGCTTCCACTCCGTTCCACCAGGGTCGGGCTGTACGCTCCCGCTTTTATAGTTTTCCCTAAAAAGGAAAAACTATAAAGAGCTCCGCTGCCATCCCTCAGCAGCACAATTTCCACAATAACGAGTCATTGCGAGGAACGAAGCAATCACATAATAAATTGACATATTATAAGAATATTCGATATATGTCTCGTCCTAAAAAAAGTTTACATGTTTATACTCAATCCTAAAATAGATTTACAACAGTAATTGACGGCTTGAAAATTTATCTGGAACATGGAATTAAACCCAATTTCGTTGCTGATAAATTTCCGGGTAAATAAACGAGGTAAATTCCTAACAGCTAATCGGGACTTTTTCTTCTTCAAAAATCGCTATCTTTATTAGAAAATCATAGCATGAGTACAATTCTAAATACCTTAGGTATCGATTATCCCATTATTCAGGCTCCTATGTTTGGAGTGACAACTCCTGAGATGGTGGCAGCCGCCAATAAAGCAGGATGTCTGGGTTCGGCGGCCTTAGGCGATTTAGATTACGACAGCTCATTAAAAATTATCCGTGAATGCAAAAAATTAACGGGCAGTACTTTTGCCGCAAATATTTTTGTCAATCACATTCCGCCCATTAGCGATGAATTAAAAATCAGCTACAACCGAACAAAAGCCTTTCTGTATCAATTGGCCGAAGAGCTGCATCTAGACGTTGAATTACCCGAAATAGAAAAGATTAAATCCGCCGGATATCAGCATCAAATTGAAGCCATACTAGAAGAAAACATAAAAGTTTTGAGCTTTACTTTTGGAAACGTGAACGATGCTACTATTGCCCAACTAAAAAACAACGACGTCGTCCTGATAGGAACTTGTACCAGCGAAAAAGAAGCCCAACTTCTCATCGATTCGGGAATTGATATCATTTGCATTCAGGGAATTGAAGCCGGTGGTCACCGTGGCTCATTTGAGAATGAAAATCTGCCCCAAATAGGCGGTCTGTCCTTATTGCAAAACATTCGGGAAATGACTCCGCTTCCTCTGATTTATGCCGGAGGAATTGGAAGCAAAAAAACAATGGAATCACTTCGTATGCTGGGCGCCGATGCATTTCAAATTGGAACTTTACTTTTATGTTCAGAAGAAAGCGCACTGACAGCATTTGAAAAACAAAGAATGTTGAATGTTGAAGAACAAGAAATTACGTTAACCCGAAGTTTTTCGGGACGCTACGCCAGAGGCATAAAAAATAAGTTTATCGATTTATTCGAAAATTCCGATTATATATTGCCCTACCCTTACCAAAATAAATTGACTGCTCCCTTTAGAAAAGCTGCCAGAAACGCTCAACTGATAGAGTACGTCAATTTATGGACAGGACAAACATTCAGGAATCTGAGTTTTGAATCAACAACAGCAATTCTCAATAAGCTGAAATAGAAAAATCGTTTGGCTCTTTATACCAAATGACGAACCACTTATTCCAGCCCAGTGAAAGAATCAACTTGGGACTAAATTGAAAGTGAACTGCAAAAATTTGAAAAATACTAACAGCTTTACTGAACCGACTGTTGGAGAAAAACCATAAATCCTTCTTACTGAAACTGAAATCAAAACTCTGATCTACAAAATGTATCGTCGTGAAATAGTTTTGTTATAATACTATCTTTAAAAAAATTAAAATCCGATACTATTTCCACCATCTACCGGTAAAACAGTTCCTGTAACATATTTAGATTCGGCTGTAGCATAAAAATAAGCAGCATCGGCAATATCATCCGGCTCGCCTAAAAATCCCATTGGGGTTCTTCCTAAAACCTTCTTTTTTCTTTCCGGATCAGTGTCTAATGCCTTGGCTGACATTTTGGTTTTGATGAATCCCGGAGCAATACAGTTCACTCGAATTCCAAAAGTAGCTAACTCAACAGCCATAGCACGGGTCATCGATTCAATAGCTCCTTTACTGGCACTATATGCAATTACTTTTGGGATTCCGTATTGAGAGGCCATCGAACTAATATTGACAATACTTCCGTTTTTGTGCTCTTTCATGTTTTTTACAACTTCCCTGCTTACAGAAAAAACACTTAAAAGATTAGTGTGTATGACAGACAGGAAATCGGCATCAGTAACATCGGTAAATTCTTTTTTCAAATTAATACCGGCGTTATTTACTAAAATATCAATTGGCGCATCTTTAGCAATTTCGGAAATCATGGCCGGAATTCCTTCTAAATTATTCAAATCAAAAATTACAGGAATAGCATTAGCACCTATTTCACTACAGGCTGCTTCGGTTTTATCTTTGGTACGTCCAATAATGTACGTTTTAATACCGTTATCACATAATTTTTTTGCTGTTGCAAAACCCAAACCTGAATTTCCTCCTGTAACTATAGCTGTTTTAGCACTCATAATATATTTTGATTAAATAAGTTTATTAAAAAGCCCAAAAATAGTCATTTTTTTCAGCTGATTAATGCAAAAGCAGCACACTAATTTAACCGTTTTTAGAACAAAAACCGATAATTATGTAAATTCATTCGCTAAGTCTTTTATAAATTTTCCAAATAGTATTCTGCTTCACATTCCGGAAAATGTACAATTGGAAAATTACAGGAATTAGCAATAAAACAAAGTTCGTTTGCTTTGACATGTAAATTCAAAGCTTCATTAATTTTTTCATTTTGCTTAATGATTACTTTAGGATACAATCGAATTTCTGTAAAACGACCAGAGCCATTTTCTGAAACTTCAAGAGTTCCTTCGGCATTATCCTGATAGGAAACAACATCAATTCCATTTTGAGAACAAACATATAAATAGGACATCATGTGGCAGGAAACCACACTGCTTAACAATAAATCTTCAGGATTGTATAAAGCGGGATCACCTTTGAAAGCTTTTGCCGCCGAAACATTAAGTATTTCTTTTCCCTCGATGGCAATTTGATGGCTTTTTTGATATCTTTTCGGAGTTGAATCCCAACCTAATGTTGCTTTGAATAAATGTTTAAATGCCATAGCTAATCTTTAAAAATCAAATATAACCAAATAATAACAGTTGGTAGCTAATGTTTATTTAATGAAAAAAACAGGATTTTATCAACAATGAAAGTGTAGTCCCTTCGTTATATTTGCAATAGCTCCAAATTATTATTTCAAATTATCAAAACAAACTAAAATGAAAAAATATATAAGTCTCGGAATTGTATCCCTACTTTTATTTTCTTGCAGCGCTGCTAAAAAAAATGCTTCAGCAGCAAATCAACTTCAGGAAAAATATTGGAAATTAATTGAAATCAGAGGTCAAAAAGTCACATCTGAAAATTATTTTAAAGAACCTCATTTTATATTAAAAGCTAAGGAAAATAGAATTACTGGAAACAGTGGTTGCAATTCTTTTTCCGGAACTTATGAATTAACTACTGAGACCAATCGAATTGCCATATACAATACAGCAATGACCCGAATGGCCTGTATTAAACCAACTGTTGAAGAAGCTTTTATAAAAGTTTTGGAAACTGCCGATAATTATACCGTAAAAAATGATACCTTACAGTTAAATAAAGCCCGTATGGCGCCATTAGCCAAATTTGTGGCTGTATATCTAAAATAATACCGTTTGTTATTTCAAATTAGTCCAATATTCATTGGACTAGATGAAATATACAACGGCATTATACCAGAACTATTAGACTAAAAAATAATTATCAAATAGGTATAAAATACTATGCTAAACTGGAACGATCTTATAAAATTTGCCACTCACGGCAATCCTACTCCGCCAAAAAGAGTAGAAAAAACAGCGAAAGAATGGGAATTAGAATTGACTCCTGAAGAATTCTACGTGACCCGCCAACATGGAACTGAAAGAGCTCATAGTTCTGAAATGTGCAACTTGTTTGAAGCCGGAAAATATGCCTGCAAATGTTGTAAAACACCTCTTTTTGATTCTACAACCAAATTTCAAAGCGGAACCGGCTGGCCTTCATTCACCCAACCGATTGAAATTGAAAATGTAGCTTACCACAAGGATACCAGCTATGGAATGATTCGCATTGAATGTATTTGCAATATTTGCGATGCGCATCTGGGACACGTATTTCCTGATGGTCCTGAACCAAGTGGTTTGCGTTATTGCATCAATGCTGTTTCCTTGGAAAAAATAAAAGAATAGTTTTTTACCATTAAGATATTAAGGAAATTAAGTTTAGTAATCTTTAAAATAGTAAACCTGACAGGTTTTTACAATCTGTCAGGTTTATTTTTTGAATTAAGTTTATAAGTTTGAATTCTTAATTTCCTTAATATCTTAATGGTTTAATTAAAAAAACTAAATTAGTTCATTAAAAACACGGTTAATCCTCTTGCCCCGTGAGCTCCAAGAACTAATGATTGCTCAATATCGGCAGTTTTAGACGGTCCTGCTATAAAAGTTCCAAAACCATAATCTAAATTACCAATGCGTTCATAAGCCTGTTGCATTGTAGGAACAATATCGTTCTTATTGACAATGATAGCCAAATACTGAGG
>Ga0308158_10003131_pt1 | contig 14860 bp, 15 predicted proteins | sample PhyBR2_FD_201038 | JGI IMG/M metagenome (GOLD analysis project Ga0308158, IMG submission 201038) | Phyllosphere microbial communities from UC Gill Tract Community Farm, Albany, California, United States - DLSLB.R2 | ecosystem: Host-associated > Plants > Phyllosphere > Unclassified | place: USA... | reverse complement strand
GGAATGTGAGATTGAATACAATCGCTGAACGAACATATCCTTGGTATACGTTTCGATTCAAGGGTGTATTGGAGAATTTACGGTGAGGAAACATTTTTTCGGTTCGGCTGAGCGGCTGCACCTGGTGCTGATGCTGGCCCTGACGTTTTCCACAGGCGTGGTGGACGCTATGGGCTACCTCGGCCTGGACCGCGTCTTCACCGGGAACATGACGGGCAACGTGGTGCTGCTGGGCATGGCCATGGCCGGCGGAAACAGCCTCCCCATACTTCGGCCGGCGCTGGCGTTGGCCTTCTTCATGCTGGGCGCAGCCCTGGCCGGGCGGCTTCTTCGACGAAATGGCGAAGGCTGGTCGCCACAGACCTCCGCAGCCCTGCTCGCGGTGTCGCTGGGCCTGTGGGCACTGACGGTCTTCGTGCTCCTGGCTCCGGTGCAGGCCGATCCCACCCTCGGGAGCACGGTCACCAGCGCGCTCGCCCTGCTCATGGGAACCCAGGCCGCCACGGCGAAGCGCCTGAAGGTCGCGGAGATCACCACCGTGGTGGTCACCTCCACCATCACCGGACTCGCCTCCGACTCCCGGCTGGCAGGCGGCAAGGGCACGTTCTGGCAGCGGCGCGCACTGGCCATCGTGCTCATCATGCTGGGCGCGCTGGCAGGGGCGGCAGCACTGCATGTGCACCTGGCACTTGCACTGGCACTGGCAGCGGTCATCGCTACGGCAGTCACGGTGACAGGGCACATTGCACATCGCCGTGAGGCGGCAGAGGTGAAGGCCGGGTCTGAGAGTCCCTCGCTGGCCCGGGACTGACCCCGCAACTGAGCCCGGGCGGAAGGGGGCGGCTACTGCCTGGCGGCCGCAACTCGCGCTGCCTCCCCACTGCCCACCCCAGACAACACTGAGGCTGCTTTCGGCGGTCTCTAGCAGATTCGCACAGCTCCGATGACGTCTTCGGCGCGGAGGACGTGCGCGGTTGCCTGCACGGTGTCCCACCTGCCGTAGGTTGACGGGTCGAGGAACTGCTCCCAGCTCCATTCGAGATCCCTGCGCAGATCCTCGGGCCACTCCCGGAATCCCTTGCCGAGCACACCGGCCGCCCGTTTGCGCTCGTTGAGTTCGTCCCAGATCCGGTCCAGCCGCGCGCCATAGTCATCGTCGCTCTCGCCCGGCAATTCAAGCACGTGGGGTGCGCCGCCCAGGGCGCGGTGCCAGTCCGAGAAGTGGGACAGCAGAACCCGTTCCCGCGGGATCCGGCAGGTCAGCAGGACGTCGCCCCGATGGAGCCTGCAGCTGTCCACCAGGTACTCACGGGTGACGCACGCCCAGAACCAAAGGGCCCCGTCGCCGCCGGTGGGAAGGCGCCGGTCCATCTGCCGGAGCATCCAGGCGTACGCGTCGGCGAACAGCGGTTCCGCCCGGCTCGGATCCGGGATGAGTTGCCCGGTGGACACGAGTTCCTCCAGGGCCTCCTCAGGCTGGAAGGTGTGGAGCAGAAGACGGTCGGCCTTCAGGTCGTAGCCGACGCGGCCAGCGGGAACTGCACGGTCCACGCGGGCACGGGTAACGGGAAAATGTGGCACAGGCTGAGCCTAGGGTTGGCCCCCGACAATAACGACGGCGGCGGGTTGGGTTGCATGCCTACCGACCTTCTTGCGCGTTTCGCGCAAAAGTAGTTGCGCTAATCGCGCAGGAGTAGTTATGATCTAGCTCATGCTTGGAGCTGCTTGCTCAGCCTCCCCCTCCCCCAGACAACAATGAGGTTGCTTTATGTCTGTCCCAATCAAGGCCACCATGGAAAAGGTTCCTGGCGGCATGATGCTGATCCCCCTGCTCATCGGCGCCATTCTTGGCACCTTCGCCCCGGATTCCGCCAAGTTCTTCGGCTCCTTCACCGGCGCACTCTTCACCGGCGGCACCACGATCCTGGCGGTGTTCTACGTCTGCATGGGTGCCAGCATCGATATCAAGGCCACCCCGTACATCCTGAAAAAGGGCGGCGTCCTCTTCGGCAGCAAGGTCCTGTTCGCCATCATTATCGGCGTCGTCGCCGGCCGGTTCATGGGTGAACTTCCCATCGACGGCGGGCTGCTCTCAGGCCTCTCCGTCCTGGCCATCCTGGCCGCCCTCAACGACACCAACGGCGGCATGTACATGGCCCTCATGGGCCAGTACGGCAAGCCCAAGGACGTCGCCGCCTACTCCGTGATGACGCTGGAATCCGGCCCCTTCCTGACCATGGTGACCCTCGGCGTCGCAGGTTTGTCAGCCTTCCCGTGGCAGGCCCTGGTGGGGGCCATCATCCCCCTCCTCCTCGGCGCCATCCTGGGCGCCCTGGACCCGGCCATGCGCAAGTTCCTCTCCTCCGCGGCACCGGTGCTGATTCCCTTCTTCGCCCTGGCCCTGGGCTTCGGGCTGAACCTAGGCCAGGTCCTCAACGCCGGACTGCTCGGCGTGGCCCTGGGCCTGTTCGTGCTCATCGGCGGCGGGGCCGTGCTCTTCTTCGCGGACAAGCTGACCGGCGGCTCCGGCATCGCCGGGCTCGCCGCAGCCACCACCGCAGGCAACGCAGCCACCGTTCCCATGCTGGTGGCCGCAGCCAACCCGGCCTACTCCGCCGCCGCCGGCCCAGCCACCGTTTTGGTGGCAGCCTCCGTGGTGGTCACCGCCATCGGCTGCCCGCTCATGGTCGCTTGGTACGCTAAGCGCCTGAAAGCCAAGCAGCCCGTGGAAACCCGCGAGGTAACCCCAGCAGTATGAACACCACCGCAGCCAAGCGCTGGGCCATCATCGCCGACGACCTGACGGGAGCGGCGGATGCCGCCGCAGCCTACGGAGCCACCCACAGCAGTTGCGTGATCCTGGACGTGGACTCCACCTGGCCTGAAGCCGACATCCTGTCCATCAACACCGAGAGCCGCTACCTTTCGGCCGAAGATTCAGCGGCCGCCGTCAAGGCGGCTGTGGCCCAGGCCCTCGGGCAGGACCGGCAGGTCTTCAAGAAGATCGACTCGCTGCTGCGCGGCAACGTCGGTCCGGAGATTGCCGCAGCGCTGGCTGGCGTCAGCGACGGCCGCGGCAGGGGCCTGGCCCTGGTGGCCCCGGCCTTTCCGGCCACGGGACGGACCACCCTGGGTGGCATCGTCCACGTCAACGGTGCGCAGAACGCGCAGGGAAGGTTCGACGGCGACGTGGCGGCAGCGCTTGCCGCCGGCGGTCTCTCGGCTGAACTGGTGGGCCGGGAAGCGCACCGCACCCACGAGGACCTGGCCGCGCACCTGCGGGACATTCGGGACCGCGGGACTGACGCCGTCGTACTTGACGCAGTCTCTGACGATGACCTGAGGCACGTTGCCGCCGCGGTGGCCCTGCTGGACTTCCCCGCGCTCCTGGTGGGTTCCGGCGGGCTGGCCGGGCACATCGCCGCACGGGAAGAAGCACGCGATGTCCTTCGTGAGCATGCGCGGCACGTGAAGCGGACCCTGACGGTGGTCGGCAGCTATTCCGGCCTTGCCCGGCAGCAGACCGAGGCCCTTGTCGCCGCTGGTGCCGAGCACATCACGCTGGACCACGGGGCGCTCGAGGATTCCGCGGTTGCCCGGAAGGTGGCGGCCGCGATGCTGCGGACCGACGTCGTGCTGACGCCGGACCCGATGGGTGCCGTGGACAAGTCGCAGGCACTGGTCGTGGCCGAAGCGCTGGCGCGCACCACGGCCGCCGGCATCGGGAACTGCGAGGCGCTGGTCCTGACGGGCGGTGAAACGGCGACGGCGGTCCTCAAGGCGCTCGGCGCCGGCAGCTTCACCGTCCTGGGCGAGGTTGAGCCCGGCGTCGTGATGAGCCTGCTGCCCGAGTCCCTCCCCCTCTTGGTCACCAAGGCCGGCGCCTTCGGGGATGCCGGCACGCTGGCCAGGACCACACAGTTTTTCTCTAGCACAACGACTGAAATGAGTACCAAGTAATGGGACGCCCGATCGTAGCCATCACCATGGGTGACGCCGCCGGCATTGGCCCGGAAATCATCGTCAAGGCCCTGGCGGACAACGAACTCCGGTCCAAGGCACGGATGTTGGTCATCGGCGATCTCCGCCGGCTGCAGCTCGCCGCGGACATCGTCAACAGCCCGCTGGCCCTGCGCAAGGTGTCCGAACCGTCGGAGGCGCTGTTCCAGGAAGGCACCATCGACGTCCTGGACATCGACTGCATCCCGGAGGACCTCGCCTGGGGTGAACTGTCGGCAGCGGCCGGACATGGTTCGTACCTGTTCATTGAGAAGGCCGTGCAGCTGGCGATGGACCGCCAGGTGGACGCCATCTGCACAGGCCCGCTCAACAAGGCGGCCCTGCACGCGGCCGGGCACAAGTTCCCCGGCCACACCGAACTCCTCGCCGAACTGACCGGCACTGAGGAAGTGTCCATGATGCTGACCGCGCCGAAGATGCGGGTCATCCACGTGACCACGCACATCGGCCTGATCGACGCCATCGCCAAGATCAACGGTGACTTGGTCTACCGGACCATCAAGCGCGGGTATGAACTGCTGCGCACCTCCGGCATCGAGAACCCGCGGATCGCCGTGTGCGCCATCAACCCGCATGCCGGCGAGAACGGGCTGTTCGGGTACGGCGAGGAGGCGGAGAAGATCCAGCCGGGCATCGAGAAGGCCCAGGCGGACGGCATCGACGCGTTCGGCCCGCTCCCGGCAGACACCCTGTTCTTCCTGGCCGGCCGCGGCGACTTCGACCTGGTGGTGGCCCAATACCACGACCAGGGCCACGGCCCCGTGAAGGTCCTGGGCCTGGAGAACGGCGTGAACATCACCGTGGGGCTCCCCGTGGTGCGGACCTCCGTTGACCACGGCACGGCCTTCGACATCGCCGGCAAGAACATCGCCGACCATGAGTCCCTGCTGGAGGCACTACGGCAGGCAGTGGACCTGGCACCGTCGCGGGACGAGGCTGTGTAAGCTCCGTTCCCCTTGGCGCGGCCGGTCAGCGCTGCTGGCCGGCCGTTGCCGTCTCTGGGGAGCACTAGCATGGGTAGCACTGCCACCGCCATGCCCACGGGAAGGAGACCGGGAATGCTCAGCGCAAACGCGCGGCGCGAGGAGATCTACCATCTTGCCGTGACCACCGGCCTTGCCTCCGTGGAGGAGCTCTCCGCCAAGTTCGAGGTGACGGCCTCCACCATCCGGCGAGACCTGGCTTTGCTGAATTCGCAGGGCCGGCTGGCCCGGACGTACGGCGGAGCGATGGCTATGGGCGCGCATCCCGAGGCCTCGCTGCGACAGCGCACCGGCGAGGCGTTCGAGCAGAAGCATGCGATTGCCCGCTGGGCGGCGTCGGTGATCCAGCCCGGCGAGAACATCCTGCTCGACGCCGGCTCCACCGCGGGTGCCCTGGCGCACGAGCTGCGCGGGTTCGAAAAGCTGTCCGTCACGACGCCGGGCATCAACACTTTGCAGGAGTTGACCGATTCGGAGGGCATCGAGGTGGACTGCCTGGGCGGCCGGCTCCGGGGTGTCTCCCAGAGTTTCGTGGGGCCACTGGCCGAGGCGGCGCTGGAGCGGATGAGCTTTGACCGGGTGTTCCTCGGCGCCGACGCCGTCACGGCCGAGGACGGCATCTGCGAGGCAGACCACGCCCAGACCCGGCTCAAGGAGCTGATGGCCCGGCGGGGACGTGCGGTTTACGTCCTGGCGGATTCGTCGAAGCTGGGGCTGCGGCCCTTCCACGCCTGGGCGCGGCTGGCGCTGCCCTGGACTTTGATAACGGACGACGGCGCCGACCCCGGTCAGGTGCAGAAGTTCCGCGACGCGGGGGTCCAGGTTGAGGTGGCGGCCGTGAAAAGTTGAGGCAAAAGCGATGACCCTCTTAATTGAGGTTCTTTTTCCTCATGTCCATCCATATCAAGATGTCGGCAAGCCGTAGCAGTGAGAGGGTCCGGCCATCGGTTGTCCGGACTTCCGAAGCGAGCTCGGACATCCAATCCCTGTTTTCGCAGATATCCTTCCAAAGCGCCGCACGTAGTAGTCGAGACTCGGTGTCCTTCACGCAATAGAAGCCACGGACGTATGAGTCGTTGAGCGGTACAACGTGGGGACGACGCCGATGCAAAACCTTCGAGACGGTGGTGGGAGTCCAGTACGGTACATGTTCTGTTGCTGCATTTGCGGCAGCCAAACTAACTACGCACTTCTCCAGATCATCGATGGAGTCGAAATCTTCAAACGACGGAGCTTCGGCTAACTCCGAAAGAGCTCTGTCCAGCTTTTGGCGCAGTTTCTGCGCTGGTCCGTCTCCGACCGCGAAAAGGGGCACGACTTCTTGCCAGCCCAGTTTCAAGCTCAGCAGATTTGCCATCAGTACGTCGGCTGGTGAGAGCGGACTGCTCAAATCCGACTGGACATCATAAGTTGTGAGACTGAAAAGTGAAGTCGGAGAGGTGTAACTCGCAACTACTTCGCCCGCTGTTGCGCGAAGTTCTGATAATCCCCTACTCATAACGGGTACCCCCAGTGCCTTTAACTCGCTGCAGATCGGTCTGAAAACGTACTTGAGATAGCTTACGAACGATTCATATGGTAGCCGCGGTGCCATTCAAAATATGCGCGGGAGTCGTTTGAGAAAGAGGAACAACGCCGGTTGAGGAGTGCTTCCAGCCTCCCATCCACATCGGTTGAGCGGCGAATCCCCCGTTCGACAATTCCGTTGCTGCCAACGACGACGTAGCCGAGCTCGTATAACGCGTCGCAGCCGAACAAACATGCAAGCATGGCGATGTTGAAGGTGTCCATGCGTTCTGCCTCCGTGCATGCCCACCGTGGTTTGATGTGGGCGCCCACTAGCAATTCCTCCGGCAACGCAGAGCCACAGAGGCAGCAGACGCTGCCCCATCGTTGGATCTGCTGGCGTCGCAGGAAGCTTTGTTCCGCCCGCACAGCAGTGAGAGCCAGCCGGTCGCTGCTTACTTGGAAGGGCTGAGGACTCACTTCAGCGCTCGAATCCTGCACCTTCTCCACGGGCTTCAAACCTGCAAGGCCCAGTACTGCTAAACCAGCAGCTTTGCTAATTGGAAAAAAATACCCACGGCGAAGAGTGCCATCCGCAGTTACTGGGCCAAATCCGCTTTCAAGCTCTTCAAGGACTTCGCTTCGTCCCACCTGAACTTCCCGTACGGGCTCGACCAAGACCAGGTTTCCAACGGTTTTCGTCGAGCTCTCGAGATAGCCACGCGGAGGATAGGCCAGCTGCGGCACCATGGCCACACGGCTAACAGCACGAAGTTCCGGGCTGTCGTAGTGGAACACGATGTCGCCCAGACTGGCGTTTTGCAGGCTAAGCCAGTGATCAACCCGTTGTCCGTTTTTTCCAACCAACGGAGCCCAGAGGGTCCGATCCTCGAAGACGGGATCAAAATTCTGCGATTGATTAGCCCACCAGAAATTGGTTGAAGAATCCACTTGCACGACGTCACTAGGTGGGGGTGAAGTCTCACTCCTGAGGTCCACCAGCGTGTAACCGAGCCGCTGCAGTATCGCGCGTGTTTCATCTCCGCCCGACAAACGAGGCACCGCCTCTTTGGAACAAGCAAACTGCAGTTGGTAGGCCATAGCCAACAGCGGCTTGCTATCAATGCGTTGACCTTTATCGAACACAACGTAGCGGTTGGACTCCTTGAACTTAGTGCGCTCAATGAATGTTTCGCCGCCTAAGTTATGCCACATTTCAATTGCTCGAACGACGCTTTCACGTTCCAAGTCGAGCCAAGTCCTTCTCACTATCGGCACTGCCCCTTCAAAGACCATACTTTCACTTGATCACTTCTAATTTTGGCTCTTGTTGGCAAGCTGATGGGCGAGGCCAACGCCGAAGTTGGCCCCGCCTTAGAGCATGTGCTATATACCCGCGCCGAAGGAGATGATAGTCGGATCTGCCTTCTTGTAGGCCGAGAAATCAACTTCGCTAAAAGCAGCTCCCGCAATCGTGGACTTTGCTGGTACCAAGAAAGCCCAAGTCATGTTGGATTCGAAGCCAGGCTGCAGCTGAGCATTACACTCCGGGTTGTCTTTGATCTTATAGATATTCTCGATCGGACTATAGACCTGCGATGAACTGTTGAAGACCTTAATGTCTATCGGATAGCTACAGGTGAGATCTATTGGCGCTTTCCCGTTGTTTGTCACGACGGCCTTTACCACTACGTACCGTCCGCCGGGTTGAGCGGGTACATCCTCGTAGGTTTCAAAGCCGCTGCCAGAACGGTAGGTGGACGTGTTTTGAGTGACTGTCGGTGACGACACAGCCGACACCACTTTTATTTGTATCCCACCGTTCGTGGCAACATCTCCGACCTTGGCGAACGTCGGCTTCGGTGTAGGGGTGGGAGTTGGACTTGCACTTGGACTTGGACTTGGAACCTTCTTTTCAGCTACGGCAGCCGCAGACGGTTTGGCTGTTGATGCCGGCGCTGGCGTGAAGGCAGGAGTCGTGAGTGGTGATCCGCAACCCGCAGTGACCATGAGGACACTTGCCATAGCTGCGAGAACTTTGAATTTCATAAATCCCCATTTGATAAATATGAGTTGATGGCCTGTCTGCTTAAGCCGGGCTTGATCCGCTTGAGGGGAGATCGCAAGCTGCGCGCACGCAAGTGCGCCTCTGCTCGTGGTGATGACTTATGCGGTCAATTCCCCCAAGTTGAACAGGCAGTGCAAGCCGTACGAGTGACATGGACTGCGCATCGCCAATCTTTTCATTCCAAATCGACAGCGGGCCTTCGCCTGACCCAGCTTTGGATCAATATTTGCTCAAGGGTCAGCTAGGTACTTGGGGCTTCGGAGGACGCCGCTTCCGGAGTTGAGGCAAGCTATACCCACCGCAGCCTGACGTGTACGTGCCGGCAAGCTCCTAGAGGCTTGGACCCCGGCCATTCCCTGCCTAAGCGGCCTTGGCTTTGCCGGAATGTGGATTACGGACGACTGCGTCAACCCGCGCCCGGTGCAGCAGTTCCGCGATGCGGGGGTACAGGTTGAGGTGGCTTCCGTTTCCGGCTAGCTCCCGCTGGGTACGCTGCTTCTACAACGAACGAAAACCCTGAACGATATGGAGACGCGCATGCACGCCGTGCTCGAATACACCTACGCAGACGACTACCTCGAGTCCCGCGAACAGTACCGCGCAGACCACCTCCGGGCGGGGTGGGAATCGGTCGAACGCGGCGAGCTTCTGCTTGGCGGGGCAATCGGCGAAGGCCCCTTCAAGGGGCTGCTGATCTTCACCGGCGAAAACCCGGTCGAAGCCGCCAAAGCCTTTGCAGCCGCAGACCCCTACGTCATCAACGGCGTCGTGACGTCGTGGACCGCCAGCCCGTGGACAACGGTGCTCGGGAACGAAGCCGCCACGCCGGTGCATCCATAACTTCCAAGCTGTACCGAAAGGGTGCTTGTCGAGATGCCGGTCCCGCCTGCCGGCTCGGTCATGTCCCACTCACCCGGTACTCCCGCTTCGCTTAGCCCGGCCCATCGTTCGGCTCCGAAGCTCAGGAAAACTGAGCTAAACCTGGGACACCGGCGTGCACGCCGCCTATAGGATTTCCTGGGCATCCCGAACCTGGGACGCCCGGTAGATAAAAATGGGGTAATCAATGCCGGATCTCGGCCGCATCTATTGGACCCGGCAAGGGCTTCGTTTGGCGTACTCGGCGGTGCTGATATGGCTCGCCGCCTCGGTGATGACGGCTCTAACCGCAAAGGCAGCACCGGTTTCCGGCGCGGGGCCCTCCGTTGCTGCTGGAGAGTTGCGCGGCATGTTCGACCGCGTCGTCTCTGCCTCCGCGCTCCCCCTTGTGGTCGTAGTCGTGCTCGGCATCACCGCAGCCGTCATCACCAGGCAGGATGTGCGACGCCGCGACCCGGTGCGCCGCTTCACCCGCCAGCAGCGCCGCGAAGGTATGGCACGGGCCAACGGCCTGTGCGAACTGGAAGCCCGATTCGGTCGTCGCTGTGGCCGCCCGGCGGAGCATGGCGACCACTTTTACCCGTGGTCCAAGGGCGGCTCCACCAGTCTGCAGAACTTCGTTGCCGCGTGCGCCAGGTGCAACCGCGCCAAGCGCGCCAGCATCCCGTCTCCCGGCCAGCAGCGCCGGATGGAACGACGACGGCGGGAGTACCTTCCGCCGTCGTCCTCCATCAGCGTGGGTGAACGTCAGCCGCTGTCCTAAATCGCGGTCTCTTCAGCCTTCGCCAGCGTCAAGATTCCGTAGCGCATGGCACCGGTGCGGTAGGCCAGGATCAAGCGGGGAACGCTCAGAATGGCGCCGCGGTTGCGGGCATCAAGGGCGAGGCGGCGTGTCCCGGGATCGAGGAGCATGGCCTTCACAAGCCGGCCAGCGCAGATCATCCACGTCCGGGCAACGCGGCTGCTGACATCCTCATAGCCGGTGACCGCAAAGCCCGCCGCGGTTGCCATTGCCTCATATTCCTCGCGCGTGCCCATTGAGGGCAGGCGCCCTTCGCGGCAGATCGGTTCGAGCAGGTGGCGGACCTTCCACCGGCTGGCATCGGTCTCGGCGAGCCATGCACAGATGACGAAGCGGCCGCCAGGCACCAGCACCCGGTGCGCCTCCGCGAAGAACCTCGGCTTGTCCACTATGTGCTCGCTCGATTCAATCGCCCATGCGGCATCCGCATAGGAGCCGGACAGGTTGTTGGCGAGCCAGTCCGAGACCTGGATGTCCACACCTGGTGCGGGAAGCGCCGCGGCGTAGTCGGCCTGCTCAGCAGAAAGCGTGAAGCCGGTGACGCGGACCCCGCGGGTCATCGCGAGCCGCCGTGCGGTGGAGCCGTAGCCGCAGCCTATGTCCACGCACTCTTGGCCGGGCATGAGACCCAGCCGGTCCCCGACGATGTCGACCAGCGCCTCGACCGCTTCGCTGGGAGTCTCCGAGCCCTTGGTCCACAACCCGTGATGGACATGGTCTCCCCACACACTTCGATAGATGGGATCGAGGTCGTCGTAGTGATCCGCCACCGCCACTGCGTCCTGGGAAATATCGGGCACGATCACGCCATGACACTACAACGGTGCACCACGGCGCCGGAAGGGACAGCCCACGCCCGCACCCCGGTCGCTTGTCCAACAAACAGGTGCAACGTGTTTTAGGCTGGAATCCCCGGACCAACACAAGAAAGAGCGAGGCAAAACGTGCACCAGGACGCCGCCCGGTTCCTGTCCCAGCCGGTGGCCGCCCAGCCCGGCTCGCCGCTGCGTGTCGCCGTGTATTCACGCATCGCCGAAGCCATCCGCAACGGCCTCCTCACCCCCGGCTCCATGATCCCCACTGAAACGGAACTCGGCGCCGACATGAAGGTCAGCCGCACCGTTGTCCGCGAAGCCCTCATGCTCCTCGAGGAGGACGGCCTGATCAGGGCGAGGCGCGGCGTCGGACGCTTCGTCTCTGACACGCTCCCCCGCATCGGCATCGAACGCATCCGCCCCTTCGAGGAAGTCCTCGCCGGCCCCGGCCAGACCCTCGAGGTGAAGCGCACGCAGATGGTCCGCCGAGCCGCCTCCGAATTCGTCGCCCCCGGCATCGGCGTCGAGCCGGGCAGCGACTGCTGGCTCTGGGAATCCGTCCTCATCCGCGACGGCGAGGCGATCGCCCAGCTGCAGGAAAACGTCACCGCCCAGCCGGTCAGGTTCGGCAAGGGTGCCGCCGCGCCCCTGGAGATCAAGGACGACGGCGGCAGCACCTTGCTTGCCACGCTCAACAACCAGCTGGGCCGGCTGGCCGGGCCGGGCGAGTGCCAAATCAGCCTCAGCCAGGTGGGGCCCAGCCGCGCGAAGCTGCTGGACCTGCGCCCGGCGGACCCGGTCCTGGTGCTGACGCAGTACGTCCGGCACGGCAACCGGCCCTTCTACCTGGCCAAGTGCCTCATCTCCGCGCGTGCAGGCCACCTGTCCGTGATGCAGCAGTTTCAGTCCTAGAGCCACGCGCCTGTAACGATGCAGGGGTTATCACGGTTCCGCTTGGATTCAACAGAACTTTATCCTCTATTGCCTACCCGTACTTACTGGTGGACCGCCAGTAAACACCTGCAGACGTGGATTTACGCTAGATACAGCAGATCGAGCCTTATGATCCTTGAGTATCAATTACGGCCGCTGAAGGCCGACAGCTAAGGAACCTAAATGGCCGCTCAACAACTTGTCCCCTCGAACACCGCGCCGAAAAATGTGCGGTTAAGTGCCGATATATCCCCGGCCTCGTATCGCGACCTGGTTCGAATTTCTCACGATGTAGCTTTTCAGGTCGGGAGGACACGAGTAGCCCACGTCGAAATTGTTCGTGCACTCTTGGACGAGCTGATTGATAACCCCGCACTGCGCACATTGGTCACAGAGCGTATTGCACAAACGGCGGCGGACCGCTGACCTCGAGTTAGCAAGGTTTGTCCACCAGAAGCCGCAAACGCCTGCTCCGGCTTCAAAGCCTGAAACCACGCGCCTTTCCTGCGAGCAACGTCAGGCGACCACCCTCGCTGAGGCGAGCGCCGCCGTCGTGCCTTCGAAGTGCCCCAGCAGCGTCTCCACCAGGTGTGGGGCGAAGTCCTCCTCCAGCGAGAGCACCACCCTGCAGCGCGCGCCCTTCACCTCCGGGTAACCGGCGTACAGCCCGCGCATATCGCACACGGTCTGCCCGCGGCCGGGCCCGTCGGAGGTGTCGACGGCGGCACGCACCACGGGTGCCAGAGCCGGCGTCACAGCACCGACGGCGAGCGCCGCGGCCAGCGGATCGTGCATCGCGGAGCAGGGCCGGCCGTAGATGCCCTCGTAGAAGCGGAAGTAGTAGCCCAGCATCTCCCCCAGCGCCCGCGGCACCGCCCCGGACGAAGCAAGCAGCGCCTGCCGGTGCGGTTCCTCCAGTACCGACGCCATGGTCACGTCCAGCGGCACCAGGGTCACGTCCCAGTCGGCGGCCAGCACCAGGGCGGCGGCCTCGGGGTCGTGCCAGATGTTCGCCTCGGCCACGGGCGTGATGTTCCCGGGTGCCAGCGCGGCGCCGCCCATCACCGTCACGGACTCCACCAGGGACGGCAGCGAGGGGGCCAGCTCTAAGGCCTGGGCGAGGTTGGTCAGCGGCCCGATCGCCACCACCCGCAGCTCCCCCGAGTACTCCCGCGCCAGCCGCACCAGCATCTCCGCCGCGGACTCGGCGCCAAGGGAAGCTCCGGACGCAGGCAACTCAACCTCCCCCACGCCGTTGGACCCATGCACCCAGGGCGCCCCGCCGTGGAAAGACGCGGCAAGGGGATCGTGCGCGCCCAGAGCCACTGGCACAGAAGCGGCGTCAGCCAAAGCCAGCAGGTTCAGGGTGTTGCGGGCGCCCACGGCGGCACTGACGTTCCCGCTGACGGTCCCGATCCCGGCCACGGAAGCAAGGGGCGAGGCGAGCAGGTAGGCCAGGGCGAGGGCGTCATCGATCCCGGTGTCGCAGTCCAGGTAAATCGGGTGGCGGGTGGTCATGGGGTCTCCTTGAAGGGGGTGAGGGGGTTAGAGGGTCTCGCCCTTGGGGGCGGCGACGAAGAGGCTGACGATGAACGCGGCGGCGGTGATGCCGACCGAGATCCATAGGGCGGTGGCGTACCCGGCGGCCGTGGCCTGGGCGGCGAATGGCGCCACGAGCACGACGCCGAGGCTCGCCCCAATCCCGAAAGACGCACCGTTGATGCCGGGCAGCGCCGCCGGGGCCTCCTTGGGTGACAGCAGCACCGAAAGCCCGTTGATGGCGGTGAGGAAGAAGCCGTTGTAGAAGATGCCCAAGGCAGCAACAGCAACCAGCACGGCCACAGGCGACGTGGAGAACAGGGCGGCAACCACGGCGCACATCAGGCTAAGCGCGGTCCCAAGGCGAAGGATCCGGATCCAGCCGCGCCGGTCCGCCAGCCACCCCGCCAACGGTGCGGCGAAGACGCCAATCAGCGCGGCGGGGGTGAGGAACATCAACGCCGACACGGACGCCGAAAGCCCGAAGCCGCCGTCGTTATCCTGGCTCAGCAGCACCACGGTGAAGTTGATGACCGCGAATATGCCGGCCAGGGTCAGGACGGTGGTGGCGATGACCGGCCACACCTGGCGCGAGCGCAGGTGGTGCACGGCGATGAGCGGATGGCGGCGGCGCTTCTCGATCAGCCAGAACGCGGCGAAGGACGCCACGGTGCCAGCCAGCAGGGCCAGTGCGGTGGGCGAGGTCCAACCGGCGGCCGAGCCGTCGGAGACGAAGTAGGTCAGGAACACCAGGAACAGCGAGAGCGAGCCGGCGCCCCACCAGTCCATCGCGCCGCGGATACCGGACGGCCGGCCGGCGGGAACCAGGCGGAGGATGCACAGGGCGGCCACCGCCGTCAGGACCAGCACCACCACGAAGATGGACCGGAAGCCCAGGGTCTCGGCCATGAGGCCGCCCACCCAGCCGTCCACTCCCCCGATGCCGCCGTTGATGGCGGCGATGACGCCCACGGACGTGCCGAACACCTTGGCCTGCAGGTTCTCGCTGAGGACGATGTAGGCCAGCGCGAAGACGGCGCTGGAGACGCCCTGCAGGAACCTGCCGGTGACCAGCAGTTCCAGCGTGGGCGCGGTGATGCAGAGGATGGTGCCGGCGCCCATGATGCCCAGGACCAGCAGCAGCGCGGCGCGGCGCCCGATGAAGTCGCTCCACCGGCCGATCACGGGGCCGGCGATGGCGCCGGCCAGGAAGAACATGGACTGGACGGGGGCGGCGGCGTCGGCGCCCTTGCCGAAGCTGGCGGCGATCTGCGGCAGCGCCGGGGTGACCATGCTGGCGTTGAGCTGGAAGGAC
>Ga0308158_10003129_pt1 | contig 14862 bp, 13 predicted proteins | sample PhyBR2_FD_201038 | JGI IMG/M metagenome (GOLD analysis project Ga0308158, IMG submission 201038) | Phyllosphere microbial communities from UC Gill Tract Community Farm, Albany, California, United States - DLSLB.R2 | ecosystem: Host-associated > Plants > Phyllosphere > Unclassified | place: USA... | reverse complement strand
CCTTGCCGAGCATGGCTCGGCAACACAAGTGAGGAATCCCCGGTAAAGCCCCTTGCCGAGCATGGCTCGGCACTACGGGGCTCCCCTTGCGCGTTGCGCGCAAGGGGGAAGGCAGTCAGAGAAACAGATCCGGCATCAACGGACGCGACGGGTCCACCGCATAACCCGACAAATCGGTGATGCCAGCCTCAGCCAGCACCTCGTCATCCAACAGGAACTGCCCGCTGAACCCGGCCGCCGGCCGCGTCAGCACCGCATGGGCGGCATCCGCCATGATTTCCGGCGTGCGGCAACCACCCACGTCCACGCCAGGAATCATGTTGATCGCGTCGGTGGCAATCACCGTGCGCGGCCACAAGGCATTGACCGCCACGCCCTTGCGGCCGAACTCTGCTGCCAGGCCCAGGGTGACGAAGCTCATGCCCATCTTGGCCAGGGTGTAGCCGGTATGCGGGCCCCACCATTTCGGATCGAGGCTGGGCGGCGGCGCCAACGTCAGGATGTGCGGGTTGGGGGCCTGCAGCAGGTGCGGCAGGCAGGCCTGCGCGCACAGGAAGCTGCCGCGTGAGTTGACCTGCTGCATCAGGTCGAAACGTTTCATCGGCGTGTCCAAGGTGCCACGCAGCCAGATCGCCGAGGCGTTGTTGACCAGGATGTCGATGCCGCCAAAGGTGTCCACGGTTGCAGCTACTGCCGCATTGACCTGGTCTTCTTCGCGGATGTCGCACTTCAGCGCCAGACCCTGCCCACCCGCGGCATTGACCGCCTCGGCCGCGGTATGGATGGTGCCCGGCAGCTTGGGATTGGCGACCGCCGACTTGGCGGCGATGGCGACGTTGGCACCATCGCGCGCGGCGCGCAGGGCGATGGCCAGGCCGATGCCGCGCGAGGCGCCGGTGATGAAAAGGGTCTTGCCTTGCAAGCTGCTCATGCGCACTCCGGAACCGGTAAGAAAGCTGTCCGCATTATGCAGATACCAGCACCCACGCACAGTCCCGCCGCTTTCCTGAGGCGCGACACTCAGGGTTCATATGGTTTGCCGATACTTGTGCACTATCGCGCAAGGATTCCCGATGAAGACACTGCACCTCGCTGCTCCGCTGCTGCTCGCCCTGAGCCTTGCGGCATGCCAGAAGCCACACCCCGCTGCCGAAGTTGCGTCGGCGACCAAGGATGTCACCGCGCAGACCACCGGCCTGGGCGAACAAGCCACCCGCATCGGCCCCACCGCCGTATGGACGGGATCGATTGAGGCCTGCCGCACCGACACCGCCGCCGACAACTGCCTGTTGCAGGTAATGCGCACCGCCGGCGCGTCACCTGTCGCACTGGCGGCTGCCAGCACCTTGTCCGCGCAGGGCAAGCCGGGCTATGTGACCGCATGGCAGGACGTCGAAGGCGTCGGCGTGGCCACGCTGGAATTCCCGTTCCGCGCCAATACCAACCAGGGCACCTGGCTGGTGGATGCCAATGGCCTGGCCATCGATGTGGACGAGGAAGTGCTGGATGACACGGCACGCGGCTCGGACGCCTACAAAGCCTTCTCCAGCAAGCATCCCGACTCTGGCCCGTTCGCGCCGGCAGTGGCCGCCGGCACCCAGGCCTTGCCAGACGGCGGTGTGCGCCTGCGCTACACCACACCGCTGCGCAGCTGCCATGCCTGCGCCGATGATGGCCATGTGACCATCGGCTACGACTTTGATGGCAAGCGCGGCTTCAAAGGCAAGCAACTGCTCGAGCTACGCTGAGAAAGCGCCCGTTGTCGCAGGGCAAGCACTTGCGCTCGGCACAGGCAGTGAAGCTCAATGCCGCCCGGGCGCAGCCATGCGCCGCGCATAGCGCTCCAGCAGATGCGGCACGATGCGCCGGTGCACGGGTGCTACCGGCAACATGTACAGCCGCCCAAACGGCCGGTGCAGGTGAACCACGGTGCTCACCTGCAACTGGCAGCCGTCGTGCCCGGGTCCAAGCTCTACTGACAGCTCGACGCGCAGGTGACGGTCGCTGTCGCCCAGTACCACGCCATTGCCCGTCAACGCCCGCACAGTGAATATCCCGAGCCTGTCGCCAACCGCCAGTCCTTCCGGTGCCTGCACCGGCACGCTGCGGATCGCGCCCAGGTGCTTCATTCCCAACAGGCGCATTCCGGCATTGCGCAGCCACATCAGGCCCTCGAACCAGGCCGGCACCTGCCGGGCGATATCCAGATAGGCCTGCACCGCACTGTCCGGCCGGCGCTGCAAACGCACCTCGGCCGCATGGGCGAAATGGCTGCCGGGCAACAGCGGGTGCAGCATCGCATCGGCACCTATCTCGACCTCGCATGCACGCCCAATACGGTTCAAGGCTTGGGTCCCTGCCCCTCGTTGTCTTCCCAGTGCAGGATGCGACGGGTGACAAAACGATAGACCGGCTTGCCTGTCGCAAACCAAAGCTCGCGTATCCATGAGTGCCGTTTTAGCAGGCGCAGCTCCACCGGGGTCAATGCCTGGCGGCAGTACATGCGCTTGTGCTTGAGCAGGTGACGCAGGTCCTCGCGCGCCAACAGCCGCATCCAGCGCGAACGCGGGTTGCCGCACACGGCCAGCTGGAAGTCGATCAGCGCCGGTGAACCATCCTCGCGTACCAGCCAATTGGCCTCCTTGGCCAGGTCGTTATGGGCAATGCCGTGGCGGTGCACGCGCTGCAGCAGGCGCCGCGCGGCGCGGAAATAGCCCACGTCGCCATGCGGCGGGCGCTGGTACATGGCCGCGCCCTCCATGAAGCTGCGGTCCAGCCAACGCCCATCCCAGGCCAGCAACCGCGGCGTCGCCTCCATGCCGGCAAGCTTGGCCAGCGCGCGCGCTTCGCGCCGCGCCAGCCACCACGCAGGCAATCGCAGCCACCAGGGCGTCGCCCCGAGGTCTCGGCGCACGAAGCGTCCGTTGGGGCCTTCCATCAGCAGGATGCGCCCGAAGCTGTCTGCTTTGAGCGCGGCAACGGTAGCCGGTGAGGATTCAGTCATCACAATAGTCTAGTCGCCACGCTGGCATTCACCGAACGGCATCGCAGGTGAACAGGCCACCGCACATTCCACTGAACCTCCACCGCTGCCATCGGTCTGACTCGGGCTTCCCTTTATAATCGGCCGATGAATTCTTCCTGGATCGACGCCACGCTTGCGTGGATCGCCGCCCATCCCGTCCTTGCTGGCCTGGCGATCTTCGCCATTGCCTTCTGCGATGCCGTGATCATCCTTGGCGCCATCGTGCCGGCCCTGCCGCTGATGATCGCGGTAGGTGTATTGATCGGCATGGGCGAGCTGTCCGGCCCCTATGCGGTGATATGTGCAACCTTGGGCGCCTTCGCCGGCGACGGCTTGAGCTATTGGGTGGGCCGCCGCTGGGGTGATCGCCTGCGCGGCGTCTGGCCGTTCAGCCGCTACCCGCAACTGCTCGACCGTGGCGAGTTCATGTTCCGCCGCAATGCCTTCAAGAGCATCCTGATCGCCCGCTACGTAGGCGCCATCCGGCCCTTCGTGCCAGCAATCGCCGGCATGGCCAACATGCGCTTCAGCAGCTATCTCAAGGCCAGCGGCCTGGCCTGCCTGTCCTGGGCGATCCTGTTCCTGTTACCCGGCTGGGCGCTGGGCCAGGCCTATGACGCCGTGGCGGCGGTGGCCGGGCGCCTGTTCCTGGTGATTGCCCTGCTCGGCACCTTGCTGGGACTGGTCTGGGCCATCGTGCTGTACAGCTACCGCTGGTCGGCGGCACGCATGGACGGATGGCTGGCCCGCCTGCTGGCCTGGTCACACCGCCACCCGCACTTCATCGGCCATTCGCTGAGCGACCTGTTCGACCCCAAGCGTCGCGAATCGGTGCCGCTGGCGATGCTGGCGCTGATGCTGCTGGTGCTGGGTTGGGGCTGGTTCGCGCTGCTGATGGTGGTGGTGGGACATGGCGAGCCGCTGGCGCTGGACCTGGCGGTGCACCGGCTGATGCTGGCCCTGCGCAACCCGCTGGCGGACTATCCAATGGCGGCGCTGGCCTCGCTGGGCGATTGGCAGGTGCTGTTGCCGGCGATTGCCGCGGGCATGGGCTACCTGGCCTGGCGGCGGCGCTGGATGGCGGTCTTCCATTGGTTGGCGGCGCTGGCTTTCGGCCTGGCCCTGACCAAGCTGCTGGGCGCCACCGTCGATGTGGTGCGGCCGCCGGCCGCGAGCAGCGGGTTTGGTTTCCCGTCGGTGGCAGTGACCATGGCGACCATCACCTTTGGCTTCTTCGCCGTGCTGATCGGCCGTGAACTGCCAGGACGTACCCGCGTCTGGCCGTACCTGCTGTCTGGCGCGGTGGTCACCGTGATCGGCTTTGCCCGCATCTATCTGGGCGCGCACTGGCTCAGCGACGTGATCGGCGGCATGTTGTTCGGCGTGTTCTGGCTGTTGGTGCTGGGCGTGGCCTATCGGCGCCGCTTCAACCGCTCGTTCTGGGTCAAGCCGGTAGCCTGGCTGTTCTATGGCGTGTTCGTGATTGCCGGGCTCTGGTATGCCCCGCGCAACGTGCCGGCCAAACTGGCCAAGTTTGAGCCTGCGGCCGCCAGCATCGTGCAGATGGACGCCTCGCATTGGTGGCAAGCGGGTTGGCGCGAGCTGCCGGCACGCCGCAATGATTTCGATGATGACCAGCGTTGGCCGCTGGACGTGCAGGTGGCCGGGCCGCTGCCCGCCCTGCAGCAGCAGCTCGAACGCAATGGCTGGAACCGGCAACCACAGGCGGGCTGGCAGCAGGCGCTGATGATGCTGGACATGAAGGCCACGCCGCAGCAGGTACCGGTATTGCCGGCAACGCTGGACACCAATGTCGAGGCACTGCTGATGCTGCGCCCCGGCGAACGCCCGGATGAGGTCTACGCCCTGCGGCTATGGCCCTCTTCGGCCCGTCTGCAGCCGGGACAGGCTCCGGTGTGGCTGGGCAGCGCACAGACCCTGCGTTACCAGCGCCACCTCAAGTTGTTCGGAATGTGGCGGCCGCTGCGTGGGGTAGACCCCGCGCTGGATGCACTCAAGCAGTCGCTGGATGGCGTTGAAACCCAGCAACAGGTGCAGCCGGAAACCGGCTTGCCGTTGTTGATGATCCGCGCCGAACCAACACCATGACAACGTAGTGCCGAGCCATGCTCGGCAAGAGGGGCGTTCCCCGCGACACGTCAGTGCGGTAGTGCCGAGCCATGCTCGGCAGGAGGCATTATCGGGACAGCTCCTGCCGAGCATGGCTCGGCACTACGACCGCGGACCGCGTTGCCCGCTCACGCCGCTCCTGCAACTCGGCTACAGATCGCCCTCGATCGGCACGTCCAACTCGGGGATCCACTCCAGCAAACGATCCAGGCGCCGCTGCGGATCGTTCTCCTGCAGCAGCTGCAACCGCTGCGTTTCACGCAGCGGCAATAGTTCGGCCAGGCGCCAGCCCACCCACGCCGCCTGATCCAGCTGCGCCGGACCGGCAGTCGTGTACTCGCCACCAATCTGTTCGATGATGTGCTCCAACACCGTGCCCAGCAAACCGTGCTCGGGCTGCAGTTCGTCATCACTGTCGCGCTCGCACCACTCCACGTCGGCCATCACCAGGCCGTTGTCACGCACGTGGCTTGCACTCACATGGAAGCGCCGCGCACCGCGCAGTCGCAACACCAGGATGCCGTCCGCACCGACATCGAAATCCTCGACCACTGCCTCCACCCCCCATGCAGCAGGGATCGCCGGCGCACCCACTTCTTCACCCTCCAGGATCAGGCACACGCCGAAACTGCTGCCGCTGCGCCCACATTCGCGCACCAGGTCCAGATAGCGCGGTTCAAATACACGCAGGCTCAAGGTCGCACCGGGCAGCAACACCGCGTGCAGGGGAAACAGGGCAAGACTGAGCAATTGCATCATCCGGGTAACGTTTCAGCAGACGCCCTGATGGTACTCCACCGCATCGAAGCGACCATTCATCGCCTGCCGCAGCCGCCGCTGCAGCGCCGGGTTGCATGCAACCCGGCCTGCCTCATCAACTGCCCTGCAGTTGCGCCAGGAAACGTCGCGGTGCGCCATCAAAGCCGCCGTTGGACATGAACACCACGTGGTCGCCAGCACGTGTGACATTGCCGAGCTCGCTCAGCAATGCGTCCGTATCGGATACGGATTGCGCATCCCCACGCACGGCATCGATCACCCTGGCGGCATCCCACGGCAGTTCCGGACGCGCCAGGAACACCACCGCATCGGCAATGTCCAACGACGGCGCCAGCGCCTGCGAATGTGCGCCCAGGCGCATCGAGTTGCTGCGTGGCTCCATCGCCACCACGATGCGTGCCTCACCCACCCTGGCGCGCAGCCCTTCCAGCGTGGTGTGGATCGCTGTCGGGTGATGGGCGAAATCATCGTAGATGGTGATGCCCTGCGCCTGGCCGATGACCTCCATGCGCCGCTTGACGCTGTGGAAACCCGCCAGGGCCGGCGCAACCTGTGCCGGATCCACGCCCACCGCATGCGCGGCTGCCAGCGCGGCCAGACCATTGAGCACGTTGTGCCGACCCAGCAGCGACCATTCCACCGTTGCCACTTCAACACCGCGATGCAGTACCGCGAAAGCGCTGCCGTCCTGCTGGATCAGGCGCGCGCTCCATTCCAGCGCCGGATCAAATCCAAACCGTTCGACCGGCGTCCAACACCCCATCGCCAGCACTTCGGCCAGATAGGTGTCCTCACCATTGACGATCAGGCGGCCACGGCCCGGTACGGTGCGCACCAGGTGATGGAACTGACGCTGGATCGCAGCCACGTCCGGGAAGATGTCGGCGTGATCGAATTCCAGGTTGTTGAGGATGGCGACCAGCGGACGGTAATGGACGAACTTGCTGCGCTTGTCGAAGAACGCGGTGTCGTACTCGTCAGCTTCCACCACAAAAAGCGGTCGACTTGAACCTGATCGATCCGAAAGGATCGACGCGTCCTCCCCTTCCCCCGCCGGGGGAAGCTGCCCCGCAGGGGCGGATGAGGGTAAGACCTTGCCCGCAACCTCGACCAGCGACCGTCCCAATCGCGCCGACACCCCGAAATCCTCGGCCACGCCGCCGATCAGGAAGCCCGGCTCACGTCCTGCGGCCTGCAACAGATAGGACAGGATGGTGGTGGTGGTGGTCTTGCCGTGGGTACCCGCCACAGCCAGCGTGTCACGACCGGGCAGCACCCGTTCGGACAGCCATTGCGCCCCGGAGGTATAGCGACGGCCTGAATCGAGCACAGCCTCGACCGCAGCATTGCCACGCGAAAGCGCGTTGCCCACCACTACTTCGTCGCAATCCGCACTGATATTGGATGGCAGGTAGCCCTGCGACAGGCGGATACCCAAGGTTTCCAATTGCGTGGACATCGGCGGATAGACCGCCTGATCGCTGCCCTCGACCTGATGACCGAGTTCGCGGGCCAAGGCGGCCACACCGCCCATGAAAGTGCCGGCAATGCCGAGAATATGGATCTTGCTCATTCACCGATTGTCGCCGATGCGTCGATCCAGGGGTATCCGGAGCAACTCCCAGCTGTACCCCTAATCACATGTAGGGGATTCCCCGATACCGTCACACGACATTCACACTGAAAATACGTGACGCCAGCCTCAGTATCCCTCAGGTCCTACTCCCCAAGAGGCCATCCCCAGGGAGCTCATGCTGATGGGGCCGTGAGCACGCCCTTAGCTGGCTTTTATAAGCGAAACGCCCGGATCCAGTGCATGGATCCGGGCGTTTCCGTATGCGCGGCGGCCTTCGCTGACACGCAGACGGCCGTGGCGGTCACCCGCCACAGCCGGACATCCTCAGCGCTTGATCGCCGCCAGGATGCGGGCCAGCACTTCGTCCAGCGCGCCAACGCCATCGACGCGGGCCAGGGTGCCCTTGGCGGCGTAGAAATCGATCACCGGCGCGGTGGAATCGTTGTAGACCTGCAGGCGCTGGCGCACCGATTCCGGGTTGTCGTCGGCGCGGCCCTGCTCCTTGGCGCGGCCGGCGATGCGCTCGACCAGCAGTTCGGTCGGCACGTCCAGCTGCACGATGGCATCCAGCGGCTGGTTCAGCTTGGCCAGCAGTTCACCCAGTGCATTGGCCTGGGCCACATTGCGCGGGTAACCGTCCAGGATGAAGCCCTTGGCGGTATCGGCCTGGGACAGGCGCGACTCCAGCATGCCCAGCAGGATGTCGTCGGACACCAGGTTGCCGGCATCCATCACCGCCTTGGCCTGCTTGCCCAGCTCGGTGCCGGCAGCCACTTCGGCGCGCAGCAGGTCACCGGTGGAAATGTGCGGAACCTGCAGTTGTTCCTTCAGGCTCGTCGCCTGCGTGCCCTTGCCCGAACCGGGCGGTCCCAACAGAACCAATCGCATTCCTGACTCCCATATGTTTGAGGTAACGGGACGGACAGCGGCGTTAGACTCATGGGCCGATTCACGCTGCACCGCAATATGTGCAGCTTACCGCATCCGGCCAATGTCCCGGAATGTCCCCCGCTCTGGAGAGTATTGCCCATGTCCAAAGGCACCTTGCTATATGCCCAGTCCGGCGGCGTCACCGCCGTCATCAACGCCACCGCCTCGGCCGTCATCAGCGAGGCAAGATCGAAGAAAATCAAGGTGTTGGCTGCACGCAACGGCATCCTCGGCGCCTTGCGCGAGGAGCTGATCGACACCTCGAAGGAGTCTGCCGCCAACATCGCCGCGCTGGCCCACACCCCGGGCGGCGCGTTCGGCTCGTGCCGCTACAAGCTCAAGTCGCTGGAGGCCGACCGCGCCAAGTACGAGCGCCTGCTGGAGGTGTTCAAGGCGCATGACGTGCGCTGGTTCCTCTACAACGGTGGCAATGACTCGGCCGACACTGCCCTGAAGGTCTCACAGCTGGCCAAGGAGTTTGGCTACCCGCTGACCTGCGTAGGCGTTCCCAAGACCATCGACAACGATCTGGCGGTCACCGATACCTGCCCTGGCTTCGGCTCGGCGGCCAAGTACACCGCCATTTCGGTGCGCGAGGCGGCGCTGGATGTGGCGGCGATGGCCGAAACCTCGACTCGCGTCTTCATCTACGAAGCGATGGGCCGCCATGCCGGTTGGCTGGCCGCAGCTGCAGGACTGGCTGGCGAGAACCCCGATGACGCGCCGCAGATCATCCTGTTGCCGGAGCGTGCCTATGACGAGCCGGTGTTCCTGGCCAAGGTGAAGCAAGTCGTTGAGAAGGTCGGTTTCTGCGTCGTGGTGGCCAGCGAGGGCATCCATACCGCCGACGGCCAGTTCGTCGCCGATGCCGGCGGGGTCAAGGATTCCTTCGGCCACACCCAACTCGGCGGCGTGGCCTCCTACCTGGCCGGCAAGGTCAAGGCCGAGCTCGGCTACAAGGTGCACTGGACCTTGCCCGACTACCTGCAACGCTCGGCCCGCCACATTGCCTCCAGGACCGACTGGGAACAGGCGCAGGCGGTGGGCAAGGCAGCGGTGCAGTTCGCGCTGAAGGGACAGAACTCGGTGATGCCGGTGATCGTGCGCAGCTCCGACGTACCGTACCGCTGGAAGATCGAAGCCGCGCCGTTGTCCAAGGTAGCCAACCACGAGAAGAAGATGCCGGCCGGCTTCATCCGCAAGGATGGCTTCGGCATCACCGAAAAAGCACGCCGCTACCTGCAGCCGCTGATCCGTGGCGAAGCGCCGCTGCCGTATGGCCGCGATGGCCTGCCCAAGTACGTGACGTTGAAGAACATCGCCGTAGCCAGGAAGCTCCCGAGCTGGGAAGCCTGAGCAGGCAATGTAGTGCCGAGCCATGCTCGGCAGAGGCTCCATCGGTAACGCCTCAGCCGAGCATGGCTCGGCTCTACAAGGGACGATTTTCTGGTAACGCCTCAGCCGAGCATGGCTCGGCTCTACAGGGGATGATTTCCTGGTAACGCCTCAGCCGAGCATGGCTCGGCTCTACAGGGGACGATTTCCTGGTAACGCCTCAGCCGAGCATGGCTCGGCTCTACAGGGCAGGTACTGCCATGACTTCAGACAGGTGTGTCGCGCGGAATGGCGGCGCATCCTTCGGCCAAGGTCCCCACCCAGGCGGTGCAGCATGTTCCGCAAGATAATGATCGGGATGCTTGGCTTCCTCGTCGTCTGCATATTGGCCGGCGCGGGTTACCGCGTTGGTCAGCATCTGGCACAGCAGGACAAGGCCGCCGCCGCAAGGTAAACCATCCCGGCATCAACCCGTCACAACAAGTGGCGCTCCTCTCCCGCTGCCGTCGGGATGCCCTGGCTGACACATTCCAAATCCGTGTCAGTGCCGCTAGCATCGCCTGTTCAGGCAGGGGGCCTATCCACATGTCATCACTTCTGTTCCGCTGCGTCGCCATGGCGCTGGCACTGCATGCGGCATCCAGCAACGCAGCCAATCAGGGGCTGGACTCACACGCGCTTGCGAGCGCTGTCGAAACCGCACCTGCACCGGCAGCTGACACGCTTCCCATGATTCCTGCCGGCACGCCCGTCATTATTGAAATCGCCGAACCCCTGGCATCCTCCACCAATAAGCGCGGCGACGTATTCGCCATCACGCTGGTCGAGCCACTGCTGCTGGATGGCGTTGAACGCCTCCCGCGCGGCATCCGTGGAACCGGTCAAATCGTCCACGCCGCAGCGGCGCGTGGCGGCGGCGCCCCCGGTGAACTGCTGATTGCCGCACGCACATTGGAAACATCGCAGGGCCAACTGCTGCTGCGCGGTTTCAGTCTCGGTGCCGCCGGTGATGACAACACTGGCATGGCGCTTGGCGTATCAATCGCAGCGGGGCCCTTTGCGATGTTCATCCGAGGCCGGGAAATCGAGATTCCCGCAGGCACGCGCGGCATCGCCAGAACCAAGGCCGCGGCAAGACCTGTAACCAGCGCAACTCCTGCCGCCGAGCCGGACACCACAAGCCATCCTGATCCAGCCGTCGACTCCGGTAACGGCAGCACTGCCGTTGCAGGCCCTGTTGTCCCACCCCCGCCGGAAACCCCGGCCCAATCCAAGGAATAGTTCGATGCGCCTACGTTCGTGCGCGATGGCCCTGTCTGCAAGCTTGCTGATACCGCTTGGTGTTTTCGCACAGCAAGTGCAGGCGCCCACCGATGCCGCCATCGCCACCCAGGAAGTGTCCGCCAGTGCGCTGGAGGAAGCAGAAGCAGCCGATACCGCGACAGCTGGTGATACGGCGCAAACCGCGCCTGCAGCGGTCGCTGACAGTCCTGCCGCAGCTGAATCCCCCGCCCGCAGCGGCCTGATTGCAGCCGCACCCGCCGACAAGGCACAAATCGTGTTCTTCCGTCCCTCAAAATTCACTGGCGGCGCGATCGGCTTCAAGGTCCGCGAGGGTCAGCAGGAACTGGGCAAGCTGCGCAGCGGCAATTATTTCATCCACCTTGCCGAGCCCGGCACCCATGAGTACACCGTCCACTCCGAGGCCAAGGACGTGTTGACGATTGAGGTGGAAGAGGGTGAGACCTACTTCGTGCAGGGAACCATCACCATGGGCGTGTTCGCAGGCCGTCCCAACCTGTCGCCATCCGACCAGAGCACCTTCGACGGCATGGCAGACAAACTCACACTGCGCGAGTAAGCAGCATGGCATGGGCGCAGCGCTGCGCCCTGCAGTGACCTGCCGCCCTCAGCGACAGCTTGCTCCTTCCATTCTCAGGACGGCCGAATACGCTGGCAATGCGGCCAGGCGCCCTGCCGCCGCCTGCGTCTTGGCATCTTCCAGGTACACCCGGTTCTGACCCTGCCCGTCCAGCGCCACCTGTTGGCCGGCCGGTTTTCGCCACACCTCGATCAAGGCCTGCTGCGTGTTGCAGCTTGCCGAGGGGATGCGCACGACTTCGTTGAGTTTCCAACCGCTGGCTTCGCTGGGCGTCACCTTGGTTGAATCAAGGAAAGCAGCGCGCGCCTGACATTGCGCGCTGATCCGCACCAACTGCATGTCATAGGGAGCGGCGGCATCGCCAGTGAAACGCCCTTCGATGCGGGTGCAGGCTTCGGGAATCTGTCGCACGGTGTGCAGCGCAGCAACGGCCTGTGGGCTGGCTGCTGGCCGTTCGATCTCGGGCTTGGCGTTGGCCGCGAACAGCGGCAGTGGCAGCGCGGCAAGCAGGATCAAGTGGAATGCGACTTTCATCATGGTGTTCCCTATCGGCAAGCTGCCGACGTTGCCAGCGTCTGCCTGAACCGCCGGGCAAGAGCGCCGCCTGCTGGCGGTGGAGACAGCTGGCAGTCATACTCAGGCCGCCTCAGAGTGTTTGAACACAGCGACACGTACCACAGCCGCACGCGGCCCGGGTCTGTTCCAGTGCTTCGATCTACCCGGCGTGTCCCCGCTTCATCCACAGCTGGATGGCATCCACCAACGCTGGAGGGGTCATGCTCGAACAGTACGGTCTTGTGCTTTCGCTTGTCTGCGCCGCTGTCGCCATCGTCTACGGCATCATCTCGGCCCAATGGGTCCTACGCCAACCTGCCGGCAATGCCCGCATGCAGGAAATCGCCGCCGCCATCCAGGAAGGTGCGCGCGCCTATCTCAACCGCCAATACCTGACCATCGCCATCGTCGGCGTGGTGCTGTTCGTGCTGGTCGGCGTCTTCCTCAGCTGGTACACGGCGATCGGTTTCGCCATTGGCGCGGTGCTGTCCGGTGCTGCCGGTTATATCGGCATGAACGTGTCGGTACGTGCCAACGTGCGCACCGCCGAGGCCGCCCGCAACGGCATGAGCGCGGCCATGGATGTGGCGTTCCGCGGCGGCGCGATCACCGGCATGCTGGTGGTCGGGCTGGGCCTGCTTGGCGTGGCGGGCTACTACCTGGTGCTGCAGCGCATGGGTCTGAGCCAGGCCGACAACCTGCATGCGCTGGTTGGGTTGGCATTTGGCAGCTCGCTGATATCGATCTTCGCGCGACTGGGCGGCGGCATCTTCACCAAGGGTGCGGACGTCGGCGCCGATCTGGTCGGCAAGGTCGAAGCCGGCATTCCCGAGGACGACCCGCGCAACCCGGCGGTGATCGCCGACAACGTCGGTGACAACGTTGGCGACTGCGCCGGCATGGCTGCCGATCTGTTCGAGACCTACGCGGTAACGGTGATCGCCACCATGCTGCTCGGCGGCATGATGATTGCCGAAGTCGGCCGCAACGCGGTGCTGTACCCGCTGGTACTTGGCGGCGTATCGATCATCGCCTCGATCATTGGCGCGTTCTTCGTCAAGGTGAAAGCCGGCGGCTCGATCATGGGCGCGTTGTACAAGGGCGTGATCGTCTCCGGTGTACTGGCCGCCATCGCCTTCTGGCCGGTCACCACGCAACTGATGGCCGATTCCAGCCACGGCGCCACCAATCTTTACATCTGCGCCTTGATCGGGCTGGTGTTGACCGGCCTCATCGTGTGGATCACCGAGTACTACACTGGCACCCAGTACAAGCCGGTGCAGCATGTGGCGCAGGCATCGACCACCGGCCACGGCACCAACATCATCGCCGGCCTTGGCGTGTCGATGAAATCCACTGCACTGCCGGTGATCGCGGTATGCGTGGCGATCTGGTCGGCGTTCCACTTTGGTGGTCTGTACGGCATCGCCATCGCTGCGACCGCGATGCTGTCGATGGCCGGCATGATCGTCGCGCTGGATGCCTACGGCCCGATCACCGACAACGCCGGCGGCATCGCCGAGATGGCCGAGCTGCCGTCGGACATCCGCGACATCACCGATCCGCTGGATGCAGTGGGCAATACCACCAAGGCGGTGACCAAGGGCTATGCGATCGGTTCGGCGGCATTGGCGGCATTGGTGCTGTTCGCCGACTACACCCACAACCTGCAGGTGGCGCATCCGGGCGAGGCCTTTGCCTTCGATCTGTCCGACCACACGGTGATCATCGGCCTGTTGATCGGCGGTTTGATCCCCTACCTGTTCGGCGCGATGGCGATGGAAGCGGTAGGCCGCGCGGCCGGCGCGGTGGTGGAAGAAGTACGCCGCCAGTTCCGCGAGATCCCCGGCATCATGCAGGGCACCGCCAAGCCGCAGTACCACAAGGCGGTGGACATGCTCACGCGCTCGGCGATCAAGGAAATGATCGTGCCGTCATTGCTGCCGGTCGCAGTACCGGTGGTGGTTGGCCTGCTGCTCGGGCCAAAGGCGCTGGGTGGCCTGTTGATCGGCACCATCGTCACCGGCCTGTTCGTGGCGATCTCGATGACCACCGGTGGCGGTGCCTGGGACAACGCCAAGAAATACATCGAGGACGGTCACTTCGGCGGCAAGGGCAGCGAAGCGCACAAGGCGGCGGTGACTGGCGATACCGTGGGCGATCCGTACAAGGACACGGCCGGGCCGGCGATCAACCCCCTCATAAAAATCATCAACATCGTGGCATTGTTGCTGGTGCCATTGCTCTGATCGAAGCCGACTGCGCATGGCACCTTCCCCTGCTCGCGAGGGAAGGAGACGGGATGGGGCGCCGCAGGCGCAGAGCACGATCATCAACATCGTGGCGCAGCTGTAGGCGCCGCTGCTGTAGTTGAAGCTGACCGCGGGAAGCGGCCCTCACCCCAACCCCTCTCCCGCACACGGGAGAGGGGCTTTGTATCCGGCGACGTGACGGTCGGAAGCTGCAGGTAATGTCTCCGCAACCAACGGCACCTGCAGGAGCTGCGTAAGCCGCGAAGCAGATGGCATAGTCGTCATGCTGCTGTTGGTGCTGTTGGTGCTGTTGGTCCCGCTGCTGTAGTTGAAGCTGGCAGCGAGAAGCTGCCCTCACCCCAACCCCTCTCCCGCCCGCGGGAGAGGGGCTTTGTAT
>Ga0308158_10003122_pt1 | contig 14879 bp, 15 predicted proteins | sample PhyBR2_FD_201038 | JGI IMG/M metagenome (GOLD analysis project Ga0308158, IMG submission 201038) | Phyllosphere microbial communities from UC Gill Tract Community Farm, Albany, California, United States - DLSLB.R2 | ecosystem: Host-associated > Plants > Phyllosphere > Unclassified | place: USA... | reverse complement strand
GTATGTCCGGCGGCTACGCGTTCGCGCGCTTCAAGTTCGCGGGCAAGTCCTCGACGTTTCTCGGCCTGATGCTGACGCGATCGGTCCCAGGGATTGCCCTTTCGCTCCCGCTCTTCATCCTCTACTCGCGCATTGGCATCATCGATACGCATTTCGGGCTCATCCTGACCTATGTGGCCCTCAATGTGCCGTTCACCATCTGGCTGATCGACGGCTTCTTCCGTCAGGTTCCCAAGGACCTCGCCGAAGCCGCGCAAATCGACGGATGCACGCGCTGGCAGGCCTTCTGGAAGGTTGAGTTTCCGCTGGCAGGTCCCGGTATCGCGTCAGCCGGCATCTTTGCCTTCCTCACCTGCTGGAACGAATATGCCCTTGCCTCTCAGCTGACGCGGTCGGTGAACTCGAAAACCCTGCCGGTCGGTCTCCTCGACTATACCGCCGAGTTCACGATCGACTGGCGCGGCATGTGCGCCCTGGCGGTGGTGATGATCGTTCCGGCGCTGGCGCTCACCTTCATCATCCAAAAGCATCTCGTATCCGGCCTGACATTCGGCGCGGTCAAAGGTTGATATCCCATGGCTCAGGTCTCCCTCAAGAAACTCGTCAAGCGCTACGGCGCGCTCGAAATCGTCCACGGTATCGATCTTGATATCGCCGACAAGGAATTCGTCGCGCTCGTCGGTCCATCTGGATGCGGCAAGTCAACGACGCTGCGCATGGTGGCCGGCCTCGAGCCGATTTCAGGTGGTGACATCGAAATCGGCGGTCGCCTCGTCAATGATCTGCCGCCGCGTGACCGCAACATCTCGATGGTCTTCCAGTCCTACGCGCTCTATCCGCATATGAGCGTGCGCGAGAACATGGGCTTTTCGCTGAAGATCGCCAAGGTGGCGCAGCCGGAAATCGATCAGCGCGTCAACGAGGCCGCCGCGATCCTCAGCCTCGAGGCCCTGATGGACAGGCGCCCCGCGCAGCTGTCGGGTGGCCAGCGCCAGCGCGTCGCCATGGGCCGGGCCATCGTGCGAAATCCCGACGTCTTCCTGTTCGACGAGCCGCTGTCGAACCTCGACGCGAAACTGCGCACGCAGATGCGGACCGAAATCAAGAAGTTGCACGCCAAGGTGCAGGCGACGGTCATCTATGTCACCCACGACCAGGTCGAGGCGATGACGCTCGCCGACCGGATCGTCATCATGCGTGACGGCCATATCGAACAGGTCGGGACGCCCGACGACGTGTTCAAGCGCCCCGCGTCGCGTTTCGTCGCCGGCTTTATCGGCTCTCCGCCGATGAACATCCTGGATGGCACGATTAATGACGACCATGTCGTCTTTGCCAATGGCGACCGTCTGCCATTGCCCGAAAAGTTCAAGAACGCGGTCACGCAAGGCCGGAAGGTGACACTCGGCCTGCGCCCGGACGATCTATTCCCGACCGGTCACGGTCTGGTTTCGGGAAACGCGGCGGAAGTTCACGAAGCTAGTCTCCCCGTCACCATCACCGAGCCGCTTGGAAACGAGACGCTTGTCTTCGTCGAATTCGCTGGTCGCGAGTGGGTGGCGCGCATGCTCAATCCCCGGACCCTGGCTTCCGGCGAGCAAATCAAGATGAGCTTTGATCTTTCACAGGCACATCTGTTCGACGCGGACAGCGGCAAGAGCCTGGCAATCCGAGGGTAAGCACAAGTCATGGCACGTATCGAGAAAATTGAAATCCGCATGGTTGACCTGGCACCGAAGGTCAAGCGAACCGACGCCATACAGAGCTTCGTCAGTCAGGAAACGCCGATCGTCACAATCACCGACGCCGACGGCGCGACCGGCATCGGCTACAGCTACACGATTGGCACCGGCGGGTCATCGATCATGCGGCTCTTATGGGATCACCTCGTTCCGCTTCTGATCGGGGAGGATGCCGACTGCATCGAGGCGATCTGGCGCAAGATGGAATTTTCCACCCACGCGACGACGATTGGCGCGATAACTGCCTTGGCGCTCGCCGCCGTCGATACCGCCTTGTGGGACCTCAGGGCAAGGAAGCAAGGGCTGCCGCTCTGGAAGCTGGCGGGTGGGGCCAAGGATAGTTGCCCCCTCTACACGACGGAAGGTGGCTGGCTGCATATAGAAAAGCAAGCGCTGGTCGAAGACGCGCTCCTGGCGAAGTCGAAGGGCTTTTCCGGTTCCAAGGTGAAAATCGGCAAGCCGCATGGCGCCGAGGATTACGCCCGCCTCTCGGCTGTACGAGCAGCGGTGGGTGATGACTTCGAGATCATGACCGACTGCAATCAGGGCTTCATGGTCGACGAAGTGATAAGGCGCGCGGCGCGCCTGAAGGACCTTGATCTCGCCTGGATCGAGGAACCGCTCCCAGCGGATGATCTCGACGGGCATGTCCGCCTTTCTCGTTCGACCGCCACGCCCATTGCCGTGGGGGAATCGCTCTATTCGATCCGCCACTTCCGCGAATACATGCAAAAGGGCGCCTGCTCGATCGTCCAGGTCGATGTCGCCCGCATCGGTGGCATCACGCCATGGCTCAAGGTCGCCCACGCCGCGGAGGCCTTCGATATTCCCGTTTGCCCGCATTTCCTGATGGAGTTGCACGTCAGCCTGGTCTGCGCGGTGCAGAACGGGAAATATGTTGAGTATATCCCGCAGCTCGATCAGCTGACCACCAAGGGCATGGAGATCAAGGACGGTCGCGCGATCGCGCCCCGCGACCCCGGTCTCGGTATCAGCTGGGACTGGCAAGCCATCGAGGATCGCTCGATTGTGGAATTCACCAAGGAACTTCGCGGCTGAGGAGAATGGCGATGCGGAGAATGGGAATGGTCATCGGATTAAAGCCGGCGAACATCGCGAATTACAAGCGTCTTCATGCGACTGTATGGCCAGAGATCCTGGCGCTGATCTCCGAATGTAACATCACCAACTATTCCATCTTCCTCAAGGAGCCGGAAAACCTTCTGTTCGGCTACTGGGAATATACCGGGAATGATTTCGACGCCGACATGGCAAGGATGGCCGCGCACCCGAAAAACAAGGAATGGTGGGCCATCTGCATGCCGCAGCAACAGCCGCTTGACACGCGAAAGCCGGGCGAGTGGTGGGCGATGATGGAAGAGGTCTTTCACCATGGTTGAAGCCCTTGATCCAAGTCGTCTACGACAATCATGGCCGCTTCCCGCCAAGCCCCGCCCAATCGTGATTTTTGGTGCTGGGAGCATTGTCGGGGACGCCCATCTTCCGGCTTACAAGAAGGCCGGTTTCCCGGTCGCTGGTATTTTCGATCCGAATTTAGCCAAGGCAAGCGCGTTGGCGCGGGAGTGGGGCACGGCGGCTTTTGTCTCGCAAGAGCAGGCGCTTTCCGTGGAGGGCGCGATCTTCGATCTGGCGACGCCGCCCGCCGCTCATGCCGCGATATTGTCGAAGCTCCCGCAAGGCTCCTTCGCGCTGCTTCAAAAGCCGATGGGCGGCAATCTCGAGGAAGCCACCGAGATCCTGTCCCTATGTCGATCCCGCGGCCTTAAAGCCGCCGTCAATTTCCAGCTTCGCTTCGCGCCGATGATGCTGGCGCTCAAGGACGCCATAGCCGGTGGATATTTAGGCGAGGTCGTCGATTTCGATGCCTGGCTCGCGCTCGCGACGCCATGGGGTCTCTGGCCCTTCCTCAAGGGCCTGCCGCGCATCGAGATCGCAATGCACTCGATCCATTATCTCGACGTTGTCAGGGATTTGCTTGGCGACCCGCTTGGCGTCCACGCCAAGACGATCGGTCATCCGAACCACGAGGTGGCGCAGACCCGCACCGCGGCAATCCTCGACTACGGCGAGACGATCCGTTGCGTGCTCTCCATCAACCATGACCACGACTTCGGCAGACGCTTTCAAGCCTGCGAATTCCGCGTATGCGGCACGAAGGGCGCCGCATATCTGAAGCTTGGCGTCAATCTCGACTATCCGCGTGGCGAGCCCGATGAACTTTGGATCAAGGGTGACGGCGCCGACGACTGGGTCGCCGTGCCGCTTAAGGGAAGCTGGTTCCCCGACGCTTTCGCCAATCGCATGGCGAACCTTCAGCGTTTTGCCTCTGGCGAGGACGATGTGCTTGTCGGTGCCATCGAGGATGGATGGCGGACGATGGCGCTCGTCGAGGCCGCCTATCAATCCAGCGGGAGCCCGGCGACGCCGCTAATGCCCTTGCCGAAGGAGTAATCACGTGTCCGAGCAAATTATCCATTACGAAGACTATGAACTCAACGCGGTTCGCGTGACGACCGGCCGGACGATCACCGAGACCGACTTCGTCGTCCATGCCGGGCACACGGGTGACTTCTTTCCACATCACATGGACGCCGAATTCGCCAAGACGCTTCCCGGTGGCCAGCGCATCGCCCACGGCACAATGGTGTTTTCGATCGGCGTCGGGCTGACGGCGACGTTGATCAACCCGGTCGCGTTCTCCTATGGCTATGACCGGCTGCGCTTCGTGCGTCCGGTGCATATCGGTGACACGATCCGCACGCGCGTGACGATCTCGATGAAGGAGGACGATCCGAAACGCCCGGACATGGGTCGCGTCGTCGAGCGTTGCGAGGTCCTGAACCAGCGCGATGACGTCGTGCTCGCCGCGGACCATATCCTCCTCGTCGAACGCAAACAGAGACAGGGTTGAGAAACGGCGTCTCGAAACGTCTCTTCCGCGCCTGTTTAGCTGGCGTCGCGGCACGATCGAGGCCGGAGCGATGTCTCGCCGCCACACCAGGTCCTTTGATCGCTAGACCAGGGAGCGTTCGCGCACCGGGGACGGGGGCAAGACATTCGCGCCTTGGGCAAAACCGACGGCGGATATGTTCCCGCGGATAGGTTGGATGCCCGCCAGGTGCCGCTGTTGCTCGATCTTTCCTTTCACACTCACGCCAACCGCCATAGAATGCGTGCTCGGAGGATTCTGATGAGCACCATTACGCATATGACGCCGCAACCAAAGGCTAGGGGTACATGGCCGAGGGAGCGTCGCCCAGTCCTGGACTGGCTCATGAAGGAAACGAGTTCGCAGCGTTTCCTGGATAACTTGCTCGTTGATTTTTGCGAGCGCCTCGTGCGCGACGGCGTACCGGTCGCGAGGTCTTCGCTTCATCTGAGGATCCAGCACCCACAATGGCAGGGCGCCCGGATCCTGTGGCAACCCGGTGTCCAGGAAGCCCATATCGACACATTTGATTACGATGTCGACACCACGGAGCTGTTCCTGCGCAGGCCGGCGACCGAGATATACAATGGGGCAACGGAAGTTCGACAACACCTTGACGCGAGCGCCAACGAGGTGGCGGCGTATCCTCTTTTCGAGGAGCTTCGCCGTGACGGCTTCACGGATTATGTCGCCTGGCCGATGGAGCATACCTGGGGGAAGCGTCATGTCGTCACCTTCGCCACGAAGAAAGCCGGCGGGTTTCGCGAGCATGACATCGATTACCTCCGGGACCTGCTGCCGGCGCTCGCCCTAGCGAGCGAAATCCGCATGAAGAATGCCATGGCCCGCACGCTCCTGGAGACCTATGTCGGTCCACACGCGAGCGCGGAGATCCTGGCTGGCGCGACGACCCGGGGCAGTGGCAAGACCGTCAGTGCCGCGATCATGATTTGCGACCTGCGCGATTTCACCGCCCTGTCCGATCTGTGGCCAAGAGACGACATCATCGAGATACTGAATGGCTACTTCGACGCGCTGTGCGAACCCGTCGAGGCCAGGGGCGGAGAGATCCTGAAATTCATGGGCGACGGCCTCTTGGCTGTGTTCCCGCTCTCCAACCCGAATGCCCACGCGGATCTATTGGAAGCCATCAAGGATGGTCGCCAAAGAATGGACGTCTTGAATGGCGAGCTCGTGAAAAGCCGGAAATCGCCGCTGCGGTACGGTATCGGTGTCCATGTGGGCGACGTGATGTATGGCAACATCGGGTCCAGGAAGCGCCTGGATTTCACGGCGATTGGGCCCGCCGTCAATATCGCGTCCCGACTAGAGGAGCTCACGAAGCAACTGAAACGGCCGGTGTTGCTATCCTCCGACTTCGTCAAACTCGTGGAAAATTCGTCGTCAGGGTTTCTCGATCTCGGATCGCATAACCTGCGTGGCCTTGAACGGCCAGTGAGCATCTTCGGCCTTGCGGATTAAGCTCCCGGACCGACACCCGAGGAAAGAGCCCCCTGGAGCCGCGTGGCTTTAAAACGACCGCGGGCGCTCAACCCAGAATCTGGGGAGCGCCCGTTGGTTGCAAAGGCCGCGAACGCCGAACATTCGGCAGGCGGCCTCAAGTGCCGTCGGTATAACCTCATAGAGTTGGGACGAGAAGCTCCTTGATTGCAGCCCAGCCATGCAAACCAGAACCATCTGATCTAATCCAGCTCGTTGCCAGCAACGCGGTTGCTTGTCGTACGTTCTTGCCCCGGGGGTGGCCGTCCGATTTTATGATCCAATGCGATTGGGTCGACACCTGCTCTGGCCCAAGGTTGCCAGCACCCTTGTTGAATGGCTCCCGACGACTAGTTTCGAGAGCTTGACCAATTGAGCCGGGGACGCGTCGAGAATGCTGAAATCCTTCGAACACGTGGGCATGACCGTTAGCAACATGGATCGCGCGGTCACATTCTATTGTGACCTACTCGGGCTGAAACTGCATCTGAGGAAAAAGACGGATGACGGCGCGGAGTTGGTCTTCCTGGACGCGGGCGGCGGGATGCTTGAGATCATCGCTCCCACTAACGGGGTCAAGCGGGCGGTGGACGTGCCCGACGATACCGCCGGATTGCGCCATCTGACATTCCTATACGAAGACGTCGACCGGACCTTCGCCAAGCTCGAGATGGCTGGCGTTGATGTCAAAGAGAGGCCGCGTTTCGCTTATAATCCCGAAGTGCTGCAAAAAGTCGCCTTCGTGCGCGATCCCGATGGCATCATTATCGAACTTGCCCAGCGGAAGACTTGATCCCACCGTTGGCCATGACAAAGCCTAACGGTGGCGTGAAAGTGGGAGCCCGTTCGTTCGTCAATTGGAATACGCTCCCGCCGCATTGGAATCGTCTTGTGGAATCGTCTTGGCGCGGCGAAGCAGCGAATGCATGTGGCGTCTCTGGCCCCTGGCGACGCGGTCGAAGCGCTGCGTCCCGCGATCGCCTTTTTCGTGGTGGACGCGGCATTCGGTCACCTCAATGCCGGCGGCGCGCGCCAGGAATAAGAAGCCGTACTCGATAAGGCCAAGGCCCCACGGATCGGCTAGCTCCTTGTCGCGATGACTGGAAATGCCATCGAATTACATGAGCCAGAAGGTGAAGCCTTCACATGTCCATGTGCTCACGGGAAAGGCCCGCGAGCTGGGTTCGCGGCGCCGACGGAAGGCGACATGAAGCAGATGCGCGCAACTGGCAAGATTGCGCTTGCTGACATGATGGGTGACGCCGCTATCCTCAAGGCCATGAAGACGAACGAGGACGACACGGTCACCGCATACGAGCGAGCCGCTCGGCACGAGGGGTGCGGTCCCGGCGTCGAAGGTCTTTTTCATGAAGACCCATCAGGATGAGGAGAAGCATCGCGCTTTTATGGAGACGACCGCGAAGACGCTCTGATCTTGAAGAACGGTCGCCGACACATCATGTATGTGTCACCACCCGAACCAACCATTGTCGGCTTGCCGTGAAATGATTTCGCGGGCCCTGCGGACATCCGGGTGAACAAGGGCGCTCCCCATGATGGGTTGAGCGCCCTTGGCGCGACGCCAATGCAAAAAAAGCAATCACTCGAACTTTAGGCAATCATTCAACCGCGTCTTACATGATCCGGTGCTAAAGAACGTCGGTCGGGCGAAAGCTGGTCTCATGATGAGCCAGGTGGTGGTCCCATCCTCGACGAGTGCGCTTCAACGACCTGTGCCTTGAGGGACAGCGCATCGTGTTTCTTTCAAACCTTCTGAGACCAGACGTGAGCGTCGCCCGTCTGGGGGACAAGTATTATACGTTCGACGGCGGGCGGATCGTTGCTCGCGCCGAAGAGTGGAGCAGCCTGCACTCATCCGAAAGCGGCCCATCTGGTTACAGTTCATTCAAGGGCGAGGTCATTCCGGTTTTCGATCTCGGGCGTCTGGCAGGGGCTGGCGACTGTCGTGGCGGCCAGCTCGCGATCCTCCAGACATTGGGTGGTAACATCGCCATCCTGACGGATGGGGTTCTGGCATCGTACCGGGGCGCCGCAGACGCAATCGATGTTCATTCGCTGGTAATGAACCCATCCCATCGCGTCGCGGAAGTTAGGACGTGAGCGAAACCCAGATGTCCAGCGCGCAGAGCGGAACGTAGATCGCGGTGATCGTCGCGTAGTACCGCCGCTGACGCAGCAAGAAGGCGAGCGCGGGGAGGACAATCATTGGAACGTCGGTGAACGCCCACGCGGACGCGACCGCGCTCTGGAAGCCGATGACGTTCAAGGCGAAGCCGCATACCAGGTAGACTGCGATCGAGAGGAGGGCGAAACGGCCGTCTTTCTCAAAATAATCCCGGAGCCCAAGAGCCTCGTCTTCCGCACGATTGGGGAGGAGGAGCGCGGCGGCGAGGAACAGCATCAGGGTCATCATGACCAGGAAAATGAATTCGCTGAACTGAAACGTATTCCGGTACGCGGGGAGCTGGTTGATGGCCCACCAGTGATCCAGTTGCATCGCGAAGAGAATGCCGCACCATGCGATCGGCACCCAGTCGAACGCGCATGTTCCGCGGATCCGGAATACCGTTACAAGGCCGCTCAGCAGGCGGGTCACCGCGAGACCGAGGACCATAGAGATGACCGTGGCGACAATCGGAAAGTTCATAAGTTCTCTCGGTGAGTGGCGGGCGGCCGACCCTAGAAGAACCCTTTTCCCAAGTCCACGGGCGGTCCCGTTTCCAGTTATGATAGGAGCGACCGGAAGAGCGCGACATCGGATGGATCGCTATGTGAGTGAGCGGCGCTCGCTGGGGATGTCGGCCGCTTGCAAAGCGCGGACTTGCCCTATTTTAACGAATCTATTTTTTGTGTTTATGGGTATCGCGCTTCCCCAACCGAAGCCGAGGCCATCGGGCGCTCCGACTGATGTCTTGAAGTGCCCTATTTGTATCGAGCTACCGCTGGTTCGTCGCCGGCTTGAGGGACATTCGATGAGACTGAAGCTGGTTGCCGTGGCGGTTGCTGCGCTTGTCCCCGTCGTGACGATGCTGGGATACAATGAGTATGCGATGCGCCAGCAGCGGGGAGACGAGGTGCGCGCCCAAGCCGCCCAAGCCGCCCGGCAGGCATCATCCGAAGTCGAGCGAATCGTGGAGGGTGTGCGGTCTCTTCTCGTCGCCGTAACGTCGATGCCATCGGTTCGTCATCTGGACGCAGGCAACTGTAACGATGCTCTTCGGTCGCTTGCCGGCAATGTGCCGAACGTAGCGACGATCTTCGTCGTGAAACTAGACGGAACCCCGGTCTGCGGCAGCATTCCAATCCCTGCCGGGATTGCGTTCGCCGACCGGGACTATGTACGCAAGGCGATCGAAACAAAGGCCTTTGTCGTCGGCAAGTACACCAAAAGCCGGGTGACGGGAGCCGCTGTGCTTCCATTGGCGATGCCGATCGTCGAAGACAGTGCGGTGGCGGCGGTTGTCGTAAGCGGAATTAGGCTCGACTGGCTTCAAAACAGGATAGTCGAGAGAGGGCTGTCGCCCGGGAGTGCCGTTACGCTTGCCGATGAGGACGGAACCGTGGTTGCGCGCGTCCCGCTGCCGGAACGTTTCGTGGGCACGGTTATCCCTGACGAATTTCAGCGGCTCGTCCACGCCGACAAACCGGGCATCATCGAGCTCACAAGCCAGGACGGCACCGAGCGAGTCCTGGGGTACCGACCGATCGCGCAGCCTCGAAGTCCGCTCTACGTCAGCGCAGGCGTTTCGACATCCGAGGCATTCGCACCGATCAACAGAGCAACCATCGTCAACAGCTTGGGAATCGTGCTCGGCGCTGTCGTCTCCCTGCTGCTGGCACTCTTCATAGGCAACCGCTTTATCCTATCACCCATCGTTCGCATTGGAGATGTGATGGATGACTGGAGATCGGGGTCGACAACCGCCAGAACGGGTATGAAGCCAATCGACGAGCTTCACGCGGTCGGCGCCAGTCTCGATGCGCTTCTTGACGAACTTGAGCGACGACGTGTCCAGAACGAGCAGGCCGAGGAAGACCGCGGTCTCCTGGTTCGCGAGCTCGCCCACCGCGTGAAAAATGGTTTTACACTGGTTCAAGCAATCGCCCGGCAAACCTTTGCCCGCTCTGATCCGGCGCACTACCAATCCTTCTCCGAACGCTTGTCGGCTTTGGCGAGCACCTACGATCTCATCCTCTCAAGGGAAGGCTCCGCATCCTCGATGAAGGACGTCCTGGCAGCCGCCTTGAGGGCTCACTCCGCGGATGCCGACAGGATTACCGTTCAAGGACCGGACGTCGTCCTTCCAGCGGACCTGGCCCTTCCGTTATCCCTGGTTGTTCATGAGCTGGCAACCAACGCGACGAAGTACGGAAGCCTGGGTGCCGAAAACGGTAGGGTGAGCATCACTTGGTCGCATACCGGGCGAGGCATCGATCTCTCTTGGAGGGAGGCAGGTGGCCCACCGGTCGAGGAGCCGAGCCGGAAGGGGTTTGGAAGCGTCCTGATCGAACGCGCTTTCCCGGCCGCGGCCCGCGCCTCTAGCCGAACTGAGTTCAGAGCGGATGGCCTTGTGTTCGACCTTAGTTTCGCATTGCGGGAACCCAACGGCCGCCAACAGGTTAGTGAGCTTCGAACCGCTAGGAATGAAAATGCGTGACATTGTCCTTGTTGTCGACGACGAGCCGCTAGTGCGGATGCTCGCCGTGGAGGTCGCCGAGGAGGCGGGGTTCGAGGTCCTGGAAGCGTCCAACGCGGACGAGGCAGTCATCTTGTTGGAAACGGTCTCGGGCATCCGGATCCTTATGACGGACGTCGATATGCCCGGGAGCATGGACGGGCTGAAGCTAGCCGCCGCTGTTCGGGACAGGTGGCCTCCCGTGGAGATCATCGTAGTATCCGGGATGCAGCGACCACGGATTCACGAGTTGCCGGAGCGGGCCATTTTCTTCGATAAGCCGTACGACATCGGTAAGATGCTCATGCAGCTACAAAAAATGGGTGCTGTTGCGCGAGAAGCACCGATTTCGCTACCTTGACCGCCTTCATGACGCTCGGATGTTAGCTGTTTGGCTACAAGTCTCGCCGCGGGTGGCTCGGACCTATTTTCCGGTTCCCGGCTTCAATGCAATCGTCACGGCGCCGTCCGCGCTAGCGCTGAAACTGATCCCTCTGCGCGTCAATTCGAACCTGATCTTGTCCATGGCTGACGACCTCGGTGCATCGACATCATCCTCGATGCGGCGGACCGTTGAGAATGAGAGACCGACAGCTTCCGCCAGTTCACGCGCTGTCATGCCGATGAGGGCTCGCGCCGCTCGTATGTGACAGGCGCGGAGCAACGGCGCCTCATCGCTGTCTGAAACCGCCTGCTTGTTGATCCAGGACATGCCATGCCATTCAACCAGCTGGCCGTCCATGACCACGGGGACGACCTTGTGCTCCACATTGCGATAGTTTCCGTCGGCGCCAAGCACGCGCACGGTGAACTGGACCTCCTGCTTGAGCCGGATCCCTGTCTCCCGTGCCCTCCTGACAATGTCCCGATCATCGGGATGGATCGCTGTTAGGGCCTCATGATCCTTCAGGCGTTCAGGAGTGACACCCGTGAACTGCGCCCAATTAGCGGTATCGAGCATCCGGCCTTCGGCATCGGTGCGCCAGAAGTCTGCTCCGGTGATCTTCTTCATCGACATGACAGCTTGCCGGATCCTAGCGTTCTCGGAGCGGACCTTCTGATCGTCCGTCACATCCTGGACAACACCGTGCAGGAAGCTCAGCCCACCCTGCCTGTCGTACTCACGTTGCGACTTACTCTCCAGCCAGAGAAGACGGCCATCGGGCCTGATCATCCTGAAGCGACGAACCGCCAGCTCTCCAGCTTCGGCCCGCTCCACGATTTCTTCATGAGACAACCTATCTTCCGGGTGGATCATGGTGTCGTAAAGATCGCGGCTTGGTATGACGGTATGTGGATCCAAGCCAAGCAAGGCGTAAAGGCCTGGCGACCAGAAGATATCCCGCGCCTGGATGCTGTAGGTCCACGACCCGGCCCCCAGAAACACCTCGAGCAGCTTTGTCCTCTTGTCCGGTGTGGTGGCTGTGCGGATAGGCATGCTGGCTCCCGAGGACTTTCATGTTTGAGCACCTCGTGCTCTCCGAATCAGCCGGACAACCGAGTTGTGAGCAAACGCTCGCTCGCATTCTTCCCAAGCAGACGGTTCTCTCACCTCGGTTCGGGACATGACCAAATTATCGATCTCTCGCCTTACGCTTGCTTTCGGCCTCGTCGTTTCCGTGGGGATGGTTGCCGCCCTAGGGCTGCAACGGACAGCGCTCGGCGAACTAAAAGTGGGAGGCCCGGTCTCCCTTCGCGTCGAACAGAACAAGGATCTTGTGGCCGACGTGCTACCGCCTCCGCTTTACGTCGTCGAGGCTTACGGTTTGGCCAGCGAGGCGTTCATTCACAAGGACGTAACGCTCCGGAACCTCGAAAAGATCAAAGCATTGAAGGGCTCCTACGATGAGCGTCGAGGGGTTTGGGAGAAGTCGGACTTGCCCGGCGATTTGAAGGAGCGCATCAAAGGCACGGCGGATACAGCGGATTCATTCTGGGTAGCCTTGACTGGGCCGTTTTTCACCGCGGCCGCGGCCCATGACGATATGCGGATGCGAGATACTCTGGACACGCTCGAAGAGCGGTTCCACGTCCACCAAAAAGCTGTAGACGAGCTTGTATCGGCCACGAACAAGAATATCGCTGAGACCCAGGCCTACGCGGCCTCCAAGGATGCCTTCTACAGCCGAATGGCGATGACGGGCGGCATCGCATCCATCGCCATCTTTGCCGCGGGCCTGTTGTTCATCCGACGCCGCGCCGTCGCGCCCCTAAGCGCTTTCGCGGCGTACATGGGACGAATGGCCGAGGGCGACTTCACGGTTGCCGTCCCCTACATGGCTCGCCAGGACGAAATCGGGGTCATGGCTCGATCCGTCGAAGTATTCCGCCAATCCTCTCTCGACAGGTTGCGGCTGCGCGAGGAGATGGACGCTGCACGCGAACGCGCGGAGCAGGAGCGCGAACTGCGGGAACAGCAACAGGCTGAGCAGGCGGCCAGTCTGGAGGAGGTTGTCACCACCCTCGGCGCGGGCCTGGGGCGGCTTGCTGAATGCAACATCCGCATGACGATCGATGTGCCGTTCTCGGCTGAGTTCGAGGCTCTAAGACACGACTTCAACAGTTCGATCGCGACTTTCCAGGCGACGCTCGAGGAGGTGCTCGGCAAGACCCGCCACATCACCGAGAACTCCCAGGCGATGAGGGAGGCGGCCGACAATCTGTCACGGCGCACCGAACAGCAGGCCGCTGCGCTTGAAGAAACCGCCGCCGCGCTCGAAGAGGTCACGGCAACCGTCCGGGCGTCGAGTGAACGTACCGCGGAAACGCGCGACCTCGTCCGGGACGCACGTCGCTGCACGACCGCATCGACGGCCGTCGTCCAGGAGGCGATCAAGGCGATGTCCCGGATCGAGAACTCCTCGGCGGCGATCGGCCAGATCATCGGCGTCATCGATCAGATCGCGTTTCAGACGAACTTGCTCGCTCTGAATGCAGGCGTGGAAGCCGCCAGGGCAGGGGAGGCAGGTAAAGGCTTTGCCGTGGTCGCGCAGGAAGTTCGCGAACTCGCGCAAAGATCCGCGACGGCGGCAAAGGAGATCGCGGGCCTTATCCAGCTTTCCACGGGAGACGTTTCCGATGGCGTGAAGATGGTCGCCGAGACCGTCGATGCACTGCATAGGATCGACAGCTTCGTCAGCGAGATCGATGTGAAAGTGGAGGCAATTACCACTGCCGCGAAGGAGCAGTCAGTCGGTCTTGTCGAGATCAGCGCAGCCGTGAACTCCGTCGACCAGATGACACAGCAGAATGCGTCCATGGTCGAAGAGACGACGGCTATAAGCCATGCCTTGGCGTCCGACTCCGAGCAGCTCGCAGGCCTGGTGGGCCGCTTCAAGCTGAACCGTCGCAAGACCATCCGCGAGCCTGGTGTTGAAGTGACTCGTCCTGCCGAGCAGCATATCCGGCTCGTGAGCGGCAATTCGAGAAGCAGGCAGGCTTGAGATGAGCGCTTCCCCTATGTCACGGAGCGAAATCCCCCTTGATGGGCGCCTGGCCTTTCTCCTGGACAGCCTATCACGCAGATCCTTCAAGTTATTACCACACGGGGTCGGATTGAAGACGGCGGTCAAAGCGCGCGAACTTGGCTTTGTCGAATGGTCGGGTGACCTGCGAGAATTCACTCTCAAGCTCACACTGCTTGGGTATCGCTCACGCTCAGCCAGGCCCCCGATTTAGAATCCTAAAGTATCCGCGCAAAAGATGCAGCGGTTTTGCGGCACCGACATGCGACAGAACAAAACCTTAAAGCGTGACGAGCGAACCCGAAGGATCGCGACACGCTTGTCTTATGACTATCCCTGCTTCTTGTAAGTAGAAGAAGCGCCGGCTCCGGTAGCCGCCCTTGCCGGCGATGGGGGATGGATCGAAGACACGCTCCCTAAATCACGCATGATGGTTTCGACGTTTCCCGGCCGCTGCGCAGTGTTTATATGATCTCTTACCGTCATTTGCCCGCTGACAGTATCAGATATTATCCGTTGTTCCGAG
>Ga0308158_10003120_pt1 | contig 14881 bp, 12 predicted proteins | sample PhyBR2_FD_201038 | JGI IMG/M metagenome (GOLD analysis project Ga0308158, IMG submission 201038) | Phyllosphere microbial communities from UC Gill Tract Community Farm, Albany, California, United States - DLSLB.R2 | ecosystem: Host-associated > Plants > Phyllosphere > Unclassified | place: USA... | reverse complement strand
GAGGTAAAGGACTTCGACCTGCGGCTGATGGACTTGCCGCACTCCGGCGAGATCATGGTACTGGGCGCCGATTTCCTGCACCGCTACCGCGTATACGTCGCCATGAGCCAGAACCAGGTCTACCTGTCGCCGATCCGGGTCCCACGCGCGGTGCGGCGCGGCTCGGTCGAGGTGATCGGAACGCCGACCCAACGCAACGAACAATGATTTGACGAGGGTCGCTTGAGAGTTCTCGCCTCCATCCTGGTACTCTGCATTTCGCTCCTGTCGACGGCGGCACGCGCACAGCCGCTGACGCTGGAAGACATGACCGACGCCTCGGGCATGACCATGGCCAGCCTGTCCCCCGACGGGCGCCACATCGCGGCCATTCTCTTCGGCGGCACGAATTACGTCCTGATCCTGATCGATACCGAAACGCTCGCCGTGAAGAAGCTGCGTGAGGGCGGCAGGTATTCAAAAGGCTACTGGAGCTACCTGAAGGCGCCCTACAACGTGACCTGGGCCGACAACGATGTGCTGGCCGTCGATTATGGCTACGATGCGGAGTCGATGGACCTGGAGGGCAAGAAGCTGCATACGCTGGGCGAGACGATCATCGGCCGTTTCGGTGCCGGGGGCGCGACCGGCGACGTGCTCGTCATGAAGGACGAGCGTAACCACCTGATGGCACGCTGCAAGGCACGCACGGCGCAGTGCACGAAACTCTGGCATCCGGACGGCAAGCCCATCCACCTCGCATTCGACAAGGCAGGCACGCTGCGCGCGGTCACCGTGATGAATTCCAGCCTGTTCAAGGAGGCCACGACGGTCGCCAACTGGTACAAGCCGGCGGACAAGAACACCTGGACCAAGCTGGCCGAATTCGGTGTCGACGACGATTACTGGGTGCCGGTCTACGTTCCCGACGAGCCGAATACGCTGGTGATCGGTTCGCGCGCCGGGCGCGACACCCGCGCGCTATTCCACTACGATACCGTCGAACGGCGCCAGACCGAACTGCTGGCGGGCCATCCGACGCAGGACATCCTGTGGTTCAAGGGCATCGACAAGACAGCCTTCGATTCCGTCGTCACCGGCGGGATGATGCGCGAGCAGGTCTGGTTCGATCCGGCCTGGGCCGGCATGCAGAAGCAGATCGACGTCCTGCTGCCGAAGCGGGTCAATGTGATCTCGGGCGACCCGCGCCGCGCGGTGCTGGTCCATTCCTATGCCGACGTCGATCCGGGCACGTGGTACTACTTCGATATCGCCAAAAAGGCGCTGGTCATGGTCGGCAAGGCCAGGGCCACTGTCGACCGCGCACGGATGCGTCCGATGGAAATCATGTCGTACAAGGCTGCCGATGGCCTGACGATTCCCGCCTACCTGACGCGCCCTGCCGGCGCCGCGACGCCGGCACCCATGATCGTGCTGATCCATGGCGGGCCGATCGCACGCGACCACTGGGAATGGGACCGCGACGTCCAGTTGTTCGCCGACCGCGGCTACCTGGTCTTCCAGCCCCAGTTCAGGGGATCGAGCGGTTTTGGCCGCCAGTTCGAGGAAGCGGGGTTCCGCGAGTGGGGCAAGTCCATGCAGGACGATATCACGGACGGCGTGCGTTACCTGGTCAGCCAGGGCATCGCCGATCCGCAGCGCATCTGCATCGTCGGCGCGAGCTACGGCGGCTACGCCGCCCTGTGGGGACTGGTGAAGACGCCGGACCTGTATCGCTGCGGGATCAGCTTCGCGGGCGTGACCGACATCGGCGACCTGTTCTCCGACTGGACCGATGCCACCTTCAACAAGGCAGTGCGCCAGATGCGCAAGCGCCAGATCGGCGACAGGGCGCTCGACGCCGAACGCTTCGATGCGGTCTCACCGCTCAAGCATGCGGCCAGCATCCAGTCGCCGGTCCTGCTCATACACGGCAAGGACGACGAGCGGGTACCGATCGCCCACGGCAAGCGGATGCGCGACGCGCTCGAGGCCAATCGCAAACAGGTCGCGTGGCTGGCCCTGGACGAGGAAGGACACAGCCTGTATCGCCAGGTCAGCCAGATCGCGTATTACGAAGCCATCTTCGGCTTCCTCGACAAGCACCTGCCGGTGTCGCAGGCGCCGCATGCTCCCGGGCCGGCGCCCGGCGTTCCTCGCACTGACGAGACCGCAGCGGCCGCCGGCTCGCCTCGCGTAGAATAAGGTCCATCGCATCGAACGGACCTGCTTTGCATTCTGCCCTCAAGCCCATCCTCCGGGCAGCGCTCTTCTACCTGCTGTCGGTCCTGGCCATCGCGGGCGTGCTGGTGGCCGGCGGCTACCTGGTCGATGCCGTCAAGGGCGCCGTCGGTGCGCGCGAGCGGCTTGCGCTGCTGACGGGTGTCCAGCAGGAGCTGGCGCGCTACCGCCAGGACGGGGGCGCCGCCGTGCAGGCACGGCTGGCCGCGGCGCGCGAACTGCCGCTGGCCGCACTCGACGAACGCATACGCGGCGTCAGCGCCGAACTCGCCGCACAAACAGCACACGCCGCCGACGAACGCGGCGAACTGGCGATCCTGCTGGACGCGGGGCCTGAGCGCTATGCCACGGGGCTGGCCGCGCGCTACCAGGCCAGGCTGGCGCAGGCGCTCCTGCAGCAGGAACTCGCTTACCTGCAAGGCCTGCGCGGCCAGCTCCTGGCCCTGCAAAGCCGCGCGGCCGCAGCCAGCGAGCTAGCCCGGCTGCACGCGCAGCACCGCAGCGCCTATGATCGGGTACTGCGCAAGCGGCAGGAGATTGCGCAGCTGGGCTGGATCGAGGCCAGGCGCATGGAGCACCCTTGGGCGCGCAGCCCGCGGCTGGACAAGCTGGCCGCCGAACTGCACCAGCTGACGGCCGAGAACAACCGCCTCGCCGCCGCCTGGCGCGCTCAGGCGCAGGCCCTGCAGCGCATGCGTTCCGTGTCGGCCCTGCCTGCGTTCGCGCTCGACGAGCGCCAGCTGGACCAAGTCCTGGCGCCGCTGGAAGAGCAGGTCGCCACAGCCCGCGCCGCGGTCGCCGGGCACTGGCTGACGCGCATCGCCGAACCATTCAAGCGGGTCTTGCCGCTGGCTTGCGCCATCCTGGCCATGGCGATCCTCGGGCGCGCGGCCATCCGCGCCGTGTTTTACTTCGTGCTCGCGCCACTGGTCACGCGCGGCCCACCCCTGCGGCTGGAGCGCCAGGGCGATTGCCCGGCGGACGCGGAAGGGGTCGAGGTCCTGGCGCCATCGGCCGTCTCGCAAACGCTGCGGCTCCGTCCGGAGGAGGAATTGCTGGTGCTGCCGGCCTACCTGCAAAGCGCGCCGGTGGGCGCGGCGCGCAGTACGCGCTGGCTGGTCAAGGGACGCCCATGGGCCAGCCTGACCTCGGGCATGGCCCTGCTCACTTGCGTGCGCAGCCCCAGCCCGGAAGAGGCGGTCGTGCTGTCGGCAAGCGACGATGGCCTGAGCGAGATCGCGCTGCTGCGCGTGCCGCCTGGGCAGGCGCTGGTGATCCAGCCGCGCGCGCTGGTCGGCCTGGTGACGCGGCAGGGGCATCCGGTCGACATCGCCTGGCGCTGGCGCCTGGCCTCGCTCCATGCCTGGCTGACCTTGCAGCTGCGTTTCTTCGTCGTCCGCGGCCCCGTCACCCTGGCGGTGCAGGGCAAGCGCGGCGTGCGCGTCCAGCCGGCGCAGGGAACGCAGTCGATCCGCCAAACCGCGACCCTGGGATTTTCGACCGGCGTGGCGTATTCGACGGTCCGCAGCGAACCCTTCCTGCCTTACCTGCGCGGCCAGGCGCCCTTGCTGAACGACCGCTTCGGCGGCGCCGGCGTCTATCTCTACGACGAGACGCCGGGCGCCGGCCGCCGGCAGGGACGCATCGGCCGCGGCCTGGAAGGCTTGAGCGATGCGCTGCTCAAGCTGGTCGGCTACTAGGGTGCTTAAGGGACATACTTCCAGTTGCCCTTCTCGATGCGCACCATCACCTGCGAGCGCTGGTCCAGGCCCTGGTGGTTGGTCGGGCTCATGTTGAAGATGCCGTGCGAGGCCGGCAGGTTCTTGATGCCTTCGAGCGAATCGCGCAGGGCCGCGCGGAATTCCCTGGTGCCCGGCTTGGCCTTCGGCACGGCGGTCTTGGCCGCTTCCTGCAGCAGCATTGCCGCATCCCAGGCGTGGCCCCCAAAAGTAGACAGGCTCTCCTTCTTGAACGCGCCGTTGTACTTGTTCACGTAGGTCAGGGCCGATTTCTTCACCGGGTTGGTGTCGGGCAGCTGGTTCACCACCAGCATCGGGCCGGCCGGCAGGAAGGTGCCTTCGCAATCGGCCGCGCACACGCGCAGGAAGTCGCTGTTGGCCACGCCGTGGGTCTGGTAGATCTTGCCTTTGTAGCCGCGCTCGCGCAGCGCCTTTTGCGGCAGGGCGGCCGGGGTGCCGGAACCGGCGATCAGGATCGCATCGGGATTGGCCGACACCATCTTCAGCACCTGGCCGGTCACCGATGTGTCGGTGCGCGCGAAGCGTTCGTTGGCCACCACCTTGATCTTGCGCGCCGGCGCCACCTTCTCGACCTCGCCCCACCAGCCTTCGCCATAGGCGTCGCTGAAGCCGATGAAGCCCATGGTCTTCACGCCGTTGTTGCTCATGTGCTGGGTGATCGCTGCCGCCATCTGGCCGTCGTGCTGGGTGGTCTTGAAGACCCAGCGGCGCTTGGCGTCCATCGGCTCCACGATGCGCGCGGCGCCGGCGATGGTGATCATCGGCGTCTCGGTTTCGGCTGCCACTTCCAGCATCGCCAGCGAGGTCGGGGTGATCGAGGAGCCGATCAGCAGGTCGACCTTGTCTTCCGAGACCAGCTTGCGCGCATTCTTGACCGCCTGGGTGGCGTCCGAGGCGTCGTCGAGCACGATGTACTGCACCTTCTGGCCGGCGATCTCGGCCGGGAACAGCGAGACCGTGTTCTTTTCCGGGATGCCGAGCGAGGCGGCCGGGCCGGTGGTCGAGATCGATACGCCGACCTTGATCTGGGCGTGGGCAGTCGCCGCGGCGCCGAAGGCAGCCAGCGTGGCGACGGTGAGGGCGGTCTTGCGCAAGGAAATGAGGCGGTTCATGGAGTCTCCTTTGTTGTTGGATATGCGGCAGGAACAAACCATAGTATCGCCCAGGGAAAGCAAAAAATGTCGGTTTCTCAACAGTTTTCGCATATCATCTAAAACAAATCGGGCACCAGAAGGCCTGTGCATTCTCTTTTGTGCCGCCTGGCGAAACCCAGGCGTGCAGAACGGCATGCAACGGGTCCGCCTTCGACAGACACTTTCGAGGAGAGGAGGGCCACGGGCGCAGGCTGCTGCACGCCCGCAGGCAGCGGTATGGATTTATCGATCTTCGCCATCCTGACCCAGGATGGCATCGCCAGCGGGGCCGTGTACGTGCTGCTGGCCCTGGCGCTGGTGCTGGTGTTTTCGATCACGCGCGTGATCTTCATTCCGATCGGCGAGTTTGTCGCCTTCGGTGCACTCACCATGGCCGCGCTGCAGGCCGGCACGCCGCCGCAGAGCGCGCTCCTGCTGCTGGTGCTGGGCCTGGCCTGCTTCGTGCAGGAGCTGGTCGGCACGCTGCGCGGCGCCGCGGTCGGGCAAACCCCCACACGCGTGCTCGGCCTTTCCTTCCTCAAGTTCGTGCTGCTCCCGGCCGCCCTCTACGCCGCCGCGCGCGCGGTCGACGGCACGGCCTTGCCGATGCTGGTGCAGGTGCTGTTCACCTTTGCCATCGTCGCGCCGATGGGGCCGATGATGTACCGCCTGGCCTTCCAGCCGCTGGCCGAAAGTCCGGTGCTGGTCCTGCTCATCGTGTCGGTGGCCGTGCACCTGGTCCTGCTCGGCATCGGCCTGGTGATCTTCGGCGCCGAAGGCTCGCGCACCACGCCGTTTTCTTCGCACGTGTTCAACTTCGGCACGCTGAGCATTTCCGGCCAGAGCGTGGTCGTGATCGTCACCGCGGTCCTCCTGATCGGCGCGCTGTTCCTGTACTTCGACCGCACGCTGTCTGGTAAAGCCCTGCGCGCCACCGCTGTCAACCGGCGCGGCGCGCGCCTGGTCGGCATCGGCACCACGGCGGCGGGGCGCCTGGCTTTCCTGCTGGCGTCGAGCATCGGCACCCTGTGCGGCGTGCTGATCGCGCCGCTCACCACGGTCTATTACGACAGCGGCTTCCTGATGGGCCTGAAGGGCTTCGTCGGCGCCATCATCGGCGGCCTGGCCAGCTACCCGCTGGCGGCAGCCGGCGCCCTGATGGTCGGCCTGCTCGAAGCCTATTCCTCGTTCTACGCCAGCTCCTACAAGGAAGTCATCGTGTTCACCCTGATCATTCCGGTGCTGCTGTGGCGCTCGATCGTGCATCCGCAGGTCGAGGAGGGCGAAGCATGACGCGCCGTTCCCTGTTCATTTTCGCGATTGCCGCCTGCGTGTTCGGCCTGCTGCCGCTGCCGGCCTACTGGGTCACGCTCGGCAACTACATCGGCCTGTATGCCATCGTGGCGCTGGGCCTGGTGCTGCTCACCGGCGTCGGCGGGCTGACCTCCTTTGGCCAGGCCGCCTTTGTCGGCCTGGGCGCCTACGCCACCGCGTACCTGTCCACGAGCGCCGGGCTCTCGCCCTGGCTCGGGCTGGTCGCGGGACTGGCCATCACCGCAATCTCCGCGCTGTTCATCGGCGCCATCATGCTGCGCCTGTCCGGCCACTACCTGCCGCTCGGGACCATCGCCTGGGGCCTGTCGCTGTACTACCTGTTCGGGAACATGGAGTCGCTCGGCAAGCACGACGGCATCGCCGGCATCCCTCCCTTGACCCTGTTCGGGCTCGACCTCGGTTCCGGTAAAAGCATGTACTTCCTGATCTGGCTGGTGCTGCTGGTGGCGGTGGTCCTGCTGCGCAACCTGCTCAATTCGCGCTCGGGCCGCGCCATCCGCGCGTTGAAGGGCGGCGGCGTGATGGCCGAAGCCATGGGCGTGAACACGGCGGCGATGAAGATCCGCATCTTCGTCATCGCTGCATTGCTGGCCTGCGTGTCGGGCTGGCTGTATGCCCACCTGCAGCGCGCCGTGAACCCCTCGCCCTTCGGCCTGAACGCGGGCATCGAATACCTGTTCATGGCGGTGATCGGCGGCGCAGGCTACCTGTGGGGCGCGATCCTCGGCGCGGCCGTGCTCACCATCCTCAAGGACCAGCTGCAAAGCTACCTGCCGGCGCTGCTCGGCTCGAACGGCAACTTCGAGATCATCGTCTTCGGCGTGCTGATGGTGATCCTGCTGCAGCATGCCCGCAACGGCATCTGGCCTTTTATTGCGGCGCGTTTGCCGCAGCATCGCGATGCGGTGGCGCCCGACACGGCGGCGCCGCTGGCCCGGCGCGCCAGGGCGGTGGCCGGCTACCCGCTGCTGGTGATCGACAAGGTACGCAAGCAGTTCGGCGGCCTGGTCGCCGTCAACGACATGAGTTTCACGGTGCACGGCGGCGAGATCGTCGGCCTGATCGGGCCGAATGGCGCGGGTAAATCGACCATGTTCAACCTGGTCACCGGCGTGCTGCCGGCCACCAGCGGCGAAGTGCGCCTGCGCCAGGGCGAGGAGCTGGTGCGCATCGATTCGCTGCCCTCGCGCCGCATCGTGCAACTGGGCGTCGGCCGCACCTTCCAGCACGTGCACCTGCTGCCCGAGATGACGGTGCTGGAAAACGTGGCCATCGGCGCCCACCTGCGCGCCCATGGCGGCGTGCTGGCCAGCGCGGTCGGGCTGGACCGCGCGGAGGAAGCGGCGCTGCTGTTCGAGGCGCGCCGCCAGCTCGAGCGCGTGGGATTGGGCGAGCTGCTGTACGAACAGGCCGGCAACCTGGCGCTGGGCCAGCAGCGCATCCTGGAAATCGCGCGCGCCCTGTGCGCCGACCCGGCCCTGCTGCTGCTCGACGAACCGGCCGCCGGCCTGCGCTATAAGGAAAAGCAGGCGCTGGCCGACCTGCTGAACAAACTGAAGGGCGAAGGCATGAGCATCCTGTTGGTCGAGCACGACATGGACTTCGTGATGAACCTGACCGACCGCCTGATCGTGATGGAGTTCGGCACCAAGATCGCCGAAGGGAACCCGGCCCAGGTGCAGCAGGACCCGGCTGTGTTGGAAGCCTACCTCGGAGGACTGGACTGATGACGACGCCCGTACTGGAAGTAAACGACCTGCACGTTGCCTATGGCAAGGTCGAGGCCCTGCATGGCGCCAGCATCAAGGTAGGCGCCGGCCAGATCGTGACCGTGATCGGCCCGAACGGCGCCGGCAAGTCGACCATGCTTAATGCGATTGCGGGCGCGCTCGGCGCCAACGCGTCGACGGCAGGCGCGGTGCTGCTGCGCGGCACCGACGTGAAAGCCTGGCCGGTGGAAGAGCGGGTGGCCCAGGGCATGAGCCTGGTGCCCGAGAGCCGCGATTTGTTCACCACCATGAGCGTCGAAGACAACCTGCTGCTGGGCAGCTACACGCGCTACAAGCGCGGCGAAAAGGATTGGCGCGCGCAGCTGGACGTGGTGTACGAGCTGTTCCCGCGCCTGCGCGAGCGGCGCACGCAGGCGGCCGGCACCATGTCCGGCGGCGAGCGGCAGATGGTGGCGGTCGGCCGCGCGCTGATGGCCAGGCCGGCGCTGCTGATGCTCGACGAGCCGAGCCTGGGCCTGGCGCCGCTGATCGTGAAGGAGATCTTCCGCATCATCGTGCGCCTGAAGGAGACCGGCGTGGCGATCCTGCTGGTCGAGCAGAACGCACGCGCCGCCTTGCAGGCGGCCGATTACGCCTACGTGCTGGAAACCGGCGACGTGGTGATGGAAGGGCCGGCCGCGCAACTGGCGAACGACCCGAAAGTCATCGAGACTTACCTGGGACTGAACAAGAAATCCGCGTGAGGTGAACATGGAAGCGAAGAAGACGATGGAAGCGGTCCGCTGTGTCGGCGTGATCGGGACGGGCGTCATCGGCGCCAGCTGGGCGGCCTATTTTTTGGCGCGCGGCTTCGATGTCTCGGCCTTCGATCCGATGCCTGGCGCCGAACAGGCCTTGCGCGCGGCGGTCGCCCGGCACTGGCCGGTGCTGGATGAGATGGGGCTGGCCGAAGGCGCGTCGCCCGAGCGGCTGCGCTTCGCGGCCGACCTGGCCACGGCCCTGCAGGGCGTCGACTTCGTCCAGGAAAACGGACCGGAGCGCGAAGACCTGAAGGTGGCGCTGTTTCGCGACATGGACGCGCTGCTGGCGCCCGAGGTGATCCTGGCCTCGAGTTCCTCGGGCCTGCTCATGAGCCGGGTGCAGGGCGCCTGCCGCCATCCCGGGCGCGTGGTGCTCGGCCATCCCTTCAATCCGCCGCACATGATTCCGCTGGTGGAGGTGATCGGCGGGGCGCTGACCGCGCAGCAGACCATCGATCGCGCTATGGCCTTCTACACCGCCATCGGCAAGCGCCCGATCCACGTGCGCAAGGAGGTGCCGGGCCACATCGCCAACCGCCTGCAGGCGGCGCTCTGGCGCGAAGCCTTCCACCTGGTGGAGCAGGGCGTGGCCAGCGTGGCCGACGTCGATACCGCCATCGCCTACGGCCCCGGCTTGCGCTGGGCGCTGATGGGGCCTTTCCTGAACCTGCACCTGTCGGGCGGAGAGGGAGGACTGCGCCACATGCTGGACCATCTCGGGCCGCCGATCGAAAGCTGGTGGGCGGACCTCGGCACGCCGCACATCACCGAGGACCTGAAGGCGACCCTGTGCGCGGGCCTGGACGAGGCACTGCGCGAGCGCGACCGCGCCGCCCTGGCGCCGGCAAGGGATGCGCTGCTGGCTGGGCTGATCGAGGCGAAAGCGGGCAAGCCGGAACTGCCCTGAGCGGCTTTCCCGATCTGAACATGGACACTGGGCGATGCGCCAGGCAGGCGCCTCGACAGCAAGGGCTTGCTACGTGTACTAGAAACGTAACTAACCAACAAAGCAAGCCATCAGCACCGAAGAACGCAAAAGCTGCGGACTACGGAAACACCCGAGCCAGGCAAGGGGGCATCCAGGGAGGGGCGGCCGGCCCATCCCCGGTCCGCCAACGACGGCGCAGCAGGCACCCCAGACGCCAGCATCCGCTAAGCCAGCCAGCGTTCGAGCGCGGCAATCACCGGCGCGTCGTTCGGATGCACGGCCACCTCGCGCAACTGGGCCAGCGGCACCAGGTGCACGGCCTGCGACTCCCAGCCCATGGCCGCCGGACTGCCGCCGACCCGGCGCGCGATGTAGTAGCGGGTGTAGGTGAGGGTGCGGCGCACGTCGAGCAGAAAGGCCTCGACGCGCACCTGCAGCCCCGACTCCTCGAAGGCTTCGCGCACGCTGGCGCAGTGCAGGCTGGTGCCGGGATCGAGCCGGCCTTTCGGGAACGTGGCGCTGTAGCCGCCGAAACCATTCGAGGGCGCTACCAGCCACACCCGCCCGTCATCTTCCAGGATCACGGCGCCGGCCGCCGCCGCCAACCCGGCCGGCAGCACGAAGGGCGGCTCGTCGACGCCGATGCCGGCCACGCAGGCACTCCAGCCATCGGCAGCGGCGGGCGCCTCGCTCCATGGCGAAAACGCGATCCCGTTCAGCGCCGCCGGCAGCGCACCGCCGGGCAGGACGGTCGCAATCTTGCCGGGGTCATCCCAATGCGACAGCGGCGTGGGCGTGGACGGCGTGCGGATGACGACGGGCTGGCCATCGTCGTTGAAGCAGGGGTGATAGGTGGTCATGAATGTGGTGCGGATAAAAACACGATCATCCCCGGATTACACCGCGCTGGCAATCGAACGGTGCGATGCGCTATGCTGTCGCCCTTACGCGTTTCAAGCGCCCCGGCAAGCGGGGCGAGCAAGCACATGCCAGACCAGAAGGACCTCCCAGCCAACGCCGAGCCGATGCCCGCCACGCCTACCTTGCAGCGCCTGCCGCCACGCCCCACCGTGGCCGACCATGCCGCCAGCGAAGACGCCCGGCAGGCACGCAAGGCGGCGCGCGCACGCCGCGATGCCGAGGTGCGCGGGGTCGCCTCGATCGAGGCCATGCGCGAAGCGGTACAGCGCGTCTCGCGCACGTTGCCAGGCCTGCACGCCGTACCGCGCGTGCGCATCCGCGACGCCGCGGACTTCCGCACCCGCGCTGCGGCCGGCTTGCCCTTCCTGGTCGAGGGCGCAGCCCGGCGCTGGCCGCTGTGCAGCCTTACGCCGCAGACCCTGCGCGAGGAATTCGGCGCGCTGCCGGTACGTGCCCGCGTTGGCGATTACATCGGTACCGCTTTTGCCCCCGACCGCGCGATGCAGGACATGTCGATGCTGGCCTACCTGGAACTGGCCGTCGCCGGCACGCAAGCCTTGCCGCCCTACGTCGGCAACCTCGAACTGCGCGAACTGAACCGCTACTGCCACTGGCCCGCCTGGCTGGAAAAGCCGGGCCCGCCGCGCTTCTGGCTCGGCCCGGGCGGCACCGTCACGCCGCTGCATTGCGACTACGACGACAACTTGTTCGCGCAGGTATGGGGCAGCAAGCGCATCTGGCTGGCGCCGCCGCACCACGCCGCATTCCTCTACCCGCGCGAAGCAAACGCGCTGCTGTTCGGCTCCCCCTTCGACCCGGACGCCCCCGATTTCGAGCGCTATCCGCTGGCGCGCCAGGCCGCCCTGGTCGACGTGCTGGTGGAGGCCGGCGACATGCTGTACGTGCCGGCCGGCTGGTACCATCAGGTCCGCTCGCTGGGCTTCTCGCTCTCGGCCAACCGCTGGTCGCGCGCCATGCCGGTCATCCTGCAACAGGAAAGCAGCCGGCAGTTCTACTAGCCCGGGCTTGGGCCCGGCGCCGCGCTTATGCTAGAGTGCCTTTCCTGGCGTCCGGTACAGGCATCGCCGGCGCCTGCTTTCCATGCTTAACCTACAGTCTGAAGAAATTATGAGCGAAAACATTATTGGTCCGGAATTCTGGCAACGCGTCGACGGCGTCATCAACTACGCAAACGACCAGTGCGACGGCAGCACGCCAAGCGAGGTCGGTGCATCGACCCTGTTCGCAGCGGCGCGCTTCAACGCTTTCCTGCTTGCGAAAAGCACGGGCAGCGCCCAGAACATGACGGCCGAAAAAGAGCGGGCCGTGGACTACTTCGTCGGCCAGTTCCGCGAAATGATGACCGTGAATATCGACGATTTCATCGCCAACTACGACAAGTACATGCTGCCCGATCCGCAGTAAGAACCTATCCCAGTAGGGAGGAGGAAGTTGCTGGCGATGACTGGGAAGCGCGGGCTAGGCGCGAGGACGCCGCATGGCGAGCCATGCAAGGACGAGCAACGCCGCCCCCGCTTTCCAGGCGCGCCAGCAACGACTCATTCCCTAATGGGATAGGTTCTAAGCGCAGAGCGCAGGGCGCTATCCCGTCAATGACAGGACGCGCTTGCATGGCCGCTCCTGGCATTGCCGGCCATGCTTCAAGGAGGATGACGTGCGCGTCGATTTCCTGCTGTTCGGCGTATCGGGACTTTTGTTCCTGCTTGTAAGCAGCCTGCCGTCCCCGCACCCACCTATCGCCGCACGAATCCATGAACATGTCCGCCACCGCGCCTGCCATCGTCATCTCCCGCATCCTGCATGCGGGCTACCTGTTCGAATGCGAAGGCACGCGCATCGCCTTCGACACGATTTTCGAAAATCCCTTCAGCCGCAACTGCCACGCCTTTCCGCAGCTGCGCTTCGACACCGACTCGATCCGGCGCCAGCGCTTCGACGCCGTCTTCATCTCGCACTTCCACGACGACCACTGCTCGCTCGACAGCCTGGACCTGCTCGACCGCGCCACCCCGATCTACCTGTACTGCATCTTCGACGAACTGTTCGACATGATCCGCCGGCTCGGCTTCCGCCATGTGCAGCCGCTGCGCCTGAACGAAACGGTGGAGATTGGACCCTTCCAGGTGACGCCGCGCGAAGCCATGGATGCCGACGTCGACTCGATGTTCCAGGTGCGCGCGGCCGGCCTGAACGTGCTGAACGTGGTCGATTCCTGGATCGACGACACGACCCTGGGCCAGCTGGTGGACGAGGGTCCCTGGGACATGGTCCTGTGGCCTTTCCAGACCATGCGCGAACTCGAGGTGCTGGCGCCGTCGCGCCATGCCGCCGCGCCGCCGGCCCTGCCCGAGGAGTGGATCGCCCAGCTGCAGGCGCTGCAGCCGCGCTACGTGGTGCCGAGCTCCTGCCAGTTCCTGCAGGAGCCCTGGTCCTGGTACAACCGCGCCTTCTTCCCGATCTCGTACGCCCGCTTCGGGCGCGAGGTGGGCGCGGCCCTGCCGCAGGCGCAGGTCGTACGCCTGAATCCCGGCGTGTCGGTGCGGCTCGATGCCACCTCGCTGCAGCCGGCGCCGCCCTTGTCCTGGGTGATCCCGGTGGGCGAGCAGGATGTCGACTATGCCTACGAAGGCAACGCGTCCGCGCCGCCGACGAGCGAGATCGCGCGCCACTTCGCGCCCTTGAGCGCGGCCCAGCGCGAACGCGTGCTGGACTACTGCCGCAACGCGTTGGCCGATATGTATGGCGAGGTCGAGGCCTCGTCGGAGTACTTCGACCAGCCGCGCGTGTGGCAGTTGTCGGTGTTCGATAGCGATGGGGAGGCGACGCACTGGCGCTACCGTCTGGAAGACGGCCAGGCCACGCTCGACGACGCCGCAGAGCCGCTGGGCTGGACCACCGAGATCCCGGCGACCAAGCTGTATGGCGCGCTGGAGCAGGGCGAGTCGATGACGACGATGTACATGCGCATCAACGACACCGTGTTCGACCCTGACACCGAGCGCGACCTGCTGGGCGCCGATGTGGTCGACGATCCGCTGATCCGTACCTTGTTCAGCGACACCTTCGGCGCCTACCAGGCGGCGCAGCTGAAGCGCCTGTTGGCGCGCTAGCTTATTTACCCAGCAGGCGCAGCGACTGCTCCCAGTTCTCGTTCCAGTCCAGCAGGCAGTCGTGGGTCTTGAAGGCGCGCTTCAGGGCGCCGAGCGGCGCGCGGTAGACGTCGTGCAGGCCCAGCGCCAGCGTCACCGGATTCCACACCGCGTTGCGTTTCGACTTGCGCACGCTGGATTTCACGCGCGCGCCGTCGTCGCCGAAGACGCCGATGGCGTCGTCCAGCGCCTTCTCCAGGTTCATGCGCACGATCGGCCCGAAGGCGGCCAGCACCTCCGCCTTGCCAATGCCGAGCTGCGATTCGGCGGCGGGCCTGGCTTTTTCCGCAGGGGCCTGCGCCGCGTGTTTCAGCCTGCCGGCCAGCTTCTCGATGTCCTTCTTCTGGAAGCGCAGGTCCGCCAGCGGCCGCGTGAAGCCCGGCTCGGGCAAGCGCGTCACGATCTTGTAGGCGTCCTTGGTCATCGTGATCAGCACGTCCTCGCTGCCGGCGGCCAGGCGCGCGATGTCGTCTTCGAAGAAGATCGGCGCCGCGTAGCCGCCGTTGGCGTCGCCGAACAGGTCGGGGTAGGCCGGGTCGTAGTCGAGCCAGACGTAGGGCGTGAGTTCGTGCTCCAGCAGGCGCGCCAGGGTCCAGGGTGCACCGGTCTGGGTGGCCAGCCAGTCGCAGGCTTCGGAGGTGGTGGCGCGGAAGGGCAGGTCGGTGGTGCTCATGGTTCTTTCGGAAGATGGTTGCCCAGCATTGTAGTGCGAACAGGTAGAACCGGCCATTCATGAGCGCAGTTCATAAGACTTAGCTGGCGAACAGTCTGTTCAGCACCGGGCACAGGCAGTACAGTCGTTCCTGATAATTGTGACAAGCAGGCCATGCGGCATACCGCGCCGCGCCACCCATCAGGAGCGACGATGAAATTCGACACCCCGG
>Ga0308158_10003119_pt1 | contig 14883 bp, 12 predicted proteins | sample PhyBR2_FD_201038 | JGI IMG/M metagenome (GOLD analysis project Ga0308158, IMG submission 201038) | Phyllosphere microbial communities from UC Gill Tract Community Farm, Albany, California, United States - DLSLB.R2 | ecosystem: Host-associated > Plants > Phyllosphere > Unclassified | place: USA... | reverse complement strand
GTAGTCGGACAGGGAGACGGTGGAGCGGAAGTTCGATGCCAGCAATGGCAGATCACGGATGATCAGGCCAGCGGCGTGGATTTTGGAAGACTCAACGTCTTCCGGGTTCGCACCCGTATTGCCGATATGCGGATAGGTCAGGGTGACCATCTGGCGGGAATAGCTGGGATCGGTCAGGATTTCCTGATAACCGGTCATGGAGGTATTGAAAACCACCTCGCCGGTGGTATGACCGGCAGCACCGATCGAAAAACCTTTGAAGATCGTTCCATCAGCAAGCGCTAATATGGCTGGAACGGCAGGGCCAGAAAAAAATGGCGGCAAGGGCAACTCCTGATAAAGTTACCGTAGCTGCGCCACGTCAGACCGACCGCCAAGATACCCGAGCTGCGTGCACTCAAGGTGTTTCAACGGTCATTTTGAATGATGGGATGGGTAGTCGCTACGGTATATGTGTGATTGGCTAAACCTTTGAATTATAACCAAAAGGCGCCTTTTATACAAGCAGGAAAATACCAAACCTGCGGCATTTTTTTGTGCGACCGCAGAAAACAGCGTGCATGAAAAAAGCCGCCAGGCTTGCGCAGGGCGGCTCCAAGGCGGCTCACAGGCTGCTTGCGCAGCTTACGCGGTCAAGGCGGCAATACCTGCCTTGGCCACCTGTGCATCCTCGATCGACTTGACGCCCGATACGCCAACCGCACCAAGGCAGTGGCCTTCGTACATCACGGGCACGCCGCCTTCGAGCATGCCTTCGATTTCAGGCGCGCTCAGGAACGAGTAGCGGCCACCGTTGATCAACTCTTCATAGATGCGTGATTCGCGCTTGCCCAGCGCCGCCGTCTTGGCCTTGGCCGGCGCAATATGCGCTGAAATCGGCGCCACGCCATCCATGCGCTGCAGCCACAGCAGATGTCCACCATCATCGACGATGGCAATCGTGACGGCCCAGTTATTCTTGACAGCTTCCGCTTCGGCAGCGGCAGCGATTTTCTTCACGTCATCAAGTGTCAGTACTGGCTTTGTTTGCATCATGTTTCCTTGTGGTTGAATAATTACGGCTTACGGCTGTTCGCGCTTGGCCTTGAGCTTTTGCTTGAGCTGCGCCATCACGGCAAAGGTTGCCTGCTCGCCGGCCAGGATGGCCTGGTTGCGGCTGTTGAAGTCATTGCCCTTCATGGTACCGAGGCTGGGCTGTATCACCACGTCGGCATCTTTCAGCTCGAACTGGTTGATGCGCTGGCCCATGATGGCAAAGGTTTGCATGATCACTTCCATCGAACTGATCGCTTTCTGGCTATCGGTTTGGGAGGAAATATTGACGGCAATAATGAAGTCAGCGCCCATGTCGCGTGCAAAGCGTACCGGCACCGGCGCCACCAGACCGCCATCGACATAGGTGTGGCCGGCAATCACGACAGGCTGGAATACACCGGGCACAGCCGACGAAGCGCGCACGGCCAGGCCGGTATTGCCACGCTGGAACAGGATCGGCTGGCCGTTTTTCAAATCGGTCGCCACCACGCCAAACGGAATCTTGAGCTTTTCCAGCGAGGCGCCGCCAACGGCCTTGTTGACATAGCTTTGCAGCGCTTCGCCCTTGAGCACGCCCGACGACTTGCCGAACAGCGGCAGGGCCCAGTCCGAAATGGCTGCTTCGTCCATGTCGAACGCCATTTTTTGCAGCGCGAAACCGGAGTTGCCTGCGGCATACAGCGCGCCGACCACGCTGCCGGCACTGGTGCCGGTGACGATATCGGCATTGATGCCCTGCGATTCAAGCGCCTTGATCACGCCGATATGGGCAAAGCCGCGCGCCGCACCGCCGCCCAGGGCCAGGCCAATCTTGATCTTGCGCGGTGTGACGGCGACCGGTTCGGGCGGCGTCAGCACCTGCGCGGGTTTGGAGGGAGTGGTGGTATCGCAGCCGGCCAGCGCAAAGGCAGCCAGGGCAAGCAGGGTCAGGCGTTTGGGAAACATGGTGGCAGAAAAAACCGCGTGCGGCGATTGCTGTAAGGGAAGCGGCGATTGTAGCGCAAGCGCCGCTGCGTGCGCTGAAGAGTACGTTAAATGGAGCGTCGCAAGGCTCCGGCTGCCGACTGTCAGTCCTTCACGGCAAGCCAAGACCTGCCGCCGCATTTGCTCTCAGAGCGCCTCCATTTTTTTGCCAGAGGATTTTCTGAATACTCGACAAAGGTAGGCTGACAGTTTGATTGCGTTTTGATCAATGTATTTTGCATAATAACCAGCCAAAAAGTAGCTTACTGCAATGACAGTGATTACCATGACGGCGCCGGCGGCATTGTAGTTGGAAAAATATGCTTTGGAGAATTGAAAGGCTAACGCACCGATGCTGGCCATGATCGGCATGTGCAGCAAATAAATGGCAAAAGAACGGTGCCCCAGGGTAGCGAAACGGCCAAACCAGCCCAGGAGTTTTTTATTTCCAAGAACTGCAATGAATATTGAAATGCCGCCGATTGTTGCACATATCGTTTCCCGCGGTATCAGAGTTGCGTTGATGTGCATGCTGAATCCTGAAACGGCGACATGCGATAAGGAGCCAGGAAGAAATCCACCGAACAGCAAAGTTATCAGAATAAGCAAAGTCGTGCCAATCCACCCAAGTTCGAATTCCGGCCGCTCAGCTATCCATATCCCGACAATGAACGCGATGTAATAGAGTGCGGATGCGCCTACCATCCAAAGCAGCGCCAATGATACAAACGTATAGATAATCCATTTCTTTCCAGCGTTTTTTGTCAGCAAACAGATGCTGAATGTCAGAAGCGACCCCAAAAGTTCGACCCGCATGGTCCAGAGGGCCCAGTTATAGTTGGCCTCACCCAGTATGAAACAGCGCCAAAATCCTTCATAGATTGCCGCAGCCAAGTTATCTGAAGGACTGTATGCTGTGAACCATTTCGACAGGGAAGATTGCTCTGGACCGAAAAACCCGCCCCATTTGACCAGCAAGCACGCAAAAATGGTAGAACACAGCGCAGGAAGCATGAGACGGATATATCGCTTCAAGAAAAGATCCTGTATCACCTGCTCGTCTCCGGTCCGAAAGAACTTCACGCTGAGCACGTAACCACTCATGACAAAAAATACAAAGACGGCAAACGTGCCGCTGTAAAAAATCGTCAGAGGCGAATGAAAAACAGCCATATCCAGCCGTGAACGCACATCTTTTTCGATACCGCTCGCCATCGCAGGCCAGATCGTTAATACCAGATGACTCATTACGACAATCATGGCGGCCCAGCCTCGCAAACCTTCGAGACCTTCATTTTTCTTCATGGACGTTCCTTTTTATACTGGCAGTGCGTTGATTCTTGTGGCGAGAGGGATGCTTGAGCAATAATCGACTCATATAGAGAACCTCACTGACTAGAGGATGAAACAGTTTAAAACAAGAAAAGACCCCGTTTCTTCCGGCGTCGAAGTATAGTGTAACGCCGTGGAAAAACCCATAATGGAACTTGATTTCTGTCATGCCTCTGCAACGGAAGACAACGTTATCCTGATTGCGCTATCCACCCCAATACGCGAGGCCGGCGCGACTGCCGGGATATAATGCGATGCACATGTTGCGTTCGGTCTGTGCCCATTGATACCTGCTTCCTCACGTCCCACGTGGCCAGACCTTCATTCCCGGACGTGAAAAATCCATTGACAGCCGCCCCTTGTCTCCCTTACATTAAGTGCATGTCCTCCCTCACATCTCATTCCCCTTCCCTGTCGCTATCGCGACTACTACCAGCAAACGCATAAGTTTGCCGCATTGCTTCGCCTGGCCACACGCCAGCGTGTTTCAAAAACCCTGGAAGGTTTGATGATGTTTGTACCATCCCCGCAAGTACACCGTATTTTCGCGACCGCTGGCGCTTTCGCCGCCGCCCCGCTTTGCCTGCTAACACTACCGACCGCCTGCCTGGCCTCGTGTCACGTGGCCGCCGGGCAGGCTTGCGCCACACCGCTTTGATTTCGATTTCCCCCAATTCAGGAGTACCCGATCATGATGTTGCAGAATCCTTCTTCCAAATACCGCGCTTTCCCTCCAGTCAACTTGACCGACCGTCAATGGCCAAACCAGATCATCAGCAAACCGCCGATCTGGATGAGCACCGACCTGCGCGATGGTAACCAGTCGCTGATCGAGCCGATGAGCGCGGAGAAGAAACTGCGCTTTTTCGAGATGCTGATCGCCATCGGCCTGAAGGAAATCGAAGTGGGCTTCCCGTCGGCTTCGCAAACCGACTTCGACTTCGTGCGCAAGCTGGTCGACGAGAAGCGCATTCCCGACGACGTGACCATTATCGTGCTGACCCAATCGCGTGATGAACTGATACGCCGCACGGTGGAATCGGTGGTCGGCGCCAGGCGCGCCATCGTCCACCTGTATAACTCGGTGGCACCGGTGTTCCGCAAGGTGGTGTTCGGCATGTCGCGCGAGGAAATCACGCAGATCGCCACCACCGGTACCACGCTGGTCAAGCAACTGGTGGCCCAGCATCCTGAAACCGAATGGGGCTTTGAATATACGCCGGAGTCGTTCTCGACCACCGAACTCGATTTCTCCAAGCATATCTGCGACGCCGTCAGCGCCATCTGGAAGCCGACGCCGGCCAACAAGATGATCATCAACCTGCCTTCGACCGTCGAATGCAGCACGCCGAACGTGTATGCCGACCAGATCGAATGGATGTCGAGAAAACTGGCGCGCCGTGATTCGATCATTATCAGCGTGCACCCGCATAACGACCGCGGCACCGCCGTCGCATCGGCCGAGCTGGCCGTGATGGCTGGCGCCGACCGTGTCGAAGGCTGTTTGTTCGGCAATGGCGAGCGCACCGGCAACGTCGACCTGGTCACGCTGGCGATGAATCTGTACACCCAGGGCGTGCATCCTGGCCTCGATTTCTCGGACATCGACACCGTGCGCAAATGCGTGGAAGAATGCAACCAGTTACCAGTCCACCCACGCCATCCGTATGCAGGCGATCTGGTCTTCACGGCGTTCTCGGGTTCGCACCAGGATGCCATCAAGAAGGGCTTTGCCAAGCAACAGCCGGACAGCATCTGGGAGGTGCCTTACCTGCCGATCGACCCTGCCGACCTGGGCCGCAGCTACGATGCCGTGATCCGCGTCAACAGCCAGTCCGGCAAGGGCGGCATGTCCTATCTGCTCGAGCAGGAATACGGCCTGGTGCTGCCACGCCGCCTGCAGATCGAATTTTCGCGCGCCGTGCAGGCCGTCGCGGACGCCACCGGCCGTGAAATCGCCGCCCAGGACATCCATGAAATCTTCCAGCGCGAATACCTGGAGCAGGATGCGCCCTACGCCTACGGTTCGCACCGCATGGTGGAAGACACGAACAATGCCGAATCGGTACAGATCGATATCAGCCTCACCCATCGCGCCAGCGCGCTGGCCCTGCAAGGTGGCGGCAATGGCCCGATCGACGCCTTCGTCAACGCACTGGGCCTCGACATCAAGCTGATGGACTACCACGAGCATTCGATCGGTTCGGGCGCCAACGCCAAGGCAGCCTGCTATGTGGAACTGCGCCTCGACAACGGCCCGACGCTGTTTGGCGCCGGCATCGACAGCAATATCGTGACGGCGTCGTTCAAGGCCGTGCTGTCGGCAGTGAACCGCCGTATCAAGCAAACCGAGGGCGAAAAAACAACAGCGGCAGCAGCATAAGTTCCGCACTTCCAGCTTTGCCGCCATAGAAAACGGCACGACTTGACGGTCGTGCCGTTTTTTCATTCTTCCGGGCAATTACGCCATCCTGCCCTTTGTTGACGCCCCTATAATGGATAAAAAAAGATATCCAGGAGACAACTTGATCAGCTATCGAAGGAAGCAAGATGAAATTGACGGACATGAAAATCGGCGCACGTCTCGGTGCGGGCTTTGGCGTGGTACTGCTGTTGATGGTGGTGCTGGTACTGACCGGTCTGCTAAGACTCGATAAAATCGGCGGCCTGTCCGAATCGATCATCAAGAGCGACTGGGCCAAGGCCGATGCGATTGCCACCATCCGCAGCACCACCCGCTCAAACGCGGCGCTGGTGCTGGAATTGTTCATCCAGGAAGACCCGGCCCGTGCCAAAACCATACACGATGAAATCGATGCCAACAAGCGCACCATCAGCGTAGCGCTTGAGGTACTCGATCGCCTGGTAGCACTCCCGGAAGGCAAGCAGCTGCTGGCGACCCTGAAAGACCAGCGCAAGGCCTATGTGGCCTCGTTCAGCCAGGCCGACAAGCTGCTGAGCGATGGCCAGCGCGCCGAAGCCGCCGCCTTCGTGCGCGACAGCACCCTGCCCGCGCTCGCCCGCCTGCAGGACACCGTCAACCAGCTCAATGAGCTGCAGCGCCAGGTGGTGCTGCGTAGCGGTGAGCTGATCCAGCATAATATTTCAATGGCCAATGTGCTGATGGCCAGTTTCGGTACCGCCGCCCTGCTGCTGGGCATAGCCTTTGCCTGGTTTGTCACGCGCTCGATCACCACCCCGCTGGGCGACGCGCTGCGCGTGGCGCAAGCAGTGGCATCGGGCAATCTCGGCACCAGGATCGTGGCCGAAGGCAAGGATGAAACAGGCCAGCTGATGCAAGCACTCAAGGAAATGAACCACAGCCTGTCGCTGCTGGTGGGCCAGGTGCGCAATGGCACGGGCACCATTGCGGTGGCGTCGAGCGAAATTGCCAGCGGCAATGCCGACCTGTCGGCGCGCACGGAAGCGCAGGCGAGCGCGCTGGAAGAAACAGCCTCGTCGATGATCGAGCTGACCGGTACCGTGCGCAGCAACAGCGACAATGCACGCCAGGCCGATCAGCTGGCGCGTACCGCCTCGACCGTGGCGCAGCGCGGCGGCAGCGCCATGGCCGAAGTAATCGACACCATGAATGCCATCAACGCCTCCTCGCGCAAGATCGTCGACATTATCGGCGTGATCGACGGCATCGCCTTTCAGACCAATATCCTGGCGCTGAACGCGGCCGTGGAAGCGGCGCGCGCCGGCGAACAGGGACGCGGCTTTGCCGTGGTCGCAACAGAAGTGCGCAGTCTGGCGCAGCGCTCGGCAGCGGCTGCCAAAGAGATCAAGGAACTGATTGCCGACTCGGTCAGCCGTGTCGACCAGGGCGCTCATCTGGTCAACCAGGCCGGTACCACCATGCAGGAAGTGGTCAGCAGCGTCGGCCAGGTCAGCGCCATCGTCGGTGAAATCAGCGTGGCCAACCACGAACAGAGCGAAGGCATCGAGCAGATCAACGCGGCCATCATGCAGATGGACCAGACCACCCAGCAAAACGCGGCGCTGGTCGAACAGGCAGCAGCAGCGGCCGCCGCCATGCATGCCCAGGCCAATGAACTCGAGGCGCTGGTGAGCCAGTTTGTTCTTGATGCACCATCAACGCACCATCAGCGCGTCAATTCGACACACCAATTCACCGCGCCAGCCTGATCCCGCTAAATTGCCAGCGCGCACCGGCCGGAAAGAAATTGCGGTAGCTGGCACGCGCATGGCCTTTGGGCGTGGCGCACGACGAGCCGCGCAGCACATACTGGTTGAGCATGAATTTGCCGTTGTATTCGCCCAAAGCACCCGGCGCCGTGCGGTAGCCCGGATACGGCGCATAGCTGCTGCTGGTCCATTGCCAGCAGTGGCCGAACATCTGCAGCAGCCCGGCTTGCGCGCTGGCGGCCGCAGGGTGCCACTGGCCGTCCTCTACGGCCATGCCCTGGGCAGCGAGCTCCCACTCGGCTTCGGTCGGCAGGCGCGCGCCGGCCCAGTGGGCGTAGGCGTCGGCCTCGAACAGCGACAGATGCGTGACCGGCAGCGCCGGGTCCAGCCTGTGCAAGCCGTGCAGCGTGAATTCCAGCCACTGGCCAGCGTCGTCCTGCTGCCAGTACAGCGGCTGCTGCAGGCGATTGCTGCAGACCCAGTCCCAGCCTTCGGCCAGCCACAGGTGGGCCGTGCGATAGCCGCCCGCTTCGATAAAGGCCAGGTACTGGCCATTGGTCACCAGGCGCGACGCCAGCTCGAAGGGCGCGACGAACTGGCGATGGCGCGGCAATTCATTATCAAAACAAAAGTCGCTGCCGGCGTGGCCGATATCGACCAGGCCGCCATCAAGGCTGAGCCAGTCGGCCAACCCTTCCGGTGCCGCTACCAGCTCGCGCAAGGCACGCGGCGCGGCATCGAGGTAAGCGGGAAACAGCGGGTTTTGCGCCAGCAGATGCTTGACGTCGGTCAGCAGCAATTCCTGGTGCTGCTGTTCGTGCTGCAGGCCCAGCGTCAGCAGCATTTCGAGCTGTGCGCGCTGCTGCGGCGTGAGCGCACCGGCGATCAGCCGCTCGATGCGCGCATCGACATCGTGCCGGTAGGCACGCACCTGCGCCATGGCCGGACGGGTCAGCAGGCCGCGCTGCGCGCGCGGGTGCTTCTCGCCCACGCCGTTGTAATAGGAATTGAACAGCACCCGGAAAGCAGCATGAAACGGCGCAAAGTCCGGCTCCATCGTTTCCAGGATAAACGTTTCAAAAAACCAGGTGGTATGGGCCAGATGCCATTTGACCGGACTGGCATCGGGCATCGACTGGGCGCCGCAGTCTTCGTCGGACAAGGGCTCGGCCAGCAGCAGCGTATGCTGGCGTACCTGGTGATAGCGCGCCTGCAGTAGCGATAGCGGGTCGCGATGATAGTCGGCCGGCAAGGCGGCAATGGCATTGGACATGATGGTTCTCCTGTTGCCGGCTCAGTCGCGCATCGCGCGCGCATGGATCACGGCAAACCATTGCTGCTCGTCGGTCCAGATATCGCGGGCGGCAAAACCTGCCTGCTCCAGCAGGCCGACAAAGCTGGCGCGCGTGTACTTGTAACTGTCTTCGGTATGAATGCGCTCGCCTTGCGCGAAACGCCGCTGGCCGCCCTGCCAGCGTACCAGCTGCTCGCTGCGCGCCTCCAGGTGCATCTCCACCCGGCTTTCCACGGCATTGAAAAAACCGTGGTGGCGCCAGGCGCGCACGTCGAAATCGGCGCCCAGCAAATGGTTCAGATGGCGCAGCAGGTTCAGGTTGAAGGCGGCCGTGACGCCCAGCGCATCGTCATATGCTGCGTCGAGCGTGGCATGATCCTTGATCAGGTCTACCCCGATCAGCAGCCCGCCATCGTCGCCAGCCTGTGCGTGCAGGCGCCGCAGGAACGCTACCGCTTCTTCGGGCGCGAAATTGCCGATCGACGAGCCCGGATAGAAAAACAGGCGGCGCGACTGGCGCACACTGTCCGGCAAAGCGAACTCGCCGGACAGGTCGAGCCCCAGCCCCGTCATCTCGATCTGCGCAAAGCGCTGCTGCAGACGGCTCAGCGCCTCGCACAGGAAGTCATAGGAAATATCGATCGGCACATATTGCGCCGGCTGCAGGCGCGGAAACAGGCTGGCGGCCTTGGCGCAATTGCCGGCGCCCAGATCGATCAGCGTGCTGCCGGCACCGACCGCCAGCGCAATATCGGCGCCATGGCGCTCGAAAATGCCCGCTTCGGTACGGGTTGGATAGTATTCGGGCAAGGCGCAGATGGCCTCGAACAGCTTCGAGCCCAGTGCATCATACAAGTACTTCGGCGAGGTCCATGCCGATGGCGCCATCAAGCCACGGCTGATCTCGGCTATCGTTGCAGGAGTGGCGTTGGCGCGGTTCAATGGCGTGCTGGCTGACTGGCTGTGCTGCACCGTCTGCTGTTCGAGGGAGATGCTCATGTGGGCTGGCCGATCAGTAAAATAGCGATAGAAATAGCGATAAAGTAAGGCAGCAAAACGCGCCGCTCTATAGAGGAGTACCGGACAAAACAGGCGCCAGGCACCGATAACGTTTTTCCATCATAGCCGAAGTTCTCATTACGATACGTACGGTTGCTAACAAGAAAAATATTATAAAAAAGTTGAAACCAGTCACACATTTTTTACGTAAATGCATGTGTCCAAGCAAAAGTGGCAAGCCTGACATATACTACACATTGCCGGCCAAACAATCCGCGCGCCAATTTGCAGTTTCCAGGCCCCCTCCTCCCTGCGGCCACATTTTACGATCGATACCCACCATGCTCGAATTGCGCCATCTGTCGAAGTCCTACGCCCACGCACGTCCCGTGCTGGCCGATATCTCCTGCCAGTTCAAGGCCGGCGAGTTCATTGCCATCATGGGCGACTCGGGCGTCGGCAAGTCCACCCTGCTGAACCTGATTGCCGGCCTCGATACGCCCGACGCAGGCAGCGAGCCGCATCCGATCCGCATCGACGGCATGGCCATGTCGAGCCTTGATGACGCCGCCGCCACGCGTCTGCGGCGTGCCCGCATGGGCTTTATCTTCCAGGCCTTTCATGTGCTGCCGCACCTGACGCTGCAACAGAATGTGGCCCTGCCGCTGCTGCTCAATGGCCTGCCGCAGGAGCGCGCCGCCAGCATGCTGGAGGCGGTTGGCCTGGGCGGACGCGGCAACGACTTTCCTCAGCAGCTGTCGGGCGGTGAAATGCAGCGCGTGGCCATCGCGCGTGCACTGGTACACCAGCCGGCCCTGGTGCTGGCCGATGAACCGACCGGCAACCTCGACCCTGACACCGCGCACGGCATCCTGCAACTGCTGCGCGCAGAGATCAAGGCCAACGGCAGCTGCGCCATCATGGTCACTCATTCGCTGGCAGCGGCCGCGATGGCTGACCGCACCATGATATTGACCAGGAACGGCCTGCATGACGCAACACTCAGTTAATTTTATCAACCATCTATCACAAATTTTGTTATCGTAGTATCATTTTAAAAATTGTTTCACAGCTAATATTTTTACTAAAATGTTATTGCAATAACGCCCACCGCGGGGCGAGACTGTCCCGCTTAACCTTGCTCGAAGGAGGAGTAAATGAACGTTCGGCAAAAGAAGCTGGAATTGATTGAAGCGATGAACCGGGCGCGTGCGCTGGAACCATCAAGCTTCGTTCCCAACAAGCTGCTCGACACCCTGATCGAAAAGCTGAGCCTGAAAAATGATGCGGAACTGTGCCGCCTGCTGGAAGTACAGCCGCCCATTATCAGCAAGATTCGTCACGGCAAGCTGGCCGTCGGCGCGACGATTTTGCTGCGCATGCATGAGAAGTCGGATCTCAGTATCCGTGAATTGAAAGAACTGTCCGCTACACCGACTCATTGAAGTCCAGCGTGATGCCTTGCCAGGCACTGCGTCCCGGCTACCAGAACTTCAGCCCTGTCTTCGCTTCAGTTCCGGCGCTGTAGAGCAACCAGGCAGCCGCACCCGATAGTGGAAGAAGCACAGCCCCAACCCTGCTGGCCGTTTCTGCCCCCATCAAGCGCGCTACCGTCCCACCCTCCGCATTCCACCCGCTGCACCATCCAGACACTTCCTTGACGCTGCCTTCAGATCAGGCCGGCACGACCCCGTAATGACGCGCATAGCGCTCGTCGAGATTAGCCAGCGGCATCATCATGAATATATCCGCACTTTCAAAATCAGGATCCCAGGCCGGTTCGCCGCAAATCCATGCGCCCGAACGCACATAGCCCTTGATCAGTGGCGGCACCTGCGGTTTTTGCGCCGGCTGCACCTGATGAATCGGAAATGGCAGATGTGGCGTGACGCGGTATTCAGCCGGCGCCAGATGTTTTTCGGCCAGCGCCTCATACACGGCAACAGCGTTGTGGCCGCCATCGGCCAGGCTGATGCTGGCGCAGCCAACCAGGTAGTCGCAGCGTTCGCGGCGCATGTATTCGGCCAGGCCCGACCACAGCAGCATGATCACGCTGCCGCCGCGGTATTTGGGATGGATGCAGGCGCGGCCTGCTTCGACCATGCGTCCGCGCAGGTGCTTCAGGCGGCTCAGGTCAAACTCGTTTTCGGAATACAGGCGGCCGATCCTGGCAGCCTTGGCGGCGCTGAGCACGCGGTAGGTGCCAACCACTTTCAGGGTGTCGGCGTCGCGCACGATCAGATGATCGCAGTGCTCGTCGAATTCATCGCTGTCGAGGCCGTCGGCATTGGCCAGCGACGTCAAGCCCATGGTTTCAATAAACACTTTGTAGCGCAGCCGCTGCACTTCGCGCAACTCTGCCGGTGTGCTGGCCTGGCTCAGCACCAGTTGTACTGGCCGCGCCTTGGCGTCGGCGCTTGCGATGACGTTTTGCATGGTTTCCATCCCCTGTGATCAAGACGGTTCCAGCGTACTTGCCAAATATGTCAGCAAAATGACAGGCCGGTGTCATTTCCGTGACGCAAATCAGATTGCCGGCAGCGTGATCTCCGGCGTGTAATCGACAAACGCATCCTGGCGGCAAAAACCCACCAGCTTCATGCCAGCCTGGCTGGCAATGCGGATGGCCAGCGTGCTGGGCGCAGAAATGGTGGCCAGCAAGGGTATCTGCATGCGCGCAGCCTTGCGTGCCAGCTCATAGCTGCCACGGCTCGACAGGAACACAAAGCCGCTGCGCATGTCCACATTGTGCAACGCCAGGTGGCCGATCAACTTGTCGAGCCCGTTATGGCGCCCGACATCTTCGAACGCATGCTGGATGGTGCCGTCAGGCGCACACCACGCAGCCGCATGCACGCCGCCCGTCTGCTCCATCAACGCCTGGTGCGCGCGTAGGCTGGCCGCCGCTCGCGCCAGCGCTGCCGGCAGGTCGATCTGCAGGCTCGCCGGTGGCAAAGGTTCAGGCTGCAAGTCCAGCAGCTCCAGGCTTTCGATGCCGCAGACACCGCAGCCGGTGCGCCCGGTCAGCGCGCGGCGGCGCTCTTTGAGGCGCATGAAATCCTGCTGCGCAATCGTCATCGCCACTTCGGCACTGTTGTCGCCAAGCGACACTTCACAGTCAAAGATATCGGATGCCGACGCCACCACGCCTTCGGTCAGCGTAAAGCCAACGGCAAACGCTTCAAGGTCGCGCGGCGTGGCCATCATGACCACATGGGAAATGCCATTGAACACCAGCGCTACCGGAATTTCTTCGGCAACACTGTCCATGGCTTCGGTAACGGTGGCGCCGCGATGGCGCACGATGGCACGCCCGGCAAAGCCGGAGCGCGGGGAGATAGATGTTTCTTGTTCTGCGGACATGGCAACCAGGAGGGTTCGGTACAGGCCCCATGGTAAACCAGAATCGCAAAGCCGGCAGGCCGGCGCGATGTAGGCCGGATTAGCCTGGCATAGCCAGGCGTAATCCGACGTGCATCAATCTTTCTTCGGACGGCCGGTTTTCAGCTGCGGCAGGCCGGCCAGCACGTTTTGCAGGGTAGCCAGGTCGATCTGGCTGATCAGCGCCACGCCGATGCGCAGCAGTTCGCTTTTCTTGATCTCGAAACCGGCTTTGAGGCAGGCCTTCTTGACCTGACCCAGCACTTCGTATTCGGCTTCCGGCATGGTGAAGCTGTCGCGCACCAGTTTCGGCTTGCGCGCTTTGTCCTTGGCGGCGGCCACTGGCTTGGCGGCTGGTGCTTTTTTGGCGGCTGGCTTGACTGCGGCCTTGGCAGCTGGCTTGGCAGGCGTTTTAGCGGCAGGCTTGGTGGCTACCTTGACCGTTTCTTTGGCCGCCGGCTTGGCGACCGTGCTGGCGGCGGCTTTTGGTGCTGGCTTGGCCGCAGCCTTTGCAGCAGGTTTGGCTGCAGCCTTGGCGGTCGGCTTGGCTTCGGCTGCTGGTGCTGCCTTGGCGGTAGCTGCCTTGGCTGCTGCAGGCTTGGCGACGGCTGCAGGCTTGGCGACAGCTGGCTTGGCTGCCGCCGGTTTGGCAGCGGCTGCTGGCTTCACCGCAGCAGCAGGCTTGGCTGCGCGCTTGGCGGCAGGCTTGACAGCAACGGCAGCCGTTGCCGTATCGGCTGGCGCGGCAGCGGCGGCGCTGGCGGCCTTGACCGATTCGCTGGTCGGGAAAATCGAGGTAGCTGGTACTGCTGCTGCAGCTTGCGCTGCGGGCTTGCTGGCTGGCGTGGTCTTGGTCATATGCGCTCCAATGTTATTAATATAAACAATATATACTGTTTCCAGAAAATTCGCTTGCCTGTATCAAATTCTTACAAGCTGATGGCGCCGGCTCAGGCTGTGGCGCGCACGGTGAAATCGACACCCACTTCATCCCAGAATTCCTGCTCTTTTTCGATCCAGAACGAGACCGTCGGGTGATGCGCTACCCAGCTGCGGCGGAAATCGAGTTCGATGCGGCTCTTCATGCGCAGGCGCAGCTCGCTGAAATCGGGCTCGATGCGCGCGTGCATCAGCAGGATCGACAGGCGCAGCGCCAGTACCGCCTTGGCAAAGTCAGGGTCTGCCAGCACATTGCCGATCTTGCGCAGATTGCCCTTTTGCGCCAGGATCAGCCGGCTCATGGTGTCCTGCTCGCGCGTGGTAAAGCCCGGCAGGTCGGCGTTTTCCACGATATAGGCGGCATGCTTGTGGTAGCCGGTCTGCGACACCACCATGCCCACTTCATGCAGCAGGCTGCTCCAGCGCAGCGCCTTGACCAGCGCATCGGAAGCCGGCTTCAACTGGGCATACATGGCCAGCGCCTGCGCGGCCACGTGGCCGGCGCGCTGCTGGTCGACATGGAATTTGTCCATGCAGGCCTGCACCGACTGCTCACGCCGGTCACGTTTGGTCGAGCGCAGGTACAGGTCCCACATCACGCCCATGCGCAGGCCGGCCTCGATTGGCGTCATGACAGGAATGGCCAGTTCGCGGAACAGGCCCAGCAAGATGGCCAGGCCGCCGACGATGGTGCTGGCGCGGTCCGGCCGCAGGCCAGGCATGTCGATCTTGCTGGTATGGCCGATTTCAATAAAGCGGCGCACCAGCGCTTCCAGGCTGGCTGTCGT
>Ga0308158_10003118_pt1 | contig 14885 bp, 11 predicted proteins | sample PhyBR2_FD_201038 | JGI IMG/M metagenome (GOLD analysis project Ga0308158, IMG submission 201038) | Phyllosphere microbial communities from UC Gill Tract Community Farm, Albany, California, United States - DLSLB.R2 | ecosystem: Host-associated > Plants > Phyllosphere > Unclassified | place: USA... | reverse complement strand
AACCCAAGCCATTCCATTTTTTATCTCCGACCCTTCTCCAGTAGCCAAAGCGATGGGAAGCATACCCAATATCATTGCTAATGTGGTCATCAGAATCGGACGTAGACGTTCTTTTCCAGCTTCTATTAATGCTGGTTTTACTTCATAGCCTTTTTCACGCAATTGATTGGTGAAGTCGACGATCAAAATACCATTTTTAGAAACCAACCCCAATAGCATAATCATTCCGATGATAGAGAAAATATTCAATGTTTCCATTGTTAGTGCCAATGCGAGCAGTGCCCCAACTAATGCCACAGGGATTGAGAATAAAACCACGAATGGATAAACTAAACTTTCATACAGCGCTACCATAACTAAATAAACAAGCAAAATTGCAGTTAGCAGTGCAATTGCCAAACTTGAAAAAGCATCCGTTTGATTCTTCACATCTCCTCCTGTCTCTAAAGTGATACCTGCAGGCATTTTAAGCTTATTCACTTTTTCCATAATCTCACTGGAAACAGTCCCGATAGGTCTTCCCACAACATTGGCATTCACTGTAATAGAATTAAGTCTGTTTTTTCTTTCAAGCACTGTTTCCCCCAGGCTCATTTTTACATCTGCAAATTGCCCCAAAACAAAAGATTGGCCGTCGGAATTGGTAAAGGATAGATTCCTGACATTATTGATATCCGTTCTGTTGGATTTATCTAAACTGATTAGGATGTCAAATTCATTACCCCCTTGTTTGAATTTACCCTGGTCATCGCCACTGAAAGCTTTTTGTAAGGCACTACCAACCTGATTGGCATCCAGACCATATTGTACCAGCTTGTCACGGTTAAGATCCACGGAAACTTCAGTTTTCTGATCCTTAACCGATAATTTCACAAATTGGATTCCGGGAACACCAGCTGCAATTTCCCTGATCTGCTCTGCCGTTTTCCGAAGCGCAACAAGATCCAGACCTTTTACATTAATTTGTATCGGTGCGGCCGTTCCTGCGCCTGAAATGGACGTTACGCCTACCGAAACGATCACACCCGGAATTTTGTTGGATATTTCTTTCTGAATAGCCACTCCGAAATCTTCTGAACTTATATTCCTTTTTTCTTTTAATTTTATCGTGAGCTGTGCTAAGTTTCCATTATTGCTGCTGCCCGCTACACTTCCAGATATAAAACCGATACTTGAGAATACGGTTTCAACTTCCGGATTATTGATTAGAATCTTCTCGGCTTGTTGTGTCAGCATATTGGTCTGATAAACAGAGGCTGATGGCACTAATTCCAGATCGACAACCAACTCTCCTTTATCTGATGCAGGAATAAATGTACCACCGATAAATCCTAATGGGACTAAAGCAACAGAACCTACAAGCAACAATAGAATGATCGAAAGCACCCATCGTTTTTTATGGAGTGCAACCGTTAGAATTTTACCATAAAAATCTTTTAGATTGTCGATCGCATCTTCCAATGCCAGATTGATCCTTCCCCACCAGTTTGATCTTGTAAGATGTTCCAGTCTTCCAAATCGACTTGCAAGCATCGGTGTGATAGTAAAAGAAACCAATAAACTCATCAGTGTCGAAATAACGACTACGAGCGAAAACTCTCTCAAAATCGAACCTATTAATCCTCCTGATAATGCCAACGGTAAAAATACCACCACATCCACCAGAGTAATTGCCAATGCGGTAAAACCTATTTCATTTCGTCCTTCTATGGCTGCTTTTCTCTTCTCTGATCCCATTTCAAGATGACGGTAGATATTTTCCAATACCACAATAGAATCATCAACCAAAATACCCACCACCAAAGACATAGCCATCAGACACATCAGGTTTAGTGAGAATCCCAATGCATACATCGCAATGAAAGTAGGAATGATTGATGACGGCAGGGCAACCATTACAAATAATGAACTTCTTACACTGTGCAAAAATGCCAGCATCACAATTCCTACAATCAGAACTGCAAGAATCAGATCATCAATGACAGCATCTGCTGACGCCATCGTATATTCACTTTGATCAGAAGAAATTTTGAATTTCAGTTCTTTTGAGGCGTATTGTTTTTCAATATCCTCAAATTGTTTTCTGGTGGCTTCGCTTACCTTTACTTCATTGGCATCACTCTGTTTAATCACCTGAATTCCTATGGAAGGTATTCCGTTAAAATGATTGATCGTTGTTGTTTTGGCCGTAGCATCAGAAACCGTAGAAACATCCTTCAGATAAACAGTGCCGCCATCAGACTTTTTCAGAACGATAAGATTTCTGATCTGATCTACGGAAGTCACATTAGCATCGAATTTAATTGAAAATTGTTGTTGAACGGTTTCGATGCTTCCCGCGGGATAAGAACGGTTGGCATTACTGATAGCTTGAATAACCTGTGTAATATCCAGTTGATAGGCTTTTAATTTATCCTGATCAATATTCACCTGTATTTGTCTTTCATCCCCTCCAATAATATTCACTTGCCCCACGCCTTCCGTATTCTGCAAAACAGGAAGAATTTGCTTATCAATCAAAGTGTATAGATCTTTCGAAGTCATAGATCCGGTAACGGCTGCACTGATGACGGGTGTTTCTTCCAGGTTTACCTTGCTCACCATTGGCGTTTCAATATTTTCGGGCAGGGTATTCATTGCCTGGTCTACTTTGCGCTGGACGTCACGTTCCGCTTTGTCAAGATCAGCATCACTTTTCAGATTGATACTGATCTGTGAAATACCCTCTTGTGATGTAGCATTAATCTCATCAAGCCCTTCCAATGAAGACAAAGCATCTTCCAGCTTTTTTGTTACATTGGTTTCCACCTCCAATGCTGATGCACCGGGATAAAGCGCATTGATACTTACCGATTTCACTTCCATCTTTGGAAGCAGATTATAGTTAAGCTTCAGATAACTTTGTACTCCGAAAAGGATCAGAACAGTGAAAATTACCACGATCAGCAAAGGTCTTTTTATAGCGATTTCTGAAATACTCATTACTTTGATTTGTTATTGGTAATTTTAATTAAAGACTGGTTTTTAAGGTTGATCTGTCCTGAAATCACTACACTTTCGCCAGAGGATAATCCTGAAAGCACTTCCACTTTGTCTCCGAAATCATTTCCGATACGGATTGTTCTTGTAAAAACTTTGTTTCCTTTAACTGTATAGACAGTTGGAATCTGTGTGTTTTCTAAAAGGGCTTCTCTTGGTATAACCAAAGCCGGGGACACATTATTATTGGTAAATTCTGCATACACGAATGCGCCTGACTTCAATAAATTATTATCCGGATTGATAACGGTCATTTCTGTCAGATAACTATGGGTTGCATCACCCTGCGGACTGATGTAGGTAATTTTTCCTTTAAAAATTCTATCGGGAAAAACCTCATTGGTGATATTGGCAAAATCACCGAGTTTGACATTGTATGATTCGGATTCTGTAAGATAAACCTGCACTTTCACTTTTTTCAGATCCACAATGGTTGCCATTTCGGTACCTCCACTTACATAAACCCCTCGTTCTACCGATTTTGCAGTAACCACACCGGATATTGGCGCCAAAATCCGGGTATCACCAAGCTGTTTTCTGATTTGCGCCGTTTGATTTCTGGCATCCGTATAGTCTAAGCGAAGCTCATTCACTTTTTCCTGCGTGGTCGCTTTTCCTTCTAATAATTCAACGTAAGTGCTCAGGTCATTTTGCAGCTTCTTTTCCTTGGAAACAGCATTCTGTAAATCAATATTGATTTTTCCCGGGTCTGTAATTGCCATCAATTGCCCAGCTGTTACATTGGATCCCAGATCAAATTGGAGTGTTTGAATATTACCTGCCGAAGATGCATAAACAATAGCTTGTTTGAAGGGAGCTATATTCCCTGTCTTTTTTAAAGAGTTGGGAGAACTGTAAAATTCTGCCGTACCCACCACGACAGGAATTTCCAATACCTTAGTTGTTACTTCGCTTGTGCTTTTTTGGTTGATTTTCCTTTTATTTGAATAGAGAGTATAGGAAATTAATACCACGACTATGACAATGATTCCTATTATAATTAAATTCGTTCGTTTCATCTTGTTATTACTTGTTATTCAACTTTTATTTTAGATTGTCATAAAATGTCTTGATCGTACCATTGGCTTTCTCCAACTCAATTTGTGCAACATACCAATCCACTACCGAGTTCAGATAATTGTTCTGTGATTCTTTCAGCGAGGTCTGTGCATTCAGCCATTCCGTCATATCCACAATTCCTTTTTTATACTGTAGGTCTGTGATCTCAGAAACTCTTTTTGCCAAGGAGATGTTTTCTGATTCTTCATCAATACTGATTTTAGCCTGCTCAAGCTTTACTTTGGCATTTTCAGACTCCATTCTAAACTGTGACTCATTAAGCTTTAAAGTCTCCAATGTATTTTGATATTCTAGTTTTGACTGCTGGATTTGTGAACGTCTGCTGAAACCATCAAAAATGGGCATACTTAATTTTACACCAATGGAGGAAAAATCAGCAATCGTACTAAATGATTCACCCAGCTTATCTCCAAAGCCAGTTCCCCCGTATTTTGCATAAAAAGAAAACGTAGGAAGATATCCGGATCTTATTTTTTTATAATCCATTTCCTGTATGACAGCATCAATTTCTGCCAATTGATAATCTGTTCTGTTTTTAGCAGAAAAGTCGGATTTTACTTCTAAAAGTTCAGTGCTTATTTTAGAATCAATTCTTTCATTTTCTATTTCCAATTGCTGATCGATCGGATACCCCATAGAATTTTTAAGCTCATTGATGCTATTGGCAAGGTTTTTTTCGGAAAGCCTGATCTGTGAAAGATTATGGCTATTATTCACGCGGATTTTATACAGTTCCACCTCGGCCAAAACGCCTTTGTCAACCTGAAGTTTTGCAATCCTGATCTGTTCTGAATAAATCTCTTTATTTTCATTCAGAAAGGTCTGCTGCTGCCTGTAGACCATAATCTGATAGTAAGCGGACAAGATATTGTAGATCACTTCTTCATCATTTTTCACAGCACTTAAATTGGCCTGTTGTAAATGGTATTTGTTGGTTTTAAGAGAAATAATGAGTGCAGGATCATAGATTTTCTGATCTAATTGAAGATTTCCTGAAGCGGTATATTGCTTCGTAAACGCTACCCTAGTATCCTGATCACTGAAGAGTCCTGCAGGAATAATCTGCTCTTGTACTTTCAGGTTGTCATCAACACTTGCATTAAGGGAAACGGATGGCAAATATCCCGCTCTGACTTCTTTGGTAGCGGCTTCGGCAATTCCTTTTTCATTTTTTTTGATGATGACACTTCTGTGGTTTTCCAAACCGTAACGGATACAGTCCTTTAAATTGAATGACTGTTGAGCAAAATTTTGCACGCCAAATAAAAGAATCGTAATTCCTGTCAAATATATTCTCATTGTAGTTTTGAATGATGGCTCAAAAGTACTTGCGAAAATGTTAAAATGAACGAGTTTTTATAGTGAAGTGGACAAAATCAAGGCTAAAACCTGAGTGAGTATTACAACAGAGCTACTCTGTAAGCCAGAGTAAAAATTTTGAGGTTTTTTCTTTACTCACAAGAACTTCGCGCTGAAACGAAATGTTAAACGTAATATTGAGTTTTCTGTGCATTGCATACGCAGTTTCTTCGATTACATTCCGGCTAACCAAAAATTGTCTGTTGACCCTAAAAAAGTTTGTCCCTGCTTTTTTTTCCAATTCGTCGAGGGTTTGATTGACAACAAAAGATTGCTTCCTTTTGGTATAAACATAAGTGACATCGGTTTCAATATAGATCAAAGCGATCTGTTCAAAAGAAATAGGTATCAGTTTATCTCGAAATCTGATCATCAAAGTAGTACTTTTATTCTTATCGTACGTAGCCAATGCTTCTGCGGTGGCTTTGTACTGTCTGAATAGACCGTCACTTATGCTTGCCCTTAAACTGTCAAATTTGTCTAATGATTTTTTGATTGATGCATTATTAAAAGGCTTTAGTATATACTCAATACCATTAGCATCGAAAGCATCCAAGGCGTATTCATCGTAGGCTGTACAAAAAATGACCGGAATATCTATTTTAATCAGTTTAAAGATTTCAAAACTTAAACCGTCTTCCAACTCTATATCGCTGAAAATCAGTTCAGCTTTAGGATTGGTTTTAAAAAAAACCATAGCTTCTTCTACAGACGAAAGAATTGCAATAATGTCTATATTAGGATTGATGTTCTTTAAGGTCTGCCCCAGATCTTTTGCCATCAATATTTCGTCTTCAATAATAATAACTTTCATCGTCTTAATTTTTCAGTTTGAACCTTACTTGAAATACATAGCTGTCATCTTCGATTTCGATTTCATTTCCTGAAAAGATATGATACCGTTCAGAAATGTTCAGCAGACCTGTACCGATGGATGTATCCACATACTTTTTTTTGTTGATACCATTGGAAATTATCATATGGTCACCATTCTGCTCTACACGAATAAACAGAGGCGTTTTTGTCGATAAATGATTATGCTTTATCGCGTTTTCAGCCAAAGGCTGCAGAAAAAAAGCGGGAATTTGAATGGAAAGATATTCCGGATCGCTGATTTTCACGTGCCATTGTAAGGCAGATCCAAAACGCATTTTCTGTAAGTTTAAATAGTTTTCGAATAACTTCAATTCTTCCTCCAAGCTTGCAGAAACTGCATTGGTATTTGAAACTGCCGTCCTAAGAAAATCTGCCAGTTGTACAAGGTATTCCTCTCCGAGCTGCAAGTCGTCCTTATACAGTACTTTGATCGTATGAAGAGAATTAAATAGAAAATGGGGATGAATCTGCTGTTTTAGTAAGAGGTTGGCGGCTTCAGCACTCTTAATTTTCAAATTGGCATTTTCGAGCTTGGTTTTGTTTCTTTCAAATTGAACAAAAACAAAACCGTGGAAAATCATTATCAAGGTCGTAAAAATTACACTTTCTACGATAAATACTGGATAAAAGTCAAATAAAGTATCAATTTTAAAATCTGTTAATGGGAATGACCCAAGATAGATCGAGATGAAAATAATAAATCCAGAAATGTAACTCAGCAAAAAACGAAATAATCTAAATTTAAGACTATGACCTGAAAAATAGTATGAACACAATATCCATATCTTATACATTACTAAGCTATTCAACAACATATAAAATAACGTCAGCAAAGATGCCATGATAGTACGAAGTATAGTATCCGGTGAAAGCAGATACAAAAAGGAAAAGACCAATATTGAAACGATACCGCTAACAGCAAAGCTAATGTTCCTTATCCCTCTCAGATTACCGTTAACAGTTGATTCGCCCAGGCTTTTTATCATATACGATATTTAAAGGTTCCTACAAAATTATGGTTTTGTAAGGTCTTTGCGCTTTTTAAATGATTAATTTTTAAATGGATTAAAAGAAATCCCAACATTAAAATAAAGTGAAGGCTTTGATTTGGATTCAAAAATATAATCACTGAATGATCTATTTTTTTCCAATAATCTGGAAGTAGGAGAATTTCGCATTCCTGTTTTTGCTGAGAGTATAAATGACTTTCCTAAACGCTGCTCGTACATCACGCCCGAATTGATATCCATTTGCGTAAATGTATAAGCTTTATCATTATTATAAACATAGAACATCGTACCGCTCAATTCGGTTCCAACAGATATTCTGCCAGAAGATGAAACATCTTTTCGAAGATATACCCATCTTGGTAATATAGCATCTATCGTCCAGCCATTATTAAATTTATGTTCGTAAGAAAAGGTTATGAATGTAGGGACTATCGCATTCGGATCAATAAGTCCGACTAATCCCAGGGTCATTTTTGTCCTGCTATCTGCTTTTAAAACCATTGTCGCTGTAACCAAACCTCTCAGTCTTTCAAAATGCTGCTCGCTTCCATCAATTGTAGCCGTACCTGAAAAAACGACAATCTTCTTGAAAATTCTGGAGTAATACGTCAAATTAAGCGATTCCGAATGGTAATGGAAATCCTGCGTATGATCGTTTAGTGATTGTTGACCATTAAAGAAATTGGTTCCGTCAGTATTGGCTGAGATATATTGATAATTTAATGTTGTACCTACTGACCATTTTTGTTTTTTGATCAAAGTGATATTGGATGATACTTTTACCTGAGAAATACTGTTAACTTTTCCTTCAGGCAGTTCTGAATCTAGATATTTTGAAGTCAATCTGTAGGGCATCGTATGATCATATTCTACATTGACCAATCTCGCCATTGGAAACTTATCTGCAACAACAGCAGTAACTTTTTCAGGCAAATTATTTTTAGGAGAGTTAATACTATCCTTCTCCTGAGCAGAATAAAAAGTTGCAACTAAAATTAAATTTAACGATAACAACCGCAGTTTTAAAAAATCTTGATTCAAAAGCATTTCTAATAATTTATGCGGTAAAAATAAAATCTTGATCACCCATAATATGCAAAATATTTGGTGAAGTGGACAAAATCAAAGGTAAAACCAGATGTATATTTTAGGCAAGTATACACATTACTGATTATTTTACCATTAGTAATAACTGACGTAAGAAAATGGTGAGTAGTTCTTTAGATTCTATAAGTTTATACTCCTTAAATGATTTGATAATGAATGAGATTATATATCTCAACTCGGTATTTGAGTACAATACTGCTTGTGAAGTAGAGACCATATATCCTTTTGGTAAGTATTGTCAATCTGTCGAAATGCACGCCAAGAAAATATAACGCTGACAGAACAGTAAAGATAAATTATGGCATTTTATAAATTTTTCTCAAAGACTTTTTATGGAGATCTGCGATACGGACTTGATTACTATGATTGTAACAACACAATTAAAATTCTTTCATCTTTATATTTGTCTTAAACTGAGATAAATAAAAAAACAGCACTTAAAAAAGTACTGTTAATCAAACTTTTGACATTATTTTTAATTGACCATCATATTTTATGAAATATAAAATTGGACGTCTTGCCCCTGTTAGTCAAACAAAAAATTATTTCTTAGAAAAAGCATTTAGTCGGTAACCTGAAAAAATCCTGTCGCTACTTTAATAAATGCCTGAAGTTTTTGAGGAACAGCAAGCACATCAGCTTTGGACATACTTAGAACCTCATCAGCTTTTTCTCCTCTAGAAATAAGTTCTACCCAATTAGGATTAATAATAAGACCGTGTCCAACAGCAACCAGAGACAACCCTAAATTGATAGCTTCAACAGCATCATCTGCTTGTTTTATGCCTCCCGCTGATATCACTGGGATCCTTTGATCGACATGATCTAGTATTAATTTCAAAATTGTGTCTTTTCCAAGCTCATCACCGATCGGCTTCTGTGAAAGTAGGTCAGTCAATGAAATGTGTAAATAATCAATCCCTAATTCTATTAATTTATCGATAAATGGAAAAGTATCTCTAACTCTGTAACTTTCAGGCTCTTCCGGAGAAAGTCTAAATCCTAAAAGAAATGGTTTTTCTGCATACCTCCTAATTACATCCTGAATCTCTGTAATAACTGCAACAGCAAAGTTCATTCGTTTTTCCGGAGAGCCCCCCCAATGGTCAGTTCTGTTGTTATAGTATGGCGAAAAGAAATTCTGCAGAAGAAATCCGTGAGCACCATGCAATTCTACACCGTCAAATCCTGCTTTTATTGCTCTGTGAACTGTTTTTCCGAAAGCTTCTACTATTTCCAGAATTTCTTCGTGTGTAAGTTCGTGAGATACCGTGCCCCCTGCATAGAATGCTGATGGAGCTAATGCCACTTCACTTGCACTGACCGGAATGCCATCTGGTATAAGATCCAAAACCGCTTTGTTTCCTGCGTGATAGATCTGAAGGATTGAAGGTGCTCCGCCCATTTTTGTAGCAGCTGCGAGTTTTTCCAGGCCGTTCAGAAAAGAATCATCATAAGAGGCATATTCATTAGGGAATCCAATTCCGTTTGCCATAACACGTGTACAGCCTGTGATCACCAGACCAACATTCTTGCTACGTGCCTCATAGTGTCTGATTTCGTCATCTGCTACAGTATAGTCATCGTTACTTGCCCAAGTTGTCATCGGTGACATTGCAATTCTGTTTTTAGTCTCGATTCCGTTTTTAAATGTAAAGGTCTCGAATAATTGTTTTATTTCTTTATTCATTATAATTGATAATATATTGTTAAGTATTATAGTAATTAATTTTAAGCACAGGCGTACCTAAAGCATATTTATCTGTAAGTCTAATGCTGACCGGGAAAATTAGTTTAAATGACTGTTTCTAAAAACATTAGGGGGAACTCCAACCTCTTTTTTAAATAATCTTGCAAAATAATTGGGATTTTCAAATCCGAGAGAAAAAGAAATTTCCGATATATTCATTTTGCCCTCTGTCAAAAGATTTTTAGCTTCTTTTATCAAATGGATATGGATCAGTTCAATAGCCGTTTTACCAGTTTCCTGTTTAAGAAGGTCACTTAAATAGCGTGGAGATATATTTAATTTGTCTGCCATGTAAGCTACAGTAGGAAGACCAATATGGCGAACCTGATTTTCATTATAATAGGCATCAATCATTTGCTGAAACTTACTGGCGTAAGCATCACTGGTGTCTATACGATTGATAAATTGTCTTTTATAAAAACGTTGAGCATAAGTAAGTAATGTTCCCAGGTGAGAAAGAAGAATTGATTTGCTGTAACGATCCGTGTTGTTGTGTGCCTCCTTATGCATAATGTTTACAAGATTCCAAATCGTATCTTCTTCACTGGGTGAAAGATACAAGGCTTCATTAGTCTCATAATCAAAATAACTGTAACTGTTTATTTCTTTATGCAGATTGGTACCCGCTAAAAAATCCTCTTTGATTAAAATTAAAAAACAATCATCCTCAGATTTTACATTTTTAAATGTAACAATCTGATTTGGCTTAAAAAAAATCATTTTACCCCGTTCGTGATCAAATTCTTTTTTACCATAAATGATACTTCCCGAAACAAACTTTTGAAATGAAATGATATAAAAGCCAGCAGTAAAAACAATATCCTCAATACTTCCATCGCTTTTATGCCCAAAGGTAATGCTGAATAAAGGATGCTCGGGACTCTCAACCCCGATATCTCTGCTAAAAGTAGTGATGTCGTTATAATGCTTCATAATTAACAATTATTTATTTTACAAATTTCGAACTTTAAATGGTACAATATGGATACAAAAGTATTGACTTGTAGCACATTTTTACGGAAGCTATATTTGCATCATTATTAAAATAAAAACATCACCTTATTCTTTCAAGCTAAAAATCTATTATGATTTTTAAATTTAGTAAATACTTCGAGCACATCATCTAAAGATAAAAAAATTTAAAACTTCAAAATTCGCCTGCAACCTCTGCTAGTCATTATGATTGCCTCTATACTTCCTAATTTCTCCTGTCTTATCTGGATTGATGACGTAATAACCGGAAACATTCCGTGCAGGCTTTCTTATCACTGTATCATTCCATACTTTTTAGAACTATGATCACGATAGAGGCTTGATAAAACGTCGTTGAACTGACAACCTAATTGTTGCTCAATGCTGTCTTTTAATGCCAAAAACTCCAATTACATTCTTATTATTTTTAAACCTTTAGTTTATTTATAATCATTCCGCATTGTTGACAATTTCACCCCGATTCTCCGACCATTCTCTCATTCAGCCAGAAAAATTCTTTACATCTTTAAAACCATTCTTTCTTAGAAGTGAATACGCGATCGCTGCCCTGTCACCGCTCTGGCAATGAATGATTACCGTTTTATCTTTAGAAATTTTGTCAAGATGGTCTTCCATTGTACCGACAAAAACATTGTCTGCGTTTTGTATGTGAACTTCTTCATATTCTGTTTTATTTCTCACATCCACAATCTGTATATCATCTCGGATCAGATAGGTTTCAAACTCATTAATATCAATAATATCAGAAGTCAGCAAATCTAAACCAAAATCATTTACATCTTCTATATATCCCATCATTTGATCCATACCTATTCGCATTAATTTTCTTGTAAGATCATCCATCTTATCTTGTTCTGCAATGAGAATAAATGGTTGAGAGTAATCTAAAATCCATCCCATCCACGTTGAAAAAGAATTATTACCTTGAATATTGATACTTTTAGGAATAAAGCCTTTTGCATATTTTGCTTTGTCTCTGGTATCGACTATTGTAATATCTTGAGAATAAGCTTCCAGGAATTCTTCTCTGGAAAGTTTCTTTTGTTTTGGAACTTCTATCAACAAAGGCCGGTCCTCTTTATTGAGTTTTTTCATCATTGCAAAATATTTCGGAGGCTCAGGCTGTCCTTCCAAAAGCTGACCAATGAAGCCATTTTCGTCATCTTCATACTGGAATGCCCAATTGCAGATCTTTTCGTAACCGATGGTAGAACTCGGAACTGCTCCGAGAGATTTCCCGCAAGCAGAACCGGCACCGTGTCCCGGCCAAACCTGGATATACGAAGGAAGTTTACTAAAATCGTGTACCGACTGATACATTTCTTTGGCTCCTTTTTCCTGGGTTCCTTCAATTCCCGCTGCTTTTTCCAGAAGATCAGGTCTTCCAATATCGCCAACAAACACAAAATCTCCGGTGAATATCATTACCGGTTCATCTGTAGCCGGATGATCGGTCAGCAAAAAACTGATACTATCTGGTGTGTGTCCGGGCGTGTGAATAACTTTCAATGTCAGATTTCCAACTTTTATATCATCGCCATTCTTTAGACCGATATGTGGAAACTGATATTGCCAGTCCTCACCGCCTTCATCGGAAAGATAAAGATCAGCATCAGTCACCAAAGCAAGCTCACGTGAGCCGGACAGAAAATCTGCGTGAATATGCGTTTCTGTAATATGCGTGATTCTGAGATTATTTTCTTTTGCTATCTGAAGGTAGGTATCAATATCTCTTTTTGCATCAATAACAATCGCTTCTCCTTTTGCCTGACAACCGACCAGGTAACTTGCCTGCGCAAGGCTTTTATCATAAATATGTTGAAAAAACATAACTTTTATTTTTATTAAACTTAATTTACTTAAACCAAAATTTCAGAATAATCTTTTATGAACTTAGATTTTCGTAACATAAAAGACGCTGCTAACTGCTTTAATGCGGTAGTTTGTCTCTGTAATATCCGTAAACCCAGGTTCCAAAAATGGCACTTATTAATGTAACGATCACAACCAATGATCCTGTTCCGATCTGCGCGAACAACGGTCCGGGACAAGCGCCGGTTATTGCCCAGCCGAAACCAAAAATCAGCCCGCCATAGATTTGTCCTTTATTGAATTTTTTTGGCGCAATAGAAATAGGTTCTCCATCGAGGGTTTTGATATTGAATTTCCTGAGCAGCCAAATCGAAGTCATTCCCGTTACTATTGCACTTCCGATAACGCCGTACATATGAAATGACTGCAGACGAAACATTTCCTGAATTCTGAACCAGCTTATCACTTCAGATTTTACGAAAACGATTCCGAATAGAATTCCTACTACAAGATATTTTATTTGGTAAGACCAATGATTTTTCAGAGAGTTTCCAGTAACGTTTATGCCATCCTGATGCAATGTGTTTTTTTCTTTTTTCATAATAATTAAATTTTAAAGTGAAAGAATAATTGGTAGAATGACATTTGCCATCAGAAACCCTCCAGCCATAAAACAAATCGTCGCAACTAACGATGGCCATTGAAGATTGGAAAGTCCCATTATAGCGTGACCACTAGTACAGCCGCCTGCATAACGTGTTCCGAAACCTACCAAAAAACCACCTCCAACCATAATGATAAAACCTTTAAAAGTCAATAGATTTGCAAAATTCATCAGCTGAAGAGGAATAAGATTGCTGTAATCGGTAATTCCATAACCGCTCAATTCAGCTTTAAGCGTTGGATTAACGATAATCTCTCCCGGATTCATCAGAAATTGAGAGGCAACCAACCCGCCTAATAAAATTCCCAACACAAAAAACAAATTCCATAACTCTTTTTTCCAGTCGTATTTAAAGAAGTTGATATTGGCAGGCACACAGGCTGCACATATATGCCGTAAAGACGAACTGATTCCGAAAGATTTATTCCCTAAAATCAGTAAAATGGGAACAGTAAGACCTACTAAAGGACCTGCTATATACCACGCCCAGGGTTCTTTTATAATTTCTATCATTACTTATTTTTTTATTTAATTTGAAACTTTTTTTTGAAAGGATGCATTGATGATTCTGAACCGATTCTTTATAAAGTACCAATTTCGATGTTCTCATTCTTTACTACAGCAACTTTTGTTACATAAGAATTTTATCTTCTGTTTTATTAATTTAAAACAAAACTTCTTTAATCATGATATAAATTCCCATTACAAGAATGAAATATCCAAAGATTGGTTTCAGCTTTTTACCATTGATTTTCTTTGCTAATTCGGAACCTATGACAATTCCTATTATGGAAATTACTGAAATAGTTCCCAAAAATTTCCAATCAATATCAACACTGTTCATTGAGGAAAAAAATCCAAACAGAGAATTGAACGAGACAATGGCCAATGATGTTCCAATGGCAACCTTCATCGGCGTTTTCAATAAATTGACCAATGCCGGAATAATTAAAAATCCGCCACCAGCACCAAGCAAACCTGTAATTAATCCCACAACGGAACCTTCACCTGATGCCAGAAGTGTCATATTTTTGGAAGAAATATTTTTTACTTTCAATTCCTCTTTTTTCTGAATCATTTTATAAGAGGCAATAATCATTAAAGCCGCAAAAATCAGCAGTAAAAGCAGATCCTTGGTTAGCAGAAAACCACCCACAGCAAATACTTGATCAGGAATCAGAGGCAAGAGAAAATT
>Ga0308158_10003116_pt1 | contig 14889 bp, 7 predicted proteins | sample PhyBR2_FD_201038 | JGI IMG/M metagenome (GOLD analysis project Ga0308158, IMG submission 201038) | Phyllosphere microbial communities from UC Gill Tract Community Farm, Albany, California, United States - DLSLB.R2 | ecosystem: Host-associated > Plants > Phyllosphere > Unclassified | place: USA... | reverse complement strand
CTGCTAAACCAATGAGAAGAGCTTCCGCGACGGCAACGTCCGGGGGCTTTTTTCTTTTGCGGCGTTATCCTTTGCTCTTGTTGTCTACGGACTGCAGGAACTCGCCGTGAAGCGTCTCCATGCGATCATTCAGAAAATCGACGAAACTGGTCGGCACCGCCTTGGTGAAGCTGATGCGCGGACCTGATTTCGGGTAGCTGACGGTGGCCAGAAGAAAACCGTTGGCACGGATCTCGGCCGTCTGCGGTGTCTCGATGGAGGCAGGCTTTGCGGCAGCGGTCTTGAGGGCCGCAAGTGCCAGAGCGAAGCGATCGGTCTCCGAGCTGCGTTTGATCTCCGAGAGGGCCTCTTCCACGCATTCGGCGGCATCTGGACGCGCCACGAAGATATCGACGAACTCGATCCAGCGGCGGCGACCGATATCCGGCGCCGAACCGATGACGAGCATGGTGGTGCGCGGAACGGCCGATGCGATGCGCAGCATTTCCGAGATATGCGACTTGCCGGTGGCCAGCGACGCCGAAATGATGTCGCGCTTATATCCTGCCTGTTCCTGAGACAGCGCGAAGGCACATTTCTCGATGAACGACAGATCGTTGCGGTTGGCGTTTTCTTCGCCCTGGAAGACGATCGCTTCTTCGTCCGTGAGCTCACGAACGATGGCGCGGAACTTCAGGCCGAGTTTCTTGGCGGCTGCCAGGCGGCGGCGACCGAAGACGATCTGGTACGGCTTGGGGCCATTCTTGAACGGACGGATCAGGCCCGGCACGATCTGGCCGCGCTCGCTGATCGATGCGGCGATGTCCTCGATGGCGCTATCGTCATAAGCACCGTCGAAGCGATCGGGAATGGTCGAGGGTGCGACGTCATCGGGATCGACGTCGACGATGTGGTCGCCATCCTTCAGTAGGCGATCGAGAACCTCGCCCTTCTCCTGAATCTGGCGCACGCCTGCAGCGACCTTCAAAAGGTGCGGCGATGTTGTCTTGGCCTGTGGCGGTGTCGCCGATGGCTGGTCGAGCTGACCTAGCACATTGGCGAACATGCCTCGCGAATCCTTGCGGCTCATTCACGCCCCCATGCATTCCAGAGTAGTTTTTCGATCTCGGCGTTCGAGGCGTTGATCGATTCCATGGCACGGTCATAGGTCTTCGGTGCGGAGAACCTGGAGCGCTGAACTTCGTACAGGCTCTGCTTCCAGGTTAGCGCATCGGCAACGGCCGTGGATTTCGTCACCATGTTCAGCAAGAGATCATCGCCGAAGACCTGACGCATCAGCGCGGTCATGTTGGCCTGCGGGTGATCGTTGGCTTCGAACTTGGTGACGAGGAACTTCGCGAAATCCCACTGCGCCGAAGCGCCCATGTCGCTCAGGATTTGCATGTAGGAGGATGCGAGCTCCAGGAACTTTCCGGTGGAATCGACATCCAGCATATGCGCCGGCACCGGAATGATGACGGCGGTCGCAGCGGTCAGCGACGACAGCGTCAGGAAGTTCAGCGACGGCGCGGAATCCATGAGGATCACGTCATAGTCGTCGGCGACCTGCTCGAGCGCCTGCGAGACACGCAGCAGGAAGCTGGTGCCACCGCTCTTGCGCATTTCGAGGGCGACCGCGGTTTCGAACTCGGTGAGATCGAGGCCGGCGCAGATCACGTCGAATCCTACGATATGGGTCTGGTGAATAAGCGAACGTGTCGGCTTCGGATCCTCGAAGCGGATCGCGGCATAGAGCGTTTCGTCTTCGCGCGGATTGAAATCCGCAAGGTTCCCGTGGAGGCTGGTCAGCGATGCCTGCGGGTCGAGATCGACGGCCAGCACGCGGTAGCCCTTGAGAGCGAGATAGTGGCCGAGGTGGATCGTGGTCGAGGTCTTGCTCGATCCGCCCTTGAAGTTGGTGACGGCCAGAACTTGGCAGGCTTCGCCATCGACGCGCCGCGGGTTCATCCACTTCTTGCGGCCCTTCTCGGCGAGCGTCATGCGCAGTTCGAGTATTTGTTCCAGAGAATACATGCGGCGGCCATTGGCCGTTGTCTCCGGCGCCGGCCCTTTTTCCTTCACGACGATCTGGCGGATGTAGGCTTCGGAGACATCGAGAAGCGATGCGACTTCCGACGACGTGAACTTCCGTAGTTCTCTGCGGGCGTCAGGTGGATATTGTGCCATCGATAGGTTTTGCAGAGCCAGTTCCAGCTTCGTGGAAAAGCTTTGCATGAAGTCGAGGCTGCTCAAGTGCCGGTTCACGATTCTATCCTCAATTCGGGTTCAATAACCTAAGCGCCGAGATGGTTAATGCTGAGTTAACCCGCCTGTTGTTTCGCTAAAAAACGATAATTCGCACTTTTTGCGTAGTTGAAGAAGTAGCGCGATTCGCAATTGGCTGCAAATTGCCGAGTTCCCCGCGGGGAACGTCAATTTGGCCGCCCATCAGGCGGCAGCGGCGCTCTGTTCCCCGCGGGGAACTCGATCGGTCGATCGAGGGTGTCGCGCCCCACAGGGCCATGGCCCGGTTGTCGTCGGCTTGCTTCGTGCGCGCCGATGATCGGCGACTGCAGCTGATCCCAGTAAGATCATCGGAAAGATAACACGGCCCGCCGTCGGCGTCTCGCCCCGTGAGGGGTTTTGAACAGGTGGTTCACGCGTCGTCGTGCCGCGACGGACACATGGCCGCTTGCCGTTGGGAGGGCGATGCTACCTGTCCGGTGCCGACGGATGGTGCTCCCCTTTCCCTCCTCGGCCGCATGCCTGAGGCGCGCAAGCCGCCTGTCCGGTGTTGGTTGGAGAGAGGTTGTGTGCTGCATTGATCACATGAGAGCGCCTGCCGGTGCCTCACTTTATATCTCCCGACGTCCAAGGCGCGTGCCGGTCGCCGCGATGTCGTATATCGCCGGATCTTCTCAGTCGTGGTGGCGCCGGCTTGGCGATGACGCCAAAACAGAAAGGGCGCTCAACTCTTTCGAGGAGCGCCCTTCTTTCCCGGACAGCAAAAGCATGTGAACTCACGGCTCACTCTGCAGGCTATCGATACGGGTGGTGACAGATAGATGATGCGGGGATGAGCTGATTTCAAGAGTAGACGGCGGGTGAAGACTTGACCGGCGGATTACGTCCCGCCCGTGATAGAGACCTCTTCGCTCCGCCCTTCATTTTCAGTCGCAACCGCAGGCGAGGGGTTGCGCTCGCGCCTTCGAGCCCGAGCCGGGTTGCCGGATCGCAATCCCTGAGCAGACACCGACGACGGATCGATGCCCGCTTTCTTCGCACGGGTCTTGACGATCAGATTGACCGACTGCGGTGTCAGCATCCGTCGCGAGACATTGCCCCATTGATCGATTTTGCGGAAGACTGGCCCCGTCTCTATGTCGCCCTCCCGTATCCATTCCATCAGTGCCTTGGCCGCCTCGCCAGACAGGTTCAACTGATTGCCGCGTTCCGCCGCGCCGATCCTGACGGTCAACCGAGTGCGACGGGAATGCCTTTTGTGAACATCGTTGCTGCCTCCGATGGACAGGTCTTCGACGCGGAGACTGGCGACCTCCGCGCGACGTTGGCCGCCGGCCTCTGCCGCCAGCAACAGGATCGCGCGATCGCGGCGACCGACGATGCCGTCTTTCTTGCAGGTCTGGAGAATACGGCGGAGGATATCGTCTGTTATTGGCATGGCGCTCATTGAGACCGGCGTGTGCCCGCCATTGTGCTTCGCCTGCTTGATGGCCCCTTTGACAGACGCGCTGTCGAAGGGGCCGGACAGGCCGCGCTCTCGCGTCAGCAATGCCCAACTTGCGATCCGTCGACGAACGGTCGAAGGGGCATGTGGGAGGGAGCCTCTGAGAAGGGTCCGCTGGCGCAGACTGTCTTCAACGTGGCGCGGCATGCAATCATTCTGTCCATCCGGCGCCGCAGCTGCGCAACGAAGGTGCTGCGAGATAAAGGCGTGAACCATCTCTTCTGGTGTTGGCCAGGGCAGGGGCCTCTCAGTCGTGGCGCGAGCCCAAGCCTGAAGATAACACAAATCAGAGGCGAGAGCGCGGAGTGTATTCTGCGCGATATTTCTCTGCGCCAGTCTTTTTAAGATAAGGGCATCTTCGTCCGTCAGCAGCTGCGCGAGCTGGTCGCGCCGGTAGAATGGGAAGATGCTATCAAGAATGTCGAGCGTCTCCGCGCGCGAAAGCGCCTGCGGATCGAGCGTCTCTTGGATATTGGGGCGAATTTTTCGCATGCCGTGCTGATCGTCAACCGTAGAAAGTCGCGACTATACAGACTCTCCGACTCGATAGCGATCACTATCGATAACTGTCAAAAATGAGCCTGAAAACGGCACGTACGAGTCAGTAAAGAAAACCGCTCGTTATCTTCCGTATTGGAAAAAATACCGTTTCAAAACAATGCGATGCTGATGGTGAATTTTGTCTGAAGATCGCACTCTTCGTGCTCGCTCCAATGCAAACTATATAGCAATTCCCGTGCGATCTGGCAATCGCCTCCAGGCCTAAGCGCCGTTTTCATCAGCGAAATCGCCGCCTTCTTTCCAAACCGAACGCCGGTCTTCGCGGCAGCGGAATAATCGGCCAGACGGAAAGAGCTGTCATATTTATAGCCTCAGCGCCCTCGCATCCTGCGCGGATAAAATGCTAGCCTGCCGTAAAAGAAGACTGCGGAGGCTTGATATGACGAAGAAGACACTTGGCGAGAGGACACTGGGGGACTGGCAGGCGCTTGCCGAGAAGGAACTTCGCGCTTCGCCGGATACGCTCGTGTGGAAGACGCCCGAGGGAATAGACGTCAAGCCGCTCTATACCGAAGCCGATCAGAGCGCTGTCGCGCAGCCGGGCTCGCTTCCGGGCTTCGCACCCTTCACCCGCGGTCCGCGCGCGACCATGTATGCGGGCCGGCCCTGGACGATCCGGCAATATGCCGGCTTCTCGACCGCCGAGGCATCCAACGCGTTTTATCGCAAAGCTCTGGCATCCGGCCAGCAGGGCGTTTCCGTCGCCTTCGATCTCGCCACCCATCGCGGCTACGATAGCGACCATCCGCGCGTCGAGGGTGATGTCGGCAAGGCCGGCGTCGCGATCGACAGCGTCGAGGACATGAGGATCCTCTTCGACGGCATCCCGCTGGAGAAGGTCTCGGTGTCGATGACGATGAACGGCGCGGTCATTCCGATCCTTGCGAATTTCATCGTCGCTGGCGAGGAGCAGGGCGTATCGCGGGCTGCCCTTTCCGGAACCATCCAGAACGACATCCTCAAGGAGTTCATGGTCCGCAACACCTACATCTATCCGCCCGAGCCCTCGATGCGGATCGTTGCCGACATCATCGAGTACACCTCCAGGGAGATGCCGCGCTTCAACTCGATCTCGATTTCCGGCTATCACATGCAGGAGGCGGGCGCGACGCTGGTGCAGGAGCTCGCCTTCACGCTGGCCGATGGGCGTGAATATGTGCGGGCGGCGATCAAAAAGGGTCTCGATGTCGACGAGTTCGCCGGCCGCCTGTCCTTCTTCTTCGCGATCGGCATGAACTTCTTCATGGAGGCCGCCAAGCTGCGCGCCGCGCGCCTGCTGTGGACGCGGATCATGGAAGAGTTCGCGCCGCAGAAGGCATCGTCGCTGATGCTGCGCACGCATTGCCAGACATCGGGCGTCTCGCTGCAGGAGCAGGACCCCTATAACAACATCATCCGCACCGCCTTCGAGGCGATGTCGGCCGTGCTCGGCGGCACGCAATCGCTGCACACCAATTCCTTCGACGAGGCGATCGCGCTGCCCACCGAATTCTCATCGCGCATCGCCCGCAACACCCAGCTGATCCTCCAGCACGAGACCGGCGTGACCAAGGTCGTCGATCCGCTGGCCGGATCCTACTATGTCGAAAGCCTGACGAACGAGCTTGCCGAAAAGGCCTGGGCGTTGATCGAAGAGGTCGAGGCGCTCGGCGGCATGACGAAGGCCGTCAACGAAGGGCTGCCGAAGCGGCTGATCGAGGAAGCCGCAACCCGGCGCCAGGCGGCGGTCGACAAGGGCGACGAGATTATCGTCGGCGTCAACAAGTACCGGCTGGAAAACGAAGAGCCGATCGACATTCTCGATATCGACAACAGCGCCGTGCGGGCCTCGCAGATCAAGCGTCTGGAAGAAACGCGGCGCCGTCGCGACCCGGTGAAGGTGGCGGAAACGCTGGAACGGTTGCGCGAGGTGGCTGAGAGCGGGAAGGGCAATCTGCTGGAGGCTGCGGTCGAGGCCGCGCGGGCGCGCGCAAGCGTCGGCGAAATCTCGGACGCGATGCGCAGCGTTTTCGGCGATCACACCGCCGAGCCCGAGGTCGTGAAAAACGTCTATGGCAATGCCTATAACGACGAGCCGGAGCTGCAGCAGTTGCGCACGCGAATGACCGCCATTTCCGAAGCACTGGGTGGAGCGCCGAAAATCATGGTCGCGAAGCTCGGACAGGATGGACACGATCGCGGCGCCAAAGTCATCGCCTCGGCCTTCGGCGATATCGGCTTCGACGTACTGGCGGGTCCGCTGTTCCAGACGCCGGAGGAAGCGGCGAACCTCGCGATTGCAAGCAGGGTGCATGTGGTCGGCATGTCGTCGCTGGCCGCCGGCCACAAGACACTGGCGCCGCAGCTGATCGATGCGCTGAAGGCGAAAGGCGCCGAAAACATCATCGTCGTGGTCGGCGGGGTCATCCCCCGGCAGGACCATGCGTTTCTGACCGAGCATGGCGTCGCGGCGGTGTTCGGGCCCGGAACCAACGTCATGGATGCCGCCAATTCGGTTCTCGACCTCCTTGAAGGCAAGCGCCGCAACCAGTGAGTTGGTGGTCTTCCCCGGTCGCCCGGTTCGGCCGCTAATATAAAGCGCTGGGTTGCGCTCCGCCCCACTTCCCCAAGTCGATGTTTCCGCTACATAACTGGCGGGAGCAACCGGTCGACGTCCATGAAACCTGATGAATTTGATTTTCTCGCCCATGACGGCGAGCTCGCCCGGCTTATCCGCGGCTTCGACTGGGAGGAGACCTCTCTCGGTCCACTTGCGCTTTGGCCGAACGCCGTGAAGGTCACGACCTCGACCATTCTGCAATCGCCGGTGCCGATCGTGACACTCTGGGGCGAAGACGGCGTCATGATCTATAATGACGCCTATTCGGTGTTCGCCGGCGGCCGGCATCCGCAGCTTCTGGGATCGAAGGTGCGCGAGGGCTGGCCGGAGGTCGCCGATTTCAACGACAATGTCATGAAGGTGGGATTGGCCGGCAAGACGCTCGCCTATCAAGATCAGGAACTGACGCTGTTCCGCACAGGCAAGCCCGAACAGGTCTTCATGAACCTCGATTATTCGCCCGTCATGGACGAAGACGGTCGTCCGTGCGGGGTGATCGCGATCGTGGTCGAGACGACCGCCAAGGTGGCAGCCGAGCGCTGGCGCAATGGCGAGCAGGAGCGGCTGCGGCGCATGTTCGAGCAGGCGCCCGGCTTCGTCGCGATGATGCACGGCCCCCATCATGTCTTCGAGCTGACCAACGCGGCCTATAACCAGCTTGTCGGCGGGCGTAATGTCGTCGGCATGTCGGTGCGCGACGCGCTGCCGGAGCTGCGCGGGCAGGGCTACTACGAGCTGCTCGATCAGGTCTATACATCGGGCGTCGCCTATGAGGGGCGGGCGCTGCCGGTCGATCTGCAGGTCTCGCCCGACGATCCGGTCGAGCGAAAATATGTCGATCTCGTCTACCAGCCGGTGACGGAGCCGGATGGCAGCGTCATCGGCGTCTTCGTTCAGGGCTCCGACGTGACCGATCGCGTCGCGGCCGAGGAGGGGCTGCGGGCATCCGAGCGGCAGAGCCGCCAGATCATGGACGGCGCCATCGACTACGCCATTCTCGCGCTCGATCTTGATGGGATCATTCTGCGCTGGAACGAGGGCGCGCGCCGCATCTTCGGCTGGACCGAAGACGAGGTCGCCGGCAAGCATTGGCAACTGCTCTTCACGCCCGAGGATCGCGCAGCCGACAAGGCGAGCGAGGCGATGGCGGCAGCACTGAGACAGGGCAACGCCCATCACGACCGGTGGCATGTTCGCAAATCCGGTGAACGCTTCTGGGCCAATGGCGAGATCCGCCCGATCCGGGACGAGGACGGAACACCGGTCGGCTTGGTCAAGGTTCTGCGCGATCGCACGGAGGAACACCTGACGGCGCAGGCGCTGAGCGACGCCGAGGCGCGGCTGCGCCGGGCGCAGGAGGCCGGTGGCGTTGGCGTCTTTTCGCTTGATCTCGAAACCAATGTGCTCAACGCCACGCCGGAGTTCTGCAAGATCTACGGATATGAGGACGCCGGCGACGTCCGCATCGAAACGCTGGAAGGGCTGATCGTCGAGGAAGACCGCGAGATCAGCTCCAACGGCAGGACGCGCGCGGCGGGCGCCTCGCCCTTGAATGTCGAGTATCGCATCCGCCGCGCCGATAACGGCCAGAAGCGCGTCATCGCCCGCAAGGGAGAGTTTGAGCGCGACGCCAGCGGCAAGCCACTGCGCTTCGTGGGCGTCGTGCAGGACGTGACGGACCGGCGCAAGGCCCAGCGCGAACTGAGAGAAAGCGAGGCCCGCTTCCGCGCGCTGGCCCAAGCGATCCCCAATCACGTCTGGACGGCGCGGCCCGATGGCCAGCTCGATTGGTTCAACGAGCGCGTCTATGAATATGCCGGTGCGGCACCGGGCGAACTCGACGGTGGCGCCTGGACCAAGATCGTCCACCCCGACGATTTCACCGCCATGGCTGACCGCTGGCGGTCCGCCTTGTCGTCGGGTGAGGCCTATGAAACCGACCTCAGGCTGAGGCGCGCCGATGGTTCCTATCGATGGCACATCGCACGCGCGGTGCCGTCGCGCGACGAGGACGGCCGCGTCTTCCGTTGGATCGGCACCAACACCGATATCGAGGACCAGCGCGAGACGCGCGCGAAGCTCGAGGCGCTGAACGAAACGCTCGAGCAGCGCGTCGCCGAACGCACCGCCGACCGCGACCGGATGTGGCGGCTGTCGACCGATATCATGCTGGTCGCCGATTTCGAGGCCAAGATAACGGCGGTCAATCCTGCATGGAAGACCGTCTTCGATTGGGAGGAGAGCGAGCTCATCAACCGGTCGTTCCTCGATTTCATCCATCCGGAGGATATGGCGACGACGCTGGCCGAAGTCGGCAAGCTCAGCGAGGGCGCGACGACCTTCTCCTTCGAAAATCGTTACCAGGCTAAAGACAAGAGCTATCGCACCATTTCCTGGACGGCGGTTCCCTATGACGCGTCCATCCATGCGGTCGGCCGCGACGTGACGGAAGAGCGCGAGGCGGCGATCGCGCTGCGCAACACCGAGCTTGCCCTGCAGCAGGCCCAGAAGATGGAGGCAATCGGCAACTTGACCGGTGGCGTCGCCCATGACTTCAACAATCTGCTGCAGGTCGTGGCGGGCAATCTCCAGCTATTGTCGCGCGATGTTATCGGCAACGACAAGGCGCAGCGCAAGATCACCAACGCGCTGGCCGGCGTGGAACGTGGCGCCAAGCTCGCGGCCCAGCTCCTCGCCTTCGGCCGCCGGCAGGCGCTCGATCCCCGCGTGGTCAATGCCGGCCGGTTGATCCGCGGCATGGACGAGATGATCCGGCGCACGATCGGCGAAGGCGTCGAGGTGGAAACGGTCGTCTCGGGCGGCTTGTGGAACACGCTGGTCGACCCGATGCAGATCGAAAACGCGCTCCTTAATCTCGCGATCAATGCCCGCGACGCGATGGAAGGGTTCGGCAATCTGACGATCGAGGCCGGCAACGCCTATGTCGACGACGCCTATGCGCGGCAGCACCAGGATGTCGTGCCCGGCCAGTATGTGTCGATCTCGGTAACGGACACCGGGGCGGGCATACCTTCCGACCTTCTGGACAAGGTGTTTGAGCCGTTCTACTCGACGAAGCCGGAGGGCAAGGGGACGGGGCTCGGCCTCTCCATGGTCTATGGTTTCGTCCGGCAATCGGGCGGACATGTGAAGATTTACAGCGAGGTCGGACACGGAACGACCGTGAAGATGTATCTACCGCGTTCGCTGCAACAGGAAGACCTGCAGGTCATCGATCCGCATGCGCCCGTTGAGGGTGGGCCGGAGACCATTCTGGTCGCCGAGGATGATGAGGGCGTGCGCACCACTGTCGTCGAAATGCTGCAGGAACTCGGCTACCGCGTTCTGAAGGCCGGCGATGCGGCAGCGGCTCTTTCGGTCATCGAAAGCGGCATCCACATCGACATGCTCTTCACCGATGTCGTCATGCCCGGACCGCTGAAAAGCAGCGAGATGGCGAAGAAGGCGAAGGAGCGCCTGCCTGGCCTCGCCGTGCTCTTCACCTCCGGCTACACCGAAAACTCCATCGTCCACGGCGGACGGCTCGATCCCGGCGTGCAGCTTTTGTCGAAGCCCTACACACGCGAGGCGCTCGCCCGCAAGATTCGGCATGTCATCGACGAAACGCAGAAGAACGCGGAGCGCAGAAAAGACACGTCCATCGCAGCCATACCCGCGCCCGTCTCGCCCGCCGCATCACAGGCGCTGCGCGTGGTTCTGGTCGAGGACAATGCGCTGATCAGGATGGCGACCGCCGATATGCTGGCCGAACTCGGCCATGAGGTGCTCGAGGCCGAGTCCGCCGAGGAGGCGCTTCCGCTCTTTGGCAGCGAGCCGATCGATGTGCTGGTGACCGATCTTGGTCTTCCAGGCATGTCCGGTGACGATTTCTGTCGCGAGGTGCGCAAGCGCTGGCCCGAGATCGGCATCGTTTTCGCGACTGGTTCGGAGAAGAAACCCGAGATGGACGACAGTTCCAGGACGGTCCTGTTGCTCAAGCCACACGGGCCGGATGAGCTGAAAAATGCCTTGGACGCTGTCGGGGGCACGAGCTGAGCGGGCGATGCCGCTCGGAAACGGTAGGCGAGCGATACTCTGCTCTCAAGGTTTCGAAGCGGACGGCCAAACCTTGGCCGTCCGCTTTTCCAATTGACCAGTCGCAGCCCTTAGCGAGCACCCGCCTGCAGGCCGGCCGCATCGGAAAGGATCGCGGTCGCCTCGTTCAGGAGAACGTCCTTGGCCTTCTTGCGCGCATTCTCAAGCGCGATATCGGCCGTCAGGCTGCGCTCGTTGGATTGCAGGCCGTCGTCGTTGGTGGTGTCGACGCCATCATCGAGCTGTGCGCGCGACTTCAAGCGGTTTTCGCGCGCGGTCAGTTCCTTGCGGCGGTCGGCTTCGTTGAGCGAGATCACGCCCTTGTCGCGCTGCGCCTTCAGGTCGGCAACGTCCTCTATAAGACGCTGGAAGTCCGGGTCGGTTTCCACACGCTTGTCGTGAAGGGCCTGCAGCTTCGGCAGTTCCGCCTTGAGGTTGCCGGCCTGCTTGTAGCGGGCGGGCTTGATCTGCGCCCAGGGGAGCGCGTTGTCGTAGCTGGTTTCGCCGAAGGTCTTCGGATCGGAGAGGCCGGGCAGGGCGATATCGGGGGTGACGCCGCGCAGCTGCGTGGTACCGCCGTTGACGCGGAAGAACTGCGCGATCGTCAGCTTCAGCTCGCCGAATTTCGGCTTGTCATTGCGCGCCACCTGGTCGAGATTGACCACGGTCTGCACGGTGCCCTTGCCGAAGCTCGGTTCGCCGATGATCACGCCGCGACCATAGTCCTGGATGGCGGCCGCGAAGATCTCGGACGCGGAGGCCGAGCCGCGATTGATCAAGACGCCGACCGGGCCGGTCCAAGCCGGTGTCGGCAGATCGTCGCTTTGAACCTCGACCTTGCCATCGGCGCCGCGCTGCTGAACGACCGGGCCCTTGCCGACGAATAGACCGGTGAGGTCGATCGCTTCGGCGAGCGATCCGCCACCATTGTTGCGCAGGTCGATCAGCACGCCGTCGACATTGTCGTGCTTGAGCTCGGTGAGCAGCTTGGCGACGTCGCGGCTGGCGCTTCTGTAATCCTTGTCGCCCTTTCGGCGCGCTTCAAAGTCCTCGTAGAAGGCCGGCAGCGTGATCACGCCGATCTTGCGGGTGACGTCGCCATCCTTGACTGGGAGAACGGCCTTCTTGGCTGCCTGCTTGTCGAGGCTGATCTTGTCTCGCACGAGGCTGATGACGCGGTGGCCACCATCGGCGCCGGCGTCGGCGGGCAGGATATCCAGGCGGACGATCGAATCCTTCTCGCCCCGGATCAGCTGGACGACCTCATCGAGACGCGTGCCCATCACTTCCTTGATCGGACCGTCGGCGCCCTGGCCGACACCGGTGATGCGGTCGCCGACCGCGAGCTTGCCGGATAGCTGCGCCGGGCCGCCGGGAACGAGTTCGCGGATCGTCGTGTAATCGTCGCGCTCCTGCAGCACCGCGCCGATGCCAACCAGCGAAAGCTTCATCGAAATATCGAAATCGGCCGATGCGGTGGCGCCGAAGTAGTCGGTATGCGGATCGATCGACGTCGAATAGGCGTCCATGAAGGACTGGAAGACGTCGTCGCTCTTGTACTTATAGGCGCGCTCGAGCGCGTTCTTGTAGCGCTTGTCGAGCGTGTCGCGAATGGTGGCTTCGGTCTGGCCGCCGAGTTTCAGCCGCAGCCAGTCGGCCTTCACCCGCTTGCGCCAGAGATCGTTGCTCTCGGCCTCGGATTGCGGCCAGGGTTTATCGTCGCGCACCAGCGCGTAGTCTTCCTGCGCGGTGAAATCGAAGCCCTTCTTCAGGAGATCGCGCGCATAGGTCATGCGATCGACGATGCGCTGTTCGTAGAGGTTGAAGATCGAGAAGGGGAGCTTCAGGTCTTCCGTCTTGATCGCGTCGTCGATCTTGGTGCTGTCGGCCATGAAGGTGTTGATGTCCGACTGCAGGAAGATCATCCGATCCGGATCGAGCGACTTGATGAAGCGATCCATGATCTTGACCGAGAGGTTGTCGTCGAGCGCGACCGGCCGGTAGCTGTAGCGCGTCAAGAATTGCGCGCTCAGCTGTGCCGCCTGCTCCTGCTGCTTTTGCGGCGCCAGAACCGGTACCGCTCCCATGTCCAGCGCATGGGCCGTGGGCGCAATCGCCAGGAGAATGCCGAGGAAACCGTGTTTAATGCGCATCAAGCTCTGATCCAATTCCGACTGCTCGCGTTTGTCTACAATGTAGGTGGAGCAATTATGGTTTTTTAGCAACCGGGTTGATTGGACGGACGAAGGCTGACGACGATATCATCTACAACTTTTGGTGAGACCGGCGTTATGGCGGACACTCGCGGGGATAAGGACCGTGCCGCGACATCAGAAGCGCGGCGACTCAATGCCCTTGGAGCGGTATGCCGCGATCACCGTATTGGCCATCAGCATGGCGATTGCGGTTGATGCCGACATCGATCACCGTTGCTCCAGGCCTCACCCAATCCCTGCCGACCATCCGCGCCCGGCCGACCGCGCCACGAGAATATCCGCCGTTCGGGAGATCGCGGGCAGGTCCCGCGTGCGGGAGTGCGCGGTAAACACGGTCGCATTTGCGGCAAGCAGAAGCGCCGACATCGAGTTGCCGAAGAGGTTCGACCGGCCGATGACTGCGGCGCTGAGCCCCGCGAGATCGCTGCCATGGACGCCGCGAACGAGTACCATGGGGCCGGCGGGGGTGCAGGAAATCGGCACGACCGCGCTCCGAGTGCTCGGGATGACGCATCAGCTGGGCTATTTCAACATCCTTCCGCTCTCTATGCTGCTGCTAGCGGCAACGCCTGGCTTCCTCGCTCTTGCGTCGCGAAGCCGCGCGCCGCTGCTTGCGGTGTCGGTATCGATCTGGGCGATCGCGGGGTGGAACAATATCAATATTCCGGATTTCCCGACCGATGGCACCTGGTTCCTCAATCCGTTTTCTTGGCAGCTGATCTATTGCATCGGATTGTGCGCCGGCATTTCCGCCAAGAGGGGCGAGACCTTTGTCGGCTACAGCCCGGCCCTGATGACCGTTGCGATCGCCTATCTCGGCTTTGCGATGTTCGTGATCCAGGGCCAGCACTATGATCTTACCACCTGGGATGACCATCCCGCGCTTCTCGTTGGCTTCGAAAAGGGCATCTTGCCACTGCCGCGACTGCTGCATGTTCTCGCGCTGGCCTACATCCATCGCGGGCAGCGCCACGTTTGATGTCGTGTTGTTGGGCAAGCAGGTCCTTGCGGTCTTTGCCGGGGGGTCGCTGGTCTGCATCTCAATGCAGGTTCTAAGGGACCCTATGTGTTCTCGCCCGCGGGCGATATCGCAACGCTGATTGCGGGCCTGACAATCCAATATGCCGTCGCCCAGCGCTTGCAGACGGCAAAGATGGAGGCCAAGAGCCGGGCTAGGATGGCCTAAAGGGTAGCCGCCGCTCCCCATGCATTGAGTGCTTCATCGTGATATAATGGCGCCATTGGCGATATCCGCTGTCGATTGTCCATATCGGAATGGTCACATGAGTGATGTCGAGGCCCTATTTACCGCCCTGCGACAGGCGGCCGACCAGCGAGCGGCCGAGCGCATCGAAGCCGCCGTCGCGCGTGGCGCCGATCGCGAACTCAACCGTATCAACGTGCTTGCGTTCGCAGGCCGGCACCATCTGGACGAAGAAGCGACGATCGCCGCGTTTCTGCATGCGGCGCGTCTCGGCATCTTCGACATGACCTGGAACGTGCTCTGTCCCGGCTGTGGCGGGGTGCTCGACACCGGCGCGAGCCTCAAGGGTGTCGTCCATGACGTCTATCACTGCGCGCTTTGCGCCGCCGGATACGAGCCGACACTCGATGAGATGGTGGAGGTGACGTTCACCGTGAACTCCAGAGTGCGCCGCATCGCCGCTCACGATCCCGACCTCCTGCCACCG
>Ga0308158_10003115_pt1 | contig 14889 bp, 39 predicted proteins | sample PhyBR2_FD_201038 | JGI IMG/M metagenome (GOLD analysis project Ga0308158, IMG submission 201038) | Phyllosphere microbial communities from UC Gill Tract Community Farm, Albany, California, United States - DLSLB.R2 | ecosystem: Host-associated > Plants > Phyllosphere > Unclassified | place: USA... | reverse complement strand
GCGAAGGCGTCCGGGGCTCCGGCCATTCCGGTGCCGCCCGAGTGCGCCGGCACGTCGTCGCTGCTGACCCTGTTCGAAACCTCCGACTGAGGAACGCCGATGTTCATCCCCTTCTGGGCGCTGGTCCCCGGCGCGATCCTCGCAGCCCTCGCCCTCGCGGCGATCCTGGTACTGTTCCACGTCTCGATGCGCAACGCGGGCCACCACCTGTTCGGTCGCCACGACGCATACCTCGACAACCACGTCCGCGAGGAGCGCTGGTACGTCCTCTACGTGTGCGTCCACGTGAGCATCGGCTGCCACAGCTATTCGTCGCTGTGACGACCACTCTTCCCTGACGGTCATGACGATCAGGATCACGGAAGGGAAAAAGAGATGTCCGCAGCAGCGTACCGGAACGGGCTGACGACCATCGCTCAGTGCGAGGCCGACGGCCAGGACGTCGCGGACATGGTCCAGGACCTCGCCGCGGCCGCCGACCTCGACCCGTCGCTCATCCGCGCCGAGGTCGACGAGATCCTCGCAAGCTGATCCACCCATCCACGTCAGGAGACATCCGATGCCGAAGTACACCAAGGGCAAGGCCGGTCCGGTCAGCCTCAACCAGATCGAGATCGAATCGGTCCTCCACTGCGGTACCGGCCCCCAGGCCTACGCCAAGGGCTACGCCATGCTGAAGAAGGCGAACGGCGAACCCAAGGGCGTCTCCTTCATGGTGCAGGGGGGCAACTACCAGTTCCACCGCGAGCGCCTCGTCGTCGGCGAGAAGATGCGCGTCCCCGTTCGCTGGACCGGCGGTACGGCGATCACCATCGTCGACACCAAGACGCTGGACAAGTTTCGCGCCGAGCAGGAAGAGGGCCGCCAGGCCGCCTGACCCGGACACGGCCCCGTAGCCTCAATGGTAGAGGCACCAGAGTAATGACCTGGACGTCGCAGGTTCGATTCCTGTCGGGGCCACCACCTCTTCCCGCACATACGGGCACTCCCACGAAAGATCGAACCATGGTCGATTCCGCAGGCAGCCGCACGCTGGCGCCGGGCATCTACAACCTCGTCGCCTGCAACCATGAGAGCGAGCCGTTCCTGATGTCGGCCTGCCTCGATCCGAACGGCGCGCACAACGACGAAGACGCCGAGGACGACTTCGCCTGCCAGCCGTTCTACGCGGCGCCGGCCCCGATCACGTTCCTACCCGGCCGCCCGGACGTGTTCGTCCTGCGCGTCGACATCGGCGACATCGACATCGAGGGCAGCTCGATCCAGACGCCGTACGGGCCGCTGAGCATCAGCGACCACTACGTGCTGGTGCCGACCGACCGGATCACGCGCAACGCGCACCCAGGCGAGCAGTACGTCGAGAACTGGCTCTCGTTCGAGCTGACCGGCGAGCAGCCGCTCAGCGTCGACGGTTCTGTCATCCGCATCGGCGGGATGGAGATCGACGCGGCAGCGCTCGGCGACGTCGAGCACACAGAACACCAGATCGACGGCGAACCGTTCGACTGGATGGAGGCCGTCAAGACGGGACGCACGAAGGAGGTCGACCATGTGCGCCACGTCGCGAAGACCGGCGACCCGCTCCACGCGATCCTGTCGGAGATGCCCCGAGAACTCGACGACGGCGTGATCGCGATGCTCACCTTCACGCCGCAGCAGGTCGCCGACATCGAATGCATCGGGACGACGGCCGCCGACGCGTTCGGACGCGAGATGCGCGATCAGATGCGCCACGGACGCAGCCACATCGTGCTCCGCCCGGCGATATCCTGAAGTCATATGCCCCCGCCGACGTGCGGGGGCATTTTTCGTGGGCGATGCCTCGAAAACAGGCAGTGCACGAGCGATGCCCGGGAATGACGTATCTCGTCAGGGAAGGGAAAAGAAGATGACGTTCCAGCTCGTCCTCGCCGCCATCCCCGTCGTTCTCGTCCTCCTCTTCGTCCGCATCGTGCCGAAGAAGGCGACAGTGGTCGACGGCGACACCATCAAGGTGCGCGGCGTCTCCTGGCGGCTCTCCGGCTTCGACGCGCCGGAGTGGAACCAGCCGGGCGGCCGCGCCGCCACTGCGGCGCTCCGCACCATCGTGCGCCGCGAGTTCGCGATCGCCGTCGTGCGCAGCCGCGACTACTACGGTCGCCCGCTGGCGACCATCCTGACCCTTCGCGGTCCGCTCTCCTGGCGCATGAGCGCCCGTGGCCACGCCTGGGGCGAGGGCTTCGTCGGCCGGTTCCTGACCGGCTGGGCGTGGGCCTTCCGCCGCGGCCTGTGGCGCCAGCGCGGCCGCACCGGCATCGTGCATCCGCGCGAGTGGCGTCGGGGCGTGCGCCCCTGAGACATGACGATCCTGCGGACGACAATGTATCCGGAAGGGAAAAACAGATGACCGACCCACGCAGCACAGCCACTCGGCAGGCCGACCTCCACATGCTCGGAATGATCCTGGCGGACGTGGACCTGAGCCGCCCGGAAGCCGTCGCAGACGTCTGCGCCAGCCTCCCCCTGTCGCAGCCCGGGTCGATCGAGTTCGTCGCTCTCAGCGGGAAGACGATCCTGCTGGTCAAGGACACCACGGGCATCGCCAGCGCTCTGTATCGACTAGCCGAGGCGATGGCGGAAGATCCTGACCGGCAGTATCTGGAGCACAGCTGCGTCATGCCGTCCGGTCGCCCGGACCTCCTGCGCATCGCCGTTCTCCTGACGCCAGTCGCCATCACGCTGGAAGGCCTTCGGGCTAACCGCTACGGCATCATTCGACTGCAGGAGTTCGAGATGGCCCACGCCGGCATCGACGCCGAGACGCTGCCCGCCGAGCAGGCGGAGGCCGTGAACCTCGTGCGCGAGACGCTCGGGGTCGCCTGACATCCATTCGAGAGGGGAAAACCGATGCCCAGCGCAATCAAGAAGACCGGCGTCACCGGCACGATGCTGACCGCCATGGCACACCGAGGCGGCATCATGACCGCCGACCGTTCGGGATGCCCGCCGTCGCACGTCTTCCTTCCGCTACGCCGCCGCGGCCTGGTCGAGCTGCGCCGCACGCAGCGCTCGCCGCGCACCCGCTACAACGTCTGGCACCTCACCTCCAAGGGGTGGAACGCCACCGGCATGACGCCACCATCCGACGAGGGACTCGGAGGCTGAAGCCTTCGTCCTCCATCCATCGACTACGGACAGGAACAACGACAATGGTCTTGATCACCAGATACTCACAGAACGCCCGCCTGCTCGCAGCCCTGTCGCAGATCACCCTGCGCGCCGGTCAGCACATGCCGGTCGCAGTGATGCAGATCAGCGCCGCCCCTGATCACGACCTCCCCTTCGTCGACATCGAACTGATCGGCGACGTCATCGGCCTCCGGGTCATCACGGTCGAGGCCGACCTCCCGCTCGACGTGATCATAAAAACGGCGGAGACCGGCAACCCCGTCGCCGCCGCAATCGCAAGTTCGGACGCGCCCTTCCTGCTCGTGATCGACGGCGACGTCATCGAGGGACGGCGCTTCAGCGAACTGCTCTGCCTCGCGGACTGCGAACAGAATGACCGCCTCCACGGCGGCGTCCTGATCATGACGTCGCGGAACCCCTACGCCGTAGCGGCTCGGGCTATGGAGATCATCGGGGCGACGCCGGACCGCATCATCGTCTGATCACGGCCGGACAGGAGACCTTACGATGGCCAAGCGCCTCAAGCCCATCACTGTGAAGTTCGGCAAGGGCGTCCTCGCCAAGGACAACCGCACGCCCTACGCCACCGGCACGATCCACGCGACCAGCATCCACGGATTCATGTCGCCGTACCGGTTCTCGTACGAGACCGTCGCCCGGCTGCTCGCCGACGACGGCATCATCGAGATCCAGATCATCGACACGGACAACGTCCAGTCGACGATCACAAAGACGTGGCTACAGAAGGACACGAGCCGCATGGACGAGATGGTCGCCGAGATGGCGACGCTCACATCCGCCGCGATCGCCGAATCGCATGCCCGTCAGGCGGCTCCACGCCGCAGGACGCCTGTCCGGAAGGCGGCGTCCGCGTCGCCCCGGCCGTGATGACGCATTCCGACTATGTCGACGAGACGCACGATCTCGCCGCCGACGAGGCGTACCGCGGCCCCGGCTGGTACGCCTACGACATGAACGGACTGGTCGCCGGACCGTTCGACGACGACGGCGAGGCCGAGTGGTGGATCTCCAAGGCGCTGCGGGTCTCGTAGCGACATCCATCAGGGAAGGGAAAAGACGTGGAACCCAAGGTCATCCCCACCGACTCCCTCCGGCGCTTCGATCCCGCCGACTGGGAGTTCCGCGTCCGCCGCGAGGGCGGACACTGGCTCGCGCGGCCCGCACCCGTACCCGGCGCGCCGCCGAGCAACACCGAGACCTGGACGCGCCGCATCCCGGACGGCTGGTCGTTCGACAGCGCCAGCGACGCCCGCGCTGCCGCGATCGCCCACGGGCTGGATCCGCTCCAGTTCTCCGTCATCCCCGCTCCGCGCCGTCCCGGCGAGTGGCTCAAGGCCGGCAATCCCGCCCGCTCCTGAAGGACGCATACGATGCCCGCAAACCATGGCTGGACCGACGAGGCCGCCCGCAGCTACCCCGCCGACCGCATGGCCGCCGAGCACGAGCGGCGCATCCGCGACTTCCGAGAGCGATCGACGATGATCGCGGCGTCGTACTCGGGAGATCCGAAGGGCTACGACGTCGAATACTCGCGGCACTGCGAGGCGAACGCCGATCTCGCCGACGACGTGTCCGAGATCGCGGACCATTTCGCCGAGCAGCGCCGCCTGGTGCAGATGGATCGCCTGTACGGGGACTGACGCACCCCCTCCCTGATCCACGAATACGTGGGGCAGATGCGAACCAGATGGAGGATGGAAAATGCGGATCGTCGCACTCGCGCTCGTCGCGCTCGCCACGCTGACCCCCGCTTCGGGCCAGGCGCGCCAGTCCCGTCCCGCCCCCGTAGCGATCGCCGTCGAGGACGTAAGCCTCGGGCGGGACGCCGCTCCGTTCGAGCGCGTCGTCACCGCTGCCGAATATGCCGCACGCGGCACCCGCCTCGCTCTCGACGTGCGCTACGGTCCGGCCGATTCGACCTTCCGCAGCGGCGATGCCATCGTCTGGACATGGCACGCGGATGCCGAGGCCCGCGACAGCTCGATGCGCGTCGCCGGCATCGGCCGCATCACCGTCGTCCAGACGACGGCGGCCGTCCGTATCGCGCTCTCGCCGATCGCGCGCACGACGACGCCGGTCGTCATGGCCAGCGCGAACTGAGACGTCTTCTCTTCCTGAGTGGGCGATGATCCGCCGGATGGAAGGGAAAAGACGATGACCAAGAACCGCAACCCGCTCGCAGCCTGTCTGTCCAACGGAGCCTACCAGCCCAAGAAGGTCAAGCCGCACAAGGGCAAGGGCAGCTTCAAGCGCTCGGCCAAGCACCGCGGCCGCGACTTCGGCTGAGGCATTGCACGAGGCGTCTCCCGGCGAGACGTTGACGAACCAGATCCGAGAGAGGAAAACACGATGTCGATCAACCTCATCAGCACGAACCGCAACGTCGACCAGGCCGGGCGCGCCAAGGCCGACTGGGACGCTGTCAAGGCCGTGTCGACCGCCGACTCGGCATCGCCCTTCCCCACCGAGGGCTACGTCTCCGTGTCGAACGAGGCAATCGTCGCCCTGGCCGCGCTGCTCGACGGCGCCGTCCTCACCAACGGCGAGACCGTCACCACCTACGACTTCACCGACGTCGACGTGACGCCGACCTACTTCGACGCCCACGTCAACTCCTTCGGCCCGGCGCTGCTGCTGCCGCGCACGCTCGACAAGGTACGCGCCATCCTCGCACCCTTCCCCAGCGCAGTCGCCATGCTCGATCTGGTGATCGGGCGCGACCTGCAGATCAGTCTGTCGAGCACCGACTACAGCCAGCGGCCGATGCCGCACCTGAAGGCGGTCAACTGGCTGGCAGACGAGGTCGAGATCAACCGCTCCAGCGGCAACATGCTCGACATGCTGCGGGCTCTCGGTCTCGGCGCCTACGCCCGCAACGACGAATCGACGGGCGAGGTTGACTTCACCACCTTCGCCAAGGCGGTCAACGACAACGGCCACAACGTGGACATCGACCCGCGCCGGCTCGACCGGTTCGTCGCCTGTGCACGGCGCCAGAACGCCACCCACGTCTACTGGGGGTGACGGCGTGCCGGCAAACGCCGCTGCCCGCGACCCAGGTCGAAGGCCGCACGACATGCAGCCTCTGAAGGAAAGCAGATGCCACACGACCCACGCGCACCAGGCGTCGTCATTCCTGACGACCTAACGCCCTGGCCCGGCGGCGACGCCGCTCCGGCTGATCACGACGGCGGTTACGTCCTGATGGCCGACGGCCGCTGGGGCCTCGGCAACGACCTGCCCGGGACATGGTCCGCAAGCGGCCACAGCCTGTCCGTACGCGGTCCGATCATCGCGTACCGTCGCCTGAAGCCGGGCGCGGTGCCACCCGCGTACAAGGTAGCAGCGGTCCGCAAGGCGGCACTGATCCAGATGCTCGCCGGATGGTAGGATGCCCTACCGTATGAACAAGTCGATCAGATCAACATCCAACAGAAAGTAATCCCATGACCACCACGGCATTGATCGTCGCAGGCAAGCTCACCGTTCTGCCGCCCGTCACGCCTCCCGTCGCCAACGACAACTTCGGCGGCAGCTACGAGCGCGACGAGAACGGCATCATCCAGGCGCTCGTGCCGGAGACGGGGGCGTGGATGACGGACGAGGAGCGCGCGCGGTCCATCGGCGTCACGGCAATCGCCAACCAGCAGTACACCATCCTGCACGACAACTTCGGCAGCAAGGCCGCCGAAAGCACCAACTACGGCTGGGTCGGCGGCGACGGATACACCACCTCGAAGATCCGTTCGATGAACGGCTATTCGACGATCCACAGCGAATACGACAAGGACTACGTCGTGTCGCGGCACTACACCACGCTCATCGGCGACGATGGCAAGGACCTTCCGCAGACCGACTACGTCCCGGGCAACGCGGGGCTCGCCGCCCTCGCGGCCTGACACCGTCCCGTCCAGGCATAGGAAGAACGACATGTCGCTGATCGACCGCGCCATCCGCCAGCTGGACCGGGCCGAGGCCGTCCGTCTGCGCCACGGCATATCACCCCGGGCTCCGTCGATGCGTCAGCTGGACCGTGCCCGCGCCAACCTGAAGGCGCGGGCCGGAGAGCCGCGGTAGCGGACTGCCTGATGATCGGATGGTAGAATGCCCTGATGAAGGGAAAAACAGGAGCTTGACCATGAAGATCCCCGCCGGCACGCCGATCATCTCGACGCAGACCACCGAGACCGACACGGACACCGGGTCGCAGTGCGTCCTGGACATGAACCGCTTCGCCATCGTCGCGTCCTCGGACGCGAAGGGCCGCGCGAAGATGCGTCGCGAACTGCTCGCCTATCTGGCGATCCAGGTCGACCAGATGCTCGACGGCCGCGCGCACGGCATCCGCATCGAGGCCGACAAGGCCTGATCCACCCTCCACCAGGAGACCGGACATGATCAAGCTCCACGACAAGGGCGTCCTGCACGAGTTCGCGGACGGCGACGCGATCGTCGCGCACTTCGCGCTCGACGCTCTGCCCGCCGACGACCTCGCCGGCATCCGCGGCGCGTCCAGCGCCGGCTTCCCGCTCCATGCCGCGATCGATCCGTGCACCGCAGAGATCCGCGACATGCGCGTGCTCCTGCTGGAGACGACGGCCCGCGAGCTGCGCGCCGAGATCGCCATCCGCCAGAGGGACATCTGACCATGCGTCTGGATCGCCGCCCCCCGCCGACCCGCAAGGCCGCCAAGGTGCTCTTCGTCCTCAGGGCGATGATGGCCTCGCGCCCCGGCAAGGAGAAGCGCGCCGCCAGGCGCGCGCTCAAGGAGTTCCGCCGCCGCCACCCCAAGGGCAGCACCACCTGGGCCGTCGCCTGAACAGGAGAACCGACATGCGTACCCTCGCGACCGCAATGGTCTACGCACTGGCGCTGGCATTCCTCTGGGCCGGCACGCAGACTGCCCCGCAGACGGGATGGCCGAGGACCGACATCGAGATGCACGGCTGCGCGCTGCTGATCCTCGGCGTGATCGCCAAGGGCATCGGCCACTGGCTGGTGCTCGCCGCGCCGCACGCCCGGATGCGTCTCGGGCACGCCTGAGCCGCCTGCCCGACCGCCGACCATACTTCGCCCGCATCCGCAGGCTTCCCCTTCTTCCTTCGGAGATAGGGGGAGTAGATTGCATGGATGAAGGGAAAAGAAGATGGAAACGATCTACTCCGGGCTCGCTCTGGTCGCACTGTTCGAGGTCTTCACCGGCCTGGGCCGTACGTTCATCGAGACGCGCTTCGGCTACTGATCCGCTCCGTCCTCAACACGGGAACTACAGAATGAACGACACCCCGCACCCCGCCAAGCGCGACGTGGTGGTCACGCTGTCCAACGACGCGGACGAGATCTGCTGCTCGTGGATGCTGTCCATCCCCGCCGACATCGGCGCCGAGGACGCGCTCGCCGGCTGCGTCGAGGTCCTGCTGCCCATGGCCATCGAGGCCGGCGACATCGAGCCAGGCGAGTCCGACACCGCGCGCTTCGCCATGCGCGAGGCCGACGTCGAGCGCGACGCCGACCTCTACCTCCAGGAGGCGGCCGAGGCCGGCTCGCTCCACTGATACGACGACGTCCCCTGCGTTCCATGCCGCAGGGGGCGTTTTTCGTGGCCGATGCCTCGAAAAGAGGCGGACCTTCCCTGACGGGAAAGGACGATACCCACCCGTGGAAGGGAAAAGAAGATGAACCGTCCGTCGCAGCGCCGTGCCGACCCCCATCACCCGCATACGTTCAAGGCCGACCTGCGCCGCGCACGCCGGCACGCCCGCTTCATGGATCGGTGGCATGCCCGCTGGGAGGCCGACCAGTACGGCGGCGGCCTGAACGAGAATCCGTCGTCCGTCGTGTTCGAGCGTCTCGCCCAGGCCGCGTTCGACATCGTGCCGCACCGCCATCCGTCGGGCCGCACGCCGGACTGGTCAATGCAGCCCCAGAGCGTTCGTCGGGTCTTCGAGACCCGCGCGCACACGTCGCGCTTCGACGGGCCCGGGGTCCCTGACACGGCCGCCGGCCACCTGTCGGCGCTCCGCACGCTGGCGTGCATCCGCTCCGACAACGCCCGCTCCGACGCCGTTCCGACCGAGGCCGCCATCCTCGCCGCGATCCCGCTCGTCGCCGGCGATCTCGCCGAAGCGGATCTCGAGATCACGGTCTTCGACACGGGCGGCCTGTCGGTGCTCGACGTCGGAACGTTCGTCTTCTCGCGGATCGATGCCGACGGCACCCTGCATCGGACCTGAAGCCCGCCCGGGAGCGGGAGACGCGTTGTTCATGGCAGAAGGGAAAACGATATGTTCGTCACCGTCCTCTCCCATCCGGTCGATCGCGCGCTCGTCGCGCAGGACACCGCCCGCGGCGTCTCGCTGATGGTCGCCACCGCCGTCGCCGCGATGATCGACGGCGGACGCTGGTCGCCGCAGTGGCCGCTCGTCTCCGAGATCCGCGACCTCGCGACGCTCGTGGGACGGCTGCACGAGGAGATCGGCGGGGTCTGCGAGCGCGCGTTCGCCGAAGGCCGCGTGGAGACCATGGCGAACGCCGCGTACCAGCTGATGCTCCAGGCGCGTCTGGCCTGCGAGGCCGGCGCGGCCGTAGCGTGTCCCGTCGGCGACGCCGTCCTGTTCGACGTGCAGGCGGAGGGCGTGCTGCTCGGGACCTTCTCGCTGCTGGCGATCTGACCACCGCCTCAGGGAAGGGAAAAGACAGTGACCAGCACGCTCCGCCTCCGCACGCCGCTCCGCCACCGCATCGCGGCGCTCGGGCACCGCATCCTCGACGCCGTCTACGCGCCGGTCATCTCGCGCCTGAGCACGGACGACTACTTCGCCTCCCGCACACGCAACGACTGCCTGCGCGCCTTCCTGCGCTCGCGGCTCGCCGGCTGACGCCATCCGCGGGAGCCGCCGTCGCGGCTCCCGCTCCATCCGTGAAAGGTCACGAACCCCCATGACACGCACCGCACCGCTGCCCCGTCTCGACACCGACGGCTTCGCCAGCCCGGAGACCATCGAGGTCGACGTCATCCTGACGTTCGACGACGGACCGCAGGCCTTCTACGATACCGAGGTCATCGCCGACATCGCGACGACCGACCTCGACGCGACCGAGATCGACGTCGTCTCGCAGATCCTCGACGACGCGGGCCGCGATCTGTCGGACCTCGTCAAGATCTCGCTGTGCTTCAACACCGCGCCGGTCCAGGACCCGCAGGTCCAGGAGCGCCGCATGGCGCTGATCGACCACCTCTGCCGGTTCAGCGCGAAGTGGTACTTCCAGCCGGACCAGCGCGACCCGCACGAGCAGGCCATCGTCGACGCGCTCGGCATCGCCTCGCGCACCGCGCCCGTCGGCAAGGCCGTGGCGTGACCGACGTCCGCGCAGCCATGGATGCGGCCATCGCACGCCTGCCGGCCGAGGACGGCCGCCGCGTCCTCGTCTTCACGGACGGGAACTCGGACGGCCTGACCGCGACGGTCGACGTCAGCCCCTTCCATCCCTTGCGCTTCAACATGCGCCGCAGCGACGTCGCGCGGCTGATCGACGGCCTGCCGTACGATCCGCAGGCGGAGAGTCGCCGGCTCGCCCTCGAGGAGGACGTGCTGCGGATCGTCGAACGCATGGCCGAGCGTCTCGCCGTCGCCGCCGGCGTGCGCTGGGACAAGGTGTCCGAGCCGACCGGGGACGAGATCGTCGATCGCGACACGAAGGGATACTGGAGGCTTCTCGCCCGCACGTCTCTCGGTCTATGATAGGGTTCAGGGAAGGGAAAACACGATGATCTCCGCAGCCGCTCTCGCCGCAATCGCCGCCGCCATCTCGGGGCACCACGTTCGCGAACACTCGTTCCTGCACGGCGACGAGACAACGCTGCTTCTCTTCCGCCCCGTCGCGACGCGCAGCTACGCCGCCGCCTCGGCCTATGCGGTCCTGCGCGAGCAGGGCCTGCACCTCGTCGGCGGCCGCACGCTCACCGACGGGCGCGTGGCCATCGAGTTCGCACGCCGTCCCGTGCCCCGCCGTGGCATCGCCGCGCTGTGCCACGAGAACAGCGCGCTGCCGGTCTCGACGCTCGCCGCAGCCGGCTGGCCCATCTGACGACGAGGAAGAGCTGCAGCTCCTCCTCGTGCTCCTCCACGCTATCCTGACAGGGACTCACCAATGCCGATCACCACGCTCACGCCGGACGCCATCAATGCGTCCAGGGCCGCCAGCCTCCTCGCCGTCCAGGTCCGCAAGGACCTGATCGCGACCGGCCAGTTCGACGATGCCGAATGCACTCTCATGACCGGACCGATCGTCGGGGCGCTGATCGGGTCCCTGTGCGACGATGCCAACCGCCAGAGCTCGATCGCCTCCCGCATGGGACGCTGACGAGGAAGAACTGCCGCTTCTCCTTGTGCTCCTCCACGCCCCTGCCGCAGATGCGGCGGGGGCTTCTTTTTCTCGGCGCAGCCTCGAAAAGACGCAGCCCTGCGGACTTCCCTGATCGAATGAGAGCACGAGAGAATGTCTCTCGTAGAGGGGAAAAGCAGATGAACGCCGACCAGATCGCCGCCGTCAGCGCGGCCGCCGGATCGCTCGTGAGCGCCGCCATGTTCCTCGACCATGACCGGGAGGATTCGGGCGTGGGCAACATCCTGTGGGCCCGCACCCGCATCGCCGACGCCGGCCTCTCGGACGTCTGCTCGGGCGAGGTCGTCGCAATGGACGCGGCGCTGCGCTCCCACGACGCCGGCGACGACCGCGCCGCCGCTACCCAGGCGACCGACGCCGCCGTCCGCCTCCGCCTTCGGCTCGCGGCATGATCCTCGAGCACTGGTCCACCCGGTCGCACGCGATCGACGTCTCGCGGATCCCCGGCGAGGGCTTCCGCCGCCGGGACAAGCCCACCGGCTTCTGGGTCAGCGTGGCCGGCCCGCACGACTGGCCCGCCTATCTGTCCAGCTTCGGCCAGACGGTCCTCCCGGCCTATCGCCACCGGATCGAGCTCGCACCGGACGCCCGCATCCTCCGGCTCGACAGCGTCGATGCGCTGCTCGCCTTCGGCGCCGACCACGCGCTCTCCAGCGTCCATGGCACGGACGTCCCTCCCGGCGAGGCCGTCGACTGGGACCGCGTCGAGCGCGAGTGGCAGGGCATCCTGATCACGCCCTTCCAGCACTCCGTCCGCCGCGATCCCCGCTGCCGCTGGTACTACGGCTGGGACTGCGCGTCGGGCTGCATCTGGGACGCCGGCGCGATCGCGTCGATCGCGCGGGTTCCACGAAGGCACGACGGACCTAGGACATGAACGACATCGAACGAAGGGAAAAGCCAGACATGGCCGACGACACCATCCAGATCGAAGATCCCCGCGACCAGGCGCTGCTGCGCATCGCACAGGGATCGCTCATGAACTCGACGACGCTGCCGAGCGGCTTCGTCACCCCGTCCCGTGACCTCATCGCCGACGGCATGACGCTGCGCGTGCCGACGGAGGCCGAGGCCCGCTCGTTCGCAGAGCGCTTCCCGAAGAAGCGCCGCCCCTACTGACCCGGGTCCCGCAGACAGTCGACACAGGGAAGGAAAAGCCATGACGCAGCAGCATCGACCGCTCAGGACGATCGCCGAGATGGTGGCCGCAGCCTCCCCCACCGTCGACTTCCCCTGCATCATGCGCCTCCACGACGAGGACCCCTGCAAGGGATGGCTGCTGGAGATCCACACGGTCTTCGGCCTGATGGACGGCCATCCGCTCGAGGACGACGACGACGCCCTCCGCAACGCCAATATCTGCATCGCGCGCTTCGTCGAGGCCGGCCGCCGCCATCTCGGCGAACCCACCAAGGTCGCCGACATGCGCGTCCGGCTGATGGGCAACAGCGGCGAGTGGGCCATGTACGAGTTCACCGGCATGGGCCCGGACGATCTCGATGCGGCCATCGCGCGCTTCACCGCCGCATACGGCGTCGCCCCGCAGCGCTGACCTCGACCTGCCGCCATGCGGCTGACCACCACGAACAGGGAGAACCCCATGTCCGCCTTCACCCCCGTCACCGGCGGGTTCCGGGTCGCCCCGGGCCGCTACGCCGTCGTCGCCACCGACTGGCGCGGCGACCTGGCCGATCCGCGTCCCTTCGCCGACCGCGACGCGGCGCTCGCGCTCCCGTTCGGCGACGATCCCGTCATCGTCCGCCACGAGGAGCTCGACGTCCTCCTGCTGCCGATGGGCCGCGACGACGGCGGCTGCCCCGGCCGCTCGATCGCCGTCGGCGATCAGTCGCTCGTCTGCTTCGGCCACGTCGCGATCGTCGCGCTCGCCGAGGTCGAGCGCCGCCACTACCGCTACGCCAGCCATCTGGAGGCGGTGGCCGTCGTCGAGGCCGACGACGCAGCGCGTATCGACTGCCGCGGCCGCTCGTACGAGGTCGTCGGCTTCGATGGCGGATTCGACTTCCTCGATCCGCACACGCCGGGCGCGTTCGACATCGAGGCCGAGATGTTCGACATGGCCGAGCCCTCGATCGCCGAGGCGTTCGGCTACGGTTCCGAGGCGTTCGTCGCCGCGCTCGACGAGCACGGCTTCTTCCTCGACGTGGCCGCGATGCGGGCACGCCTCGCCGGACGCACCGATCCCGACGCCGTCATGGTGCTCAACAAGCTGCCGCGCTGCGACAGCGTGATCGCCTCCTACGCGCCGGTCGCGCCGTGAAGCTCGCCGACACGCCCCTCGCCGCCATCGCCCCCGGCGACCGCGTCGTCTCCCACACGGGGATGGCCGGACGCATCGGCGCGGTCCTGCCCGCCGGCACGCCCGCGGCGGTCGCGTCCGACGAGACGGTCGACCGCATCCTCGTCCTGTGGGCGAGCGGCAAGTGGTCGCTCGCGCCCCACGCGTCGACGGACCGCATCGCCCATGACGTCGAGCCCGCTGCGGAGCCGCCCAGCGTCTCCCGGCTGAAGCGCCTCGCGACCGACCTGAAGGCGATCCTCGACGACATGCCGCCGACCGGACACTGAACGCCAACTGGAGAATCCGATGATCTACCGGATACTGTCCATCAACACCCTGCCCCTCGCCACCGAGGCGACGAGGCAGGATCTCCACCGCGAGCTGGCGGAGCGCAAGGCCTGCGTATGGCACGAGCCGGGCACGACCGGCTTCCTGTCATCGTCGTTCTGGCACCACCAGGTCGTCGCGCTCGATCCGGACAGCGGCCGGATGGAGACGCTGGGCGAGATCGATCCGCGGTGCCACGACCACGTCGACCAGATCAACGCCGACGTGCAGGCGATGATCGAGCGGCACCGGTCGGCCACCGGCTGACGACCGGGAAGCCGGTCATCCCCTTCCCGCCCCGTCCAGCCGGACGGGGCCCCTTTTCGTGGCCGAGGCCCGGAAAACACCGAATGCGGGATGCACGAATGATCCTTGGGAAGGGAAAAGCAGAAATGACCATCGCCATCCTCGCCGTCGCCGCGCTCCTGCTGCCGTGGCTCGCCGGCTATCTCGGCGTCGGAATCGTCGCCGGCCCGCTGCTGCTCCGCCACCTGGAGCGCCACCACGACGTGCCGGTCGACTATCTTCGCGACACGCCCGTCGCAATCCTCGCATGGCTCGCCATCGTCGCGTGCCTCCTAGTGGTCGAGGCGACGGAAGCCGCCTGAGGAACGACCGATACCATCACCATGCGTCGCCCGCCTCGTGGCGGGTGACGCTTCCCCTGA
>Ga0308158_10003114_pt1 | contig 14891 bp, 10 predicted proteins | sample PhyBR2_FD_201038 | JGI IMG/M metagenome (GOLD analysis project Ga0308158, IMG submission 201038) | Phyllosphere microbial communities from UC Gill Tract Community Farm, Albany, California, United States - DLSLB.R2 | ecosystem: Host-associated > Plants > Phyllosphere > Unclassified | place: USA... | reverse complement strand
GACGTGTATTCGGCGTGGGTCGACGGCCACAAGGGCGGCGAATCCGAGAGCATGATCGGCGAATGGCTGAAGGCCAGCGGGAAGCGCGACGACGTGCTGATCGCGACCAAGGTCGGCATGCTCCCTGGCGAAGGCGGCGAGAAGCTCGCCCCCGCGCGTATCGCCGCGGCCGCCGAAGCCTCGCTCAAGCGCCTCGGCACCGATCGCATCGATCTGTATTACGCACACCAGGACGACGACTCGCAAACGCAGGAAGCCGTCCTAAAAGCGTTCGGTAAGCTGGTCGATGCGGGGAAAGTCCGCGTCATCGGCGCGTCGAACTTCCACGCCGCCCGCCTCAAGTCCGCGGTCGAGGCCGCGAAGACGTCGGATCTGCCGCGCTACCATGTGCTCCAGCCCGAATATAACCTCGTCAGCCGGACCAAGTTCGAGGGCGAATTGCAGGATTACTGCGTCACCGAGAATATCGGTGTGCTGCCGTATTACGGCCTCGCATCGGGCTTCCTGACCGGCAAATACCGTACCAAGGATGATCTCGGCCAGAGCGTCCGCGGCGGCCGGATGGGCGAACTGCTCGAAGGCAAGGGCAAGACCGTGCTCGACGCGATGGACGCAGTCGTCGAAGCCACCGGCGCGACGCACGCGCAGGTGGCACTGGCTTGGCTGATCGCACAGCCGGGCGTGACGGCGCCGATCGCCAGCGCCACCAGCGTGAAGCAGGTCGAGGATTTGCTGCCCGCGATGACGCTCGAATTGTCGAAGGACCAGCTCGACACCCTGACTGACGCAGGTGCGTAGACTTTTAAGTATCAGACGTCCGCGAACCTCCCCGTCATCCTGACGAAAGTCAGGACCCACGGTTACAGGAGACAGCGTCTGGTGCTCTGGGTCCTGACTTTCGTCAGGATGACGGGTTTTGCCGGGTTATCTCGGACAACCATTTCAGAACTGTGGTGTGACGCTTCGCAACGACAAAGCCTCACGAACCCCAAGGGCTAGCCGTCTTCGGCACCGACGCTCTTGCGGATGCACCGCTCACGCCATCCAGCCCGGCCAGCGGCAGCGCATCCGCCGCATTCCCGCTCGCGACCGGCACCGACACCAGAACCGCGATATCCGCCGCCGTCTCCGGATCGGTCAGCCGGTGGACGACATCGCGCACCGTCGCCACTTCCCAACCATCGTCATACGCGATCGCGAGCTTGTGCCCGACCGACGGCAGCGCATCGAACTCGTAATCCTCCTGCCGATCTGCCGCAGCCCAGCTCGCGCCCATGAAAATCCGAACCAGCATCCGCGCACCTTTTCGTTTAGATCCGGCACCGCTCCGAGTGCCGGGCCGTTATTTAGCCAACCCGAGTTGTTGCAGCATGAACGCCTGCCACTCGGAATTCTGGCGATAGCGCTCGAACCGGCCGGACTTGCCGCCATGCCCCGCCTCCATGTTCACCCGGAACAGCAGCGGGTTGGTGTCGGTCTTCAGTTCGCGCAATTTGGCGACCCATTTGGTCGGCTCGTAATATTGCACCTGGCTGTCCCACAACCCGGTGCCGACATACAACGCCGGATACGCCTTGGCCTTGACGTTGTCGTACGGCGAGTAGCTCAGCATGTAGTCGTAAGACGCCTTCTGCGCGGGGTTGCCCCATTCGTCATACTCGAACGTCGTCAGCGGGATCGACGCATCGAGCATCGTCGTGACGACATCGACGAACGGCACCTGCGCGATGATCAGCTTGTAGTCCGCCGGCGCCATGTTCGCGACGCCGCCCATCAGCAGGCCGCCCCCGCTGCCGCCCATCGCCGCGACGCGGTCCTTGGCGGCGTATTTCTGCGCGACGAGATACCGCGTGACGTCGATGAAGTCGGTGAAGCTGTTCTTCTTGTTGAGCAGATGCCCGTCGTCATACCAGCCACGGCCCATCTCCTGCCCGCCGCGGATATGCGCGATCGCATACACCACGCCGCGATCGAGCAGGCCGATGCGGCCCGGATCGACGCCCGGATCGCTCGATATCCCGTAGCTGCCATAGGCGTATTGGAAGAGCGGCGCGGTGCCGTCGCGCTTGGTGCCCTTGGCGTAGACCAGCGACACCGGCACGCGCGTGCCATCCCGCGCAGGCGCCCAGACGCGTTCGGTGGCGTATTTCGCAGGGTAGTATCCCGGCACCGGCGCGACCTTCAGCACGCGGCGCTCGCCGGTCTTCGCGTTGACCTCGTAGGTGGTCGTCGGGGTGACGAGCGAGCCGTAGGTGTAGCGAACCCAAGGCGTCGCCGTCTCTTCATTCACCTCGAGCGCCATGCGATAGGCAGGTTCGTCGGCGGTGACCGCGGTCGACTTGCCCGCATCGTTCAGCACGCGGATCATCCGGTTGCCGCCCTCGCGCTGGTCGATCGCGACGAACCCGTCGAACGGCTTGAAGCTCTCGATGAAGACGGTGTCGCTGGCGGGAGTCAGGTCGCGCCACGCCGCCGTGCCCTTGGCCAGATCGGCGTCGGCGACGGTCACGAGCTTGTAGTTCTTCGCGTCCCTGTTGGTGCGGATGATCCAGCGGTTGCCGATGTGATCCGCGCCGTAACGAAACTCGCGCGCACGCGGTGCGACGATCGTGAAGCTGGTCGGTGCAGCAGCCGGTGCGCAGCGTTGCTCGTCGCTGACCGTGCTGCCGACGCCGATGCAGACGAACTTGTCGTCGGACGTGCGCGAGACCTCCATCGAATAGGTGTCGTCCTTCTCCTCGTAGAGCAGACGGTCGCTGGCGACCGGCGTGCCGAGGACATGCGCCTTCACGCGGTAGCCGCGCAGTGTGACGGGGTCCTTCTCGACGTACAGCAACGTCTTGTTGTCGTCCGCCCAGACGACGTTCGGCTCGATGTTCGACAGCGTGTCGGCGATCGTCGCGCCGGTCGCGAGGTCCTTCACCTTGAGGACATATTGGCGACGGCCGACGGTGTCTTCGGCCCAGGCGACGCGGGCGTTGTCGGGGCTTACCGCCCAGTCGCTCAGCGCGAAGAAGCTATGGCCCTTCGCCATCGCCGGTTCGTCGAACAGCGTTTCGGCAGGCGCGGTACGGCTGCCCTTGCGACGCTCGAGGATCGGATAATCCGCGCCGGTCTGGAACCGCGATCCGTAATAATAGCCGTTCTTCGCATACGGGACCGAGCTGTCGTCCTGCTTGATATGCGAGACGGTCTCTTCGTAGAGCTTGGCCTGAAGCGGCTTCAGCGACGCGAGTTGCGCATCGGCGTACGCATTCTCCGCAGCGAGATAGGCGAGCATCTCCGGGTTTTTCCGCGTGTCATCGCGCAGCCAGTAATAATCGTCCTCGCGCGCGCCGTTGGGCGACGTCACCTGGAACGGCTTCTTCGCCACGCGCGGCGGCTGGACCTGCGCGACCGCCGCCGTCGAGACCAGCGCCACGCCGGCGAGCATCATGTACCGTATCGTCATTGTGCTGCTCCCTGTGTTGCTGCCGTTGCTGTGGGCGGCTTCCGGTATCGATCGAACCAGGCGATGATCGCGGATGCCTTCGCTGCGGACTGCGACGGGCGGGAGGCGATACCACCGTGGCTCGCGCCCGGCACCTTGACCAGCGCGGTCGGCACGCCGCGGATCTGGAGCGCCGCGTAATATTGCTCGGACTCGCTCACTGGGGTCCGGTAATCGTCGCCACCGACCACCACCAGCGTCGGCGTCTTGACGTTGCCGACGATGCTCAGCGGCGATCGGTTCCAATAGCTCATCGGATCCTCCCACGGCAGCTTGGTGAACCAGTAGCGCGAGGTGAACAGCGTGTTGTCCATCGTCAGCGCCTCACTGATCCAGTTGATTACCGGCTTCTGTGTTGCGGCGGCCTTGAACCGGTCGGTCTTGCCGACGATCCACGCGGTCAGCAGCCCGCCGCCCGAACCGCCGGTCACGAACAGATTGTCGGGATCGGCAGTGCCCTCCGCGATCGCCGCGTCGACCGAGGCGATCAGGTCGTCATAGTCCGCAGCGGGATAGGTCTTGTCGATCAGGTTGGCGAACTCGGCGCCGTAGGAGGTCGAGCCGCGCGGGTTGGTCCAGAGCACCGCGTAGCCGGCGGCGGCATAGAGCTGCATGTCGGTCGCGAAACCGGGGCCGTACGCGGCGTTCGGACCGCCGTGGATCTCGAGGATCAGCGGTACGCGCTGGCCTGCGGCACGGCCCGGCGGGGTGGCAAGCCACGCGTCGATCGGGCGACCGTCAGGCGCGGTCACCGCGATCTTACGTACCGGCGCTAGTGCCTTCGATCCGGTCAGCACCGCGTTGAGCGTCGTCAGGCGGCGCGGCTTGCCGCCCGCCAGCACCCAGACGTCGGCCGGCGCGCTCGCATCGCCGCCGGTATAGGCGATCGTGCCACCCTTCGAGACGGAGAACTCGCCGCCGGTATAGGGCCGGTCGAGGCCGCCGCCCGCGACGTTGTCGATCAGCGGCGTGACGTGGCCGTCGACACCGACGCGGGCGACGCGGCGCTGGCCGTGATCGTCGTAGCTTGCATACAGGCTGCGGCCATCGGCGGACCACACTGCGTCCTCGATCGCTCGGTCGAGCGTTGCGGTCAGCGAGCGGGGCGAGGCGGCGTCGCGGTCGCCGACATAGAGCTGCGTGTTCTCGTAGCTGCGGCGCTTGTCGTCGAAGCCGAGCCACGCGATCTTCGAGCCGTCGGGCGACATGCGCGGCTGCGCGTCGGGGCCGTCGCGCGTCGTCAGCGTCCGCATCGTGCCGCTCGTCGCATCGACCGCGATCACGTCGGAGTTCATCACCTGGCGGTCGGCGGCGGGCCCACGGATCGCGGCGAAGACGATGCTGCGGCCATCGGGCGTCCATGACAGCGGACCGCCGTCGTCGAACTTGCCGTATGTCAGTTGCCTCGCGGCGCCGCCATCGGCACCGACCACGAAGAGGTGATCGTATCCCGGCTTTACATAGCCCGGCCCGTCGTTGCGATAGTTGACCCGGTCGATGATCGTCAGCGGCTCGGCCCATTTCGCGCCCTCGGGCTTGGGTGGCTGCGTGCCGAGCTTGGTCCCTTCGCCTGCTACCGTCGCGATATAGGCGAGCTTGGTCCCGTCGGGCGACCAGGCGAGCGCCTGCGGATCGCCGGGGAAGCTCGTGATCCGTGCACTCTGCGCGCCGCCGATCCAGCGGACGAACAGCTGCGATCCCTCGCCGTCGCGCGCGGCATAGGCAATGCGCGCGCCGTCCGGCGACCAGCGCGGGCTGCTGCCGTCTGTGGCGAACGGCGTCTGGCGACCGCTCGCGACATCGATCAACCAGAGCGACGACTGCATCTTGTCGGTCATCACGTCGCCGGTGCGGCGGACATAGACGATCGTCTTGCCGTCCGGGCTGATCTGCGGATCGGCCGCGATCGTCAGGCCGAACAGGTCGCTGCCGGTGAAGCTGCGCGTCGGGCCGTCGGGTGTGGGCGCGGCCGGCTGTTGCTGGGCAAAGGCCGGCGTCGCCGCGAGCAGGAGGAGAGCAAGGGTCAAGCGCAACGAACGGCTCCTTCGAATGAACCGCGCGAAGATGACACACTATTACGGGGTGGCAAGCGGTACGAACGTGACCGGCAAACCATCCTTCGGCCGTGGGATCGGGAAGACCTGCCACGCGTCGCCGCTGCCCGCTGCCGCCTCGATCCGGTAGCGCGCGAGCAGGTGCGCGATCAGCAGCCGCATCTGCATCGTCGCGAAATGCAGCCCGATGCACATATGCGCGCCGCCGCCGAACGGCACCCACGCGAACCGGTGACGGCCCTTCGACGCCTCGGGCGTGAAGCGCAGCGGGTCGAACCGCTCGGGATCGGGCCAGTATTCGGCCATCCGGTGCGTGTAGGTGATCGCCGTCCCCACGCTCGTCCCTGCCGGAATGTCATACCCGCCGAAGCTGAAATCCTTGAGCGCGCGGCGCGGGATCGACGGGACGGGTGGCATCATCCGAAGCGATTCCTTGAACGCATATTCGGTGAGGATCAGGCGATCGAGTTGCTCGGTCAACGGCAGGGCCATATCGAGCGCGGCAACCTCCTCGCGCAGCCGCTCCTGCCACTCGGGGTTGCGCGCGAGCAGCATGACAAGGCTCGTCGCGGACGACGTGATCGTGTCGTGCGCCGCCATCATCAGGAAGTTCATATGGTCGGCGATCGCCAGCGCGGTCAGCGGCGCGCCGTCGTCATCGGTCGCGCGGCAGAATTGCGAGAAGAAATCCTGGCCGTCGCCGGTCCGCCGTGCGGGGATCTCACGCTCGAAAAAGTCGACCAGATACGCGCGCGCCTTCACCCCCTTGCGCATCTGCGTGCCGGGCCAGGGTTTGCGGATCGGCGACACGCTCGCCTGCACCTCGTCGACGAACGCCTGGTTGATCCGGTCCGCCTCCGCGCCGAGCGGCACGCCCAGGAAACTGGTCGCGGCGAGATCGAGCGTGAGCTTTTTCACCACGTCGTAGAAGCGCAACGTCTGCCCGGCCCAGCCGCCGATCGCCGCCTCGATTCCGGTATCGAGTTCGGTCGCATAATGCCGCATCGGCTCGGGCTTGAACGCGACCGACAGCGTCTTGCGGTCGGCGCGATGCTTGTCGAAATCCATCAGCATCAGGCCGCGCGGGAACAATAGGTTGAGCACCGGGCCCCAGCCTTGCTCGGACGAGAAGATCTTGTCGCGGTCGAACAGCACCAGCTCGTTCGCGTCGGGGCCGAGCAGGTTCACGCCGGTGCCGCCGAGCGCGCGATTGCGATACACCGGGCCATAGCGCGCCGCCATGGTCTCCGAAAACGCGATCGGATCGGCGAGCAGTTTGAAGGTGTTGCCGACGAACGGCAGGCCGTAATTGCCGGGGATATGATCGAGCGCGCCTTTACGCTGACGGGGAAGCCAGTGCGCGCTGGCGTTCTGCAACATGGCGTGGCTCATCGTCGGATCCTCAGCGACATGCCGGCTTGGCAAGCCTCGAATACCGGCATAACTAATGTTCTGCAACCGGGGCGCGGATCCCGGGGCTTTGACAGGAGAGATGCATGGACCTCGCAAACAGTGCTGCCGTGGTGACCGGCGGCGCGTCGGGATTGGGCGCGGCAACCGCGCGCGCGCTGGCCGCCAAGGGCGTGAAGGTCGCGATCTTCGACCTCCAGGCGGACAAGGGTGAAGCGCTCGCGGCGGAGATCGGCGGCGTGTTCTGCAAGGTCGACGTGACGTCGGACGACAGCGTCGATGCGGGGTTCGCGGCGGCACGCGCCGCGCACGGCCAGGAGCGGATCCTGGTCAATTGCGCGGGCACGGGGAATGCGGCGAAGACGGCGGGGCGCTCGAAGCAGGACGGCTCGATCAAGCATTTCCCGCTCGATGCGTTTGATCGGATCATCCAGATCAACCTGGTCGGCACCTTCCGTTGTCTCGCCAAGTCGGCGGCGGGGATGCTGACGTTGGAGCCGGGCGAAGACGGCGAGCGCGGCGCTATCGTTAATACGGCTAGCGCGGCGGCGGAGGATGGCCAGATGGGCCAAGCTGCCTATTCAGCGTCGAAGGCGGGCGTGGTTGGCATGACCTTACCGATCGCGCGCGACCTTATGAGCGAGGGAATCCGAGTGAACACGATCCTGCCGGGGATCTTCGACACGCCTTTGCTGGCGGCTGCACCGCAACAGGTGCGTGATGCGCTGGCGGCGTCGGTGCCGTTTCCGAAGCGGCTCGGCCGGCCGGAGGAATTTGCGGCGCTTGCGCTGACGATGATCGAGTGCGGGTATTTCAATGGGGAAGACGTGCGGCTGGACGGCGCGATCCGGATGGCGCCTCGGTAAAGATGGCCCCACCCTTCCCACCCGGCAGGAGCCGCGCGCAACCCTTCTCTCTCCCAACTGAGAGAGAGAGAGAGAGAGAGAGAGAGAGAGAGAGAGAGAGAGAGAGAGACGCCGAGGGCGGCGATGGGTGAGGACCGGCGGGTGCGCAGGACTAAAACCCATCACCACCACCCCGGCGAAGGCCGGGGCCCAGTTGGGGAACGGTGCTAACGAAGGACCGCGCGTCGTTATTGCCACCTTTCCACCTGGGCCCCGGCCTCCGCCGGGGTGGTGGTTAGTTAGCGAGGGTAGTGCTCGGTTTAGCGGGACGTTGCCCTCAAGCCGCCCGAGCCAATTGCCGTCCCTTGATCATGTCCGCCGCCTTCTCCGCGATCATGATCGTCGGTGCGTTGGTGTTCGACCCGATCAACGTCGGCATCACCGACGCGTCCACCACCCGCAGCCCCTGCAAGCCGCGCACCGCCAAAGTCGCATCGACCACCGCCAGCTTGTCGTCCGCGGTGCCCATCTTGCACGTCCCGACCGGATGGTAGATCGTTTCGGCCGTCCGCCGCACCCAGGCGTCGATCTCGTCGTCGGTCCGGACGTCCTCGCCCGGCGACAATTCCCCCGCCCGGTACGGATCGAGCGCCGCCTGCCGCGCGACATCGCGACCGATCCCGACACACGCGCGCATCACTCGCCGATCCTCCGCGGTCGCGAGATAGTTCGCGACGATCGTCGGATCGGCGAACGGATCGGCCGAGCGCAGCCCGATCCGGCCCCGGCTTTCAGGGCGCAACTGGCAGAGGTGCAGCGTGAAGCCGTCCTCGGTCGCCTTCACCTTGCCGTGCTCCTGCATGATCGCGAGCACCGCGTGGATCTGCACATCCGGCCGCGACAGCCCCTCGCGCGACGCCACGAACGCGCCCGCCTCGAGGAACTGCTGCCGCCCCGCCCCCTTGCCGCGCAACAAATAGTTGAGCCCGACGCCGATCATCCCGACGCCCTTGGTCATCGCATAGCCGGTGCGCAGCCCGCGCGACTTCCAGTTCATCACCACGTCGAGATGATCCTGCAAATTCTCCCCGACACCCGGCAGCGCATGCACGACGCCTACCCCTGCCGCGGTCAGCCGATCCGGATCGCCGATCCCCGACAACTGGAGGATGTGCGGCGACTGCACCGCCCCCGCGCACAGCAACACTTCACGCATCACCGTCACCGACTCCGCCCGCGCCCCCTTGTCGAGCACATAGTCGACACCGACCGCACGCCCCTTGTCGATCCGGATCCGCGTCGTCCGCGCGCCCGTCACGCAGGTCAGGTTACGCCGCGACAACACCGGCCGCAGATACGCCGCCGCGGTGCTCCAGCGCTTCCCGTCCGCGACGGTCAGGTCGTAGCGCCCGAAGCCCTCTTGACTCGCGCCGTTGAAATCGTCGGTTACCGGATAGCCCGCCTGCCGCCCCGCCTCGACCAGCGCGTCGTAGAACGGACTGTCGGACTCGCCGCCCGAGATCGTCAGAGGCCCCCCACCGCCGTGCAAGGGGCACTCGCCGCGATGATGCCCTTCGAGCCGCTTGAAATACGGCAGCACGTCGTCGAACGACCAACCGGGCAAGCCCATCTGCCGCCACTCGTCGTAATCCTGCGGATGTCCCCGCGTGTAGATCATGCCGTTGATCGACGAACTGCCGCCCAACCCCTTGCCGCGCGGCCACCACAGCCGACGGTTGTCGAGATGCGGCTCAGGCTCGGTCGAAAAGCCCCAGTTGCTCGCATTCTTGCTCTTTATAAGCTCGCCGACCCCCGCCGGCATCCGCACCAACACGCCGTCGTTGCGCCCGCCCGCCTCGAGCAGCAGCACCGATACATCGGGGTCCTCGGTCAGTCGCGCGGCGAGCACACAGCCGGCCGAGCCCGCGCCGATAATCACGTAGTCATACGTCTGCATGCCCGCATCCTCTTGTTCGCGCTCCGCTTTTTTACGGAGTCGCGTCAGTTCGCTACGCTAGCGCTCGCACAGCAGGGTCAGCAATCCCTCACGCAACACGCTACGCTCGATCTCTTCGGCCGCAGCGACCTGGCTAAGCCCGATTGCCAAGAGTGCGTAACCCCGAATCCCTGCCTCAACCGGCTCGAACCCATGCGCCACGAGTTGCTCGACGAGGAACGCCATCACCGTGTCGTCATGCTCGCGGATCGCCGCCGCCACCCGCGCGTCGCTTTTCGCCCAGGCGCGCATCGCCAAGGCCAGCTGGGCCATGTCGTGGTCGCGAACATGATCCGCGAATGCCCGAATCCGCTCGACCGGTGGAAGTCCCGACGCGGACAGCGTGGCGATCAAGGGATCGATATGCGCTTCGACGAAATACCCGGCAAGCGCCGCGTGATACCCATCGAAGTCCTTGAAATGATGATAGAAGCTTCCCGTCGACGCACCAAGCGCCTGCGCCAGGCCGCGGAGTTTCAGCGCACGCAGCCCGCCGTCCTTCAGCAACTGCAAGCCGATTTCCAACCAGTCGCGCGGCGCCAGATCAGCGCGTGGTGTCGCCCCGTCTTCCAACAATACCCTGCTTGACAAGCCATTCCCCATAACGAATGTTACGTCGTACCGAAGCCGGACGCAATCCGGCTCAGGCACCACGACCGAACCGGCGGGTGCAACAGGAGAGCGATGTGGCCGAGGCACTGATCATCGACGCCGTCCGTACCCCGCGCGGTATCGGCAAGACCGGCAAGGGCGCGCTTGCGCACATGCACCCCCAACATCTCGCCGCGACCGTCCTGAAGGCGATTGCCGAGCGAAACAAGCTAGATACCGCCGATGTCGACGACATCATCTGGTCAACCTCGACTCAGCGTGGCGAGCAGAGCGGCGATCTCGGGCGGATGGCGGCGCTCGACGCGGGTTATGATGTCAAGGCGAGCGGGACGACGCTCGACCGGTTCTGCGGCGGCGGGATCACCGCGGTGAACTTCGCCGCGGCGCAGATCATGAGCGGGATGGAAGACCTCGTGATCGCCGGCGGGACCGAGATGATGTCGCTGACCACGACGATGATGCAGGACGACATGGCGGCGGGGAAGCGGCCGCTCGGGATCGGCTCGGGCAACGCCAGGCTTGACGCGGCGCATCCGCAATCGAACCAGGGCATCTGCGCCGACGCGATCGCCAGTATCGAAGGGATCGACCGCGAAACGCTCGAAGCGCTTGGGCTGGAAAGCCAGCGCCGTGCCGCGGTAGCGATCGCCGAAGGGCGGTTCGATCGCAGCCTCGTGCCGGTCACCGACGATACCGGTGCGCTGGTGCTCGAGAAGGATGAATATCCGCGGCCCGATACGACTGCCGAGGGCCTTGCGGCGTTGCGCCCTTCGTTTGCCGGGATTGCCGACATACCGCTCGACGACAAGGGCACGACGTATCGCAAGCAGATCAACCGGCGTTATCCCGACGTCGATATCAAGCACGTCCATCACGCCGGCAATTCCTCCGGTGTGGTCGATGGCGCCGCGGCCGTGCTGCTCGCCAGCGCCGATTACGCCGCCAAGCATGGCCTCAAGCCCCGCGCGCGGATCGTCGCGATGGCGAACATGGGCGACGACCCGACGCTGATGCTCAACGCCCCCGTTCCCGCCGCGCGTAAGGTGCTGGCGAAGGCTGGGCTGACCGTCGACGACATCGATCTGTGGGAGATCAACGAGGCGTTCGCGGTGGTCGCCGAGAAGTTCATCCGCGACCTGAAACTCGACCGTGACAAGGTGAACGTCAACGGCGGCTCGATCGCGCTCGGCCATCCGATCGGCGCGACCGGCGCGATCCTGATCGGCACGATCCTGGACGAACTCGAACGCCGCGACCTGAAGCGCGGGCTCGTGACGATGTGCGCGGGCGGCGGGATGGCCCCGGCGATCATCATCGAGCGCGTCTGATGCACCCCGTCGCGCACGCGCTGACGACGCCCGACAAGCCCGCCTACATCATGGCGGTGACGGGCGAGACGGTGACGTATCGCGACTTAGATGTGCGGGCGAACCAGGGCGCGCACCTGCTCCGGTCGCTCGGGCTGAAGCGCGGCGACGGCATCGCCGTGCTGATGGACAATTCGCCGCGCTATCTGGAGGTGATGTGGGCGGCGGAACGCACCGGTGTCTATTGCACCTGCCTGTCGTCCAAACTGACCGCGAGTGAGGCGGCGTACATCATCCGCGACGGCGATTGCCGTGTGCTGATCGCGAGCAAGGGGTGCGCGGAGGTTGCGGGGACGCTGGTACCGATGCTCGACGACGTGACGCGCTACATGGTCGACGGCGCGATCGAGGGTTACGAACCTTACGAAGCGGCGCGCGACGCGATGCCGGCCACGCCGATCGCCGACCCTTCACCTGGCGGCATCCTGCTCTATTCGTCGGGCACCACCGGCAAACCCAAGGGGGTGAAACACGCGCTGTCCGACGAGCCGTTCGGGACCAACGTCTCGCCGCTCGTGATGCTCGGCAAGGGGCTGTACGGATTCAAGCCCGAGATGGTCTATCTCTCGCCCGCGCCGCTGTATCATGCGGCACCGCTGCGCTGGTCGATGGCGGTGCATCAGGTCGGCGGCACCGTCGTCGTGATGGAGCATTTCGACCCAGAAGCCGCGCTCGCCACGATCGAGCGGTTCCACGTCACGCACGCGCAATGGGTGCCGACGCACTTCATCCGGCTGCTCAAGCTCCCGCCTGAAGTCCGCGCGCGTTACGACGTGTCGTCGCTGAAAGCGGTGTGGCACGCCGCCGCGCCCTGCCCGCTCCCGGTCAAGCAGGCGATGATCGACTGGTGGGGGCCGATCATCGGCGAATATTACGCGGGCACGGAGGGCAACGGGTTCTGCGCGATCTCCAGCGCGGAATGGCTGACGCACAAGGGCTCGGTCGGCCGCAACCTCACCGCGCAGACGATGATCTGCGACGAGGAGGGCAACGCATTGCCCCCGCGCGCTGAAGGCGACGTGTATTTCGCGGGCGGCGGCGCGTTCGAATATCACAACGACCCCGCCAAGACCGCGGAAGCCGCCAACGCGCAGGGCTGGACGACGCTCGGCGACGTCGGCTGGCTCGACGAGGTGGGCTATCTCTACCTCACCGACCGCAAGAGCTTCATGATCATCTCGGGCGGCGTGAACATCTACCCCGCCGAGATCGAGAATTTGCTCGTCACGCACCCGAAGGTCGCCGACGTCGCGGTGATCGGCGCACCCGACGACGAGATGGGCGAACAGGTGGTGGCGATAATCTGCCCCGCCGACCCGACCGAGGACCGCGCGCAGCTCGCGGCCGAACTCAGCGCCTTCGCCCGCGCGAACCTCAGCCACGTTAAGGCACCGCGCCGGATCGACTTTCGCGACACCTTGCCGCGGCACGAGACGGGCAAGCTCTACAAGCGCCTGCTCCGCGACGAATATTGGGCGCAAGCCAAGGAGTCCGCATGAACTTCGATTACTCCGACGACCAGAAATTCCTGAAGGACGAGGCGCGCAAGTTCCTGACCGCGCATTGCGGCAGCGACCGCGTCCGCGCGGTGCTCGACGATGCCGCCAAAGCCTATGACGTCGACCTCTGGAAAGCGGTCGGCGCACAAGGCTGGCTCGGTGCGGCAATCCCCGAGCAGTTCGGCGGACTAGGCCTCGGCCATATCGAACTGTGTGCGATCGCCGAGGAACTGGGGCGAGCCTGCGCGCCGATCCCGTTCGCCTCGACCGTCTATTTCGTCGCCGAAGCGCTGATGCTGTACGGGAACGCGGAGCAGAAAGCGAAGTGGCTCCCGAAGATCGCCGCGGGTGACGTCGTCGGCGCATTCGCAACGTCGGAAGGTGCCGGCCCGGTCACCGCGCGCTCGATCCGCACCACCGTCTCCGGCGGCAAGATCACCGGCGAGAAGATTCCCGTCACCGATGGCGATGTCGCCGACCTGATCATCGTCCTAGCCCGCGACGGACTTTACCTCGTCGAGAACGGCGCAGGCGTCTCGGCGGAGGTGCTCGAAACGCTCGACCCGACGCGCAGCGCCGCCCGCCTCACCTTCACCGACGCGCCGTGCGAGAAGCTAGGCAGCGACGACGGCATCGCCGCGATACAGGCGGTATTCGACCGCGCCGCCGTGCTCCTCGCGTTCGAGCAACTCGGCGGCGCGGATCGCTGTCTCGACATGGCGAAGGGCTACGCGCTCGATCGCTACGCCTTCGGCCGACAGATCGGCGGCTACCAGGCGATTAAGCACAAGCTCGCCGATATGTACGTCAAGAATGAACTCGCACGCTCGAACGCCTATTACGGTGCGTGGGCGCTGAACGCGGGCGCCGCCGAACTCCCGCTCGCCGCCGCCACCGCGCGCGTTGCCGCCTCCGACGCATACTGGTTCGCGTCGAAGGAAAATATCCAGACGCACGGTGGGATGGGTTTCACCTGGGAGTCCGATTGCCACCTCTATTACCGCCGCTCGCGCCAGTTGGCTCTCGTCGCCGGCAGCCCCGCGGCGTGGCGCGAACGCCTCGTCGGCCAACTCGAAATGCGCAACGCCGCCTGAAAGGACGAGCATGGACTTCAAGGACAGCGACGCCGAAGCCACCTATCGCGCCGCCGCGCGCGACTGGCTCGACGCGAACATCGCCGAACACGACGCCGGCCACTACCCCGACGACATGGCCAAGGCGAAGGCGTGGCAGGCGCGCAAAGCGGCCGGCGGATACGCCTGCATCACCTGGCCGCAGGAATGGGGCGGCGGTGGCGGTACCCCGATCGAAAGCGTCATCTTTGGCCAGGAAGAGGCCAAGCACGCGGTCGACGGCAGCTATTTTACGATCGGCCTCGGCATGTGCGTGCCGACCGTGATGGCCTATGCCGACGACGCGACCAAGCACCGCTTCGTCGGCCCCGCGGTCCGCGGCGACGAGATCTGGTCGCAACTTTTCTCCGAACCCGCCGGCGGCTCCGACGTCGCCGCGATCCGCACGCGCGCCGTCCGCGCCAAAAACGAGAATGGGAGCGACGACTGGGTGATCAACGGCCAGAAGGTCTGGACCTCGGGCGCGCATTACAGCGACTACGGCA
>Ga0308158_10003107_pt1 | contig 14910 bp, 12 predicted proteins | sample PhyBR2_FD_201038 | JGI IMG/M metagenome (GOLD analysis project Ga0308158, IMG submission 201038) | Phyllosphere microbial communities from UC Gill Tract Community Farm, Albany, California, United States - DLSLB.R2 | ecosystem: Host-associated > Plants > Phyllosphere > Unclassified | place: USA... | reverse complement strand
TGGCTCGTCGAACACCAGCTGAGGGTGGGACCGGGCGCTGGGGTACACCACCTTGACCGAGCGGATGAAGTCCGGCGTGCCCTTGGGCGGGTTCTTGGAGAAGAACATCTCGCCGTCAATGTTGTCGGAGTACCGCTGGAGTGACACGGGGCGGTCGCCGTTGGCGGCGATGAAGGCCTCTCCCACAGCGCTGATATAGTTCGCCAGATCCAGCTTGGTGAGGCCAAGGTCCGGCCACAGGACGCGGCTGGGACTGGAAATCCGCATCTCGCGATCGCCGTTGGGACCCGGGACAGTAATGGTGGTCTGTTCACTCGCCATGGGGACAACGTACACCCGGCAGCTTCCGCGGACCGGCACATCCGGCAGGGCTCCGGCATGATGGACCCATGCCGACTTCCGATCAGCACCTCACCCTAACCGCAGGTGACGCCGCCTTTTCCGCCGTCTACGCCCGCCCGAAGGAGCCCATCGCAACCGTGGTGGCGGCACACGGTGCAGGCGCAGGCATGGAGCACCCGTTCCTGCGCGGATTTACCGATGCCCTGAACAGCTTGGGCCTCGCCACCCTGCGCTTCAACTTCCCTTACCGGGAGGCAGGGCGGAAGTTCCCGGACCGCCCTCCCATGGCCATTGCCGCCTGGCGGGCCGCAATGGCTGCGGCCCGGGCACAGGCGGAGGCGCATACTGACCGGGGTCCGGTCTGGGCTTCCGGCAAGTCTTTCGGGGGACGGATGGCATCCATGGCCGTTGCCGAGGGCATGGATGCCGCGGGCCTGGTGTACCTGGGCTACCCCCTGCACGCTCCGGGGAAACCGGAGAAGCTGCGGGATGAACACCTGTACGGGCTTACCACGCCCATGCTGTTCCTGCAGGGAACCCGGGACACCTTTGCCACCGCGGACATCCTGGCTGACGTCGTGTCCCGGATCGGTCCCAATGCAGTCCTGCAGTGGGTGGAGGGCGGCGACCATTCGTTCGCGGTGGCGGGTAGGAAGCGCCCCGCCGACGAGGTGGGGGCATCACTGGCCGCCCCCGTCGCAGCCTTCATCGCGGAGCACTCCTGAGGCTGGTTGGCATGCCGCTACCTGCGCTGCTTGGTCCGTGCCGTGGCCGGGGCGGACCAAGGGTCCTCCGGCCAGGGGTGCCTGGGGTAGCGGCCCCGCATTTCGGCACGCACCTGGCTGTACGGTCCCGACCAGAATGACGTGAGGTCGTCGGTGACGGCAAGAGGGCGGCGGGCCGGCGAGAGCAGGTGGAACAGTACGGGGACCCGGCCTCCCAGCAGCCGCGGGGATTCGGCCAGGCCGAAACACTCCTGCAGTTTTACCGCCACGACGGGTGCTGCCGGGACGTCACCGGGCTCCGGGTAGTCAATCCGGACCCTGGAGCCGCTGGGCACGTCGAGTCCTTCCGGGGCAAGCTCGTCCAGCCGGGCGGCTTCGGGCCACGGCAGCAGGCGCCGCAGGGCCTGGGCCAGGTCAAGGGAACCAACAGGTTTGCCGGCGGCGAGCTCTTCCAGCTCCGGCCCCAGCCAGTCGTCCAGCCGCGACAGCAGCGCACTGTCCGACACATCGGGCCAGGGCTCTCCCAGCCCGCGATGCAGGAAGGCGAGCCTGCGGCGCAATGAAGACGCCGCCGTCGACCATTCCAGGGCCGCGAGCCCCCCTGACTGAAGCGCAGCCGCCACGGCCCTCCTGCCCTGTTCTGCCGTGGGGCGGACCGGGGTGGCGGACAGCACGATGGCACCCAGCCGCCTGGTCCTCCGCGCGGTCACCCGGCCCCCGCTGAATTCGGCGTCCACCGTTCCGGCCAGCAGATGCGCCGCGGCCCATTCGGCCAGCGCGGTCGAAAGCGGCGCAGCGGCGCGGATCACGGCGCCGGTGCCGGCAGCGTCCCGGCCTTCCGCCCGGGATACTTCCGCCACGGCCAGCCATTCCTCCCCTGACAGGCTGCTGACGGCGGGAAGGCCAGCCCTGGTGCCGGACGTCAGTGAATACTGAGTCGCTCCCCCGCCGCCGGGCACCCGGCGCGCCACGCGGTCCGGAAAGGCGAGGGCGACCACGGCACCTATAGCTTCGGCGCCGGTGGCAGGTATGGCGGGACCCGCCGCGGCAGCAGTTTTTTGCCGCCGGGCCAGGCCAGCCAGGCGTTTGGCCTCCTCCGCCCAGCGGCGGCCAGCCGGTCCCGGGTCGGCCCGCAGCTGGGACAGGAGGCGGGGCAAGTCTGCTCCCGGCGCACGGTGGTCCCCGGAGAGCGCCGCTACCACCTCGGCGGACAGCTGCTGGCCATGGGAGGCGCCGCCGACGAGCAAGGCCCGGGCGAGCCGGGGATCGGCAGGTATGGCAGCAAGGGCGCGTCCTGCCTTTGTCACCTGGCCGTCGCCGGACACGGCGCCCAGCTCGCGGAGCACCTCGACGGCGTCCTCCATCGCCAGGCGCGGCGGTGCGTCCGGCAGGGCGAGCCCCGTTCCGCCCGGGGCGCCCCAGCAGGCGAGGGTGAGGGCGGCACCGGTCAGGTCCGCCACGTTGATTTCCGGCGTCACGTGGGCAGGGGCCGCGCCGTAGGCCTGCTGCGAGTAGCAGCGGACCACTGTTCCCGGCCCCTGCCGGGCGGCGCGGCCCGCACGCTGGTCGGCGGATGCGCGGGAGCAGGACACCGTCACCAGCCCGCTCATGCCACGGCCGGAGTCACGCCGCGGTTCACGGGCCAGACCGGAGTCGATGACCAGCCGGACGCCGGGCACTGTGAGGGAGGACTCGGCAAGATCGGTGGAGACGACGATCCGTGGCGGATCCCCGGGGCCCCGCCCCGACACTGCCCTGTCCTGCTCCGCCGCGCCCACCTGGCCGTGGAGTTCGAGGACCTCCACGCGATCGACAGTCCGGGTACGCAGCGCTGCTGCGACCTGGGCGACTTCCCGGGCACCGGGGAGGAACACGAGGGCGTCTGTTGACTGGTCGGCGGCAACGGCGCGGGCGCGGGCGTCCGCCGCTGCCGCTGCCACGTGGTCCAGGAAGGCGCGGCTCACTCCCCTGGCGTCCAGTCGCGCGGCCGGCGCCGGGAGCCACTGGACTTCCAGGGGATGGTTCACGGAAGGACAGTCGACGACGGGTGCCGGCCCGCCGCCGTCGGGATCCCCCAGCAGGGCAGCGAACCTGGGCGCGTCCAGCGTTGCGGACATGGCGACGACGGCGAGGTCGCCCCGGAGCGCCCGGACCTCCGCGAGCATACCTACCAGGAGGTCCGTCTCCAGCCCGCGTTCGTGCACCTCGTCAAGGACGACGGCGGCGGTCCCGTCAAGCCCGGGATCGGACAGCAGGCGGTGCAGCAGGATCCCGGGGGTGACAAATTCGACCAGGGTCCCGCGGCCTACCTGGCGTTCCCCGCGCACGGCGTAGCCCACGCGGCCGGCCTTCCCATCGGCCTCCCGTCCCCTTCCGTCCAGCGCGGAGAGGCGGCGGGCGGCGGCCCGGGCGGCAACGCGCCGCGGCTGGGTGACGACGACGCGCCCGTGCCGGCCGTACAGATTCGCCAGCAGCGGCGGGACGAGCGTGGTCTTGCCGGTTCCGGGCGGCGCCTGCACCACAGCGGCCCCGGGTGAACCGTCACGTTCCAGTGCGTTTCGCAAAGCGGGAAGGGAGCCTTCGAAGGCAAGCCCCGCGCCGATGGCCGCAAGGTCGAAGGCGTCGGCGGGCTGCGGGCCCTCAGGTGGAGTCATCCGTCCATTCTGCCCTGACGCATGGCTCCCCGCCGTTGGGGTCAGGGCTTTCCCTGCCCCTTGCCCTTGTTCTTGTCCTTGGCTTCTCTGGCAGTGTCCGAACGCTGGTCACCGGGAGCGTCCGCGGCCGGTGCCGGGGCGGGGGCAACGGCAGGCATGGCCGGTTCCACGGGAGCGGGGACAGGCTCACTTTGGGCGGTGTCGGCGAGTTGGGCAGTGTCGTTGCCGGCAGGAGCCGCTGCACCGGGTTGCAAAGAGGCAGGTGCCGCGGCGGCCGCCACTTTCGTGGCGATGTCCGACTTCACTGCCGAGAGTGCGGTCTCGATGCCGCGGTAGCGTGCAGCCGAGAGCCGGCCTGCCGCCGCCGCATCGCCCAAGTCCTTCTCGAGTGCCTGCAGGGCGGCCAATGCCCCGTCCATCCTGTTTTCCGCCGCCGCCTGGCTGATGCTCAGTACACGGATCTGGAAACCGCGGAGGACATTCTCGTCGGCGTCCGCGGAACGGATGCCTGCCGCTCCAACCACCAGTGCCGCGGCAACCAGGGTGCAGCAGAGGACGATCAGACCGCGGGCGCGCCAGCGGCGCAGGGGCGCGGCATCTGCCGCGAACGCTTCAGCGGTTTGCCCTGATACCGTGGCCGGTTCCCCCTTAGGCGGCATGCCTGCCCCGCATCGGCATGGGAGCCGTGGACCGCATGGGCAGCACGGTGACCGTGGCCGGGTCAGTCTCCGGGATCAGCGCTGTGGTTTGATGTGCGGGGGCAGCACGCCGGGCCAGGAGAATCCGGAGGGCCGTCCGCAGGATGGTGGCGATCAATAAACCGATGCCCACTCCGAGGAGCACATGTCCGGCAAAATAATGCTGGGCAGCACCGGGGCCGCCCTCCGCGGCAACCGCCGCTCCGCCAACGGTCAGCATCAGTGACAGGGCCGTACCGAAAATTGCGCCCATGGCTCCTGCTCCCATCCCATTTAATCAGCAAGCTTACTAGTAATGCTCAGTAAGCTTACTACTGGATGAGCCTGAAGCAAGAGTGCGGAGGGCCGGCGTTCCGGGACGGGGAGTGGAAGCCCTTCCGCAACGGGGTTGGCAGGACCCGTCAGCGCCCCGCTTCGAGCAGGCCCTTCGCCGGTGCAAGCCCGCCGTACCGGCCCCTGAAGAACAGCAGCGGTTCTGCGTCGTGCCGCGCGTAAAGATGGCGCACCGCGGCCACCACGATGGTGTGGTCGCCGCCGTCGTACTCCGGCGAGGTGCTGGTGCTCCGCGGTAAGGATGTTCACAGTGAAGGAACCGGCCTTCCGCAGCACGGGCCACGTGGTTGAGGTTCGCGCCGGGCTGAACGTGACCAGGGCCGGGCCCAGCGACAGGGATGCAAAGGACTGGCAGGTGAAACCGGCGGGTCCGTCCGGGGTGGAACTGGTAATTACGGTCAGGCCGCTGGCGAATGTTCCGAAAATATCGCGAAGCCGGCGCGGCGCAAGATCTGAAGTGACTGTCATGGAAGTGGCCTCTCGTCTGGATCGTTACCTCACCAAACCATCGGCGAAAAGGCCTGTTCAAGCCGTTTGAAACGAACCGACACGGACCGAAACCCGGCGTCACGCCTGCACATCCGGCGTCATCCGCAAGGGGTCCCGGGGAGCCTGCCGTGTCCTTGGATGACGCAACACAAGGCGGTTTTCACCGCCATTCACGCCTGTTACCCGCGCTGGTCCAAAGCGGCCAGCAACCGGCGGACCGATCCGCCCAGGTTCCAGTCCGTTGCCAGCTGCTCGAGTTCAGCGCGCGGGCCTCCCGTCACCGGTTGCAGCAGGGCGCCGGCCTCGTCCAGGGTAGGCAGTTCCAGGTTGCGCACCAAACGGACGACGGCGGGGGCTGCTTCCAGGTACGCGGCGGCGGCGGTGAGCTTGGCCTGCACAGGCCCGGACACCCCGCCGTCGGGCTCGTCCGCCGCTGCCAGCAACCTTTCCAGGGTGCCGTGCTTGAGCAGCAGGGAGGCCGCCGTCTTTTCTCCGATTCCCGCCACGCCGGGCAGGCCGTCGGAGGCGTCCCCGCGCAAGGTGGCATAGTCGGCGTACTGCTGGGGCAGGACCTTGTACTTGGCCACCACACTTTCTTCGGTGATGACTTCGAGGTTCTTCATGCCGCGGGCGGTGTAGATGACCCGGACTCCGCGTTCGTCGTCGCAGACCTGGAAGAGGTCGCGGTCGCCCGTAACGACGTCTACGGGAAAGACGGCCCGGCTCGCGTAGGTGCCCACGACGTCGTCGGCCTCATGCTGCGCCGCCCCCACGATGGCGATGCCGGCCAGCTCCAGGACCCGGCGGATCATGGGCAGCTGCGCTTCGAGCCCCTCCGGGACCACCTCGACGTCGGTGCCACCCGGTACCGCACGGGCCACGCGGTGGGCCTTGTAGGTGGGAAGCAGGTCCACGCGCCACTGGGGGCGCCAATCGTCGTCCCAGCAGGCCACCAGATGGGTGGCCTGGTAGTCGGTGGTGAGGCGGGCAATCATGTCCAGCAGTCCGCGGACGGCGTTGACCGGCGTTCCGTCCGGGTGGCGGATGGTGTCCGGCAGGCCGTAGAAGGCACGGAAGTACAGGGAGGCAGTGTCGAGCAGCATAAGGCGCTGGGGCATACCTTGATCCTGACACGGAATGGCTTCGTGCGGCAGCAGGCGGAGCCGGCGCACGAGGCGGTTGCCGAACGGATGCCACCGACGAAGTGCAGAGGCATTGACCCCGGAGGAGGCATGGGCAAGGATAGCGGAATGCCCTTTCCTACTCACGGCAGGAGTGCCATGCCCCCGGGCCCGATCACAATTAACGACAACGGCGCGTGGTGCTGGTTCCAGGACGAGCGGGCCCTGGTCGATCCCGTTACCAACACCCTGCTGGCGGGTTCCGTGGCTGCCCCGGAAGGCCGCGGCGGCGAAAGCCGGGGCGGCAACATCGAAATTGCCGTCCTGGACCTGGCCACCGGGCAGAGCACGGTGCATGTCCTGCACCGGAACCTGGAGGCTGACGACCATGACGCCCCTGCGTTGCTGATCAGGCCGGACGGCCGGTACCTGGCCATGTACGCCAAGCACAAGACGGACAACGTTTCCCGCTGGCGGATCTCCACGCGGCCCCACGATGCCTCCGAATGGGACCCCGAACAGTGCTTCGACTGGACGGAACTGGCCGACGGGCGCGGCGCCACCTACTCCAACCTGCACCGCCTGGACTCCGAGTCCCGCGTGTACAACTTTGTCCGGGCCATCAACGACGACCCCACCCTGATGGTGTCCGAGGACGACGGCGCCAGCTGGCGTTTCGGCGGCAAGCTCTTTACCAGGCCCAAAGTGGGCTACGTCAACGGCTACACCCGCTACTTCGGCAACGGCACCGACCGCATCGACCTCATCACCACGGACCACCACCCCCGCGACTTCAACAACAGCATCTATCACGGCTATATCCGGGACAACGCTCTGCACGACGCACAGGGCCAGGTGGTGTCCACGCCCCTGATCGGTTCCCCCGGCATCAACCAGAGCTCCCTCACCACGGTTTTCCAGGCAGGCACCGAGCTCGACGGGGACATCCTCACCCACGGCTGGACTGTCGACCTCCGCGGCCAGGGTCCCCAGCTGGCCGCCATCATCAGCTGCCGGGCGAACGACGTCAACGGCGCCCTTGAGCGGGAGCAGGTGCTCGACGTCGACGATCACCGCCTGCTCTACGCGCGCTTCGACGGGACGCGCTGGCAGCTGCACCGTCTCGCCGCCGCCGGCCCGGCCCTGCTTCCCCACGAACAGGACTACACCGGGCTGGGTGCGGTGGACCCCTACGACCTGGACCGGGTGTATATTTCCGCTCCGGTCGATCCCCGGACCGGTGACACCACAGCACATTACGAGATCTACGCCGGCCGGACCCGGGACGGCGGCGACACGTGGGAGTGGGAGGCAGTGACAGCCAACTCCGGGATGGACAACCTTCGTCCAATAGTGCCGCCCGGAGACGCCGGGGTGCACGCGGTTTGCTGGTTCCGCGGCACCATGCGCTCCTCGCAGGCCTACGAAACCGAAGTCGTGGTACTTCCCCGGTGACCTGGCGCCAATGGCGCTACGCCTGTCCCCTCCATTGCGGCACGTCGATCACACGCGGGATGTACTCGAGCAGCTGGAGGCGTCCGTCGAAGGTCCTGCTGTCCACCATCTCCAGGGCAACGTCCGGGTAGCCGTCATAGATCCGTTCGCTTCCGGTCCGGCCGGTGATCAGGGGGAAGACAACCAGGCGGAAGCGGTCCACCAGGCCGGCTGCCACCAGGGACCGGCAAAGGCTGAGGCTGCCCAGGGTACTCAAGGGACCCGCATGGGCCTGCTTCATGTGCCTGACGGCCTCGACGGCATCACCGTCTACCAGCTCGGAGTTCGGCCACTGGAGGGGCGCCGCCAGGCTGGCCGAAAAGACCACCTTGGGAACGGCAGCGAGGCCCGTCAGTGAAGCGCTCTCGTCCTCGGAGTAGCCTGTACCCCCGGCCGCTGCATCCTCCGACATACCGGACATGAGGCGGTAGGTGTTGGCGCCCATCAGATAGGTGCGCTGGTTACGGGCCTCCTGCTGGAGCCAGGCCAGGTATTCCGGACCCTCCAGGCCCCACCAGCCCGGCCAGCCCTCGCCGGAGGCGCAGCCGTCCAGGGTGATGATCAGGTCCACCATCAGCTCGGCCATGGCGGGTCAGAACCAGTCGCCATCGGCGTAGGCGCTCCGGACGTGGGCGCGGAGGTACTCGCCCACCACTGCGGCGCCAAGATCGCCCACCTCGGGCGCCACCACGCGGCCATCCACGCGCCGCGCCATCCGCTGGATGAACCGTTCCAGGCCGGGGTCGTTCCCCAAGCGGAAAAAGGTGGTCTGCGCCCCCATCCGGCCAAGCCGGTCCAGTTCCCCGATGGTGGCCCGGATGGTCTCGGCATCCGGCGGCCAATTGAACCAGGAGTCCCCGTCGGGCAGCAGGTGAGCTGTGGGTTCGCCGTCCGTGACCACCAGCAGGACGGGCTGCATGGACGGGTGCTGGCGGAAAAAGCGGCCCGCGAGCAGCAGTCCGTGATGCAGGTTGGTTCCCTGTTCGCGCAGGGCAGGCAGTGCTGTCAGTTCCCCGATGTCCATGGACTGCGCGTAGCGGCCGAACGTGATCAGCTGCAGCCGGTCGCCGCGGAAGCGGGTGGACACGAGGTGGTGCAGCGCGAGCGCCGTCCGTTTCATGGGAACCCACCGCCCCTCGGCGGCCATGGAGAAGGATACGTCCACCAGCAGGGCAACGGCGGCCTGGGTCCGGGCTTCCGTTTCCGCTACTTCGATGTCGTCAACCGCGAGCCGCAGTCCGCGGGCCGGGTCGCCGCCGTCGGCCATGGTCCGACGGATGCCGTTGGTCATGGTCCGGGTGACGTCCCAGGGCTCGGCGTCGCCGAACTCCCACTGCCTGCTGGACCCGGTCAGTTCACCCGCGGCCCCTGCCATCCTGGTGTCCCGGCTGCCCTGCCGCCCGGACAGCTGCCTTGCAGCGTCGCGCAACAGCGACTTCCCCAGCCGGCGCATGGCCTGCGGGGACAGCCGAAGGTCGCCGTCCGCCCCGCGCCGCAGGTAGCCGCCGTCCTGCATGGCCCGCTCAATCTCCGCGAGCGTCCTGGCGCTTACCGCGGCATTCTCCCCAAGCTGGCGGGCAAGGGCGTCCAGGTCCAGGTCATCCAGCCGGGAGCCGTTATAGCTCTGGGACAGCTGCTCCGACAGTTCGTCGAGTTCCGCGATGTCCTGGAGCACCCCGGTGCCGTCGCCAAGCCCCAGGCCTTCCTGCCCCTCGAACCGTTCCGATCCGTTCCAGTCCTCCCCCGGCCGCAGTGCCTGCAGGGCGGCGTCCAGCTCGCTGAGCTGGGCCATGAGTTCGGGTGAGCCGAAGGCCTGGGCAGACAGGCGCATCAGCTCGTCACGCTGCTCCGGGGACATTGACTGCAGGAGCCGCTGGGCGGCGGCGGCGCGCTGTGCCAGGGCATCCACCAGTTCCTCGACCGACTGCGGGTTCTCCGGAAAGTACTGGCCGTGCCTGGCCATGAACTCCTGGAAGTCCGCCTCCGTGTCTTCGCCGCGGCGGTGCTTGCCCAGCAGCTCGTTGAGGTCCCGGAGCATGGCGCTCACGGCCTCGCGGTCTTCATCGGTGGCGCTCTCCAGCGCCTGCTTCATCCCGGCGAACCGCTGTTCAAGGACTTCCCGGCCCAGCAGGTCCTTGATTTTTTCGTACGCTTCGCGTGCGGCACTGGACTGCCAGTCGTAGGACGCCAGCTCATTGACGGCCGCGGCGGTGGAGGGCGGCAGGTTCTGCAGCTGCATTTCCCGGAAGGCACGCTCGGTGTTGTCCATCATGGCATCCCGGGCCAGCTGCTTGCGTTCTTCCAGCACGGCAGTATCCAGGAGTTTCTTCACTTCGTCCAGGGTGCCGTCCAGGCGGTGCCGGCCCAGCAGGTCGCGCCTCCGCTGCTGGACGCGCCGGGCAAGGTCGTCCAGCCCGTCGCGGTTCCGGCCGCCCCGGCGCAGGAACTCCTGCAGGGCGTGGCGCGGCGAGTAGCCTGCCATGACGTCCTCGGCGACGGCGTCGAGGGCCTCGGCCAGGTCCACCGGCGGGGCAAGCGGGTCCGGGCCGCCGGTGTACCGGCCGTACTTGGCATGCCGTTTGTGGATGGCCATGGTGCCTCCTGGGCTTAGCCGTAGATGGTTTCCTCGTCGTCGGACTCCTTGGAGATCCGCCGGCCCAGGTACAGGCCTTCCAAGGCAAGTTCGACGGCGGCGGCGCGCTGGCCGTCGTTCACCGCACCGAGGCGCCGGCCAATTTCGTCGTAGAGGCCGGAGCCATTCAGCGACGGCAGGTTGCCAAGGAACTCCCGGGCTGTGACCTGCTCGCCGGTGCTGACAGTCCGGTGGCCGTCGAGGGCGGCCACGAGCGGGCCCATGTCCAGCCCCTGGAAGTGGGCCCTGACTGCTTCGGCGGTGGCGGTGCGCAGCAGGTGGTCAAGGACGCCCTGTTCCCGCCCTTCCTCACCCGACTCGAACTCGATCTTCCCGGTCAGGACCTCCACGGCGGGTTCCAGGTCGATGATCCGGGCCACAGCCTGGTCCTCACCCCGCAGGCTGGCCCGCCGCAGGGCAGCGGCCGCGATGGTCTCCGCCCCGGCAATGGCGAACCGGGCGGAAACACCGGATGTCTGGTTGATCGCCGGCGACTGCCGGAGAGCCCTGGTGTAGCGGGCCAGGATCTCCAGGATGAATGGCGGGACGTCCGCCACCAGCCGGCCCTCCTGCCTGATGACAGAGACCTCGTCTTCCAGTTCGATCGGGTAGTGCGTCCTGATCTCCGCGCCGAAGCGGTCCTTTAGCGGCGTGATGATCCGGCCGCGGTTGGTGTAGTCCTCCGGGTTGGCGGATGCGACCACCAGCACGTCCAGCGGCAGCCGCAGCACGTAGCCGCGGATTTGGATGTCCCGCTCCTCCATGACGTTGAGCATGGCCACCTGGATACGTTCGGCAAGGTCCGGCAGTTCGTTGATGGCGATGATGCCGCGGTTGGAGCGCGGGATGAGGCCGTAGTGGATGGTTTCGGGATCGCCCAGGCGGCGGCCTTCGGCCACGCGCATGGGATCCACATCGCCGATGAGGTCCGCCACCGACGTGTCAGGCGTTGCCAGTTTCTCGACGTAGCGCTCCGAACGGTGCCGCCAGGCAACGCGCAGCCGGTCCCCCTCGGTGACGGCACGGGTACGGGATTGTTCGGTGATCGGTTCGAACGGGTGCTCGTTGAGCTCCGAGTCTTCAATCACGGGGGACCATTCATCCAGCAGCCCGGCCAGGGTGCGGAGCAGGCGGGTCTTGCCCTGGCCGCGCTCGCCCAGCAGGACAATGTCATGGCCTGCGATCAGCGCCCGCTCAAGCTGCGGAATCACCGTCCTGCTAAAGCCATAGAGGCCCGGCCAGGGGTCACGCCCCTCTGCCAGGGCGGCGAGGAGATTGTCGCGGATCTCGTGGCGAAGGTCCTTGAGGACGTAGCCTGCCGCACGGAGTTCACCAACGGTGTAGATATCGGGGCGATCAGTCACCTCTCTACCGTAAGCCCCGCCCTGCGGCTAATCGAGCGATTCCTCCAGATTCCCGGCGCGCGGGCCGTAACGCTTGCCGCTCCCCGCGCCTCGCGGCTACCGCTTGCCGCTCCCCGCGCCTCGCAGGCTCGGCACGGGGGCCCCTCGCGGCTACCGCTTGCCGCTCCCCGCGCCTCCCAGGCTCGGCACGGGGGCCCCTCGCGGCTACGCTTAGACCCAATGACACAGAACACGCTGATCCTCCTGGTCCGGCACGGCCAGACGCCCACTACTGGTACGGTCCTGCCCGGCCGGGCCCCGGGGCTGCACCTTTCGGAGCGCGGGCGCGCCCAGGCCGACGCCGTGGCCGAACGCCTCTCCGGCCTGCCCGTGCACGCCATCTATTCCTCGCCCCTGGAACGGGCACGGGAGACAGCAGAGCCGGCCGCTGCCCGTGCCGGGCTTCCCATCAGCGAGGATGCCGGGCTCCTGGAGTGCGACTTTGGCGACTGGACCGGTGCGGCGCTCGCCGGCCTGACAGGCCTGCCGGAGTGGCAAACCGTCCAGCACAACCCGTCCGCTTTCCGCTTCCCCAACGGTGAGGGATTCTCCGGAATGCAGGCCCGGATCGTCGGCACGCTGGACGCCCTGCGGGCTGCCCACCCGGGCGCCGTCGTCGTCTGTTTCTCCCATGCCGACCCCATCAAGGCTGCCGTGGCGCACGCGCTCGGCACCCACCTGGACCTCTTCCAGCGGATCATGATCAGCCCGGCGTCGGTCTCGGCAATCTCCTACACCGACGGCCAGGCACCAGCGGTGCTCACCGTGAATTCGACGTCGGAACCCCTCAGCGGGCTGAGGGCGCCGTGACCGGGCGTGGATCCGCATGGAGCCCGTGGTGCCTGAACGTGAACTGACCCTCCTCACGGAAGGCCGCGTGGAGCTGCTGGGCCGCATCATGAGCGGCAGCAATGCCACCTTCCTCGCGGAGCTTTCGTGCGGGGATGACTCCGCCTGGGCAGTCTACAAACCAGTTGCGGGCGAACGTCCGCTCGCAGATTTCGAGGCCGGCCTGCACCGCCGGGAGCGCGCCGCGTACCTGCTCAGCGAAGCACTGGGGTGGGGAATCGTCCCACCCACGGTGGTCCGCACAGACGCACCGCTTGGGGTGGGATCGTTGCAGTGGTTCATCGAAGGCGACCTCGAGGAGCATTACTTCACCCTGTATGAAGACTCCCCCGAAACGCACGGCGCACTGGCCCGGATCGCCTTGTTCGACTACGTGGCGAACAATACGGACCGGAAAAGCGGGCATGTGCTGCGCGGCGCCGACGGCCATATCTGGGGCATCGACCATGGCCTGTGCTTCTCGGCCGCGTTCAAACTGCGGACGGTGATCTGGGACTTCGCCGGCGACCCTATTCCCGGGGCCCTGCTCGAAGACATCAGCTCCCTGGCCACCACGGTGCCGGCCGACTTGGCCGCGCTGCTCAACGACGCCGAGGTGGCCGCACTCCAGCGCCGGGTCCAGCGCATGCTGCAGGAAGGGGTCCTGCCCGTGGACCGCACGGGGATGCGCTACCCCTGGCCTTTGGTCTAGGGGATTCGATCCGGGCGCTTTCGTCCAGGCCTTTTTGTCCTGGCCGTGTGCCTAGGCGGCAGGCTTGCGCGGGTCCTGGCGGCCTTCCAGCGCCGCTGCAGCCGCCGGGGCTGCCTGCTCAAGGTAGGCGCCGATGTGGTCCAGCAGGTAGTGCTGCCCCTGAACGGTCGGATGGTCGCCGTCCGGACCAATCAGATCATCAAAATCATCACTGATCCAGCCTTCGGCGATGGGGTCCACGAACTCCCCACCGGCCTTCAGGGCAGCGGCCTTGAGTTGGTCGCTGATGTCCACCAGCCCCGGATCCGGGGTTGTGGTGTAGGACGGCGGGCCCACCACGATGATTCTGGCCTCGGGGGCCAGTGCCTCCGCCCGGTCCATGGCGGCCAGGGCGGCGCTGCCTAAGTCGGCCGGAGCGTAGCCCAGGTCGTTCTCGGATCCGAAGAAGACCACGATCCCCGTGTCCGGGGTGACGAAATCTTCAACCTGGCTGCCGAAGGTTCCGTTGTAGTCGCCCAGGCTGAGGTAGCCGCTTCCGTCCTCGGCGGCGTTGACGACTTCCAGGCCGGCCACCTCCGGATCCTTCCGCATCAGCGCAGGCCAGGCCTGCTGCGGAGAGGTACCGTGGCCGGTGCTCAGCGAATCCCCCACCACCACCACGCGGACCGGAGGCGCCGCCGTAGCGGATGGCTGGGTCTGGGCGGTGCTTCCGGATGTGATGGCCAGGAGGAGGGCAACAGCTCCCGCCGCGAAAAGGCGCCCGGGATGCGCGTGGAGGTACGCATTTTGGTGCATGGGTGCTGCCTCCTCCCTGGAAGTGCGTGGCGGCAGCTGACCTGCTGCCGCCGATCTGTTCTTGGTCCGTGTCCAATCGTAGGCAATTCTGGGTTCACTGTAGGGCGAACGTGACCAGAATCAACAGGATGCACAGCGACTGCACAGGAAGTCTTAGGGCATTAGGTACCCCGTCGGCCTCCGTTGGGGTCAGGCGTGCACCTGCCGTCCCCCTGCACTTGAGCAGCTACCCTTGACCCGTGCAGCAGCAAACCTCCTGGAACCCCGGTGCTGTGCGCCCCCGAAGAACTGGCCCACGTGCGCGGAACGGAAAAGCATCAGGTCAGCCTTGCCCACGTGCTGGGCCGTGCATGGCGGCCCCGCGTCCTGCGCTGGATGCTGCACGCCATCAAGGCCGGGGCGCTGGCGGCCAAGCCTGTTCCCGGCGCCCAGCCGTGGGACGCGGCCGCTCTCCGGGCCCTGCCCGGCAGGCCCGTCGCCCAGACCCGGCAGGGGCGCTGGCCGCCCTGCCGAAACTGGAGGGAGTGGACGCCTCGGTAATCCTCCCGGGCCACGGGGCCTGCAGTGCGCCTCCCGTTGGGCGCGGCCCTGGCCGCCGTACGCGGCCGGGCGGATGAGGCCCCGTAATCCCTGGCTGGACTGCCAGGGCTGGGCCTAGAACCGTCCGTAGCGTGCCCGTGCCAT
>Ga0308158_10003106_pt1 | contig 14913 bp, 10 predicted proteins | sample PhyBR2_FD_201038 | JGI IMG/M metagenome (GOLD analysis project Ga0308158, IMG submission 201038) | Phyllosphere microbial communities from UC Gill Tract Community Farm, Albany, California, United States - DLSLB.R2 | ecosystem: Host-associated > Plants > Phyllosphere > Unclassified | place: USA... | reverse complement strand
CGTCGCGGTCATCGGGCACCACGGACGCGACATCGTCGCGTCCCCCAGCGAAACAGTTGACCAGCACGGTCGGAATGCGATGCGCATTCGGATCGAACGACGTCGCATGGTGGTACATCGTGGCATACAGCACACCATCGATCCGATGTTCCTGAAACGTGCGCCAGACCTTCGCTTCGCTCTCTTCCGAACCGGAAGTATTGGCGATCAGCAGGCTTTGGCCAGCGCGTGAAACCCCATCCTGCACCCCGCGGATGATCTCGACCGAGTTCGGCGTCGTCGACACCACATCGGTGATGAGGCCGATCACGCCCGATCGGTTGGTTCTGACCATGCGCGCGGCGAGATTGGGAATGTAGTCCAGCGCCTCGATCGCCTCCATGACCCGGGCACGGGTCTTGCCGCTAATGTTCGGTTCGCCGTTTACGACCCTGGATACCGTGCGATCCGACACGCCGGCATGCGCAGCCACATCCTTGATGGTCTGCAAAATCTTCTCTCCGTCACCGTTGCGCACGCGCTACCGTAGCCGACCGGGCATCATCTGACACTAGGTTGTCGACGTCGACATTTTTGAATTGACGACGTCGACAATTTTGTGTTTACCAGCATCGGCGCCGAAAAATCGACGTTGAAGCCGCTACAAAGGCGGCACCTGGAGGGGGATCTATGGCAAACCGTATCGTGCGTTGCGTGGCTCTGATGTCGGCAACCGTGTCGTCGCTGGCATATTGTGCTGCTTCATCGGCGCAGGTTGCGACCCCTCCCGTGCAAGAAACGGCCACCCAAGACAGTGATGCCCCCGAGGCGACCGCGCAGAACTTTGGCGGTTCGGAGGCAAGCCTCGGCGACATCGTCGTCACCGGGGTTAGCCGCAAGACGCGCGAACTCGACGCGACCTTCACGATCAACACGCTCAATCAGGCGGATATCCAGCGGCTGGCACCGATCAGCACCGCGGACCTGCTGAACAACATCCCCGGCTTCTTCGCCGAAGGCAGTACGGCAGGCGAGCGCAGCAACAACATCACGGTACGAGGGCTACCCAGCAGCGGCTATCGCTACGCGCCTCAGCTCGTCGACGGTATGCCGGTATTCCAGGATTCGGACGTGCCGTTCGCGAACAGCGATGTATTCTTCTCGACCGATCTCATGACCGACCGGGTCGAGGCGATTAAGGGTGGTCCGGGCGGGACGCTCTACTCGAACGGTCTGGGCGGTGTCGTGAATTACATCACCAAGACCGGTGGGGATAAGCTCGCGGGTGGCTACAAGCTCGAGCTGGCGGATTACGGCTTCATCCGGAACGACGTATTCCTGTCGGGACCAATCACCGACAATCTGCATTTTGCTATCGGAGGCTTCTATCGGACGTCGCAGGGACTTCGGGACACGGGCTACACCGCCGATCAGGGCGGGCAGATCCGCGGCAACCTGACGTACAAGAGCACCGACGGCACCACGAACTTCGGTCTTTATGGTACGGTGCTCAACGACCGGACGGCAGTCTATAACAACATCCCGATCCAGGTGCCCGGTTTCAGTGCGCCCGGCACTGTCGACGACCCCATCCGGATCAAGTCGGGATCGGTCCGGCCGATCGGCGTCAACTTCCAGGACGGCACGCTGCTGTCGCGCAGCAACCGTTACATTACGCGGATCGATAACGACGGCAACGTCAACACGGCCGATCTCGCGGATGGCATCCACCCGAAATTCACGACACTCGCAGCCACCTTCTCGAAAGACTTCGGATCGGGCTGGCGCGTTAACGTCAAGGCGAACTACGTTTCGGGTACGAGCGGCTTCAATGCGCTGTTCGCCGGAAACGACGCGGCGACGGCATCGTCGTTCCTGAACAACCGGTACATTGGAGATTTCCTGCAACCCGCTTTCGACGCGAATTTCCAGATCGCGGAGGGCACGCCGAACAATGCGTCGCCGTATAATCGGAACATCCTCGCGACCTATTTCAACCCGTTGAGCGCAGCGGCGTTCGACGCACAGTATCGGCAGCCCTTGCTCGCCTCCGGCTTCAGCAATCTGGAAGCCTTGCGCGCGCAGTACGGCAATCAACAGACCATTGCGGGGGTCGGCGGGCGCCTTGGGGCTTTCAATGTTCGAGACGGCCAACCGATCGCCGCTGACAGCAACCTGAGCTACCAGATTCCCTGGATCGTTCGCTCGAAGCTGCGCAGCGCAACGCAGGATTTCCAGATCCAGAAGGACTTTGAGCTTTTCGGTGATCACAGCCTGACTTTCGGCGGCTACCACAGCACCAATTCCGACAATTATGACTTTCAGGCATCGCTGATCGTCACCACGCTTGCCGACCCGTCGGAGCTGGTCGACCTGTATCTGGTCAACGCTGCTGGTGGCAAAGTAGCGCCGCTGTCGCTGAACGGCAGCTTCATCCCAGGCTTCTATGGTAATGCCGTGGACGGTGACGCGGAGAATTTCGCCGGGTATGTTCTCGACCACTGGGAGGGTTTCGACCACAAACTCAAGATCGATGCGGGCTTCCGCTGGGAGACGGAAAGGATGAACGTCCGGTTCCGGAATCGGAGTTGCTGCACGACCTCCTTCCCCGGCAACGCGACGACCGGAAATCGGGCCTATACGCAGAACCAGTCGCTTGGCGATCCGCAGTTCTTCAACGATCGGTTCAGTGCCAGCGGCTGGACGATCGGCGCCAACTACGCGCTCCGTCCCAATCTCGCCGTGTATGCCCTGGGCTCGCGATCGTTCCGCCTTCCCAGCCTGAACGATGGCGTGGCCTTCGCGCAGAGCGTACCGCTCGGCAATCCGGTCGAACGGATCACGCAGATCGAGGGCGGTGTACGATATCAATCGCGTATCTTCGATCTGTCGGTCGCAGGCTTCTACAACAAGTTCTCGCCGCGAACGCTCATCAACATCTACCAGGATATCAGTTCGCCGACCTGCACGGCCGGTGGCACGGTCGCGACGCCCGCGACGATCACGCAATGTCCCAACATCAATCAGCCCTATTCCTACGGCTCCACCAACTACGGAACCGAGATTCAGGCGACGGTGCGGCCGTTCATCCCCGGCTTCGACGTCGACTTCAACGTCACGGTGCAGAATCCGCGCGTGGACGGCTCCGGATTCACGATCGTGAACCAGGTCGGCAACAGCTATCAGCTCGCGCAGATCAGCCAGGACGGCCGGCGGGTGGCACGTCAGGCGGTCACGCGCGTGTTCATCAAGCCACGCTGGGATCTGAACCCGCTCCTCAACGTGCCGGTCAAGCTCTACGGAAGCTACGAATGGGAGTCCGCCCGCTTCTCGACCTCGCAGGACGTCAACGTGACGATCTATCCGTCCTATTACATCATGAATGCCGGCGCCCTGGTCGACGTCACCAACAATCTCTCGCTCCAGGTCCATGTCGCCAATCTGACCAACCAACTGTCCTTTACCGAAGGTGATCCTCTGTTCTTCGACCTGAAGGCACCGGATGGCGTCAGTAATCGCGGCGTGGCACGCCCCCTGTTCGGTCGCACGGCACGCCTTATGCTGAATTACCGTTTCTGATGTCGGACGCGCTGATCGCTGGGATCGAGGCGGGCGGGACGAAGATCCTGTGCGCCGTCGCCCGGAAAGGGGGGGCGGTGCTGGAACAGGCGCGCATCGCAACCCAGAACCCTGACGATACGATCGCCGAAATCCAGCGCTTCTATGCAGCGGCGGAGCGACGTCATGGTCCATTGGCCGCGGCAGGGATCGCGAGCTTCGGGCCCCTCGATCTCGACCCTGCGTCTACGACATACGGGTGCCTGACGGGTACGCCGAAGGCAGGGTGGTCCGGCGTGGACATCCGGTCACGCATCGCATCGATCCTCCAGGCGCCCACTGTAATCGATACCGATGTAAACTGTGCTGCCGTCGCGGAAATGCAGGCGGGGGCAGCGCGCGGGCTCGACAGGATCTGCTATGTGACGATCGGCACCGGTATCGGCGTGGGTATCGTCGAGTCCGGACGCACCAATGCCGGTACCGGCCATCCGGAGGCAGGTCACATCCGGGTGCCGCGCGCCCCCGGTGACGATTTTGCCGGTGTTTGCCCGTCGCATGGCGATTGTCTCGAAGGGCTGGCCTGCGGGCCGGCGATGCACGCGCGCTGGGGATGCGCGGCCGAAGATCTTCCCGGAGGCCATATCGGCTGGGCTTTTGCAGCGCATTATATCGCGGCGCTCTGCACGACCCTTACCTATACCGTCCGGCCCCGCCGGATAATCCTGGGCGGTGGCGTGCTGGAACGCGCGTCGCTGATCGAAGCCGTCCGCAACGCGTATCGCGACATGACCGCCGGATATGCGCTCGATCGATATAGCGCAGCAGCCGACACGTTCATCGTGCCGCCACACCTCGTCGATCCGTCGCCCGGCCTGGTCGGCGCGCTGGCGATGGCCGCAGGTCTCGCCGATCGATCGAGAGCGTCCTGACGATGGTTGCGTGGCGCCGCATGATCGCAACCGCTCTGATGGCGGGCAGCGCCGCGTCGTGCGCGCCTGCCGGCTCCGCCGATCCACGCACGGAGCTGGTGCTATGGCGGAATCAGGTCGGCCTTCAGGAGGAGGCGGCGACCGCCGCGCTCGTTGCCCGGTTCAATGCCGCCCAGTCGAAATGGCACGTCGTTGCGCAGTCGCTGCCGCAGGGCGGATACGGGCAGTCGATCGTTGCGGCCTCCTTGGCGGGCCGGATGCCGTGCATCATGACAGTGGATAGTCCGACTGTCGCCAGTTACGCTTGGGCGGGTCACCTCCGCCCGCTCGACGCCTATGTGCCAGCCGGAACCATCGCGCAGATCAGCCCGGCCGCGGTCGGCCGCTATGCGGGCAAGACCTATGCGTTGGGGCAGATCGACGCGGCCCTCGCCATCTATACGAAGCGCTCCATCCTCGCGAGCGTGGGCGCGCGGATCCCGACGCTCGATCATCCATGGTCGGGTGCGGAGTTCCAGACGATCCTCGAGCGACTAAAGGCGGGCGGCGCCTATCGCTACCCGCTCGATCTCGCGACACGCGACGACAAGCCGAGCTGGTGGACCTATGCGTTCAGCCCGGTTCTTCGCAGCTTCGGTGGCGACCTGATCGACCGCACTGGCTTGGCGAGTGCGCAGGGTGTGCTGAACGGGGAGCCTGCGATCCGGTTCGGCACCTGGTTCCAAGGTCTTTTCCGCAAAGGTCTGGTGAACCGCAAGGAACCGGATGAGAACGGCTTCGTGAAGGGGCGTTCCGCATTGGTCTATAGCGGCAACTGGTGGGCAGCCGACTACCGCGACTATGCGCGCAAGGACCTGCTCGTCCTGCCGCCACCCGACTTCGGGCAGGGCGTCAGGATCGGCGGGGGCAGCTGGCAATGGGCGATCAGCCGTACCTGCGCGCATCCCGATGGCGCGGGGGCGTTCATCCGCTTCCTGCTGCAGCCCGACAATATCGCAGCCATGTCGGACGCCAGTGGCGGGGTGCCGGTGACCGAAGCGGGCGCCGCAGCGTCGAAGGCGTTCGGAAAGGGAGGCGATAGTCGCATCTTCTTCGATCTTATGCGCCGCTTCGCGCTGGAACGACCTGCCACGCCGGCGTTCCCGACAATCGCCAATGCCTTCACCGCGGCGATGCGCGACATTATGGACGGAGGCGACGTGCGCGATTCACTCGACGATGCCGTGGACGATATCGACGGCGCGATCGCCGACAGTCCCCCGTCCGCGAAGGCTGGCAAGTGAGCGTCGGCATCCGACGCACGCGCAGTCGCTTCGCCGCGATCCTGTTCGGTGGCCCCGCGGCTCTCGGTCTGACGATGTTCCTTGCCGTGCCGTTCCTGATGGCGCTGATCCTGACGTTCACCGATCAGCGATTGGTGTCGCCGGATGCCAGCCGGTTCGTGGGGCTGCGCAATTACGAACGGCTGCTATCGGTGACGACGCTGGTCCAGGATCCCGTTTCCGTCGGCGACGGGCAGGACCGCTATGTCCGCATCCGCGATATCACGCGTACCGATCCAGCGTATCGCGGCTATCGCCCGCTGACTTCGTTCGCGGTGGGCGACCGGCGGATGACGGTCCTCGCTCGCGATCCCGCGTTCCTCCGTGCGCTGGGCAACACGTTCCTCTTCGCGGTGCTGGTCGTGCCGCTGCAATGCGTGATGGCACTGGGCCTCGCGCTGCTCGTGAACGCGGGCCTTCGCGGGCAGACGATCTTCCGCGCGGTGTATTTCTCGCCCGTGGTCATGTCGATGGTGATCGTGTCGGTGATCTGGTCGTTCCTATTCGACCGCGATCTGGGCTTGTTCAACCAGGCGTTGTCGCTCGTCAGTTTCGGGCTCATCCCACCGATCGACTGGCTCGGCGATCCGCGCGCCGCGATGCCCGCGATCGTCATCATGTCCGCATGGCAGGGCGCCGGGTTCCAGATGCTGATCCTGCTGGCCGGGTTGCAGGGCATCGCTCAGGAACTGTATGACGCAGCCCGGATCGACGGCGCCACCGCGTGGCAGCGGTTCGTCCACATCACCCTTCCCGGACTGCGCAATACGATCACCTTCGTGCTGATCGTCACGACGATCGCCGCGCTGGGGTTGTTCACCCAGGTCGACGTGATGACCGGCGGGGGCCCGCGCGGGTCGACCGCGACGGTGATGTTCGAGGCGGTCCGGCGCGGCGTACGGGAGCAGAACGTATCCTATGGCGCGACGATCTCGCTGATCTATTTCGCGATCATCACAGTGTTCATCCTGCTTCAGCAGCTTGTGCTGCGCCGCCGCCAGGGAGCCAGGCGATAATGCCCTCGGAGCGAAAATCGATACCCCTGCGGCTGGCGCTATACGCCTTGATGGTCTGCACGGCGGTGGTCTTCCTATTTCCCTTCCTGTTCATGATCGCATCGTCGTTCAAGACGAACGATCAGATCTTCACCGATCTCGAATCGTTTCGAGCGCTCCTGCCGGTGGGACCGCTGACGGGCGAGAACTACGCGCGGGCGTTCAGGCTCGGCCATATCGGTCATTATTTGTTCAACTCGCTGCTGGTGACCGGGATCACGGTGTCGCTCGGGCTGGTGGTCAACAGCCTTGCCGCGTTCGCGCTGGCCCGGATCGAGTGGCGCGGGAAGCAGGCCGTTCTCACGCTGCTCGTGATCCTGCTCGTGGTGCCGTTCGAGGTCATCAGCGTGCCGCTGATGCTGCTCGTGGCGTCGCTGCCCGGATTGGCGATCGGTGCGGACGGGATCGAGATCACGCGGTCGTGGCTCGACACGCTCTACGTCCAGATCGTGCCATTTATTGCCAACGCGTTTTCGATCTACCTCTTCTACCAGTTCTTCCGCGACATCCCGAAGGATCTCGACGAAGCCGCCTATGTCGACGGCGCCACCCCGCTGCAGGTCTACCGCCACGTGATCGTGCCGTCGTCCCTGCCGGTCTTCGCGACGGTGACGATCCTGCAGGGACTGGCGATGTGGAACCAGTATCTCTGGCCGCTCATCACCGTGCCGGGCGAGGCGGCACGGCCGCTGATGGTCGGCATGGAGCAGTTCTTCGGCGCGCGGCGGACCGCCTGGGGCGAGGTGATGGCCTATGCCACCATCATCACGGTGCCGATCCTTGCCGCCTTCATCATTTTCCAGCGATGGTTCGTCCGCAGTGTCGTCGGCAGCGGCGTCAAGGGCTGAGGTCAGGATAGCATATGCCAGCATCAGTAGAATTGCGTGACGTTCACAAGAGCTATGGGCAGAACGAGGTCATCAAGGGCGTCAGCCTGAGAATCGAACCCGGCGAGTTCGTCGTGTTCGTCGGACCGTCCGGCTGCGGCAAGTCGACGCTGCTGCGGATGATCGCCGGCCTCGAGGACATCACCGCTGGCGAGTTGCGGTTCGACGACGACGTGGTCAACGACTGGGATCCCGCGCGGCGCAACATCGGCATGGTGTTCCAGTCATACGCGCTCTACCCGCATATGACGGTCGAGCAGAATGTCGGCTTCGGGCTGAAGCTCGCCAAGCGCCCGCGCGCCGAGTTGGCGGAACGAGTCGAGGACGCGCTGCGCGTGCTGCAACTCACCGAGCTGCGCCGTCACAAGCCCAGCGAACTGTCCGGCGGGCAGCGCCAGCGCGTCGCGATCGGCCGCGCGATCGTGCGCAATCCCAACGTGTTCCTGTTCGACGAGCCATTGTCGAACCTCGATGCCTCGCTGCGCGGACAGATGCGGATGGAGATCGGCAAGCTACACCAGCGGTTGAAGAACACCGTCATCTACGTCACGCACGATCAGGTCGAGGCGATGACGCTCGCCGACCGCATCGTCGTGTTCGAAGGCGGCCACATCCGGCAGATCGGCACGCCGCTCGAGCTGTACGAGCGTCCGGCCAACCGCTTCGTCGCGTCCTTCATCGGCACGCCGACGATGGGCTTCCTCGAAGGGCGCGTTGTCCGCCGGAGCGAACGGGGGCTTGAGATCGCACTCGCCGTGGACGGGACGCAGTCCACAATGTTGCCGGGACGCTGGCCGACATTGGCCACCGGAGCGATCGTCACGCTGGGCATCCGTCCCGAACACTGCCTCTGCCGTCTGGCAGGGGGGGCGGTGCGAACCGGAACCGTCGTGCTCGTCGAACGGCTGGGTGCCGATACCTTCGCGTTCGTCGAAGTGGCCGGGGCCGAGGCACCCGTCGCGGTCCGGCTTGGCCCCGCGGATCGTCACATCGCGAACGGGCAGGAGGTCGGGCTGTCGTTCGATCCTGCGAACGTCCTTCTCTTCGACGGCGACGGCACGACCGTCTTTGCGACCGAACAGTAACTTTCGAAATGGATGACATGACCCAGAACCCGACCGCCGATCACGCCCCCTTGATCGGCCGCGAGACGTTCCGCCCCACGGCGCATTTCACGCCGCGCCGCAACTGGATCAACGATCCGAACGGGCTCGTCTATTTCGACGGCGAGTATCACCTCTTTTACCAGTATAATCCCTACGGCAGCGAATGGGGACACATGAGCTGGGGCCATGCCGTCAGCCCCGATCTCGCACATTGGGAGGAACTGCCCGTCGCGATACCCGAGACAGACCAGATGATCTTCTCGGGCAGCATCGTCGTCGATTGGGACAACAGGTCCGGGCTCGGTGATGGCGACGCCCCGCCGCTTCTCGCTTTCTTCACAGCCTTCGACGCTGCACGCAGCATTCAGTCGCAGCATCTCGCCTACAGTCACGATCGTGGTCGGACCTTTGCACATTATGCGGGCAATCCGATCATCGACCTCGACCACGCCGATTTCCGCGATCCCAAGGTGTTCTACCATGCGGACAGCGCCGCCTGGATCATGGTCGTTGCACTGGCGAAGGATCATGTCGTGCAGTTCTACCGCTCGGATGATCTCCTCACCTGGCAATTGGCCGGAACGTTTGGGCCTGCCGGTTCGACCGCCGGTCAGTGGGAGTGCCCTGATCTGATCCTCGTCCCCGTAGAGGGCGAAGGTGGGCGATCCGCCTGGGTGCTCAAGGTCGACGTGGACGATCGTTTTCTCGACGGCGGATCGGGGACCCAGTATTTCGTGGGCGCCTTCGACGGCTGTGCCTTCACGGTCGATCCTTCCTACGGCAATCCTGATGGTGACCCGGTCGACTATGGCACCGACTTCTACGCGGCCATCACGTGGGCGGAACTGCCGGCCTCGCAACCCGGGCCGATCTGGATCGGTTGGCAATCGAACCACCAGTCCGGTCGATTCTATCCAACGGATCCGTGGCAAGGCGCGATGTCCCTGCCTCGACGCCTGTTCCTGTTTCAGCACGACGATCGTTTGAAGTTAGGGCAGATGCCGATACTGTCCGAGCGTGGCCTATCAAAGCCGGTCGGAGCATCCGATGCTTCGGTCTTGCTGACGGCCGATCCAACGGTACTCGTCGGGGGCCTTCACGCATTCCAGTGCACATTTGACCTCACGTGTTCGTTCGACGGAAGCGCCTTGATTGACCTGCGCGACCAGGAGGGGAGCCTTGCCAGCATAACCGTCGATCAACGGCGCCGCGTTGTGACGTTCGACCGCGCGCCGTCGCCAAAGGTGGGCGTGCCGGCGTTCGCCCGACGCACTGAAGTGGCCGTCTCGGGACAAACGCGCGTCCTCCAGATCCTTGTTGACGGACCGCTGCTAGAGATTTTCGTTAACCAGGGTAAGCTAATTTACACTTCCACAGTCTTTTCTGCTGGTGATCTTACAATAGCCGGCAAGTTGGTTTCGGGAACATGCCATATCGCATCACTTGAAGTAGCTGAGATCAGGCCAACGATGTTTCTTGATAGCAACTCTCTTACAGCTATGCCCTAGAGAGAGGCTTTACGAATTAGTATATTCCATTTGATTTATGCTCGATAACTGGCAAGGCTAGCATCCCAGTTGAGATAATTTATCGAGGCGGGGCGGGTATTATAGGAATCAATCCTTTTGAGAACGCGGACGGCGCGTAGCAACGCTGGCCAATTACCTGGCAACACCAAGTCTGCGGAACGCTAACCGCCAGAACTAGGCCGTTTGTAAGCACCAGCTTCCCGGGACGGCGTGACGGGCGATCCGTAAGAGGGATACCTTAAGAGCGCTGAACTGACAGGCCTACGTTTCGCACCGGCCGGGATCTCGAGGAGTGGGGCAGGCGCGCAATATCGCGTTGCAGTTCGTGCTATCAATGACACCGGCTTCGCAAGGTTGGTCGTCGCAATGGCGTCTGCGATTAGATCAGGCGGTCCGAGGCATATCCGTAATCGACGCCGTGGTCGCCGTGGCGCTTTGGATGTCCGGTGCCAGTGTCGCTGCCGCTATCAGATCGACGTCCGTCAGATCGCGGCAATCGATCCATCATTTGGCGTCAGTCACCTGAAGGCAAGCGTAACAGTCGACGTCGCTGTTCGGATTGGCTAGCGCTGCGAGCCGCCTGGTCCTGATCGTCAAAGCCCAGCTAATTTGCCGATCGGTGCCGGTTAGCAGGGGAAGATCGAGATGGGAGAGAGCAGCGCTGCTCAACGCTGTCGCGGCGGCTTCCTCTGCTCGTTTTTCCGCAACGAAGCAGTCTCGACAGCTCGTCGTCTTCAACCACCGGGCCTTGCGTTCCTGCTGGCTGTCAAAACCGGTAAGATAATGACCCTGCTCATGACCGCAGGCGTGAATAATCCGCTGTTCCATGGTTAGGATGATGGCTGTTCGTGGTTTGTGCGCAACGGCAATGAGTCAGGTTGAATCAGAATTGCGCCTTGTGACTAACAGCTGAGGCAAAAGCATCCTTGACCGGCTAACCTGACGCAACGCCGTCAGCGTTCACCAGACCTGGGCCGACCAGCGTGCCGATAAGCCGGACGCGTTTATCTACCAGATCTACGGGGGTGCGATGCAGTTTCAGCTCATAGTGCCTACCGACGTCGCGGCGAAGATAGAAGTTCCGGCGAAGCGCGTAGTATGTCCCCACCGTAACGAATGTCCAGTTTTGGGTAAATCGGGCTCGGTGAAAGGTCGGAACTACGCCCAGTTACTAGCGATATGTGTAATTCAGGCTAGCGAGAACCTTGGTGTAACGAGCGGCAAGCCAGCCGTTTCAGACATTTTCAACCCGCCTGTCCCAGCCCAGCATGGCAGTCTCTGCAACACCGTGAAGCTCAGCATGCGACGCGCCGTCGCGAGCGAGGATCGACATGCCGTTCTGAACACACTGAACGAAGCGGGCAAGGACACGCACGTCTGCGGCGGCAGGGATTTCGCCATTAGCTTGCCCGCGTGCGATCCGTATCTCGATCTGCTCAAGTACGAAAGAACGTGCGGCGATAACGCGCTTGCCGAGTTCGGCGTTACCCTCGCTGCCGACCGCAGACAGCGTCACCATGCAACCGTTAGGTGTCTCGCTAAGTCCCGCGGCGGAGTCGAAGAGGAAGCACTCCATCGAACCCCGCGCAGTATCTGCAGAAGCAAAACCCTTCCATACGATTGCCTCATGGGCAGTCATGTAAAAGTCGAGGGCCTCGGCATAAAGCGCCTCTTTTGATCCGAAGGCAGCGTAGAGGCTAAGGCGACAGGAAAGTATGCCAGTAAAATCTGGAGCGTGACCAGCACATCGGCGAACCGTGCGGCATCAAATTAGGGCGTCGCCGTTGGGCAGTTGGACCCGACAAAATAACGGCTCCGTAGCGTCTCCTGTGCGTTTAAGCACGACCAAGGAGACTGACATGCCGAACAAAGAGAAGATCACGGACGGTGCCAACGAGCGCGCCATCGACGCGCCGATCGCTGGCACCGCACCAAGCATCCCCGATGATGCGCTCTTGCCCGGCGAGGAACTGCCGGAGGAGCCAAGTGACGAGGAGGTTGCGCGAATCGCAGCGAAGCTCGGGGCGCCTGACCCAAACCGATAACGGCCTAGTTCTGCGAAGGCCTGGCGTTTCCGGATTAATCTGGGTGGCATCGTCAGCAGGCTCGAAGCGTAGAGTCCACCGGGGGTAGCCTCCCGGTGCGATCTCAATATCAGGCAGGCCGACTGGGTCGAAGCCGCTTTCTACCTATCCTGCGCCGTGGCAACGACCGCAAGCGGTGCGCTTGATGCACGCACGGCTAATTAGAAAACGATTTTTCCGCCCTAGGAGGAATTGAGGTCAGTCGATGGCCCGCAAACCGGCGCTGACTGGCGTGCGCCGACCACCATCGTCAACAAAGTTAAGGCCACCGATCCCAATCTAAGGAAGCACTACTCCCGGAGCCGACGAGCCTTGCTATGCGGCGATCGGCCAGCCTACGTCTATGCTTTCCGACCAGCGTCTGCGCGTCGCGGATCTAGCAAACGAAGGCAAAAAGAAAGGGCCGCCAAAGCGACCCCGAAAGTTATTAAGGAGAGGATGCCTGAAAGGCATACTCTGAATATAACGGACGAAAGCGAATAGCGAATGCAAATTCCGTTATTCGCGATTGCAGATACTGCATCTGTCGGCTGCCCGGGATCGGTAGGGACCAAATGAGAGTATCATCATTCCCGTAGAGTCAACCCATATGATGCCGCGGGACCGCCACTGGGGCGTGCCGCAGATTCAAGCGCTTCGGAATGCCTAATAGGCACCGTGCCGGCTTTGCCGCGCCCGCCAAAACCACACAACCGATGCTCGCTATGCTAGAACCTACGTTTCCTAATGATCACCTTTGATCTCCACGCGCCGGGGGGGGGCCAGTCTCGGCGTCCCGGTGGGGGTTGCCGACGACGACGCTTTGGCGTTAGCCGGTGGGATGGTATTATTTCTGCCGGATGTGTCTGCCAACGCTTCCAAAAGATGCAACTCGTTGCAAGTAACGACCAAGGCTGGCACGTTATAACCAGTATAAGACCACACGAAAGGGGCGGAACTCGCGAGGGCATGGCGACACAGGACAGCGCACCGGATTCCAGTCATCCAAATGTAAAGCCGAGGTTTTTAAATAGAGGCGCGCGTTTGGGTATAAGTCTGTCCGGCACTAATCTTGAGCGCGCGGCCGACTACAATCAGCGTACGGTGCTACAAGCCATCCGCGTTAGCGGCAAAGCCAGCCGGAGTAATCTGGCAGCGATTACTGGACTGACGGCGCCAACTATCGCGAACATCGCGAGAAGGTTACTTGATGCCGGACTGATCAGGGAGGCAGGGCGACGACAAGGTCCGCGCGGACAGCCCGCCTCTCAACTCGTGATTAATCCCGCTGGGGGCTTCTCTATCGGGATTAATATCGACCGAGATCACATCACAATCGTATCGCTCGATCTGGCCGGTTCCGTGCTAACGCGTGCGACGCTTGAAGCAGCGTTCGCGATGCCTGACGTGGTTGCCGGATGGCTACGCCGTCAGATTGCAGACATCCGCGCATCGAAGCTGATCGACGAGCGGCGCATGCTTGGCGTTGGCGTCGCGATGCCTGACGATCTTGGCCGGGTGACCTTGCCCCATCGACCGTCCGCGTATGAAAGCTGGAACGACGTCGACGTCCAAGCCATGGTAGAGGGGATCGTACCATGGCCCGTGCATATCGACAATGATGCGGCTGCGGCAGCGATAGGCGAAGCGCAGTTCGGATCGGGCATAATTCTGAGTAGCTTTTTTTATGTGCTGGTGAGCGCAGGCCTTGGCGGCGGTTTGGTGATCGACGGCAACTACTTTCGCGGTGCTGGCGCACGTAGTGGTGAAATCGGCTTCATGCCCGATATGACACGGCGCGCAGGACGGCAGACGGTGCAGGAAATCGTATCGTTGTCTGCCCTCTATGCAAGGCTACACGCTGGCGGGTGCGAGATCGACACAGTCGAAGCGCTGACCCGCGAAGACGCCACGGTGGCGTTAATTGTCGAACGCTGGATCGAGGACGCAGCGCAGTCGCTGATCGAGCCTTTGATCGCGGTCAGCTGCCTGATCGATCCCGGCGCAGTGCTGATCGGCGGGCGTCTGCCGGCCACGCTCGTCGATGCGCTCGTCGAACGATTAAACGTCATGCTTGCCGACTCAAGGTTGCCGTCTCCGGCGCGGGTCGTCCGCGCGACGATGTCTGACGATGCCCCTGCGATCGGTGCGGCAATCCTGCCGTTCCTCGATCACATCCTGCCCTCCGAAGCGATCCTCATGCAGGTCGGCCACACGTCTGGAAGCGATTAATGCAATTTACCTTTCAATATACGACAATTTAGGTAGATTACGCCCAACAGCCCGGCAGGGTGGTGATGGGAGAGGCAAGAGACGAGCGAGTGCAATCGCAGCGTCGAATAATGCGTACGCGTTCCACTCCGAGCCCCGCCGCGCGACATCGGGCAGAGGGAAACACGGACGATGATCCAGATTGGTATCGATTTCGGCGGCACGAAGATTGAGGCGGCGGCGCTCGATGACAACGGGCGCTTCCTCAGCA
>Ga0308158_10003105_pt1 | contig 14918 bp, 8 predicted proteins | sample PhyBR2_FD_201038 | JGI IMG/M metagenome (GOLD analysis project Ga0308158, IMG submission 201038) | Phyllosphere microbial communities from UC Gill Tract Community Farm, Albany, California, United States - DLSLB.R2 | ecosystem: Host-associated > Plants > Phyllosphere > Unclassified | place: USA... | reverse complement strand
ACCGCAGGCGCCTGTCTCTCCGCATTGAAGATCGAGGTTGAACGATGAGTACTGCTTCGGAATCCGCCAAGGCCGGCAAGCTCGGCTCGGTGGGCACCAATTTCTGGCTCGGCCTGCTGGCCGTGTCTATGATCGTGTTCGGCGTCAACACCGGCGTGGCGACCTGGCAGGGCAGTCGCCTGGCCAGTGCGAGCACCGATGCGGCGAACCTGCAGGTGCTCTCGCAGCAGCTGGCCAACCAGGGCCGTGAGGCGGTCTCGGGCAACGCGCAGGCGTTCACCGCGTTCAAGCTGACCAAGAGCGACATCGAAAGTACCGTCAGTGGGCTGCAGGGCCGCTACGGCACCGAGACCAATGTCGCCGGGCCGCTGAACACGCTGATCCAGACCTGGGAGCCGCTCGGCAAGAGCGCCGGCCAGCTGGTCGCCAGCGAACCGGCCGTGCTGGCCCTGGCCGGCAACGCGAACAACTTCGTCAACGGCGTGCCCGCCCTGCAGGCACAGCTGAACGAAGTGGTCCGCGCGATGTCGGCCAGTGGCGCGCCGTCCTCGCAGGTCTACAACGCCCTGCAGCAGGTCGTGGTGGTCGGCTCGATGGCCCGCCGTGTGACAGAAATGCGCGCAGGTGGTGCCAATGCGGCTGCCGCGGGCGACGCGCTCGCCCGCGACTCGGTGGTCTTCACCCAGGTGCTCGATGCGCTGCGCAACGGCAACGAGGAACTGGGCATTGCCGCGGTCCGCAACGGTCCGGCGCTGGCCGCGCTGGAGCAGTCGCAGAAGCAGTGGGACACCATGAAGCAGGATGCCGACGCCATCCTGGCCAGCTCGCGCCAGCTGTTCGCCGCGCAGTCCTCGGCCGCGGCCCTCACCGGCGGTTCGGCAGACATGCTGCGCGACAGCAAGAAGCTGTTCGAAGCCTTCTCTTCGTTCGGCTCGCTGCGCGATACCCGCCTGTTCCCCAACTTCTGGCTGGGCGTGGCGTCGGGTGCGTTGTCGCTGATCGCCATCATCGGCTTCGTCGGCAGCACGGTGCGCAGCCGCTCGCGTGAACAGGAACTGCGGTACCAGACCCAGGTGGAATACAACAGCCGCAACCAGCAGGCCATCATGCGGCTGCTGGACGAAATCAGCTCGCTGGGTGAAGGCGACCTGACGGTGAAGGCCTCGGTGACCGAGGACATGACCGGCGCCATCGCCGACGCCATCAACTACGCCGTGGATGAGCTGCGCCACCTGGTGACCACGATCAACGACACCTCGGCCAAGGTCGCCGTGTCGACCCAGGAAACCCAGGCTACCGCGATGCAGCTGGCCGAAGCGGCCGGCCACCAGGCCAACCAGATCACCTCGGCCTCCGACCGCATCGGCGAAATCGCCTCGAGCATCGAGCAGGTGTCGCGCAACTCGGCCGAGTCGGCCGACGTGGCGCAGCGCTCGGTGATCATCGCCGCCGAAGGTGCCGGCGTGGTGCGTGAAACGATCCAGGGCATGGACCAGATCCGCGACCAGATCCAGGAAACCTCCAAGCGCATCAAGCGCCTGGGCGAGTCCTCGCAGGAAATCGGCTCGATCGTGGAACTGATCAACGACATTTCCGAGCAGACCAATATCCTGGCGTTGAACGCCGCGGTACAGGCGGCTTCGGCCGGTGAGGCCGGTCGCGGTTTCGCGGTGGTGGCCGACGAAGTGCAGCGGCTGGCAGAGCGCACCTCCGGTGCGACCCGACGGATCGAAAACCTGGTGCAGGCCATTCAGGCCGATACCAACGAGGCGGTCAGCTCGATGGAGCAGACCACCGCCGAAGTGGTCTCCGGTGCACGCCTGGCCGAAGACGCCGGTACCGCGCTGACCGAAATCGAGCGCGTCTCCAACGCGTTGAACAACCTCATCAAGAACATCTCGATCGCTGCCCAGCAGCAGTCGGCCGCGGCATCGGACATCACCCGCACCATGGGCGTGATCCGTCAGATTACCGGCCAGACCTCGCAGGGCGCGGGACAGACCGCCGAGTCGATCGGCCACCTGGCACAGCTGGCGGCCGACCTGCGCCGCTCGGTCGCCGACTTCAAGCTGCCGGCGTGAGCCGCGGGCAGGGCGGAGAGGGAAGGAACAAGCAGATGATGCATCGCGAGAAATCACCGCACGTCATGTGCGCCGAGCTGCCGGGAGACCTGGCATGAGCACGCTGCGCGATGCCATGAGCCACGCTGCGCTGGGCTGGGTCAAGCCGGAGCTGGACGAGACCCTGCGCCAGGTGCGCAACGAGGTCGAGTACTACGTGGAAGACCCTGCCGATGGCAGCCGGATGCGCTTCTGCGCCGGCTACCTGCACCAGGTGCAGGGCACCCTGCGGATGGTCGAGCTGTATGCCCCGGCGATGGTGGCCGAGGAGCTGGAGCAGTTGGCCAATGCGATCGGTGCCGGTGAGGTGCCCGACCGTGATGAAGCCTGCGCCACGTTGATGCGTGGCAGCGTACTGCTGCCCGATTACCTGGAGCGCCTGCAGAACGGTCACCGCGATATTCCGATCGTGCTGCTGCCGCTGCTCAATGACATCCGGTCGGCCCGCGCCGCCCCGGGCATCAACGAGAGCGTGCTGTTCGCCTTCGCGCCGGACAGCGCGAGCGCCACCGAAGCCGAGCTGGATCACGCGCGCGGCAGCCTGAGCGGGCGCAACCGCGAACTGCTCGATACGGTCGGCAACGCGGTCAAGGAAGAACTGCTGCGCATCAAGGATGCGCTGGACCTGCACCTGCGTACCGGTGGCGAGCCGGTGCAGCTGCAGACCCAGGTCAACGAGCTGGGCGCGGTGGCCGATACGCTGGGCATGATGGGCCTGGGCGTGGCCCGCGGCGTGGTCGTACAGCAGCGCGATGCGCTGCGCGAAGTGGTCGAGGGCGTGCAGCAGATCGATGAAACGCTGCTGCTGGATATCGCCGGCGCGCTGCTTTACGTGGATGCCTCGCTGGATGACCAGGTCGCCCATCTGGGCGCCGGCGGCAGCGGCGAGGACGATCCGAGCGCGGTGGAGAACCGGCGCACGGTGGAGGTGCTGGCACATGAAGCCATCGCCAACTTCGCTGCGGCGCGCGAGCATTTCGTCGCCTTCATCGAAACCAACTGGAACCACCAGCAGCTGCAGGAAGTACCGCGCCTGCTCGGCGAGGTCGCCGGTGCCCTGCGCATGCTGGATCTGTCGGTTCCGGCCGATTACCTGCAGGGCGTGCGCCAGTACATCGCCGTTGAACTGCTCGGCAAGCAGCGCGTGCCCAGCGGGCGCCAGCTGGACACCCTGGCCGACGCCATGGCCAGCCTGGAGTATTACCTCGAGGCCCTGCGCGAACGTCGCCCGGGCCGCGATGACATTCTGGACATCACCCGCAGCAGCCTGGAAACCCTGCGTTACTGGCCGCTGCCGGCTGCCAACCAGCCGACCCCCGATACCGGGCCGGAGTCGTTGCCGGTCGCGGCCGAACCCATCGAGCTCACCCCGTGGGACACGCCTGCACCCGAGCCGATCCAGCTCGGCGTCACCGCTGACATCCCGCGCCCGGCCAACCTGCCGCCGCCGCTGCCGGACTTCACCTTCGATCCGCCGCCGGCGATCACCGCCCCGCTGCCCACGGCACCCGTGGCGCTGGTGTTCGATGCCTCCACCGCCCCGGTCGCCGCCGATGCGCCGCAGTGGACGCTGGCCAGCCATGACGATGTGGACGAACTGCCTACGTTTGCCCATTTCGATCCGGTCATTGCCGACGTGCCGGCCGGCGCCGGGTGGGACGTCGCGCCGCTGCCCTCCGTGCACGCCGATGCTGCGCGCGATGAGGTGGATGTGGCGACGCCGGAGCGTGCGCCCGAGGTTTCGGACGTGTCGCTGGAGATGCCGGCCTTCGTGGCCACGGGCGCCGGGTTCGATCCGGTGGCCGCCGAGCACGAGATGCTGGAGCTGAGCGACGAGCCGATCGACTTCACCTTCGATGAGGACCTGCGCAACGCCGACGACGTGGTGTCGCTTCAGATCGATGACAGCGACACCGACACCGACACCGATAGCGTTGCCGCGCAGACGGCCGCGTCCAGCCCGTTCGCGCAGCGCGCGGTGGATGTGGAGGTCCTGCCGACGTTCCTGCAGGAGATTCCGGTGGCCTCGGCGGACGACGGTGTCGCCGAGCCGATCGAGGCGTTCATCGATGGCGCCGACACGGTGCCGCAGGCCGCGGCAGATGCCGCGCTGCCGCCGCCCGCCGTGCAGGATGCGGTCATCCGCCGTATCGAGCTGGACGACGCATCCACCCGCTTCCTGGCCGAACTGGACGCCGCCGCCGCGCAGTTCCGCCCGGAAGGCGCCGACACCGGTACCGTGCCGGCCGCGTCTGCACCGGCAAGCCCGGCAGTGGCCGTGGCCGCCGACGACACCAGCATCGAGGCCGGCTTCGAGGACGATGGCGAGAACATCGACCAGGACATCCGCGAGGTCTTCATCGAAGAGTTCGACGAAGAACTGGTGAACCTGGGCAACCTGCTCCCGGCCTGGCGCATCGCGCCGGACAACCTGGACCGCCTGCGCCCGATCCGCCGCGTGTTCCATACCCTCAAGGGCAGTGGCCGGCTGGTCGGTGCGCGTACCTTGGGCGAGTTCAGCTGGAAGATCGAGGGCATGCTCAACCGCGTGCTCGACGGCAGCCGTCCGGCCTCGCCGGCCGTGGTCGCCCTGGTCGGCCAAGCCTACGAGGTGCTGCCGCAGCTCAACGCCGCGCTGCGCGATGGCAGCCGTGTCACCGCCGATCTGCAGGCCATGCAGGCCATCGCCGATCGTGTGGCCGCGGGTGAGGAGACCTTCCATGTGCCGCTGCAGCGTGCGGCTGCAGCGCCCGTGGCGATGGCCATGGACAGTGGGACGACTGACGCTGCGCCGATGATCGAGAGCACACCGGCCAATATCGACAGTGTGCTGCGCGAGATCCTGGAAGCCGAGGTCGAGGTCCATCAGGCCACGCTGCAGGCGTGGCTGGATGCTGCCACCGATGCACCGCAGCCAGTGACCGACGGGCTGCTGCGCGCCGTGCACACCATGAACGGCGCCTTCGCCATGACCGACGTGCCGGAGATCACGGCGGTCACCGGTGCGGCGGAAAGCTACATCAAGCGTTCCCTGGCCGCCGATGTACTGCCCAGCGCGGCAGGCATGGACGCGCTCGCCGAGACCTGCATCGCGATCACCACCACCATGGCGGCACTGCAGGACGAGGCGCCGCGGGTGCCCGTGCAGAACGCGTTGGCGGCCCGCCTGGTTGCCCTGGCCGATACGTTGCCGGAAGCGCGCTGGCCGGCACTGGTCGAGGACGATCTGGACCTTGTGGATGACGAACCGTACGCCGAGGCGACTGAAGCGGCAGATGCGGGAGCATTCAACGAAGCGACGGCTGCAGATGCCGTGGAAGCGGCTGCCATCGACGTGGATACAGTCGAGGGCAGGGCAGCAGACGCGGATACGGTTGAAGCGGTTGAAGCGGTTGAAGCGGTTGAAGCAGTCGAAGCAGTCGAGGCCGTTGAGGCATACGACGTCGTCGAAGCAGCAGATGCGCACGACGCTACGGTTACCGACGAGCAGCAGGCCGGGATCGATGCCGATGGCCTGAGCGTGATCGAGCCCGGTCGCGCGGTCGCTGTGGCCGACGACGATGCCCTCATCGCCATGGAACTGACGGGCACGGACGACCTGTCCGCCTATTTTGATGCCGAGCTGCCGGACACCGCGCGCGAAGCAGATGCGTTGGCGTCGCCGGACGTCGCGGCCGACGCGGATCTGGCGTCTGTGCATGCAGGCCTGGAAGCCGTCGAGCTGACCTCGGCCGAGGATCTCTCACGTTACTTCGATCATTTCGCCGAGCCGGTCACGCCGGAACGTCCGGTCGACGTCGGCGCTGAAACCGCCTCCGCCTCCAACACGGATACGGACACGGACACGGACGCCAGGGCCGAAGCCGAAGGCGTCGCAGACACCGCGACCGACACCCGGTCCGGCGTGGAAGCGGCGACCGTGGACGTCGCCGACGGTCCGGCCGCTGATGTCGATGCCCATGCCCATGCCGTTGAGCAGGACAGCGACTATGCGGTCGCCGTCGATGACGCGGCCAACGACAGCGGGAGCGACACCGATCCGGACAGCGAGGAAGATGCGCACGCGCTGGATGAGGTCCTGCCGCCGCCGCCGGCCTTTGGCGAGGTGGTGGACGCCCAGCAGGCGGTGGATGACGGTTTGACCGTCGTCGATGCGCCGGATGCCTCCGATACCGGCGTGCTCGGTCTGGACGCCACGGATGAGAACACCGGCGAAGCCGATGCGTTCGCCGAGGCGATCGAGGCCACGGCGCCCGATGTCTCCGCCGACGCGGCCACCCCGGCGCGCTTCTTCGAACTGGAGGACGCACCCGCTGCAACCTTCACGACCGCCCCGGAAGCCGATGATGTCCGCCCCGTGGACGCCACCGACAGCGACGACCTCGCGCCGGGCGATGCGCTCGATTTCACCCTGCTCGACCAGGAGCTGGTCGATATCTTCGTGGAAGAGGGCAAGGACCTGCTCGACCACTGCGATGGCCTGATCAGCGAACTGCGTGCCGCGCCCCAGGACCGCGACGTGATCGCCGGCCTGCAGCGCGACCTGCATACCCTCAAGGGGGGCGCGCGCATGGCCGGGATCAATCCGATCGGCGATCTTGGCCACGGCATTGAATCGCTGCTGGAAGCCGTCGCGGCCAACCGCACCGATATCGACCGCAGCGACGTGCATCTGCTGGAGCGCGGGTTTGATCGCCTGCACCAGCTGCTGACCCGAACCGGGCAGCACCGCACCGTGGCGATGCCCGACGACCTGATCGCCGCGTTCGAGCAGCGTACCCAGGGCCGTGTCGAGCCGGAACAGATCGAGACCACCGAGCCGCCGCTTGCGTCCGGCGATGCCAAGGTCGAGGCCGCCATCGCCGCGCTCGTGGCGGCGCCGCTGTCGGCACCGGTCCCGCTGGAAACCGTCAGCGAGGAAGATGGTCTGCCGCGGCCGCAGCAGGAACAGGTGCGCGTGCGCGCCGATCTGCTCGACCGCCTGGTCAACCACGCCGGTGAAGTAGCGATCTACCGTTCGCGTCTGGAGCAGCAGCTCGGTGCCTTCCGGGGCGCCATGGGCGAACTGGACCGTACCAATGCCCGTCTGCGCGATCAGCTGCGTCGCCTTGATCTGGAAACCGAAGCGCAGATCGTGGCGCGCTATCAGCGTGAGCAGGACCAGGCCGATCACAAATTCGACCCGCTGGAACTGGACCGCTTCTCCACGCTGCAGCAGCTCAGCCGCGCGCTGAACGAGTCCGCGGCTGACTTGGGCGGTCTGCAGGGCGTGCTGGACGATCTGTCGCGCCAGTACGACGTGCTGCTGCAACAGCAGTCGCGCGTCAGTTCGGAGCTGCAGGACGGCCTGATGCGCGCGCGCATGGTGCCGTTCGATGGTCTCGTGCCACGCCTGCGCCGGGTCGTGCGCCAGGCCGGCCAGGACACCGGCAAGCAGGTTCACGTCACCCTCGAAGGGACCCACGGCGAACTGGATCGCAACGTGCTCGACCGCATGGTCGCGCCGTTGGAACACATGCTGCGCAACTCGGTGGCGCATGGCCTGGAAACCCCGGAACAGCGCCGGGCCGCGGGCAAGCCGGAGGAGGGCGAAATCGCCATCCGCCTGCGTCGCGAAGGCTCGGAAATCGTGCTGGAAGTGGCCGACGATGGCGCCGGGCTGGACCGCGAGGCGATCCGTCGCCGCGCCGAACAGCGTGGCCTGATCGCCGCCGATGCCGTGCTCGGCGATGCCGAACTGGATGCGATGATCTTCTCGCCCGGCTTCAGCACCGCCGACCAGGTCAGCCAGCTGGCCGGCCGTGGCGTGGGCATGGACGTGGTCCACAACGAAGTGCGCCAGCTGGGTGGTTCGGTGGACATCCACTCGGTCAGCGGCCAGGGCGTTACCTTCACCCTGCGCCTGCCGCAGACGTTGGCGGTCACCCAGGCGGTGTTCGTGCAGATCGGCGAGACCACCTTTGCCGTGCCGGTGGCCTCGGTCAGTGGTATCGGCCGGATCTCGCGCGAGCGCTTTGAAACCGCCAACGGCGGCTACCACTACGGTGGCGAAGAATTCGCGTTGCATGATCTGGGGACGCTGATCGGCCAGGCCCAGGCCCGCGCCGAAGGCCAGGCCCAGGTGCCGCTGCTGCTGGTCCGCGCTGGCGACCTGCGCGTGGCCGTGGCGATCGACCAGGTGCTGGGCAACCGCGAAATCGTGGTCAAGCCGGTCGGCCTGCAGATCGCTTCGGTGCCGGGCATCTACGGTGCGACGATCACCGGCGATGGCCGCGTGGTGGTGATCCTGGACGTGGCCCCGCTGGTGCGCCGCTACCTGGCCAACCCGCACAAGCCGATCACCGCCGCAGCCAAGGTCAGTGATCGCGATGTACCCCTGGTGATGGTGGTCGACGATTCGCTGACCATGCGCAAGGTCACCGGCCGCATCCTGGAGCGCCACAACTTCGAGGTCACGGTCGCCCGTGACGGTATCGAAGCACTGGAGCGCCTGGATGAGCGCGTGCCCGACCTGATGCTGCTGGATATCGAAATGCCGCGCATGGACGGTTACGAGCTGGCCAGCGTCATGCGCGCCGACCCGCGCTACCAGGGTGTGCCGATCGTGATGATCACCTCGCGCAGCGGCGACAAGCACCGTCAACGCGCCTTTGAACTCGGTGTCCAGCGCTACCTGGGCAAGCCGTACCAGGAACTGGATCTGATGCGCAACGTGTATGACCTGCTGGGGATCGCCCGTGCACGCGAGTGATGCCCATCCCCTGTTGACGGTGGCCCTGCTGGCCCGTTCCGGCCCGGCACGCGACCGCCTGCGCGAAGCGCTCGACCATGCCGGCGCCCGCGTGGTGCTGGAGGACGACCCCAACACGCTCGACCTGCAGGTCCTGCGTGATGCCGATCCCGGTGCGGTCCTGATCGCGCTGGAACCGGCAATCGAAGACGCCCTGGAGCGGTTGGATCCGGTGCTGGGTTCGCCGTCATTGACCCTGATCTTCGACGAAGCCGAGCTGGCTGCACGCCGCGACGGCTGGGAAGCGCAGCGCTGGGCACGGCATCTGGTGGCCAAGCTGCACGGCCATCAGGACGTGCTGCCGCCGGGTTCGGAACAGGACCAGCAGCTGCAGCCCGAACCGGGTCTGCCGGTCACCCCGGCGCAGCTGCATGCCGACGCACCGCTGGCGTTCCATCTGCGCGAAGCCGAGGATGCGGCCGCCGAGGTGCCGGCCGATGGCCTGTACCAGGCGCCGGCGGAGTTGCACGAGCCGGTGTCGCTGGAAGAGGCGCTGGCGGCGCTGCAGCCGGTGGCGCCCGAGCCGATCGCACCGGCGATTCCACCGATTCCGGCCTCGGCACCACCCGCCGCGGCCGCTGCCGTATCGATCGGCGATCACCGCCGGTGGTCGCTGGTGGACGATGACGGTGCTGTCGCGGCGCCCCCGTCGATCAGCGACACGGCGCCGGCACCGGAGCGCTTCGACATCGAACGTCTGTCACTGGTCGAGCTCGAACCCGAGGCCGGTTCCGCCGGTGGCTGCGCGGGCGCGGTGCTGGTCCTGGCCGGCATCGGCGGGCCGGATGCGCTGCGCCGCCTGCTGGCCGCGCTGCCCGAATCGCTGAACACTGCCGTCCTGGTACATATGCGCCTGGACGGCGGCCGCTACGGCAATCTGGTCAAGCAGATGGCACGGGTGTCCGCACTGCCGGTGCTGCTGGCCGAGGACGCCCAGCCCGTTGAAGCCGGCCAGGCCTACATCCTGCCCGACGACATCGGCATCGCCGTGCGGCAGGGCAGCCTGCAGTTCATCGCCGACACCGCCGGCATCCAGATCGAGGCATTGCCGGCCGCGCACAGCGGCGTGGTCCTGCTCAGCGGGGCGGACGCCGCCCAGGTGGACGCCGTGCTCGCCCTGGCCGCCGCCGGTGCCTGGGTGGCCGGTCAGATCGGCGAAGGCTGCTATGACCCGACCGCGGCCAGTGCGGTGGTTGCTGCCGGGCAGGACGCCGGGGAACCGCCGCAGTTGGCCGCCACCATCGCCGCACGCTGGGGCGTGGACGCCTGAGTGGCGCCGACGCACCTTTGAAGGAAGACCCATGAGCTACGCCAGCAACGACGAAATCCGCGGTGTCCTGATCCAGGCCGGGCACGAACGCGTGCTGCTGCCCAACGCCACCGTGGCCGAAATGATGTCCAAGGTGCCGGTCGAAACCGTTCCCGATGCGCCGGCCTGGCTGGTCGGGCAGATCGCCTGGCACGGCTGGGACGTGCCGTTGCTGTCCTTCGCCCGGTTGTCCGGGCAGGGTGACGAGCCGGTGGTGGCCAACAACAAGGTTGTCGTGCTCAAGGCGCTGGGCGGCAATCCGCGCCGGCCCTACTTCGCGCTGCTGACCCAGACCTTCCCGCAGCTGATCGCGGTGCCGCGCGACGGGCTGTTGGCCGACGCCTCCGAGGAAACCCTGCCGCAGGGCGTGCACATGCGCGTGCTGCTGGGCGAACAGAGCGCGCTGCTGCCGGACCTGGACGCGCTGGAAGCGGCGCTGGACGAATCCTTCCCCGTGGCGGGGTGAGGTTGCGCATTCGCGAAACCTCCCCGCGATTTGCTGCGCAAACCGCGGGCCCCCCGCGTCACAATCTCCCAGATCCCCGCGCCTGCCGGCGCGCCCCCTTGACTCAAGGGGGCTATGGCTCCAGATGAATCAAGGGGGCAGAAGGAACAACGTTGTTTTTCAGCCCAGATCGCCCAACCGTGCCTGCACGGCAGCGATCGCCGCCAAGCCTGCGGTCTCGGTGCGCAGCACGCGCGGGCCCAGCTGCAAGCCCTGGAAGCCCGCCGCGGCCAGCGCCTGGCGGTCGCGCGGCGACCAGCCGCCTTCCGGGCCGATCGCGATCACCACCCCGCCCGGTGCGGCCGAGAGCGTCGACAAGCGATGCTCGCCCTGTGGATCCAGGGTCAATTTCAATGCCTCGGCCGGGACCGCGTTGGCGGCGTCCTGCAGCGAGCGCGGCGCGGCCACGGTCGGCACGCGGGCGCGGCCGGATTGGCCACAGGCCGAGACCACCACACTGTGCCAGTGCGCCAGTCGCTTCTCGGCACGCGCTGCATCCAGCTTCACTTCGGTGCGTTCGGCGTTGACCGGCACGAAGGCCTGCACCCCGAGTTCGGTCGCCTTCTGCAGGATCAGGTCCATCTTTTCCCCGCGGGCAATGCCCTGCAGCAGGGTGATGTGCAAGGGCGATTCGTTGTCCAGCGCGGTGGCCGCCTCGATCCGTACCTGCGCATCGCGCTTGCCGACGGTCACCAGGGTGGCGCTGTAGTCCTGGCCATCGCCGTTGAACAACACGCAGCCATCGCCTTCGCGCAGGCGCATCACGCGCACCAGATGGTTGGCGGCGTCTTCGGGCAGTGCCAGTGTTTGTCCGACCGCCAGCGGATGGTCGATATGGCTGCGGGTCACGCGCATGCGATGGCCTCGTCGATGGCGGCGAGGGTGGTCAGGGCAAGCAGGTCCAAGTGTTCATCCTCAACGCAGTACGGCGGCATCCAATACAGCACATTGCCCAGTGGGCGCAGCACCACGCCGCGTTTGAGCGCCGCTTTATAAGCATGCAGCCCGATCCGGGCCTCGGCCGGGAATGGCGTGCGTTTGTCGCCGTTGCGGGTCAGCTCGAAGGCCACCACCATCCCGGCCTGGCGTACATCGGCGACATGCGCGTGGTCGGCGAACGGTGCGGCCAGGGTGCGCATCACCTCGGCAGTGCTGCGGTTGCGTGCAATCACGTCTTCGTCGGCGAAAATATCCAGGGTCGCCAGCGCGGCGGCGCAGGCCAGCGGATTGCCGGTGTAGCTGTGCGAATGCAGGAAGGCGCGCTCGCGTGAATCATCCAGGAAGGCGTCGTAAAGCGCCTGGGTCGCCAGCACCGCCGACAGCGGCAGGAAACCGCCGGTCAGGCCCTTGGACAGGCACAGCAGGTCCGGCATCACCCCGGCCTGCTCACAGGCGAACATCGTGCCGGTGCGGCCGAAGCCGGTGGCGATCTCATCGGCGATCAGGAAGGCACCATTGGCATCGCACAGCGCGCGCGCACGCTGCAGATAGACCGGGTCGTACATGCGCATGCCCCCGGCGCACTGCAGGCGCGGTTCCAGGATCACCGCGCAGATTTCGCCCGGGTGCTGGTCGAACAGCGTGGCCAGTGCATCGGCCGCCTGGTGCGCGCGCTGGGCGGCACTCTGGCCCGGTTCGGCCAGGTAGGCGTCGGGCGACGGGGCGAACAGCGCCTCGGTCAGCAGCGGCGCATACACGCGCCGATACAGCGGGATATCGCCGACGGACAGCGCCCCCAGGGTTTCGCCGTGATAGCCGTTCTCCAGCGCGACGAACCGGGTGCGGTGGTTCTCGCCACGGTTGCGGAAATAGTGGAACGCCATCTTCAGCGCCACTTCCACCCCGGCCGAGCCGTTGTCGGCGTAGAACACCTTGGCCAGCGGGTCGCGCCCGGCCTGGCGGGGGGCGATCGCCAGCAGGCGCTCGGCCAGCCGTACCGCCGGCTCATGACTGAAGCCGGCCAGCATCACCTGTTCCAGCTGGGTGGCCTGCTGGGCAATGGCCGCACCGATGCGCGGTTGCGCATGGCCGAACAGATTGGTCCACCAACTGCTCACCGCATCCAGATAGCGATGGCCGTCATGGTCGATCAGCCACGGGCCTTCGCCGCGGGCGATCGGCAGCAGGGGCAGGGTGTCGGGATGCTCACGCATCTGGGTGCACGGGTGCCACAGCACGGCCAGATCGCGTTGCCGCCACTGATCGGCCAGCGTGAGGGGGGCTGGGTCTGCTAGCATTTCGGGCTCATGAACACGTTTTCACCAGTACCCATTCTAGAGATGCTCGCATGAGCCGTCGCCTGCCCATCATCCACCAGATCACGGACGAGGAAAGCGGGCCGTTCCAGCGCCAGCATCTGGATCTGGAGTTTTCCAATGGCGAACGCCGCCGCTTCGAGCGGCTGGTGACCCGCGGTCACGGCGCGGTGGTGGTGGTGCCGATGCTCGATGACGAGACCGTGCTGCTGGTGCGTGAATACGCCGCCGGCATGCACCGGTATGAGCTGGGGCTGGTGAAAGGCCGCATCGATGCCGGCGAAACCCCCGAGCAGGCCGCCGACCGTGAGTTGAAGGAAGAGGCCGGTTACGGCGCCCGCCGGGTCGACGTGCTGCGCGCGATGACCCTGGCCCCCACCTATATGAGCCACCAGTCCTGGCTGGTGGTGGCGCGGGATCTGTACCCCGAGCGCCTGGTCGGTGATGAACCGGAGGAGCTGGAGGTCGTGCCGTGGAAGCTGGCCGATCTGGACCAGTTGATGCTGCGCGAGGATTTCTCCGAAGGCCGATCGCTGGCGGCGCTGTTCATCGCACGCGAGTGGCTGGGGCGGAAGGAATGATCAAACTCACGACGGATCTGCGCGAAACCGTCATCGCCATCGCCCAGGACGCGGCCGCCGCCATCATGGCGGTGTATGCCACGCCGTTCGATGTGGAAATCAAATCCGACCACAGCCCGGTCACGGCAGCCGATCTCGGCGCCAACCAGGTGATCGAGCGTGGGCTGGCCCAGCTCACCCCGGAGCTGCCGATCCTCTCCGAAGAATCGGCGCAGGTGCCGTGGGAGATCCGCCAGCACTGGGGCGCCTACTGGCTGGTCGATCCGCTGGATGGCACCCGCGAATTCGTCAAACGCAACGACGAGTTCAGCGTCAACATCGCACTGATCTACCAGGGCGCGCCGGCGTTTGGCGTGGTGCTCGCCCCGGCCACCGGCCAGATATGGCATGCGATGCGCGGCGAACTCGCCTACCGCCGCGACGGCATGCGCGATTCGGTGCTGCGCACCCGCACGCCCGCTTCGGCCCCGCTGCGGGTGGCCGCCAGCCGCTCGCACCGCAGCGAGCAGACGCAGGCGCTGCTGGATCGCATGGGCGATATCGAGGTGCTCGCACAGGGGTCCTCGCTCAAGTTCTGCCGCCTGGCCGAAGGCACGCTGGATGTGTACCCGCGGCTGGGCCCGACCTCCGAGTGGGACACCGCCGCCGGGCAGTGCGTGCTGCACGCCGCCGGGGGCGCGGTGCTCTCGGCCGAGACCGGCAAGCCGTTCCGCTACAACCGCCGCGAGAGCCTCTTGAACGGCGACTTCATCGCGCTGGGCGATACCCGCCTGCCGTGGCGCGCGTGGCTGCCCGCCTGACCTGACTGGAGCAACGATGCCTGCCACCCCCGAACTGGACCGACTGCTGGGCATCATGGCGCGCCTGCGCGACCCGCTGCAGGGCTGCCCCTGGGACCTGCAGCAGGACTTCGCCAGCATCGCGCCGTACACCATCGAAGAAGCCTACGAGGTCGCCGATGCGATCGACCGTGGCGATCTGGATGACCTCAAGGATGAGCTCGGCGACCTGCTGCTGCAGGTGGTCTTCCACGCGCAGATGGCGCAGGAGCAGGGGGCGTTCGGGTTTGCCGACGTCGCCCGCGCGATCAGCGACAAGATGGAGCGTCGCCATCCGCACGTGTTCGCCCAGGTCCAGGTGGACGGGGCCGAGGACGTCAACAGCAACTGGGAGGCGATCAAACGCGCCGAGCGCGTTGCCAAGGGCCACACCGATACCTCGGCACTGGCCGGCATCTCGCGTGGCCTGCCGGAGTGGCAGCGGGCGGTGAAGCTGCAGGCACGCGCGGCACGGGTCGGGTTCGACTGGCCGGGCCCGGCGCCGGTGATGGACAAGGTGCGCGAAGAACTGGACGAAGT
>Ga0308158_10003104_pt1 | contig 14921 bp, 21 predicted proteins | sample PhyBR2_FD_201038 | JGI IMG/M metagenome (GOLD analysis project Ga0308158, IMG submission 201038) | Phyllosphere microbial communities from UC Gill Tract Community Farm, Albany, California, United States - DLSLB.R2 | ecosystem: Host-associated > Plants > Phyllosphere > Unclassified | place: USA... | reverse complement strand
ACGGCGCCGAGGCGATGTCGTTCGCCGACCAATTTTCTGCGATGGCAGGAGTGGTCCGTCCAGTGTGAGGGGCGCAGCTCCGTTTTCGGCCAATTTCCGCCGTTTGATCAACAACGCGACAGAACCCGCCGGTCGATGTCCTGGTGACGCTGGCCAAACTGCTTGACGACGGCCACGGCTTGACGGGCTATCGTATCGAGGAATACAGCGTCAACGTTACCGACGGCCAGAGCGCTCATTGGAACCCGTTCGACGTGAACTTCCCGTCCCAGGCAGCCGCACGGGTCGCCGCCGAGCAGTACATGGAAGAAAACCTGGACTGCGCCGAGGCGATTGTGGGCCGGGTCGTTATCATCGACAACCAGATCTGCAGCGAGGACGCTGACGACGAGTTGGCGCGTATCGAGCGCGACGACATCGGCCAGGAAAATTCCCCGGCAGCCTGCGGCTGATCGCTTCACCCGCCCGGTGCGCACGCGTCAGGTAGGTCTCGCCACCGTGCAATTAGCGTTGCGCTCAACAGCTGAATGCATATAATGAGGGGTCAGCCCGAAGCAAGTCGCCCTGTGCCCGAATACACCTTCACCACCCTTCCGCAGCCCTGCCCCTCTTGCCCCTGGCGTGAGTCGACGACCGCATCCGATATTCCCAATTTCGACATGGACTTGGCTGAAGACCTGGCCGAATGCTGCCCGGACGAGAATGGGTATGGCCCAGGCGTCGACGCATCCATGTTCGCCTGCCACCAATCTCGCCCTGGGCGTGAATTTGCCTGCGCGGGCTGGCTGGCCACGGTCGGGCACAAGCATCCGATCATTCGCCTGGCGGTGACGAAGAGAAGGCTGTCGGCGACCGCGCTGCGGCCCGGCCAGGACTGGCCCCAATTGCACTCGACCTATCCGGACGTGCTAAATAAGCTCCGCGCGACCTGCAGCGCTGATGCCGATGACTGACGAAGAAATGAAGCAAGACGACTACAGCACCGGCGAGACGAGCATCACCGGCCAGGCAGCCTCCTCCGATACACCGTCCGCGCGCCCTGGACGGAAAGAGTCCGGCAACGCGAGATCCTCGACCGAACGCGGCGCAGCTGCCGACAAGGCCTTGCTCGATGCCGGCGGCGCCATTGTGAGCCGGTTGCGCCTGCGCCCGATTGCAGCTCGCGCCCTGGCGATCCTGATGGCACGCGAAGGCCAGGAACACGGCGCGCAAAGAGCTGCGATCGAGCGCGCGCTGATCGAGGCGGCAGGAGGCGAAGAGGCTCTAGAGCAGATCGCCACGGCTGAACGGGCGGCCGCAGAAGCTGAGGCAGCTGCTGCCCAGGCCCAGGCCGACGCCGAAGCGGCCGCGCTTGCCCAGGCTCAGCGCCCACGGCTCTCACCTATCGAGAACAAGGTCGTGGCACTACTTGAAAAGATGGGACCAATACTTGGGGCGGCGGAAGTCGGATACGCTCTCTGGCCCGAGCGAGATATTGGACGACAGGGCGCTGCTGGCGTCGCGGGAAGAATACTTCGCCGGATTATTGATCAGGGTTACGTCCACGCTACTTTGGGTGACGATGGCTGGTCATACAGGGTGACCGACAGCGGAATCGAAGCTCGCGAGAAAGATCGCCTCGATGCCATCGACCCCCGGCAACTGACGCTCCTGGAACATTAGGATTACCCTCGATCCCTATACGGATCACGCTGTTCGTTCTCTTCGTCTGGTACAGGCGCAATGCTGTTGATTCGCGCCATCGCGTGGGAAAACGGGGAGTTCTGGCGCATCGAGATCCCCAGATCATCTACTCGCAGGATCGCCTGCCGAGCGAACTTTTCAGGCAGCCCCAACCACTCTCGCCAGGTCTGCGAATACCGCGGGATACAAAGGTTGTTCTGTTCCCACAATTCGATCTGACTCAATGCCTCGGCCCGGATCTGCTCGCTCCCTTCATCGCCCCGGAACAGCAAGTCCAGAATCTGGCGATGCACTTCGAGGCGCCGCTCATCTATCTGCCGCTTTTGTTCCCGCGCTTGACGCCGTAACGCGAGCAGCTCTTCCCTTTCCATCGAAGCCTCGATCAGCCACGCTCAACCGCGTCCGCCGCGGCGCGTAAAGCATTGGCATAGTCAGCCCGTGTCGCAAGGCTCACGTCGCCATGCGTATGCACCTCGACGGCGAGAAAACTCACTGCTTTCTTTACTGCGTCCACCGCAAGCGCCGATCGGCCGGCCTCCAGTGCGGGAGTCCGAATATCGTGCGCAACGGCGCGCAACAAGGTGTAGGTATCTGAATTCATCTCGGTTTTTTGTTCAGATCGGTCCAGTAGTTCGGCCGCGGTGCGGGCTGCGCTCGCTGGCGCTTTTTGGGAGCCCAAGCGCTCAGATCGAAGGCGATATTGTGGCGCTTAAATAAAACTTCGGCACGGCCGATACTCTTTCGCTTCCACTGGTTGCGACGTCGCACATCATCCTTTAGCAGCGCCTCGTAAGCGAAGGCTTCCGCCCGGCTATCGAATCGTTTGGCGGCCAATAAGTGCCACCTGCGGCCCTTTGTCCAACCCGAATTGTTTTGCGAATTGTGCGCATGAAGCCTGCGCTTCAAGTTGCTTGTAGCGCCGAGGTAGGTTAAACCCTCAGCAGACACTAACAGATACGTCCAGGCTGCGGTCATTTCTGCTTTGCCCGAGCTGCGAAGACCCTGCCGGCAAGAGCCAAGATCTGTTGTTCCTGCTCTACCGCGTCGATTTCGCCGGCGACGTATCGGTCATTAATCGCAGCAGCGCCATGCGACGGGACGAATCCCTCCAACCGCATACTCGCGACCGCAGTTGCGACGGCCTTGCTGCGTTTGGCACGCGCCGCGCTGGCGCTCTCTTCGATTTTGTTCATTACGGTGCTAGGTCTCGATAGCTGCGACTGCCGGCCCGATGTAGCGTATCGCAGCCGGAACCGGTGCCGCTCGATCTCGCTTGCTTAGTCGTGGTCGTTCAAGTGCTCAATGGCAGCTGCGACGCCAGCACTCATCCCAGGCGGCACCAATCGGGAATGTATACGCCGTACGAAGCCCTCCTCGGCTTCCTTTGAGACCAGGACCAGTTTAAGGTCAAGCCCGTCCGCAGAGACGATCAACTTCCCATTCGGCGCACGTTCGGCCTTGAAGCCGGAGAACTCGCACTCACACTCTACCGCCTCAACCAAGCCAGCGACGTTCGGAGCGTCACAAGGTTCAGCGGCATCAAGCCATTCGTCAAAATCAAAAGTCGTGCTCACATAAGCTCCCAGGTAATTGCATTGGCCTACGCCTTATCTATGAGGTCGGCCTTCTCTTTCCAACGATCCTTCGCATTCGATTCCGACGAGCCCTTCGCGTCGAGGGGCTTGCCACGGAAATCGCCCCATGCGCGCCAAGTCGCGCGCCCGTCTTGTGCCACCCAGATGTCGACCAGCTCAGTGTCCACGCGCACCGTTATCTGCTTAGCTGCGCTCATGATGTTCTGACCCTTCGGAGAATTTGGCCCGCCCTATTGGCCCACCGGCGACCGCTATTCCGATCCGCCTTAGGGGGCCTATTGTACCGGAGAGCATGCATCGGCCGCAGGGACTTTCACCCTCCGGCAGTAGCGCTGACGGAGGGTGCGATCGCCTAATTCTCGTGCACGCTGCTGCGGCCTCGCCACCGAATTTCACGCTCTACCGGGGCGCATCGACTTGCTCAGGTGGCTGCGCCTCTTCATTAAGGGCGTGATCGCAGTACGCCTCCTGCACGGCTTGGAGAAGGTACGCGGGTCTCTCGACCACACGTCGGCCAGCGCGCCGGCCTTCGCCGTATGCAAGCACCAGGAGTGTGCCGTCCCCAGTCGTCCCGGTCGAAAGCGTAAAGTGGCTGGCGCCGGTCTCCTCGAACGCGAAATCGAGTAGCTGGCTGGCTACCGCCTGCCCTTGGTAGATGTCCTGCACCCCGATTCCCGAAATGTCGAACGTCCCGTCGATCTCCCGGTATAGCAGCAGGCGCCCAATCTGTCGGCCGCGCAGATGCGCCGTGAACTCCTTCTTCACAGTTCCTGCCGGACCGACCGCGGGCGCCCACTCGGGGGATACGAGTTCGACAGCCAGGCGCGGACGCCGCGGTGTCCCATCCTGGCGACATTGGTCAGCCACGGGGGCTCGCGCCGATGTCATCTTCATCAGCCAGCTCGCCCGACTCTTCGTCCGCGTCGGCAAGCGTGGCGGCCGCGCAGAAGATCTCGTGCATGCGCTCCTCGGACGGCTGCTTCATGCGGCTGCCGTCGGCGAGGGTCACATCGTGAAAGGTCAACGGGAACCTCGCGAAGAGCTTGCCCCGCGTGCTGTGCGCATAGACCACGTTGTTATCGACCACGAACCGAGAGCCGTCTTTGAATTCGACTGCCAGCATGCCGCTCAGGCGGCCAACCTGGATCGTGTTGCCGATCTCGCGCACCCCGGCGAGGTTTCCCTTCGCCTCGACGATGGGCGCGAGCTTGCTCACCACCTTGAAGATGAAGCTGTCGCGCAGCTCGATGGCATCCTTCTGCGCCAAGGCGACCAGCGCATCCTTAAAGTCCGGGCGGAGGACATATTCGTCGTGCGGTGACGTGCGCGGCATCGTCGCGGCATCGACAGCAGCACGGTTCTCGTAATGGCGCAGCAGCTTTTGACGCGACCCCGCACCGAACGACATGAATAGGTCGACCCGTTTGGCGTACTCGCGCGTCAGGTACTCGACCAGCTGCTGGTGGTTGCGCTCGGTGACCTTCGTGAGCACCTCCCACACGTGCCTGGTCGCCGGTGGCGTAGCCGGTGTCGGCACGAAGCGCTGCTCAGCCTCCCGCTCTTCCGGAGACTTCACCGGCCGCTTAACGATACATTCCTTCAGGTGGGTAATGCGCTGGGCCACTGGCGCAAACTCGGTAAGAACCTGGCGCATAGCGTCGACTGCTGGATGCTCGACCTTACAGGAGCTTACCTTGCGCAAGCTGCCTTCCACGCGATGCAAGGCAGCCATGCTGCCGTAGTAGAAGTCCCATAGCTCGCCGGGAATGTCGGCGCTTCCGGCCTGGCCATGGAAGAAGGGCGCGGCGACGTGCTTATCCCATAAGGCTTCGAGAAGGCGCCCGAAGTGATGCTTGAGTTCGCCGTGATCCACGTTGGCCACGGCGCCTTTGGCGACACTATCGTTCAGCAGCTTCAGGAATCGCGGATAAGCGACAGAGGTGGCCGCCATTGCGGAGGTGAGGGGGAGATCTGCGGCCGCCAGGGCCGGATAGGCTGAAGTAGTCATGCGCCGATGCTACCTGGGAGGCGCAGGCGTGGTAGCAACTGCGGTCCACCTGCGACTATGCGATGACGGTCGGGCGACTATGCGGGCCGCACAAGCGAAAATTCATCGTGATCGCATTCCACGGGCGCCGCCGGCGCAAACGCATATCTCTCCCAGGCAGCCCACAGATTGACGATTTCGACCTGGCGCGTGCGCGCGTACTCGATGCAGTTGCCGGTACCGCCGCCGCTACCGTTCCACAGCGCCAGCAGGCCTGTAGCGCGGTCGACCATCCACTCGTTGCGGACCTGCATCTTCCACACCGCATACCCGCCGGGGCTGACGATGACGACCCTGGTGGCCCTCGCGAGGATTGCCCGGAAGACCTCCTGCTGCTCGGGGCGCCATTTGCGCTCCTGTCCCTCGAAAGGCACCGCCGCGGTCAGTGGGAGACCACGCTCAATGGCGGCGAGCGCCAACGCAGTATCCCAGCCCAGGGCCATGCCCGAGATGACCTCATCCGGCTGATATTTCACAAGGGCCGCGCGCGCCAGGTCGACCAGGCGGGCGGACACCCCCGCACTATAACCGCCGAGCTTGTCGGGGCGATGCCCGGTACCGGCCAGAATTTTTCTTGCCGGCGCGGCCGGCGGCAATTTGATCATGGAGACTTCTTGGTCAAGGCGTGCGCGCCCCGGAAACTATGGCATTACGCTGCCGCGATATTCAGGCGCCCAGCCGCGACCGGATTTCTTTACCTTGCATACACCATGACTTCGGCGGCTCGGCCTTCGAGGTCGGGTCAACTGCCTTCAGGCTGAACTCTCCGACGTCGCGCTCGCACGTCGACTTCGATTCGCTCCAAATCACCAAGGGCTTGGCGCTCCCCGGAGCACTGACGACCATGTACCAGTCGTCATTCTTGATCGCGCCAAGCACCGTGGCATTACTGTTGCGTGGAGTGCTGTGCGCCTCTACCGCAGGCATTGCTAAGGGCCTGGGGCCGCCGGACTCCTGGCCGCAGCCCGTCAGCGCGTAAGCGAAGACCATAATGGAGGTGCAGATGATTGTCTTGTTCTGCGTCATGCTTATTCCTGTTGTGCCGCCACGCGCGCTTTGTACGCCACGTGGCATGTTTTTCATGTGGTTGCTTTGTGGTCGGCAGCCGGCGCCAGCTCGCCTCGCCGATGCGCGGTCATCGCGCTCAGGTAGCGCTCCACAGACCGACGTTCGTGCAGCCCAAGAAACTCCCCGAGCTCGTCAAGCGATGTGCCCGCCTCCAGCTCGCGCTTAGCGAACGTGTTCCGCAGCGTCCGGCCGCCCTCGCGGTTCACTGAGATCTGGGCCGCGGCGAACGTGGCCCGCACTTGGCGGTATAGCGTTGCAGCGGCCACCTTCCCACCGGTTCGGGTGGTTGGGAATAGGAGCTTGCCCCGCACCGGCATGGCAGCGCGCTCCGCTACCCAGCGGACCACCTCCGGCACCGCAAACGGCCGCAGCATCGTCACGTGCTGCCTGCTAAATTCAGCCCCAGGCGTTGGCCAGATGGTGACCGGCACCGAGCCGGAGTCGTCGACCTCACCGATGTTCTCGATGTAGAGCTCAATTACCTCCGACACCGTCAGGCCGGCGCCGATCATCAGGGCCATCATTGCGCGATCGCGCCGGCGGCGCCACGCTTTAGCCGACTCCTCGGACGCCGCCGGCTCGCGTGCCGGGAGCGCTGCCATGAACGCGGCCTGCTGCTCTACGGTCAGCCACTCTTTCGGTAAGTCGCGCCCCCGGCCGCCAGGAACGGACTTCAATGAATAGGCAGCCAGGCGGGCCGGGTTCGGATCCGCGCGCAGGTGGTCGTAGACTCGTTCCAAGAGGCGCACGTAGCGCGCCCGGATCTCGCTGTTGAGATCCTTTGCACGCCCTTTCTTCGGCGGTTCCATGGCCGCCTCCAGAAACTGCAGGACGTGCTGGTGCGTCACGCCGGCCATGTCCAGGTTCTGATCCCTCATCCAGCGAACGAACTTCGAGAACATCGCTGTATAGCCTTGAATCGAACGGCGCCCGAGCGGCTGCGGCTCCGCCAGAGCACCATCGGCCGAGACCCGCTTGGGGCGCTTACCCAGCTCAACGAACTGCAGACTCGCAACGAAGCCGCCGAACGCGATCAGCGGCTGGGTGATCCAGTCCGACTTTTTATCAAACAGGTGGGTTTCAGGAGTCCTCATTCGTGCGCTTCCTCTCGGCCTTGAACTAACTTCAATGGGGCCATCATATCCTCGACCAGGTGCAAAAACGGACCTGGCGTGACCGCGATCGTGTTCGCGTGCCGGTGCGTCAAGTCCCAGTCAGGCGTGTAGCAGGTGAATACGCGGTCTACGCCCTCGATCTCGCCGTAGCCGCCGGCGCCACGTAGGGCCGCCAACAGGCAGCCCTCATCATCGCGCTGCAGTCCGCGCAGGAAGTCGCTCCAACTGGTCGCGGTAGGTAGGCCACCGTGCACATATCCAATGTTCGGTCCGCTCTCGCCGACCGAGATCGCCACCGGCAGCATGCGCATTGCCGTCACCAGCTGCATGCGCTGTTGATGGCCGCATTTTGCCAGCCACGTCATCCCATGAAAGTCCATGCCTGCCAGCGCTGCGACGCTCTCGTCGTCCGGCGCGCCATCGGCGAACAGGTCAATCAGGTCTTGCTCGCTGTTGGTCAGGATTGCGAATACAGAAGGGGTGCGCAGAAAGCGGATGCAGTTCGTGAGGGAATGCTCACCTGCGAGCAGGTGGCCTACCGAGAACAACCGGTCACGACCGTGATCGAAGCCAGCATCTCGCATCTCCTGGAATACCTGATCGAACGCGCCGCCCAGGTCTCCTACGATGAAGTCACGCCCGACGCGATTGCGGGGCAGACACAGGACGTTTTTGCTCGCCGAGCTCACGCCCCCTCCCTGGCCGATCGCGCCGATTTCTGCAGCTGGACGACCATTTGCAATCACGCCTTTATACGCTAGTTGTTCTATTTTATGCTTATCCTACGTCAATCATACAGAAAGTCAGATCGTTATGGAACCAGTAGCCGTTGCAGCCGAGAAACACCTCGACCCTTTGGTCGGCACAGCCTCCGTGATCGATACTGAGACAACGGGCCTCGATCCACGCACCGACCGCATCATCTCTTTCGGCCACGTGCGCCTGCAAGACGGGAAGATCGGAGAATCGATCGAATGGTTCTTCAATCCAGGTGATGTCGAAATCCATCCAGAGGCCCTGAAAGTACACGGGATCACGAAGGAATTCCTCGCCGACAAACCACCGATCAAGGGCTACCTGGCGCGCATCGTCGAGCTGATGGTGGAAGCAATCGTCTGTGGCCATAACGTCAAGTTCGACATCGACATGCTCAACGCCGAGCTGGCGCGCCATCGCTTCCCTCCTCTTGAAAAGTTCATCCAGGGCGTATTCGACACCATGCACGAAAGCCGGAAGCGTTGGCCAGGCAAGCCGGCCAAGCTCGACGCCGTGTGCGAGCGCGTCGGCGTTTCGACGGCCCACCGTGCGAAGCACGGTGCCCTGATGGACGCGCAGCTGTGCGCCGAGGCGCTGCTGGCCATGCACCGCGAGCAGCGCAGCTTCTTAGACCTGCTTGTTGACACGGCGCCGGCTGTTGCACTCAACGAGGCAACCGCCGACATGCCGCCGGTGCTGGTGTTGGCAGCGTCTGCCGAGGAGCTGGCCGCGCACACGTCCTATTTGGCTGGTATGTCCGGGGATGCTCCGATCTGGCACACGTACACTGCGATGCCGGCGGCCGGAGCCGGTGGCCAGGACGATGGCGCCGACGAGCTGCAGGCGGCTGAGAGCGCTATGGCACCTTGCTGAACAACGGAGAACCGGCTCTGCAACGGTTTTCCCGCGGTTATTTGACAGACCGAAGGCCCGATTGTTCTAATGGTTGTGCAGCCAGTGATTGACTGCAGTAATTTACAGCGAGGTAACGAAAATGAGTATGTGGGATAGCTTCAGGAACGTCGAAACCGCAGGCCTGGTGGATAACGGGGTCGCCCTCGGCGCGGCGATGCGCGAACGTAAAGCTATCGCCCAGGACGAGCGCAAATTCCGGGAGGGGTACGCCACGGCACTTGCAAATGCAAAGCAGACGGGCGTGATGCCAGCCGAATATCAGCGCACCGTGCCTGTTGATGAAATGGGCCGTCAGGTCGGCATCAAGGTCGTGGCGCTGCGCGAGCTGGGCAAGTTGAATGCTGGCCACCCGCTCGTGGCATCGGCTCAGGTGCGCGCAAATATCGCTACCCAGACGCTCATCAACTACAACAAGGCAGAGCGGCCGGATGGCGTTGACCTCAACGGTTACGCCCCGAGCGACGTGGCGGCCCAACAGATATACGCCCACACCCTGAAGGGCTAAGGAACCCGGCCCAAGAAAAAAGCCCCCTAATTTCTGGGGGCTTTTTTTTAGTCTGCTGTGCTTCCTTGCTGTTTCCCTGTCGCGCTTCCCACAGCGGCGGAAAGCCCTCCGGCGGCGAGGCGCTTCTTGTTCGCCGTATCCATTGCCGAAGTAACTGCGCCACTACCACCGCGCGCTGCACTGATGAACACGCCAGCGACCTTATTCTCGACTTCATGGCCAATCGCCGAATTCTGGTTGTTACCGATCCAGCCGATCATACGGTCAGGAAGCTGCAGCATCATCGCAAAAGTGGAGTTCACCAGCGTGGTGCCCAGCACCGTGAAGATCACCAGGTAAGCCACGATCGACATGAGGCCCGTCAGGCTGTTGCCCTGGGCGCTGCCGACGGCCGCGCCGAAGTAACGGAACAGATAGGTACCCATGACCGTGACGGCGGCCGACGCGATGAAGAAGGCGAACGTCATAATGATCGGCCGGGCGAAGTTATTGAGCATGTACGTGTAGCCGTAGCTCGTACGCTGGCCCATACCTTCGCCGTCAGAATCGAAGTGCGCCATCGCCCAGAGCGAGGAACCGATGAGCGACTCGATCACGGTCGTGAACCACTGGATCAGGGCCGCAAACCACTGGATGAATGGGACCATGGGGATGTAGAACGCCATCACCGCTGCAGTAATGAAAAGCAGCAGGACAACCGGGACCAGGAGAGAGCCCGCATCGGATGCGATCGAACTCAGGGTACTTGCAATGCCGCCGACGACCGGAACATTCGATAGCCCGCTTCCGATCTTGCTGACCGCGCCACCGACAACGCGCCCAACGGCGGTATCAGCGACGGCATCAATGGCCTTGTACGCGAAATAGAGGGACTGTGCCGCCGTCAAGGCATTGTCACCCATGTTTTTGAAGGCAATGATCGGATTGATCGTGTTGCTTGCACCAGTCGAGTTCGCGCCCATGGTCATGTTGAGCACGCCGCCCATGATCCACTGCCCTAGCGAGGTGTTGCCCGTCGAACTGGCGAGCACCCCCTGACTCTGCGCAGCGGCGACGCCTACCGCCGCCTCCAGCCCCGAGAGCAGGTCGCTGGTCGTGGAAGGCATCCCATCGCCCTCAGGCAGCGGTTGGAAAGTCACGACAGGATCGAGCATCTCGTTCATCGCCTCGCCCACCTCGGCATACACGCTGTACCAGATTCCGAGCGTCGCCCATCCGCCATCCTTCATCCGCCCCACGAGCTGATCGGAGATCGCACCTGCGTTGCTGACGCCATTCGTCTCGGCGGCCAGCGCACTGAGCCTGTTCTGGAATGTGTTCGTGTAGAGCCCGAAGTAGCCGTCCGCGATTGCTTTTACCGAAGCACTGAACTGGGCCGGCGTGCTGCTTGGAGAAACGCCTTGGATCATTGCCTGGGCTGCCGCGTAGGTAGCATTCAGGGTGCTGGCGTGGGCTTCCATCGCGCGGGTGCGGATACCTGTGTAGTTCACGTCGGCGATGCGGAAGCCAAACACGCTGCCCATACCGGAGTTCGATCGCGGCGAGAACTTCAGCTTGATTTCGCCGCACGTCGCCGCGCCGTACTGGCCGCTGGACTGCCGGCCGGCAAACTTCATGACGACCGCGGTGCCGCCGTCAGCTGCGGCGTTGAGCGTCACCGGGAAATCCGTTGGCGTGGCCTGGCTGCCAGCCTGCATCGCGGCCGCCATGTCGTAGGAAGCGCGCTGGCACGCCGCTGCCTTGGCCATGTAGAGCTCGATGTTCTGGATCTGCGCGGCCTGCTTGATGTTACCCATCGGGTTGACCGTGGTTTGGAAGGCTGCCGTGCTCTCGATGGCTGTGGTCTGGACCCGGTTCGCGCCGGCGATCCCGAGCAGGCTAGCGATTACCATCAGCGCCTGGCAGAACGCCCACCCGCCGAATACCGGCATCAGACTAGCTGTACCGAAGGCAACGCGCACCGGTACCCAGACGGTCGACATGCGCTTGCCGAGCACCACGCCTTCGTGCATGGTCTGCGCCAGGCCCGCGATCATGTTGTAGGCCATCCAGATGCAGGCGGCCGAGAAAATGAACATGTTGAATTCTTTGAACATCGAGGCCATGAGCGACCCTGTCGATCCATCCGAAGTACGGAAGGGATCGAGTGCAAAATCGCCAAGAACCGATCGAAGCATCCCGAACGACTCATCCGTGTCTCGGTTAATGGTCGTGAGAAGCTCGGCGATGTCGTCCATGAGGCCGGCATGTGCGACGGCCGGCACCGCGAGGAGCGTGAGGGCCGCCAAGCCAGCGCGGATGGAGATCGAGTTCTTGGGCTTACGCATGAAATGTCCTGTGAATACTTGTTACGCGGCAACATCATAAAACAAACATCCCGAGATGTCGCGAGACATCTCGGAAATGATCTGTTTCGGCCTGATTCCTGCCCTTTATGCTGCAGGCGCGCGCATTGGTGTTGTTTCCTCGTCCATCCGGCGGGGTGCTGGAAGAGGCTGGAGGCGCGGCCCGCTCTGCGCCAGCTCGGCGCGCACCTGCTCGTACGCCACACGCATCTCGGCCGCGATGTGGTCGACGTTGGCGCCGATCTCGGTGGCACGCAGCGACGCCTGGGCTAGCTGATGACCCAACGGCGGGTAGCGGGTGGCCAGCAGCGTCGCCATGGTGCCGATGTTGTGGCTCATGGCCTCGGCGTTTTCGGCAACCAGCGCCGTCGTCTCGCGCACGTCAGTCGATTCGAGCACACGGATGCACGATTCCAGGGCACGCGCCGTCTCGGCAACCAGCGCACGTCGCTGGCTCTCTTTCTCCAGCGGCAGGCGCTGCTCGCCAACAGCAAGCATGCGCTGCTGCATCTGCTGGCGCATGGTGCTCATGCGCGACAATCGCAGCGCCAGCAGTCGATACGACGCAGGGTCGTCCGATTCAGCGCGCACGCGGTTCACCGCGGGCGACATTTCCATTTCCCTGAAGACGCTCCGGGCGTCGTCACGCAGCTGCTCGTTCAGCACTTCCTGCAAGGCGCCCAGATCCAGGCCATAGTCGGTTTCAGTCATCATTTCAGCGCACTCCGGGTGCTGTAGGTTGATCCGTCGGCGCCTGGAGGGCGTCGAGTTCGCTCAAACGATCGGAGAGCGATCGCATTACACGTTCCTGCAGGGCCGCGCGCCCGCCACCCTGGCGCTGCAGCTCGGGCAGCAGCTCCTGCGCCTTCTCTGCAGCTGCGAGCAGCAACATTGCCTTGGCGCCGACCGGGGTCGCGCTGGCTACCTGGGCAACCGTCCCGAGCGCGCCCATCGTCTTCTTCAGGAAAGCCGCCTCGTTAAATTTGCCGCCTTCGGTGAACTCCGATGCGACCTTGCCGCCATCCGGTACCAAGTTCGACGCTTTCACCATCGAATGCGACATCCGACTGGTGTCCTTCATGTGCCCGAGGAAGGCGCCATTCGAGCTTTGTAGAGCGGCGGTGAGCAGCGCGCGCATGCGCACAGGATCAAGCGAAGCGATCGACTGGCCTGGCGCGATCACGTCTGCGGCGCCGGCCAGGTTGCGAAATACCGTTACATCGAAGCTGCCGCCAGTGACAGTACGGTCGACCTGATCACCGTAGGCGACTCCCACCACCAGCGCAGTGAGGGACATGAGCTCGGTGGTCCGGTCAGGGGAGACTTGTTCAGCCTTGGCGAGCACAGGTGCGCTGCGCCCCGCCTCCGCCGGCTGGGCTGCCTCGACCAGTTCGACCACGTCGCGCGGACGCGAGACGGAGTTACCCTCACCGAGCAGACGCCTATACAGGCTGGCGATGCGGCTGACCGGCGATCTCACCGCCGGTGCCGCTGGCGCTGATGCGATCGCTGGTGCTGCCGCGCGCCTGGCGCGCGCCGCGCTGACCGCACCTTCGGCCTTCTCGCCCCAGCGAGCCAAGGGGTTCGACGACGACAGGACAATGGAGGCCGCTGGTGAGGCCCCGGCGCGGTGCGGGGTCGCCATCAGCGGCATACCGCTGTGGTGCGACGCCATCAGCATGGCCGCAAGGCGCGGCGAGGTCTTTACTGCCAAGCGGCCGAGCACATTGGCGTCGGCCGTGAGTGGTACAGGCATGTGCCCTCCAAGAATCTATTGAAATTGCTTACCAGCATCTGTTTTACCCGAACCAGTCACACGTGGTTGCATGTTTACGTTGTATACGCATAAAACAGAACAACAGGTGTCAAAAAAAAGCGCGCGAAATAAACGCCTGCTTCGGCGGGTCAATCGTATCGACATGCCAGCCCTGCACCAGGTCAAATCCAAGGCGCTGCGCGAACTCCAGGAGCTCGGCAGACTCGACCCCTTCGGCCACCGTGGCGATGCCCGCGCTCTTCCAGCTCGCGACCGATGCTTCGAGCATCCGCGCGGCCTGGGGCCGGCCTGCAGCGCTCACCAGCAGACCTCGGTCGACCTTGATGGCCGCAACGCTATCGAGCGCGTAGAGGCGACGGCTACCGTCGAGGCCGGCACCGAAGTCGTCGATGGCGAACTGCATACCCAAGCTGCTCAAGCGGTTAATTTTTTCACAGACCTGGTCGAATAGGGCATTTTCCGCCGCGGCCTCGCTCATCTCAAACCGGAGGTCGTTGCGTGCGCACGCCGCGGCGAAGGACGCTTCCTCGGTTGTGAGCAAGGATTCATGCGACAGATTCACAAAACACGGCTTCCCGTCGCACTCGTCCTCCTGGGCGAGATAGCGAAGAACCGCCCGGTCGACTGCCATCCACTGAGCAGAGGACGTCGGCTTAGCATTGCCACGATAGAGAAACTCGTAGCCATATACCGAGAGATCGCCAGCTCGCGCGATTGCTTGCAGTTCAAAGCGGACATATTGCCCTTCCGCGTTCGATGCATCTTCGATAATCGCGTTCTCACGCACTCCCATATACACCGCTCCTTTTTTCTTACTTCTGTGATGGCACCGAGTTTACCAATTGTTTCCGCCCTCGCCCCAAATTGTTACGAAAAACTTAGATCAACTTTTACGCTTGGCTTATACCGAACATCAGCCTCTGCGTTTTTCTGCGCATCTCCTTTCGGCGCCACACCAACCCAGCACACATCGGCGCCAGCTGGCATTAGCCTCATGCGCATTGGCATGAGCATGCAGCGAAGTAAAGGCAGCTGCTTGAAGATTTCGACTGCCACCTCCGGAAACTCCAGCATGTACGAAGAAGGCTGAGACCAATTAACATTTGAGGCCTTGA
>Ga0308158_10003102_pt1 | contig 14935 bp, 4 predicted proteins | sample PhyBR2_FD_201038 | JGI IMG/M metagenome (GOLD analysis project Ga0308158, IMG submission 201038) | Phyllosphere microbial communities from UC Gill Tract Community Farm, Albany, California, United States - DLSLB.R2 | ecosystem: Host-associated > Plants > Phyllosphere > Unclassified | place: USA... | reverse complement strand
TGACATGAGCCCCGGAATTTACGTACTCCAAAGAGCGGAGGTCTCGAGCGAAATTCGATGCGCCCGCATCGGCTAGGTCGTTATGCATCACGTCAAAGCCGCCCTCCATGACGAACTCCGCCACCGCAAGACTCAGGTCGGGCTGGTCGGCAACGGAGAAGTCGCGCAGTTGCGACAGTTCCGGCACGACATCGCTCATCTTCGTCGCCACCCGCCGCACCTCGTCGACGGAAATTGAAATGTCCCCCACGCGCAAGAGACTAGACATGAGACGCATCGGCAGCGGAGTCCAGGAGTGGATTTCACCCGCTGAATTCACCCGCGCCGCTTGTCACCCCGCGGCGACCGTCACCCCGTACGGGGAGCCAGGCCCTTCAGCCATGACGCGTCGCTCGAGGGGGTGTAATCGCCGAAGGTGACCGCGTAGGCGAGGGTATCGAGGCCCGCGGCCATCTTCTTCTGCATGCACGCGGCGAAGGCGTTGGTCCCCGCTTTGTCCGTCCAAACGCCGGCCGCCGTCTGCCCGCCCTTGGCCGCTTTCGCCTTCGCTTGAGACGCCGCGACCGTGGCCTTGATGGCCAGTCCCGTCGCCGAGACCCCCGCCAGTGCGGGCTCAGCCGCGATGAGGGCCGACTCGACGGAATTCACCATCTTGGTGAAGCGGGTCGAGGTGCCGAAGACCGTCTTCGTCTGCGTCCCGTAGCCGGCACCGAGGGCGATACCACCGCCGATGAAACTTTGCATGGCGAACAACATGTTGTCGTCGCCCCCGGCGGAGTAGGCGGTCAGGCAATCGAACGGAGCCGCCAACATGTCCACGACCGAGTTGATGGTCTGCCCCGCGCTTCGAATCCCGTCGACGGCTTTTCCGCTCACGTTCAGCGCCGTCAACGCGTCCGCGGTGGCCGACAGCGCCACTCCCGCGATGCCCACCACGCTGGTGAGCGAGCGGACGTACGCTCCCGCCGCAGCCGTGGCGAAGCCGGTCATGACCTTCGCGGTCGTCGACATCGTCATGACGAAGCTGTCGCCGAAGTCTTTGAAGTCCTCCGAGATCGACGTCGACGAGTAGTAGGCGACGAGCGTCTTGTCGCTGGACATGTGAACGCCAGCGTACTCCCCATCTTCGCTGCTCGTGGAGTCCGCGCCCGACGTCCAGTGTCGGAACCGCGGGTCGCCTCCCGTAGTGGCGCGCACCACGACGTCCGTGCCGCCGAGATAGCGATACGTCGTGGGGTGCGTCATCGTGAACGCCACAGGTCCCATCGAATCGTCCAGCCAGGGAAGCGTCTGCTCCTCCCCGGGACAGTTCGGCGGGGTCATGACCGTGAGCCGCTGCGTGTCGTGCGGCAGTGACAGCGTGTAGCACTTGGCCTGCAACGTCGCCGTCACGCGTTTGTGCACGTAGTCGCCGTCCGCCGCGCGTCCCGCGCCGGAGAGCACCACGGGCGCGTCGGGGCTGGCGCCGCTGCCCGAGGCGTCGCCCTCCCACGAGACGACGTTGAACGCCTCGGGGTCGACGGCCGCCCGGAGCTGGAGATCCGTCCCCGCCAGCCACGCGTACCCGCCCCGCGTGTACCGCGGGTTCCCCCCGACGCCGCAGTCGGCCGGAGCGGTCGAGATGTAGTCCTCGATCGGACTGCCCTTGACCTGATTGGTCGCGTACAGATCGGGCAGCACCGCGCCCGAGGGCGAGAGGATTCGCGCCGAGATCGAAGCGAATTCGCACGCTCGCGCCACGACGGTCGAGTCGCCGTGAAACTTCTGCGACAAGGACGAACCCTCCTGCCACATGTTGACCGAGGGGCGGTCCTCCTTCGCCGTCGGCCCGTTGCCGACGTCCGTGAACGTGTTGGACCTCGAGGCCCAGACGATCGTGGCGCCCTTCGCGGCCTCGCTGATCGGCGTCGCGTTTACCGTGAGTTCCTGACCGCTCGCGGTGCCCTGATCGTAGAAGCGCGCGTTCACCCCCTTGTACGGCACGTCGCACGGGTTGCCCTGCGGGCCGAAGTCGAGGCTGACGTCGAGAGCACCCGCCGGCTGCGACGACAGGTCGATCCGCTTGCAGTTCTGCCACTTGCCGTACGCCGCGACCGCGGAGGTGTCCTGGGTGAGGACAGCGGTCACCTTCGCGATCGCGTTGGCCGACCCCTTCACCGGAAGCCCCGCCCACCCGAGGAAGGTCAGTCCGCTGGAGCCGCCCGTAGCCTCCATGGTCACCGCGGTGCCGGAGAGGTACCAAGGCGAAGACGCCGTGCCGCCGACCGCCGGGCAATTGCCGGGCGTCTGGATGTCGACCTTCGCGTCGCGGTACAGATCGCCCACCATCGATGTCGAGAGTGAGACGCACGTGCCGTAGGTGGCACCGACCGTGAACGGGCGATCACCAACCGAGAACGAGAACCGGCGGCTCCCCAGTGGCGCGGTGCTCTCCGAGATCGGCGAGTATCGATCCGTGCTGCCCGCCCACGAGGCGAAGTACGTCTTGGCGCCGGCACCCGCGTCCTTCAGCGTTCCCACGACGGTCGTCCCAAAGCGGTACGCCGACGTGCCGGTCACCCGGTCGTAGCAGTTCGACGGGGTGTCGATCGTGATGGTGCCGCCGATCGGCTGGGCGATCTCGGGAAGCGCGTAGCATTTCGGCCCCACCGCAGCCGACACGAAAGCGGTGTCGGGCGTCACCTTCACGGTGATCGAGTCGGCGCGGACGCCGTCGCCGCTGATGAGCTGCGCGCCGTCTCCCCATCCCACGAACTGCTCGCGTGAGCGCAGTTTCGAGCGGTCGATCGAGACGGTGAGGTCGGAATCCCACGCGGCGGTGGTCTCGACCCGATCGCCGGTGCGTTTGACGGTGTAACCGCACTTGCCGCGAACGTCGTAGCGGAGCGCGTCGACCGGCAGGACGGCCCCGTCGTAGTTCTGGACCGACAGGATGACGGGAACGCACCGGACGCTCGTGGTCGCAGTGACCGTCATAGGGCGCAGGGCGTTCGGTCCGGCGATCGACACGGGCGGGTCGACGAACTGGCCGGTGGTCGCTCCGAGCGAGACGCCGTTGACGGCGACGTCGTCGACGTCGTACTTCTCTCCCGGCGTGACCCGCACGAAGACGGGCGTCGATTCGAAGTAACCCGCGCCCCCTCCGCAGTCGGGGGCCGTCACGAGTTCGATGTTCGCCGAACCCGCCGGAGACGAGGAGGGTGCCGCGAAGGGGACGCACGCGACGATCCGGCCCTGTCGCGTGACGGTCGCCGGCTTCCACGCCGTCGTCCCGCTATATTCGAGGGTGAACAGAACGTCATCGGTCGTCCGCTGGTACGCCGGCAACGTGACCTGGCAGGTGCCGCTGAGCACCGCCGCCGTGCACACCACGGTGTCGCCGCGACGGATCTCGATCGTGCCGAGATCGCCTGCCGCACGCGGCCCCGCTACCGACCACGACACGGGGACGGTGGTCAGGCCACCCCACCGCTCGTTCTGGCCGACAGCCAGGCTGACGGTCGGCTCCGAGCGGTCGAACTCGACGAACGCCGACCCCGAGCCCGGTGCGTAGTTGTCGGCACCGAGGTAGTTCGCCGTCAGGACGCGGTAACCGCCTTCGCCGAAAGCGAGATCGCACGCGCCGGATGCCGTCCGGTCGCCGTCACCGTCTCGGGGGCCAACGAAGGCGGTGCACGTCGCTCCCCGTCCGTCGTTGACCACCACGGAGCCTTGCGGGGCGTGAGCCGGCAGCGTATCGCCGAGCAGGAGCGGATTCGCCTCGTGGGCGTATCGGACGGACACCGTCACCGGGCTCATCCGACCGGCCTGCGGCTGGCCGGGATCCAGCGTCACCACGACGGGCGCGGCGACCCAGTCCTGCGCGATCTCGGCGGAGCTCGGCGCGAAGCGATCCTCATCGGGGAGGAACCGGGCCTCGACGGTGCCGCTGCTCGCCGCGAACGTCCGCGCAGACACGCGCACGGTACCGGTGGCGGTCACCGCACCGGTCGCGAACGGCTTTCCGTTCCGCGTGAGCTGAATGAAGCCCGTCGGCTGAAGCCCGGCGGCGTCGACCGTTACCTGGTAGGAGGTCACCGTGTCGGAGAAGACCGCTGTCGCACCGGGCCGCTGGTCGGCCGGGGCGAGCACCACCCGGGTGGGGACGCGCGTCACACGAACGGTGAACTCCTGGCTCGTGCTGCGCGTGTTCGCGTCGTCACCGGAGTAGTCGATCACGAAGCGGTAATCGGCATCCATGTTCCTCAGCGCCGAGGGCAGCGGGAAGGTCGCCGTGGCCGACCCGTTCTCGAGAGGAACCGTCGTGCCGAGGTCGCCGAGGAGGTTGTCGGCGCTGCGGATACGGATCGTGCCGGAGGGCGTCACCCTGCCGCTCATCGTCACGGGGACAGACAGCGTCGATCCCACCTGGACGGCGGCCGGCGCGGTCAGAGCGAACGTCGGCGCTCCCGCGAACAACTGCGCCTGGTCGAACGCGTAGCTCCCGCCCGGGGGCGCGACGTACCGGTCGTCCCACGGTTGTCCGAGGTACGTGACCGAGACGGTGTACCAGCCCAGAGAGGTGGTGCGGATGCCGCCGAGCCGTGTCGACGAGAGCTTGGCGACACCGTTCTCCAGCGTGGCGGTCTCGTCGCCGATGTCGCGGCCATCCGGTCCGGTGAGGACGAAGCGCACGGCGCCGCGGGCGACGAACCCGGCCGGGGATCCGGGGACGCTGACGGTCGCGACGGCTTCGACGAACCCGCCGAGTTGCGCCGTCGCCGTGACCGCGGCCTGCGTCTCGCGCGGCGTCAGCGTGATCTTCTGCGCGGCGAGGGAGCCCGTGGCATCCCTCGCCGAAGACCCGCCGAAAGGCCCGGTCGGCTCGAAACTCGCGGTGAGCGCACCCGAGTACGCGAGACTCGGGATCTGCGCACCGAAGGTGACGGGCACCACGACGTGGCGCTCACCCGCGACGCCCGTGTCATCGGCGGACGACAGGGCGACGCGTCCGACCTCGATGTTGGTCAGCGTGACGATCACGACGCCGTCGGGGCGGTCGTCTCCCGCCGCGTTCTTCACGCTCACCCCCACTCCCAGGTCGCTGTTCCACGGCAGGGTTCGCGACTCGTCGGTGTCGAGGGTGGTGCTCGTCGGTGCGGCGGTGACCGAGAGCGACCGCGAGGTCGACGCGGGGTCGAACTGCTCGTCACCACCGAAGTCGGCGACCAGGGTGTACGCCCCGGGGAGGAGCGCGCCGCCGACGCGCACGCGCGCGGCACCCGAGGCCAGCGAGAGGGATCCGAGCGACGTCGTGGCACCGTCGGCCGAGACGGCGCGCAGCGTCACGATGGCGGTCTCGGGGCTCAGCCCGCTCGCGGCGAGTGTCACCTCGACGGATGCTCCCGCGGAGTACGCGATGGAGCCGGGGGCGTCGACGGTCAGCGTCGGCGTGGCCCGCGCGACGGTGACGTCGATCGCGTTCGACGCGGACCCCGCGAACACCGGCGATCCGACGTATCGGGCCGTGACGGCGCCCCCGCCCACGCCGAGCGACCCGGCCGGGGCGGTGAAGGTCGCGGTGGCGCATCCCGAACCCGTCGCGCACGCGGCCAGGGCCACCGACCCGAGCACGGACGATCCCCGGACGAACTCCACCGAACCCGTGGGGATCCGTGCGTCGCCGCCGGTGGTCACCGTCGCGGTGAACGAGACGGAATCCTCCCAGTGCACGGCCGTCGACGACGCCTGCAGAGCGGTCGTCGTCGCGGTCGAGAGGACTCGCACGGGGTGCGCTGCCGAGACGGATGCCGAGAACCCGGACGCGCTCGAAAAGGCGGCCGTCAGGACGTGGTCGCCGACGGCGAGCGCATCGCCGGGGACGACGACCGTGTAGACCGCCCGGGCATCACTCGCCGTGACCACCCCGATCTTCGCCGCCGTCACCGCGATACCGTCCGACAGCAGAGTCAGGGCCCCGCTCGGCGTCGCCGTGCTCGGGGAGAGCGTGTCGACGACGACCGTCGTCGTGAACGGAAGTCCGGCCGTCACCGACGAGGGGCTCGAGGAATCGAAGGCGGTGGTCGTCTCCGCCGCCGTGAGGTGGAGCCCCACGCTCTCGGACGCCGCTCGGCCGTACACCTCGTCACCGAAGTACGTGGCGGTGAAGGAATCGGTACCCCACCCGTAGCGCACGCCCGGCACGACCGCGCGGCCCTGCGCGTCGAGGGTGGCGGTGTAGCCACCGACCGAGACCGTGCCCGTCGGGATGGGCCCCTGCCCGCTGACGGTCACCGTCGCGGCCGCTCCGACGGGGTCGCCGTAGACGGCGGTCGCCGCCGGGAACGCCAGGGTGACCGTGGCCGCGGAGCGGATCAGCAGTGTCTGCGGGCTCGCCGTCGCACCGCCACCGGAGGCGTCGTCGCGGGTGTACACGGCCCAGAGCGCGTGTCGGCCGACGCCGATGGTCTCGGCGGAGAGGAGGAAGGATGCCGCCCCCTCGGCCACCGCGACCGGCCCGGCGACGACGGTCTTGCCGGCCGCGTCGGAGGACAGCACGACCGTGCCCGGCTGATCGTCGGCGACGGAGACGACGGCGGTGAGCGCCGCGGCATCTTCCAGGGTCCAGTCGGAGCCCGAGCACGCGGCCAGCGGGGCCTCCGGCGCGCAGGCCAGCGAGACCGCGACGACGTCGCCCGCGATCGTGAGAGTCTGCGTGATCGAGGTGCTGTCGGTGTAAGGAGAACTGCCGGTGAAGACCGCGGAGTAGTCGTAGGACGCCCCGCCCTTCAGACCCGGAACCTGCACGACGGCGGTGTCGGTGATGCCGTTGGGGATCGATGCCTGCGTGAGCGGGATCGGACCGTAGGTCGCGCCGTCGACGGTGAAGGTGACGGTGCCCTGCGCGGTGCTCGGGGTGATCGCCCGCACCGTGGCCCGGAAGGTCGCGCTGCCGCGAACATCGGCATCCGGCTCCGCGCTGGCCGAGAGAACGGTGGAGCCGTCGAATTGCATCGCTCCCAGATCGCACCCCTGTGCGGGGCGGTGGCCGCCGCGCGCGTCGAGGCTCGGGCAGTCGGTTCCCGTGCCGGCGACAACGTTCAGCTGCGCCCCGCCGAGCGGATAGACGGGGACGGCGCCGGTCTCATCGAGAGCCCCGAAGTACGACTGGCCGCGGTTCACGGTCGGCGAGCCGGGGCAGCTGCCGTCGCCCTGAGCGTGCGCGTTGTGGTCGCCCGACAAACGACCAGAGCAGGCGAGGGCGGGGGTATCGATCGCGTTCGTGCTGAACAGGGAGTTCCGCACCGTCGAGGTCGGCACCGCGCCCCCGTCGGTGCTGGTCGACGGGCTGCCCAGCGATCCGCCGTCGAAGTCGACGAAGGTCGAGTTGACGACCGTCATGCCGGCGTCGGCCCACACGTCCGCGCCTTGATTGCGCGTCTTGTCCCACTGGTCGGTGATCTTGTTGCGGCCGAACGTGGAGTTGACGATGGTCGTCGCACCCGTGGTGTAGATCGCCGCGCCACGCGAGCCCTCGGAACCCAGCGAGAGAGTGTTGTCGAGGAAGGTGCTCGAGTCGACGGTCAGGTCGCGCGCGAACACGGCACCGGCGCTGAAGCCGCCCTGGTTGCCGCGGAAGACCGTGCGCGTGAGGGTCGTGGACGTCATCGCGGCGATGAGCGCTCCGCCGGTGTACGTGTCGAAGCCGCCCCGCAGGGTGAGATCGCTGATCGAGAGCGCCCAGTGATCGCTCGCGGCCCACAGCAGGCGCATCGTTCCGCCACCGTCGATCACGGCGCCGTTGCCGATGATGTCGAGAGTGCCGCTCGTGATCGCCGAGGTGCCCCCTCCGCCGGCTCCCCCGCCCGAGCCGGTCTCCTGCGACGGCGACTCGTCGGAGGACGGCGACTGCTCCGAGGTGGTCTGCGCCGACGTGACGGCGTTCGACGCGAGCTTCATGACGGCACTGCCGAGCTCGCCCGTCGACGATGCAGCGGGAACCTCGGATGCCGAGGGCTCGGGCGAGGGCGCAGGTGTCTCCGAAGACGTGGGCGACGGGTCACCGCCCTCCGACGGATTCTCCGTCTGCACGGGAGCGGGGGGCTCGGACGGGGTCGTCTCCGAAGGCGTCGTCTCGGACGGGGCCGGCGTCGGGGTGGGGTGGTCCTCCCCCGTTCCCGGCTGTTCCTCTCCCCCGGTGCCGCCGGATCCACCGTCGGTAGTCACCGTGTCGGGCTCGAAGCGCAGAGGAGCCGCCAGCGTGATCACCGGGGCACCCGAGATCGTGATGGTCGCCCGCGGCGCCCCCGACGCGGCGACGTCCGCCGCAGCGGCGAGAGCGGCGCGCAAGGTGCAGTCCCCGCCGCCCGCGAGACACGAAGCCTTCTGAGACGCGAGGGCCGTGGCATCCGTCGTGTCCGCCGCCGAGGTGACCGTGAACGAGGTGACCGGGGTGACGGCATCCTGAGCGATCGCCGCGGAGCCCGTGGTCGCCGCCCCCAGGGGCAGGACCAGCGCCATCACCACGGCCGTCGCCACGCGCGCCATCACCGGCGAGGGCACCGGCGTCGTCGAGGGCACCACGGGCGATGCCATGGCGAAGATACGCCCCGACGGGCCCGCCGCACGACGATAGAGCGCGACGGCCACCACCAGAGGCAGCGGAGCGAGCACGAGCGGCACGACCCCCGACAGCAGAGCGCCGGAGGTGGCATCGAGCGTCTGCCCGAGCAGACCGGTCGCGGTCACGAGGGCGAGCGCGACGAGCACGCTCAGCAGCCACGCCCCGAGAACCTGCCAGCGACGACCGGCTGCCGCCTTCTCTGCGGCGATCACGGCCGCGCGCGGCCACGCCGGTTCCAGCACGGCGGCGGGCACGAGCAGCACCGCCGTGGGGAGCACGCGCCACAGCACCCCGAAGGGCACGGCGAGCACCAGCCACAGGCGCCAGCGGGTGGCATCCGGTCGTCCGCTTCGACGGCGGATGAGGGAGCGGATGCCGAGGACTGCGAGCGCGAGAAGGCCCAGCACGCTCACGAAGGGGGCGCAGATGAAAGCGAGGGCGACGGCGAGGACGGAGATCCCCGCGGCGAGGAGAAGACGCGGGACGAAACGCACCCCTGTCACCACCGAGCGCCACATCCGCGGGCGCTGACCCGCCAGCGAGGCGTCGACCAGGCGCGCGAGCGCCGCGATCGTGACGAGGACGAGGGGCAAACCCGCCAGGGCGACGATCGCCGAAGCGAGCACACCGACGGCGGCGATGCGAGGCTCGACCGTCGCCGGCGCCTCGGACACCCAGTCGTACAGGGCGGTGCCCTGGGCCGCGAGCGCGACGCCAAGGGCGAAGAAGACCACGGTCAGAGCGACGGCGAAGATCGCCTGAACCACAAGCAGCCTCCACCACGACGACGCGATGGCTCGACCGGAATCACGCAGGGCACCCAAGAGCATGTGCTCATGTTCGCTGACGGCGGACTGTCAACCCCTAGGTGGAACCCACCTACTCGTGCCGACACCACCCGACACGGCTCCAACGACGTGAATCGGACAGGACTGCGCCGAGGGTCCTCACGCGCACGGCATACTGATCGACGTGAAGAGCCCGGGTGCCCCCGACGGCGACCGGGTCGCCGCCCTCGCCGACCGCATCGAGGCCGGGCGGGGCCGCGCGTGGCTCATCGAGGGCGTGCCCGGCGCGGGCGCCACCCATCTGTCCGAGCACCTCGCCGATCGCCTCGGCGAGCGCGGGTTCGACGTCGTGCGCACCTTCGCGCTGCCCGAGCTCCGTGGCATCCCTCTCGCTGCTCTTCTTCCTCTGCTGCGGCTCGACCCGACTCGAGAAGCCGACGACGATCCCGCTCGCCGCCTGCAGCGCGTGACGGCGCGACTGGCCGGCACGGCGAAGACGACGGTTCTGGTGATCGATGCCGCCGCGTGGCTCGACGACGTGTCCGCGGCCGCGGTGCATCAACTCGTCCGGTCGTACGGGGTGCGGGTCCTGTTGACGGCGCGCGTCGGGCAGACGCTCCCCGCGCCCCTCCGTCGCCTCGGTGATGAGGGGCTTCTCGAGCGCATCGCGGTGCCCCCGCTCAGCGACGACGATGCCGTCGCGGTGATCGACCTGGCCGCGGGAGGCCGGGTCTCCCCGCCGAGCCTGGTCGCGTTCCTGGACCGCGTGGGCGCGCATCCGCTGTTCCTCAGCCTCCTCGTCGCGCAGTCCCTGCGCTCGGGACTGGCCCGGCAGACCCCGCTCGGGCTGGACCTGGGGCGGCCCTCACCGCCGAGCCGTCTGCGCGAGCTCGTCGCCGAGTGGGTCGAGCTCGCCGGAAGCGCTCGAGCGGAGGCGCTCGGGCTGCTGGCGGTGTCGACGTCGCTTCCCCGGGACGTCCTCGCCGAAGCCGATGTCGCCGCCCTGGTCGAGGCAGGGCTCGCCGTCGGCACCCCCGATCGCGTGCGCATCGTCTCGCCGCTCGTGGGCGAGGTGATCTCGGACGGGATGCCACCCGCCCACCGCCGCGAGACCGCTGCGCACGCGTCCGCCCGACTCACCGGGTACGACGATCCCCGCAGTCGGCTCACCCGCATCACCCTCGCCAGCGACGGCGACACCCCGCCCGCGACGGAAGAGCTCGCCGCCGCCGCACGGACCTGCACCGCCCTGGGCTTCCACGCGCTCGCCGTCGACCTCGGCTCTCGTGCCCTCGCCCTCGCGGAGGAGCGGCGAGAACCGGTACCGACCGACGCGGTCGTGCTGCGAGGAGAGTCCCTGTGGCTGCTCGGACGCCATGACGAAGCTGACCGGGCAATGGACCTCGCCGTCCGCGTCGCGCCCGATGACGCCGCCCTGGCGCTGGCCGCATCGCGCGCCGGTTCGTACTGGTCGCTCCGGCGAGAGGACCCCGCGCGCGCCTACCGCGTGACGGGTGACGCCCTCGAGCGGATCACCGATCCCCAAGCAGCCGCGTTCCTGCGCACGAGCATGACCAAGTGGCAGATCATGCTCGGCGACCTGCCCCGCCAGACCCTGACCGGCGGTCGCCTGGGCACCGACGGAGCCGAGGCGGCGGTCGCATCGCTCGACCCCGTGCTGTCGGCCGTCCTGGCGGCCTGCCTGTCGGGCGACACGGTCGCCGCCCGCGCGGGGATCGCCGCCGGGCGCCCGCACGCGCAGGCGGCGCTCGCCGTCATCCGGCACGCCGCCGAACTGTTCGACTACGCGGAGGCCGTCGCCGATTGCGCGGACGCCGAGCTCCCCGCCGCGCGCGAGGCGTTCCGCGAGCACGCGACGCACCGCCTCAGCGAGGCCGTGGGCATCTGGACGCTCGGCGCCTCGTGGAGTGCGTTCATGCAGGGGGATGCCGACGGCGCCCTGCTGCACGCCCGCGAGGCGACGTACGAGCTCGCGTGGCGGGACCTCCTCGCCTTCGAGGGACTGGCGATCGGCACGCGCGCGACGGTCGCCGCTTGGCTCGGGCGTCCCGCGGAGGCGCAGGAATGCCTGGACCGGCTCACCCCGGGCATGCGGGCTCTGGTCATCACCGACCTCGAGGCGGCGCAAGCCGAATCGTGGCTCGCCTTCCGTGCGGGTGCGCCGTCACCGGCGGCCCCGGTCGAACGCGCCGTGGAAGCCGCCGAGGGACGCCACCACGACTGGTGGCTCGCTCTCGCCGCCTTGAGCGCCATCCGCATGGGGCAGCCGTCCGCGGTCCTCGCGGTGCTGCGCCGGTTTCCGGCCCACCACGCCGGCCTCTCGGTGCGCCTGTTCGTCGCGTACGGAGAAGCCCTCGAGCAGGGGGATCCCACCGCGCTCGTCGCCGCAGCCCAGGGGCTCGAGACGGCCGGATACCTCGCCGCCGCCTACGACGCGGCCCGCCAGACGCTGGCGCTCGGAGCCCACCCCGACGCGGCGACCGCCGCCCGCCGCGCCCGCGTCATCGTCACCCGCGTCGGTGCGCTCCTGTCGCCCTCGCCGACGGCGCGCTCCGGCATCGCCGATCTGCTGACCGCGCGCGAGTGGGCCGTGGCCAGCGCCGCCGCCACGCGGGCACGCAATCGCGAGATCGCCGAAAGCCTGGGCTTGTCGCACCGCACGGTCGAGAACCACCTCGCCGCCGTCTACCGCAAGCTCGGCGTCAGCGGTCGGGACGAACTCCGAGAAGTCGTCACCGCCGCCGCGATCGCGTGACCTCGCAGGTGCCCGCCCGCGGCGTGTGAGGCGGCCGCCGACGGGCGTGGTCCGTCAGCCCCGCGTGCAGTTTCCGGATGCCACGGGTGCCGACAACGACCCCATCTGGGCCATCACGGGCTCGAGTTCGGCGGGGGTCATGGCGTAGCCGACGTTGTCGTCGGTGTCGGATCGAGCGAAGACGATCCCCGCGACCTGACCGGACGTGGTCAGCAACGGGCCGCCCGAGTTGCCCGGCCGGACGATCCCGGCCAGGGCGTAGATGTCACGCGGGGCGGAGGAATCGTCGTAGATGTCGGGCACCGGAACCGTGCCCTCCGACAGGATCTGCGCGCTCCCCGAGGTGAAGGGGCCGCCACCCGGGTACCCCTGCACGACGGCGGGAGAACCGACGGCCAGCGTCTGCGCGATCGGCAGGGAGGCGGCATCCAACTGATCCACAGAGATCACCGCGATGTCGTCGACCGGGTCGAAGTACACCACGCGTCCCTCGCGCGCCGGACGACCCGGCAGTTCGACCAGCGGGGTGTCCACGCCCGCGACGACGTGGGCGTTCGTGACGACGCGGCCGTCGGCGACGACGAAGCCCGACCCGCTCGAGGTGATGCCGCAGGCGTAGGCGGTGCCCGAGATCCGCGCCACCGACTGCGCCGCCTGGGTCAGTGCGGGGTCGTCGAGGGCGATGCTCGGAGTCGTGGGGACCGGGCCGATCTGGATGAGCTCGCCCAGGCGAGGGATGCCGTCGGCGAAGATCGTTCCGCGCAGGTCGGCGAGCGCTCCGCGCACGGGTGCCGGGGTGAGGTCGTCGATCGTGCGCACCACGGTCGAGGAGCCGAGCGCGGCGGAGACGACGGGCACGCCGACCGGGGTCAGGGAGCCGGCGACGAACGAGATGGTGAGGGCGGCGGCGGCCACGTTCACCACACCGCCGAGGAGGCGCTCGGGCACGCGCAGCTTGATGCGGTCGGCGCCGCGCCGGAAGAAATTGCCGACGGCGCTGCCGAGACCCGAGCCGATGACGAGCAGGGCGATGCCCGCGCCGATCATGGCGGGTCCTCGCCATGCGAGGTCGGTGACCCACTGGCCCACGAACGGAAGCACCCAGTAGGCGGCGACCGCCCCGAGCGCGAGCCCCGCGAAGAAGCCGATGGTGGCGAGGAAGCCCCGGGAGAGCCCCACGGCGAGTGCGACCGCCAGAAGGGCGATCAGGGCGATGTCGACGATCGGCATCCGACCTCCTGTGTTCGCTTCGAGGCTAGAACGCCCGTCTGAGAGAACCCTTTCGACGCGCGGGGCAGGGGGCTTGTGCGCCCGTAGCCCCGGGGCGTCGAGCGTGGACCCGGGGCCACGCCGTCTTGGACACGCGGCCACGCCCGAGCCCGCCTGGGCGCCCGAACCCCCGTCCGTCCGTGGCCCCGGGGCGTCGAGCGTGGCCCCGGGGCCACCCCGCGCACCCCGCCCCGCAGCCTCCACCGCGAATTCGCCCTTCGAGTCGGAATGACACTAAGATCGGCTCCGGAGATATGGTCACCATGACACGAACCCCTCAGCCCGAGTCCCGCGACGCCGACGTGCGCGTCGCGGTGTCGACCGTGATCTTCAGCGTGCGCCGCGACGCCGACGACGAACCCGTCCTCTCGCTCCCCCTGGTGCGCCGCACACGCGATCCGTTCGGCGGGCGGTGGGCGCTGCCCGGCGGCTGGCTCGACGCGAGCGAGGGGCTCGACGCCGCGGCATCCCGAACGCTCGCCGAGACCACCGGCCTCACCCCCAGCTACCTCGAGCAGCTGTACGCGTTCGGGGCGGTCGACCGCTCCCCCACGCGCGTGGTGTCAATCGTCTATTGGGCGCTGCTGCGCTTCGACGAGGTCGACGCCCAGGTGGCCGCGCACGCCCGAGAGGGCGACGCCCCCGAGAACGTCGAGTGGTTCGACGCGACCGACCTCCCGGCCCTCGCCTTCGACCACAACGACATCGTCGAGTACACGCTGTGGCGCCTGCGCAACAAGGTCGGCTACAGCCGCATCGCCCACGGCCTGCTGCCCGACGAGTTCACGCTCGCCGACCTGCGTGAAGTGACCGAGTCGATCCTCGGCAAGCGCCTCGACCCGGCGAACTTCCGTCGCCAGGTCGACACGTCCGACACCCTCATCCCGACCGAGCGCTTCCGCACCGGAAGCCACCGACCCGCCCGCCTCTACCGCTACAACCGCGACGTGGAGCTCGCCGACCGCGGTCCGCTCCCGTCCCGTCACTGATCGGAAACGCCCATGTCCGCCACGCCTCTCACCCTGCAGCCCCGCCCCGCGATCGACCCCAGCGTCGACCACGCGATCCAGGCGATCGTCTCGGGCGCCTCGACCGATGCGACCTGCTCGACCGACCTCGCCGTCGGCCCCTGGGACTTCGACACGCGCCCCGGCTACGGCCCCGGCTCGTCGATGGGCGATGTCATCCCCACGGGGGCGCCGCGCCAGGGCGAGCTGCCGCAGGAGTACCGCGATGCGTCCGACGACGAGCTCGACGCCCGCGTCCGCGCGGCGAAGGAGACGCTCGGCGACCGGGTGGTCGTGCTCGGGCACTTCTACCAACGCGAAGAAGTCGTGCGTCACGCCGACTACGTGGGCGACTCGTTCCAGCTCGCGAACGCCGCGAAGGAGCGCCCCGAAGCCGAGGCGATCGTGTTCTGCGGCGTGCACTTCATGGCCGAGACCGCCGACCTGCTGTCGCGCCCCGACCAGGCCGTCATCCTGCCGAACCTGGCCGCGG
>Ga0308158_10003099_pt1 | contig 14947 bp, 15 predicted proteins | sample PhyBR2_FD_201038 | JGI IMG/M metagenome (GOLD analysis project Ga0308158, IMG submission 201038) | Phyllosphere microbial communities from UC Gill Tract Community Farm, Albany, California, United States - DLSLB.R2 | ecosystem: Host-associated > Plants > Phyllosphere > Unclassified | place: USA... | reverse complement strand
TGGAACCACAGCGCCAGCGCGCCCCATGCGGTGACCAGCAACGCGCACACGGCAAGGATGGCGCGGGGAACGGGGCGGCTCATGATCATCTGCTACTTTCGGAAACGCTGGGGTGGTGCAGTGTAGCCGTTCGGTTTGGCGGCAACAAGCGCCGTCCCGGAGCGCGCCCTGTAGAATGCCGCCTCCAGGGGGGACCAATGACGACGCCAGGCTTGACCATTTCGCGCATCCTGCATGCGGGTTACGTATTCGATTGCGAGGGTGCGACGATCGCCTTCGATACCATCTTCGAGAATCCGTTCAGCCGCAACTGCCATGCGTTTCCCGACGTGCGCTTCGATCTCGCGGCGATCCGCCGCCAGCGCTTCGACGCCGTCTTCATCTCGCATTTCCATGATGACCACTGCTCGCTCGACAGCCTCGATCTGCTGGATCGCGCGACGCCCCTGTACATCTACTGCATCTTCGACGCACTGTTCGACATGGTGCGCCAGCTGGGGTTCACGCACGTGCACCCGCTGCGTTTGAACGCGCCGGTGACCGTCGGCCCGTTCACCGTCACGCCGCGTGAAGCGATGGATGTCGATGTCGACTCGATGTTCCAGGTGCAGGCGGCCGGGCAGAACGTGCTCAACGTGGTCGACTCGTGGATCGACGACGACACGCTGGCCCAGCTGGTCGAGCTGGGGCCGTGGGACATGGTGCTGTGGCCGTTCCAGACGATGCGCGAAATCGAGGTGCTCACGCCATCGCGCACCGTGCCCGCGCCGCCCGAGCTGCCGGCCGAATGGATCGCGCAGTTGCAGGCGCTGCAGCCGCGCTACGTGGTGCCCGGTTCATGCCAGTTCGTGCAGGAGCCGTGGTCATGGTACAACCGCGCGTTCTTCCCGATCACCTATGCGCAGTTCACGCGGGAGGTCGGCGCGGCGCTGCCGGCGGCATCGATCGTGCGGCTCGATCCCGGCAAGTCCGTGCGGCTGGACGGCGCAGCGCTGCAGCCGGCGGCGCCGCTGGCGTGGCTCGAACCCGTGGGGCCGCAGGATGTCGATTACGTTTATGAAGGCAATGCAGCGCCGCCTTCGACGGCGTCGATCGCCCAGCGCTTTGCGGCCCTGGGTGAAGCGCAGATGGCGCGCGTGGTGGATTACTGCCGCGCGGGTCTGCCTGCCAAGTATGCCGATGTAGAGGCGGCGTCGAGCTACTTCGATGGTCCGCGTTACTGGCGACTGTCGGTGTATGACCATCTGGGCCAGGTGCAGGTGTTCGATTACCTGCTTGAGGGTGACGTGGCCACGCTGGTGGATCAAGCGGGCCCGCTTGGCTGGACCACGGAAATCCCGGCCGCCAGGCTGTATGGTGCGCTGGAACAGGGCGAGTCGCTGACCACGATGTACATGCGCATCAACGACGCCCGTTTTGACGCCGATGCCGAGCGTGATCTGCTGGATGTCGACGTCGTCGACGATCCGCTGATCCGCTGCCTGTTCAGCGATACCTTTGGCGCGTACCAGGCGGCGCAGCTGCGCCGCCTGCTCGCGCGCTGACCGGTTCTATTTGCCGAGCAGGCGCAGCGACTGTTCCCAGTCGTCTTCCCAGTCCAGCAGGAAGTCGTGGGTCTTGAAGGCGCGCCGCAGCGGGCCCAGTGGCACGCGGTGGAGGTCATGCAGGCCAAGTGCCAGCGTCACCGGGTTCCACACCGCATTGCGTTTCGATTTGCGCACGCTGGCCTTCACGCGCGCGCCATCGTCACCAAAGATGCCGATGGCGTTGTCGAGCGCCGCGCCAAGATCGATGCGTGCATTGGCGGCAAACGCTTCGATTACCTGCGCCTTGTTGATGCCGAAGGCCGATTCGGTTGGCGCCTTCGGTTCCGGTGGCGGTGCAGCCGCTGCCGCCGCTGCCGCCTTAGCTTCGCGTTCCAGCCTGGCCACCAGCTGCGCCAGGTCTTTTTTCTGGAAGCGCAGCGCATCGAGCGGCCGCTTGAAGCCCGGCGCCGGCAGGGTCGCGACGATCTTGTAGGCGTCCTTGGTCATCGTCATCAACACGTCGTCGCTGCCGGCAATCAGGCGCGCGATGTCGTCCTGGAAGAAGATCGGCGCCGCGTAACCACCATTCGCGTCGCCAAACAGCTCGGCGTGCTCCGGGTCGTAGTCGAGCCAGACATACGGCGTGACCGCGTGTTCCAGCAGGCGTGCCAGGGTCCAGGGCGATGCGGTCTGTTGCTCGAGCCAGGTGCAGGCTTCGAGCAGGGTGGCACGGTAGGGCAGGTCGGTGGCGCTCATGTCGATTCAGTGGGGGGCGTGGCTGGCCCCCATTGTAGTGCATGCATTTGCCGGACCGCAGTCAGCGGCCGTCGCGGTTGTGGTCATTGGCGTCCGGCGGCTCGATCCCGCGCGCGGTCGGCAGGTGCCAGCCGTAGCGGATCGCGGCCAGGCGCAAGCCAAAGCACAGGGCTGCGCCGACGCAGGCGGTCGGCGTCGTGGGCAGTTGCAGGGCATCGCCGATCACCACCACCGACGCACCGGCCAGCGCCGCGACCGCGTAGATATCCGAACGGAACACGGCCGGCACGTTCGACAGCAGCACATCGCGCGCGACGCCGCCGCCGATACCGGTCAGCATGCCAAGCAGCGCGGCCATCACCGGTTCGAGGCCAAACACGAGCGCTTTTTGCGCACCCGCGACACAAAACAGCGCCAGGCCCGCACCGTCGAACAACAGTACCGGATTGCGCGCGCGGTGGATGAACGGGTGCCAGAAGAAGATCGTCACGCCCGCCAGCAGCGACACGCCCAGGTACCGCCAGTCCGAAAACGCAGCCGGCGGCGTGGCGCCGATCAGGAGGTCGCGCACGATGCCGCCCGAGGTAGCAGCCACGAACGACAGCACCAGCACGCCGAACAGGTCGAGATGACGCCGCACGCCAGCAGTGGCGCCGGACAGCGCAAACACAAAGGTGCCCACCAGGTCGAGCGTGAGCACCAGCGTTTTCATGGCGGCCCCCATGTCGAGGGCAAGAACGGCAAACACGTGAATCCACCTTGCAAATACTGGTGCGCGCGCACCGAAGAGGGCGATTCTAGCGCATGGCTGCGTTACTCCCGGATCAACCTGCTTTTATTTGGTGATCCGCAAGATTGCCGAGGCAAGGCGTGAGAAGCAAGGCGTCAGGTCGGCATCCGTTGCTGCGTAGCAGTACATGCCAACCGGCTGGTCTGGCTTCTGGCAACGCTTGATCGAATCGACTGTGTTGGCCATGCACTTCAAGATCATCTCGCCGTTGGTACTGGTATCAGATGCAACCGGTTCTTTCAGTGCAGGACCAAATCCAAGGGTGAAGACGTAGATGCCTTCGGATCTGGTTTTGTCAGCAATGCTTTCCGCAAGGTTGCGCGATGCCCGCAAGACGTTGCGCTCAAGAAGATATTGGGTACTGATGTCCGCTGTTACTGCGCGCGGTGTGCTCGTCACAATCGGAAATTCTCGATTGGACGATGCAGGGCGTGCGTTGTACCAGTCAGGCAGACTGCGGACTGCTGACTGGAGGTTACCTTCTCCATAAGTCCCTCTCCAGATTTTGCAACCCTCGCTTACATAGTCGGGCTTACTGCTGTTGAGGTCACCCAGGCCACCTCTTTCCAGAACACGGTCCACTGACCCAGGCCGGTTGCAATCCAACGGATTTTTGAAAGTGAGATACGAGCCGAATGACGTGGGCGCACCATCGGAGAAAAAAACGACGACACGCATCGTTGAGCGATTTGTCAACGGTACGGCGTTGAGCTGTTCACGAGCCCTGAACATGCCTTCGAATGACGATGTGCCTCCGTCGAAGTCGTATCCGTTAATCTTGCTGTTCATCGACGCACGATTGAAGCCACGTGCCAGCGGGTTGATTGGAATGTCCGTTTCGACACCAGAGGCGAAGTGGATCAGTGCTACCCGGTCTTGCGTCACATTGAATTTATTCAGGAAGCTTTTCGCCGACGCTTGCACGGTCGTTGCTGAATTCTTCAGCGAGCCCGACGTATCGACCACCAGTGCCATATCCAAATCATTTCGGATCGTCTGCGCCGCCGCGACCGGCGTCAGCGTCGTGAAATTCATGATCTGCATGATCGACACCGGCATTGGCGCTTCGGCGACGACATCGATGGTGGCCTGGCCGGCGTTGAAGGTCACATTGGTGCTGGTGATGCGTGGCGACGACAACAGGTAATTATTCGGAATATTGGCAGCAAAAAAATCAGCTGCCGCCGCCCGCGCGCTGGCAATCTGCTCCGTCTGGTTATTGCCGGTCGTGACCGCGCGCGCGCCGGCCAGCGCCGCCGAATCCACCGCTGCATTCAGGCGCGCCTTGACCAGATACGCCAGCCCGGCATCGACGCACAGACCCACCACGGCAAGCAGCACGAACATCGACACGGCCACCATGATGGCGATCGCACCGCTTTGACGGGACAGATTCGGATTCATCTCAGAACACACTCATGGAATACAGGTCGGGCCCGAACGTGGGCAGGGTGTTGTTGCCGGTGGTGAAACCGCTGACCAGCATGTCGAAGCGATAGAACGTCTCGACCACGAAGACGACTTCGCCAGGGTCGAGCTTGCCGGTCATGACCAACGTGGTCGGGCGCGAGGCGCTGTTGACGCTCGAGCATTTGCCGGTGCCGCTCCAGGCGCTGCAGCCGTACACCTTGCTCTGTGGCGCGTAGCCGCTGCGGCGAAATCCTTGCACACGCTCGGCATCGTCCCAGCGGTACTGGTCCAGCACGACACTGCGCGAAACCCCATTGGTGACCTCGCCCATCACGCGGGTGATGTACATCATCCCCAGCTGATTGACGTTCAGTGGCGGGGCGCTGGCCATCAGCGCATTGATCGTGTCCTGGCTGCTGTCGTCCAGATCGCTCCCGCTGCGCGAGAGGATGTTCGCGCCTTCGCGCGCAATATTGGTGATGATGATATTGGCTTGCAAGGCGCGCGCGCCATCGATGGCGCACAGCAGCAGCACCACCAGCATCGGCAGCAGCAGGGCAAGCTCGACCGCTGCGACGCCACGCTGGCGGCGCGCAGGATGGATGCGGGCAGATGGCGTGGGCAGCATCAGAAATACTCGTTTCGCATGGTGGCGCCGACGGCGAAATTGTTCTGGCCGCCGGTGAAGAATGCCGAGAGCAGTGGCGTCGTTACGGGCCATGCGCAGTCGAGCTGCAGCACCACCATGTCGCCCGCGCCGCCGAACATGGCGTTGCTGTAGCTGGTGCTCGCATAGCTCTTGCCATTGACCGACACGACGCAATTCGTGCGCTCGTACATGCCCAGCGAGTTGTCGCGGATTTTCGCAATCACCGTGGCGTAGCGCTGCTGGCTGCTGGTCCCGCCCTCGTTGGCGCGGCCGGTGATGGCAAAACGCGCCCCTTCACGCACCGCGTACTGCATGGTCAGCGTGGCGAAGAACATCATGCTCAGCTCGATAATCCCCACGAGGACCAGCATGAACACGGGCGCGATGATCGCCATCTCGACGAGTGTGGCGCCAGATTGACGCTGGGGTCTCTTAAACAACATATTCGGGCAACTGTGAGAGTGTGCGTTGGTTGTATGCGATAAACTGCAGGGATTCTACAGGGCAATAATCACGCCCTGTAACCGTTTTAGCGAGGAGTCCGCGCGTTTGTCGGCGCGCAACAACATGAGTTGGTACCCTGATATCCGTCGTTTGATGACTGCCGCCCGGCGCACGCCCGGCGTCGCCGCGCCATCGGCTGCTGCGCCCGAAGCAGAAGCCTGGATGGTGTTCGGGATGCGCGTGCTGCTGTCCGTGTCGGCGCTATTGACCCTGTACATCGGTCCTGGTGGCGTGGTCGCCTCCAGCGCATGGACCTGGCCCGTGCTGGGCGGCTATGTGCTGCATAGCCTGACATTGCTCGTCATCGCGAGCTACCGGGCGGGTTTCTGGCACGGGCCGAATGTCTACTGGATCGACATCATCTGGTACGGGCTGATCGTCCTTGCCACCGGCGGCGGCACGAGTCCGTTCTTTTCGTTCTTCCTGTTTGCCATCCTGGCCACGTCGTTCCGCCACGGGTTCGATGCCGGCGCCAAGCTGACGCTGGGCGCGGTGGGCATCGTGACCCTGTCGGTGGTGCTGGTGCAGGGCTTCCAGTCGTTCCACATCCTGCTGCTGCGCGCGACTTTCCTGCTGGCGCTGGGCTACATGATCGCGTTCTGGGGCGGGCTGTCGGTCGACCAGCGCCGCCGGCTGGCACTGCTGCGTGACGTCAGCCGGCTGTCCAACCCGCGCTTCGGCGTCCAGCACACGCTCGATTCGCTGATGGACAAGATCCTGCGCTACTACGGTGCCAGCACCTGCACCCTGCTGATGCAGGACAGCCACCAGCGCTGGATCCTGAATACCGCCCATCACCCCAAGGCCGGCCGCCCGATCAGCCGCAGCCGGCCCGATGCCGAGGACGTGCAGCCGCTGCTGGCGCTGGCGCCGGGCGCGACGCTGTACCGTGGCCCCGGCGCCGGCTTGCGGCGCCTGCTGCCGGGCGGGGTGTGCGCGGTGCGCCTGGCCACCGGCGAAAAGGAGTGGTCCAGGACGGACATGGATGCCTGCGGTCACGTGGCCGACCTGCTCGATACGGACGGTTTTGTCAGCGCGTCGCTGCCGCTGCGCAAGGGCAGTGGCCGGATCTTCGTCACGGGCAGCCGCCTGCGCCGTGGTGATGCGACGTTCCTCAAGCACATCGTGCAGCAGGCGTTTCCCGTCATTGAAACCATCGATCTGCTCGACCGGCTGGCATCCGAAGCAGCCTTCCGCGAGCGCCAGACCATCGCGCGCGACCTGCACGACAGCACCATCCAGCCGTATATCGGCCTGCGCCATGCCGTGGCCGCGATCCGCAATGGCGCCGGTGAGGACAGCGCCGTGGCGCCCGAACTCGACCGCTTGCTGGCCATGTGCTCGGACGTGATCGGCGACATGCGCGACTTCGCCCAGCGTTTTCGCAGCGGGCGCCAGGAGGAGCCGGAACTGCTGGTGGCGCTGCGCCGCCAGTTGCGCCAGGTGCAGACCTTCTATGGCGTGGACGTGATGCTCGAGGTGCAGGGCGAGGGCGTGGCCAACGACCGCATGGCAGCCGAGGTGTTCCAGATCGTCACCGAAGGCATCAGCAATATCTGCAAGCACACGCGGGCACGCACGGCCGGCGTCGTGATCGAGGACGACGCCGGCCAGCTGGCGATCGATATCTTCAACCCGGTGTCCGATGGCGCCGTGGCGCCGAAACCGTTCGTGCCGCGCTCGATTGCCGAGCGGGTGGCGGCGGTGGGCGGCACGCTCGACGTCGAAGCCGACGCGCGCCAGACGCTGCTGCGCATCCGCATCCCGGTCTGACCGGCACCGACATAACGTATTGGAGACATCATGACCATCCGCATCCTGCTCGTGGATGACCACAAGACCATGCTGTGGGGCCTCGAACGCCTGATCCAGTCCGAGGGCGCGTCGTTCACGCTGGTGGGCAGCGCCAGCGATGGCGCCGAGGCCACGGCCCTGTGCGCCGCGCTGCGCCCGGACATCGTGCTGCTCGACCTCGACCTGAAAGGCAGCAGCTCCATCGACTTTTTACCGGCGCTGGTGGCCAATGGCAGCACGCGCGTCGTGATCCTGAGCGCGAACCGCGACCAGGGCACGCTGGCGGCCGCCGTCAAAGCGGGCGCGCGCGGCGTGGTCAGCAAGGAAGCGCCGACCGACGACGTGCTGCTGGCCGTGCGCAAGGTGCATGGCGGCGAGCTGTGGCTCGACCAGTCACTGATGCAGGCGCTGCTGGGCCAACTGGTCGCGCCGGCGCCCAAGGCCGATCCGGAGGCCGAACGCATCGGCACGCTGACGGCGCGCGAACGCGACGTCATCGGCATGATCGTGCAGGGCAAGGGGGCCCTGAACAAGGAACTGGCCGAACGCGCGTTCATCTCGGAACGCACGCTGCGCAACCATCTCACCACCATCTACCAGAAGCTGGACGTGGCCAACCGCCTCGAGTTGTACGTCTACGCCATCAAGCACGGCCTCGCCTGAGGCATCGCCTTTGGCGCAGTCAGCGTTGTCTATTGATGACGCCGATTGCAATGCAGAACAATTGTCTGCAGAACTGACCCGCCCGCCATCCAGGGCCCAGCGCCAGCCCAGGTCATTGACGTTGACTGCGCCTCGCCTTTCCTCTCCGTCGGAATGCGCCGCACGGCGACCCGGTACAAATGTACCGGGTTGCCGTGGCGCAACGTACCTCTCAAAAAGGTAGTTTTGACGGATGGCAACAAAGTTGCCGGTCCGTAAGATTCAACTCATGCGCTGCGTATCGTGACATGCGGTACGACGGCAAGCGAACAGGAGCGAACGGTGCACGACAGAGAAGACAACCCGGAACAGCAGTATGAAAGCAGCAGCAATCCGGCCATGTCGTATGTCGTTCTCTCGGTTCTGCTCGCAGTTGTCTGCTTCATCGCGGCAATGGCTGCATGGACGAGCGCATAAAAGCCAACCTGCTAATGCTTGATTACCGACCCTTGAAAGGATCCACCATGAACTTCATCAAAAACCTGATCAAAGAAGAAGACGGCGTCACCGCCATCGAATACGCACTGATCGCATCGCTGATCGCCGGCGTCATCATCACCGCCGTGTCCCTGCTGGGTGGCAACATCAGCACCATGTTCACGAACCTGGCAGGCAAGATCAACCAGACGCCGAAGTAATTGACGTCCCGTCCGCCGCACGGTGGACCCGATCCGGCACGGGCTGTCCCGCGGCCGGATTTTTTTTACCCGGAGAATTCATTGTCAACTCTGCCACTCCTGCTGCTGTTCGCTCTGCTAGGCGCCGCCGTCCTCACCGACGTGCGCGTGCGCCGCATTCCGAATGCCGTCGTGTTTCCGGGCATGCTGGCCGCGTTCGCGCTGCATGCCTTGCTGCCGGCAGGGGCAGGGTTGTTCACGACGCCGGTAGGCGGGCTCGGCATCCTGTCCGCGTTCGGCGGCTGTGCGCTCGGCCTGGCGCTGCTGCTGCCGATGTATGCGCTGCGCCTGATGGGCGCCGGTGACGTCAAGCTGCTGGCGATGGTGGGCGCCTTCGTCGGCGCCGGCCAGATCCTCACTGTCGGCCTGGTCACGCTGGTGGCCGGCGGCGTGCTGGCGCTGGTGTTTGCGGCCTGGCAGCGCAATCTGCGCCGCCTGGTCGCCAATGCTTACCACATGGCGCTGCACACGACCTACTCGGCGCTGGCCGGCACCGTTGCCGCGCCGACGGTGCCACCCGAAGCTGCCAGCGGCCGCCTGCCGTACGCAATCGCAATTGCTACCGCCACCGCGGGCTGCGTGCTGTGGCTGCGCGTGCACGGGGAGCTGCCGCTGTGAGCCTCGCCCTGCTTGCGCCATCGAACGCCAGGGCGCCGCGCACGGTCGACGAGACCGGCCTGCCGTTCCTGTTCCTGGCCGAATTGCTGGGCAAGATCCTGTTCCAGCGCGGCCAGATGCGCCTGGCGGAACTGGCCGCGCACACCAAACTCAATGTCAGCGTCATCGATCCCCTGATCGCGTTCCTGCGGGCCGAAAAACTGTGCGAAGTCGCGCGCATCGGCAACAGCGGTACCGACGCCGACCTGTGCTACATCCTTACCGAGGCCGGCCGCGCGCGTGCCCAGGCCGCGCTGGGCCGCAATGCCTATGCCGGCCCGGCACCCGTCACGCTGGCCGCCTATGTCGCCCAGGTCAAGGCGCAAAGCGTGGCAAACATGCAGGTCACGCGTGGCGCGATGGCTACCGTCTTCGATGGCGTCGTCGTCAACCCGGTCGTGCTCGACCAGATCGGCGCCGGCATGAATTCGGGCCGCGCGCTGTTCCTGCACGGCGTGGCCGGCAGCGGCAAGACCTACCTGGCCGAGCGCCTGCGCGACCTGCTGGTCGGCACGATCGCCGTGCCGCACGCACTGATGGTCGATGGCGAAGTCATTCCCTTTTTCGACAACGTGCAGCACTGCGTGACCGAGCCCGCGCTGACCGAAGCGCCTGGTCTGGACCGCGGCAGCGCGCCGGACCTGCGCTGGATCCGCGGCGTGCGCCGCCCGGCTGCGCTGGCCGGCGGCGAACTGACGCTCGACATGCTCGACCTGCGCTTTGATCCGCACACCCGCCTGTACCAGGCGCCGCCGCATCTCAAGTCGAACAACGGCATCTTCATCATCGATGACCTGGGCCGCCAGCGCTGCACGCCGGAAGCGTTGATGAACCGCTGGATCGTGCCGATGGACCGCAACGTCGATTACCTGACGCTGCACACCGGCCACACGTTCCAGGTGCCGTTCGACGTGATCGTCGTGTTCTCGTCGAATTTCGTGCCGCAGCGCCTGTCGGACGGCGCCTTCCTGCGCCGCCTCGGCTACAAGATCGAGGTGCCCGAAGCGTCGACCGACGAATACACGCGCCTGTTCCGCCAGGCGTGCGAGTCCGTCGGCGTCGCCTTCGACGCCACGGCCTTCGACTACCTGCTGGCCTGCCACCGCGAGCGCGGCGTGCCGCTGCTGGCCTGCTACCCGCGCGACCTGATGCGCCAGTTGCGCGACCTGGCGCGCTACGAAGACTGCGCGCCCGAACTCTCGCGCCGCACCCTGGACTGGGCCTGGGACAACTATTTTGCCGCGGGCACCCCGGGCCGGCCCGCCTCACAAGAACGCCGCGAACGCGGCACGACGGAGTATGAACATGCGTAATTCGAGAGCGATCCTGATCATCGGCGTGGCGCTGGTGCTGGCGCTGGGCGCCGTGGTACTGGCGGCCAAGTGGATGGGCGAACAGGGCCCGGCGGGCACCCGGGTGGTGGTCGCCGCCACTGAGATCGGGCAGGGCGCGCGCATCCTGCCGGCCAGCCTGCAACTGACCGACTGGCCCGCCGGCTCGATGCCGCCGGGCGCGATCACCGACATCAAGCTGCTCGAAGGACGCATCGCGCGGGGTGACATCGCGCGCGGCGAGCCGGTGCTCGAATCGAAGCTGGCGCCGGCCGGCACGCTGGGCGGCCTGTCGGCGGTGGTCGCCAGCGGCAAGCGCGCCATGACCGTGCGCGTCAACGACGTCGTCGGCGTGGCCGGTTTTGCACTGCCTGGGAACTATGTCGACATCCTGGTGAACCTGGCCCCGACCAACAGCGATCTGGCGCAGAACGCCGGCTCGATCTCGAAGATCGTGCTCGAACGCATCCTGGTGCTGGCCGTGGCGCAGGAATCGGCCGTGGACGACACCAAGCCGCGCGTCGTGAATGCCGTGACGCTCGAGCTGACCCCGAATGAAGTCGAGAAGCTCGACCTGGCCCGCTCGATCGGTTCGCTGTCGCTGGTGCTGCGCAACCAGATCGAAGCGCAGCCGGCCAACACGACCGGCGCGACGCGCGAATCGGTGCTCGGCCTGCCGGCACTGTCGGCACAGGCCCCGGCGCCGGTCCGTGACGCGGCGCCACGCATTGTTCCTGTTACCCCACGTCAGCCAAGCGCGCCGCGCGACGGTGTCCTGGTGATCCGCGGCCTGGACGCCGCTTCGCAAAGCTTTTGATTGAAGAATCCGTCATGACCACATTGACCCACAAGACCCTGCTGGCCTGCGCCGTCGCATTGACGCTGGACGCCGGCGCTGCCGCCCCTGTTGCCAGGACGGACGCCGCCGTCCCGGCCGCAGCAGGGGCCGACTGCATCGACCTGCGCGGCGGCGCGAATCAACGGCTCCAGCTGATGCGCGGCAAATCCGTCCTCAAGCGCTTCTGCACGCCTGCCGGCGCCGTCATGGTGGGCGACCCGAAAGTGGCCAACGTCGTGGTCCCGGGCGCCAGCGAAGTCGTGATCGTCGCGCGCAGCGTCGGCAGTACCAACCTGATCGTGTCCGGTCGCGACAAGCGCTCGACCGTGATCGACCTGGACGTGGCCATCGACACGTCGTCGCTGCGCGCCCAGTTCGACGCGCTGTTCCCGCTCGAGCGCGATATCCGCATCGGCGCCAGCGGCAACGCCGTGGTGCTGTCGGGGATGGTCAGCGATGTCGGCGTGGCCAGCGCGCTGGTGGATCTGGCCACGGCATTCCAGGAAAGCGCCGTGCCTGCCGCTGGCGGCCAGGCCGACAGTGGCGCTGGCAGCCCGTCGCCGCTGTCCGTCGGTGCGCCGGCGGCGGCGCCCGCCGCGGGGTCGGTAACCGCCGCGAAAGTATTGAACATGCTGGCGATCGCCGCACCGCAGCAGGTCATGCTGGAAGTGAAGATCGCCGAAATCTCGAAGTCGCTGGTCGACCAGCTGGGCGCCAAGGCAGGCTTTTCCAAGACCAACGGCAACTGGACCTACGCCGCCGTATCGAGCCTGCTCAGTGGCGGCGCCGGCGCCATCAGCGCCGTGGGCAACGGCGTGAAGCAACTGACCATCGACGGCGAAAAGCGCGACGGCCTGATCAAGATCCTGGCCGAGCCGAACGTCATGGCCATCAGCGGGCAGGAGGCGAGTTTTCTCGCTGGCGGCAAGATCTTCATCCCGGTCGCGCAGAATTCGTCCAGCGGCGCAGCGCTGATCACGCTGGAAGAAAAAGAATATGGGGTGGCCGTGAAATTCACGCCGACCGTGCTGGCGGGTGGGCGCATCAACCTGCGCGTGGCGCCGGAAGTGTCGGAACTCAATCGCGAAGGCATCGGCATCACCACGCCCGGCGCGACCAACAACAGCGCGACCGCGATCCTGCCATCGTTCACCACGCGGCGCGCGGCGACCACGGTGCAGCTGCAGGATGGCCAGAGCTTCGCCATCGGTGGCCTGATCCGCAATAACGTGACCAGCACCATCAAGCGCTTCCCGCTGCTGGGCGACGTCCCGGTGCTGGGCGCACTGTTTCGCAGCAGCGACTTCCAGAATGACCGCACCGAACTGGTGTTCATCGTGACGCCGCGCCTGGCCAAGCCGATGCAATCCCAGCCCGCGTTGCCGACCGACGACTACGTGCAGCCGAGCCGCACCCAGTTCATGCTCGGCGGCCGCCTCGAAGGCCGCGCCGCCCCTGCCGCCAAAGAGAAATGATCATGAAGACGACCACCACCGCCATCCTCGCCGCAACCTGCGCCAGTCTGCTGCTCGGCGGCTGTGCTACCCGGACACCGGCCGGCACCGGCAAGACCGTGCGCAACATCATGGCCAGCCAGATCATCGCGCCCCAGGCCACGCCGACCGTGCCGGGCAGCGACGCCGGCAGCGCCATCCTCGCCTACAAGAATTACCAGGGCTCGTTTGCCGCGCCCGCGCCGCAGGTCGAGATCACGCTGTTCGGCGGGAACAAGTAGAGGCCATCATGAAAATCGCAGTCCTTTCGCGCGACGAGCGCCACCTGATCGAGCTGTCGCGCCAGTTGCGCGCGCGCCCGGGCAGCGACGAAGTCGACATGATCGCCGGCACCCCGGCGCGCCTGTCGACGATGAGCGACGACGCCATCCCCGACCTGCTGGTGGTCGACCAGCCGCGCGCCGACGAGGGTGACCTCGACCAGCTCGAGCGGCTCGGCCACCTGTTCCCGCGCATGGCGTTCATCGTGCTGTCGGGCGACCTGTCACAGGACTTTCTGCTGCGCGCGATGCGCGCCGGCGTGCGCGAAGTGCTGCCGGCCGCGCCCGGCGCTGCGGACCTGGCCAAGGCCGTCGACCACATCGCCGAGAAGTTCGGCAGCCAGGGCGCCGCGCAGGGCAAGGTGCTGGCTTTTATTTCCTGCAAGGGCGGCAGCGGCGCGACCTTTCTGGCCACCAACCTGGCCTATGCACTGTCGGCGGGCGGCACCAAGCGCGTAGCGATGATCGACATGAATCTGCAGTTCGGCGACGCCTCGCTGTTTGTGTCGGACAGCAAACCACTGGCCACGCTGTCGGATGTTGCGACCCAGATCCACCGGCTCGATCCGTCGTTTTTGTCGTCGAGCATGGTCGCCGTGACGCCCAACTTCAGCGTGCTGGCCGCGCCGTCCGATCCGGCGCATGCCAGCGACGTCAAGCCGGAGCACATCGACGCGATCATCAAGCTGGCGCGCCGTCAGTACGATTTCATCGTGCTCGACGTCGCGCGCAGCCTGGATCCGGTGACGATCCGCGCGCTCGACCATGCCGACACGATCTACCCGGTGCTGCAAACGACGCTGCCGTACATCCGCGACGGCAAGCGCCTGCTCGACGTGTTCCGCAACCTCGAATATGGCAGCGACAAGGTCGAAATCGTCGTGAACCGCCATGACAACAACAGCGACATCAAGCTCAAGGACCTCGAGCAGGCGTTCGACACGACGCACCTGCGCACGATGCCGAACCACTACGATGCGGCGGCCAAATCGGTCAACCAGGGCGTGCCGATCACGCGCCTGGCGCCCGACAGCCCGCTGAGCGCAGCCTTGATGACGATGGCGCGCAGCCAGACGGGCGAGGCGGCGCCGCAGGCGGCGACCAGTGTGATGGCGCGGCTGTTCAAGCGCCGCAAGACTGACGTATGACCCGCCAATTGTCCAAGGAATCCAACGACATGAACATGATCCCATCCGCTTCGCTGCGCGAACGCCTTGGCAGCGCCGCGCTTAGTAGCAGCACCAGCACGATAGCGAGCGCACCGACGCGCGTGACCACCGGCGGCACGGCGCCGCGCGCCGCCGCCGTGCGCGGCGGGCCGATCGACAACCGCGCCTACCACCAGCTCAAGGCCCGCATCCACGAAGCGCTGCTCGACCGCATCGACCTGGAAAGCATGCAGCGCCTGAACAGCGACCAGATCCGGCAAGAGCTGCGCCTGCTGGTCGAGCGCCTGCTCGAAGAAGAGATGGTCGTCATCAACGACGCCGAGCGCAAGATGCTCACGCGCGACATCCAGAACGAGATGCTGGGCTTCGG
>Ga0308158_10003091_pt1 | contig 14978 bp, 19 predicted proteins | sample PhyBR2_FD_201038 | JGI IMG/M metagenome (GOLD analysis project Ga0308158, IMG submission 201038) | Phyllosphere microbial communities from UC Gill Tract Community Farm, Albany, California, United States - DLSLB.R2 | ecosystem: Host-associated > Plants > Phyllosphere > Unclassified | place: USA... | reverse complement strand
GATGTCCTTTCTGGTGTGAGAACCTCAAGGAAACAACATGTTGGGTGGAGCGGACAATACTAATGGTGAATTACCGTCTTATATCACTGGCGCTAACACCTATGAATGGGGGGACCGCCGTTAATGAAACGGGCCTCTACATCAAAATGTGTCTTGATGGTTTCGGACTGGTGCAGCTTGCCGAGAGCGTGGTCTCAGAGTATCTGCAGGCGGGGAAGTTAATCGAGGTTCTGGCTGACTGGCAGCCACCGTCAATACCGGTGAATTTGCTTTATCCGCATCAGCGTTTTCTTTCTCCCGCCGTGCGCGTCTTTGCTGACTGGGTAGCCGGGCTGATCCACAACGCCAGCCCCGGCCAGTAAATACGAAGAGCATCCCCTCTGCGCTCAGAAGGGGATAAATGTAAGCGTGTTTGAACAAACACAGGGAAGAAAGCGGGGCCACACAGTCGCCATCCTCCAGCCTGGAAAACATCAGGAGGACGACCTGTCTCCTGAAGACAGAGGCCAAGATTCAACTCCATGAGGATGCGGGTTCCAGATGTGCGTTTCGTCCTGCAGCCATGCCGGTACCGGCACCGGCCACCGCGACCGCCGCAGTCACCAGCAGCGGCACAGCTCAGCCGCCGGACCAATCATGCACTTTACCCAGCAGCAGGGGGCCCATGGCGGCCATCAGATAACCGACACATTGTGCCATGCCTGACAGGGCCGCCGCGTCGCCGGCGTTCTGGGCAGGGACTTAATACAACCATCGCCCGGCCTTGGCGGAGTTAATAAGCATCTCCAGAGTGAAATCGGGAACCTGAGTCAGCTTTTCACTATCGGGATAGTAGGTATCTATGCTGAAATCCTTGCTGTTTACATTGAATTGATTAAAGAAGTCTCTCATTAGCTCCTCTGCTTCTTCACGCTCGAAATGTAAATCGGTGTCTATATCCGTTTTGACAGTCCATTTCTTCTTGAAGAATGGAATGATCGACCAACCATCATGTTTTTTGACCAAAGAAAATACAGCCTGTTGCACTTTGTCTATGGTCATAACCTGTCCTCTGCACGAGCAATTTTGTTGTAGGTTGTCATGGTCCGGATTGTGATGATTGAAACATCGCTGGCCAGTATCACCCACCCGATGACAGGGATTGTCCTTCCGGCAAAAGTGCCAATATTCGCGACCATCCTGATCTTGAACGTTTTAAGGTTTAGTGGGCTACCGATAACACTGGGCATTTTTATGCCGAACGGGAATTGACTATTCTTGAACACATTTCTCGCCATTTTGCTGGCTCTGGATGTTCCCGAGATCGCTCCACTAGGTTTGGTTCGTGTTAACAAGTCTCGGCGGCCCAAGAGGATAGCCGTTGCGGCAAAAGTATCTTGTTGACCTAATTGCTCAAGCGTTTTCTGCACAAAGATGGTGAGCAATAGTTCATAGGTCGTTGTAGAAGTAAGTTCCACCTAGCTCTTCAACTGTATCCATAGGAATTCCTTTTCATTAGCATAGTTGTACGATAACCAAGCATATTAAGGGATTCAATCAGCAAGGTGATTGCTTTACCTTTGCCCGCAAAAAAAGATTTATAGGAAAACTGTTCACCCTATACACTAACGAATATTTATTATTTATTTTCAACGTGTTATTGGGTGAGCGGTTACCTTCACACTGTGCAGTTGACCTGCTTCAATGCGAACCATTGCTTTGCCACGTTCAGGAAAATGCTTTCTTGGGCTATTTGTTGCTGTTCCGCTTCTGCTGCCTCTTTAGCCTGCGGGTCAATGCCTCTTGCCAGTATCACGAGCTTTTCCGCACGTATTTGCCGGGCGTCGGCAAGTGACAGGGCAGGGTAGGCGCCGAGGCTAACCATTGTTCGTGAACTGCTGCCGGGGCGAAGGTAGCGGAAGCGCCACAATTTCTTGCCGGTGGTTTTGACTAACAGGAACAGGCCGTCACCGTTGTGCAGGGTGAGGTCTTTCTCGATTGCTTTGGCTTTTTGTACTGCGGTATCTGTGATGAGGCGTGCAGTCCGCGCCATGTAAGGGTTCTTCCATAATTGGTATACGTTTATGGCATACATTTTAACGCATACTTAAGGAAGTGCTAATAACTAGCTGATTTTAATGACTATTCTTGAGGTGATACAGACACAAAAAAGCCCGCAAACCATAGGGATGCGGGCTTTTTCGTTATTGCCACCGGGTCTATCTGGTATCACTGGTGGCCTGTTGGGCTGGGGGGATTTGAATAACTTAATTAGTTTGTTGTAATCATTGATAAAAATTGAGTTCAAACTTGTGAGGTATACCTAAACGTATACCAATACGGGAAAGTGACACCGATTTAGAGTGCGATTTTATGATCCGGCATCAGCAACTATCCCTCAAATGAGTCTGTTTTTGGATCTGCCTCATGATAGATCCAATCTGTCATCTCGCTCAGAAAAAAAAGATTTATAGAAAAACTGGTCACACTGTTCACTTTTTAATTTAGTTGTTTAAAAACAATTAATTAACCGGTGATTAGTTGGTGATGAGTTTGCCCTGACTGGTCACTAACCGTGAATAGTCAGCCCAAAAATGCAAAAGACCGGCCTGAGCCGATTATTGAGGTGCTTCTCACGATGATGTCGGTGATTTCTGCTGTGGCGGAATTTGAGCGGGATCTGCTGCTTGAGGGCACGCACTCAGGTATTGCGAGGGTAAAAGCAACTGGAAAGCGATTTGGTCGTCCTTCAGCACTGAATGAAGAACAGCAACTTACTGTGATTACACGTATAAGCGCCGAGGTCAGGATCAGCGCCATTGCACGGGAATTTGATACTAATATTCAGGGTTAATAGTTTGCTATGTGCCAATAGCAGACATTCTTTATACGAATGAATTTAATTATAATTACTTATAGTTGGACTAGCTTGTTAGGCGGTTTAACTCGTGGTTAAATATGAGCTGCCGTTAAAATAAGCATTAGGCTACTCTGAAGTCTATCAGTCGTCACGGAGACACTATGAGAATTCCAACTAGTCGTAACCCCAAGTTGATGTCGAGCCTTAACCCAAACCTGACGAGCAGTATCAATCCTCATCTCACTAGCAGCATTAACCCAAAGCTGACGTCAAGCATCAATCCCAAACTGACCTCAAGTATCAATCCTGCGCTTACATCGAGCATAAACCCCAAGTTGACTAGTTCCATCAACTACAAGCTCACGTCAAGCAGAAATCCAAATCTTACGTCAAGCATCAATCCCAAGCTAACCACATCGGTCAACCCAAATATATCATCTAATATTCCTGGACTATATTTATTTGATCTAGCACTAAATGCGGTAGGATTCACAGTATCGTCAGCTCCAAACTATTGGTTGTTATTCGATCCACTCTGCCACTTTACTGGTGTCGCTGTGAATTGTCGGCAGAATATTTTCGTTGAGTTTGACCTAGATAATAATTTTGTTGGATTCTTTATTCATGCCAAAGATCAAAGCTGGCTACGGTTCAACATAAATAACGATTGGGTGGGGTTGACTACATAATCCTAATAATATGTGTCACAATTCACTATTTACAATATGGCTTCTCCGCTCTCAAACGGGGCGTATTCCAAGAGTAAACCTTTGAAGCGGAGTGTAAGTGAAAAAACACGAAGGCATATCAAAATATAAGCTGAATAAAATAGCTGCAGAGTCTTTGAGAAATAGTATCCGTCTTCATTTTGACTCAATGCTGCTTTATGATAACGGTTCGTATCCAAGTGCATTTCAGCTTTCAGTCTTGGCGCTTGAAGAGTTCTCAAAAGCCATCTGGGTAGATCACTACATTTGGTCATCTGAAACTAATGAGGGCTATCCAGATGTTCAGTTTGAGCAGGCATGGTTAAAACTTCTATATCTACACCCCAAAAAACAGTGGAACTTTGTAGCAAGAGAAATAGATGATTATTCTCCAGGTTTTATTTCCCTGATACAGAGCAGGAAATTAGAAGAGAAAAAACAAAATTCTATATATGTTGGTTTGTCTCGTATGAAGGGAGGGGTTGATATAGATAGCCGAGTCTCTACCCCGTGGAAAATTAAACAAAAAGATGCTAGGCAGTTTATTTCAGTAATCAATGATGAATTACTAAGGATAGTTGCGAGAATTGAGGGGGATGAATTTTATTTCGAGGGCGGCAAAGGAATGGATGAGGTGTTTGATTACGAAATCTATAAAAATCTTTTGCAATGGCCTCATAAAAGCGGAATGAAAAATAATGGGTGGAGGAAGAAAAATCATCGACGAAAATAATAATCGTTTGTTTGTGATTTTCTCTCCCAGCGCTCATCTCCTGCCGTCCGCTCCTCGCTCAAAGCTGGCTTTCAGAACCTGTTTGCCTAAAAAAATCTTAGCGTGGGATGTTTTCCGTTTTCCAAATGGCCCCTCTATGACTGACTCTGGATAAGGCATATTATTAGACGGTCTTTATAGATACCCAATGAAAGGATTCAGATGATGGCATTTGAAGATAAGAAGAAAAAAGCAATAGCCCTGATGGAAGATAAAAAGATGTGGCGGAGCAATTATGCACCGCCGATCTTGCGCCTGTTTTGGAAGCTGGGGGGTAAAATGCCACCGCCACCGTTTGCCCCCTTCTGGCTGAATACGCTGTTCTTTGCAGTTTGGTTTTGCTCTCTATGGGGCATTCTTATGTGGTTTGGTAGCTGGAAGAATGACGGTTTCAGCGTTCCGCTCGCGGTGTTAAATGCTCTCTTTGCCGGTTTGCTGTTTGGTTTATTCATGGCGTTAATCCACTCTTGGCGCAAGCGGGCCAACAAGCTGCCAGACTGGAAGAGTCTCTAACAGGGCAATGCTCTAAACGCCAGAAAAAAAAGATTTATAGAAAAACTGGTCACACTGTTCACTTTTAGTTTTAGTTGTTTAAAAACAAATAATTAACCGGTGATTAGTTGGTGGTGAGTTTGCCCTGACTGGTCACTTACCGTGAACAGTCAGCCCCATAAATGCACAATACCGGCCTGAGCCGGTGATTTATTGCACAGTGAGTGAACAGCAGGGAAAGATTTCAGGCAAAGAAAAGGCCTGCAATGCAGGCCTGAGTAGTCACCGCTACGGGGTTCCCCGGTGTTGGGTGTATGCGGTTTGTACAGGGGAACTATAAGTGCCCCTACACAACAGCGTCCAATGGGTTCGGCAGATCAATAACCGCCTATTGATCGGCAGAAACGATCGTGACGCTATTTGCTTAGCGCATTTCACATTTGGGAAGCCAGTCGGCTTCACAGTCTTCACTTAATATCAGATTGGTCTGCATCCCCTGATTGGTCTTGCGTTTCAACAGCGCTATTTCGTATTCACGCAGGGTTTGCGGCACCGCACGCCCGAACGCGGTCAAATTCAATGGGTACTTGTGTCCCCGGGCTTCCATGTAAGACAGGTACGCGTGATACAGATACTTGCGTGGGTTCGCCGGGGTGATGTTGCCATTACCGATATACAGACCGTCAGGCGCACTGACTGCCAGCAGGTAGCCGCAAAAATCGACCAGCGGATCGGCACTGCGTTTAATCTCCAGCGCTTCACCCGAGTTCTGTTGTGCTTCCAGCAATGCGCGGGCGTCATCGGGCGCGGCAAAACGCTGCATCAGGTGGCGTACAATCACCGCCAGCTCACCGGTGATTTTTGCCAGCAACTGCGGGTCACGCTCGTTGGCCGGTATCACTTCCGGGAACGGCAGGATCACCCGGCGACGGGACACACCGCCGCTGCGGTCACTGAACTGCATCGGGTTGTTATTCACCGCCAGAATGACCGCCGGAATGTGCGTGGAGTAGGCGTCCCGGTATTTCGGGTCGATAGCCACCGCATCGCCGCCAGTGATCGCTTTGATGCCCGCGCCGTCACCGCTCCATTTCTCTTGGTCAGGCAGGATAATCAGCGAGAACCCGACCACGGAGGCGCGTTCCCGTGACGATTCCAGCGTATCAATGGTGGCTGAGGTGGTGTTGTCTTTCCCCGCCAGCAGGCTGGCTATCGCGGCCATCACGCTTTTGCCGCTGCCGCCGGGGCCGGTGACCTCAAGGAACAGTTGCCAGTCATAGCGGTTCGCCAGCACCATAAACAGCGCGGCAAGAATACGCGCCTGCTTGTCGGGTTGCTGCCCGGCGGCGCGGGTCAGCCAGCGCCAGAAGTGCGGGGCGTGGTCGGCCAGATTTTCCCCGTCCTTGGGCGGCGTGTAGTCCACGCTGTTGACGGTGCGCAACCAGTGCGTTTTCTGGTGTGGGCTGAATTGCCCGGTGGTGGTATCAAATACCCCGTTACGAAAGCCAATCAGGTGCCGTGCCGGCGTGCCCATTTGCGGCACCATCAGCCTGAGCGTGTCCAGAATGCTGTTGATGCCCGCAGCCGAGAACGGGGCGCGGATTTTCTGGAACAGCGCGGCAATCTCGCGGCTGAGCACCCGGTACGGTAACACCTGCCATGCGCCGTTTTCATAGCGGCACAGGTCTTCACCGACCGGTGGCACGGCCAGCAGGTGCTGGTAGTGCTCCGCCAGCAGTTCGGCCTTTTCACTGGCGCTCATGGCTTTCAGGTCGGCATCGCTGAGCGTATCAAACGGGCTCGGTTGCTTGGGCTGGCTAAAGGCCGTCAACTGTGCAAGCGCGGCCAGCTTGCCTTGTTGCAGGTAAACGTCGTTCCAATCCCCCACCTCTGGTGGTAGCGCCGGTTTACCGCCGCTCAGTTGCGCGGCCTCGGCGGCGCGGGCCTGCCCGGTGCCGTTCTCGTCATTATCAGCCGCCAGCAGCAACAGCGCATCAGGATACTGAGCGCGCAACTGCTGCACCATCGCGGGCAGGATATTGGCGCTGAGCGCAACACAGACGCTTTCTCCGGTCAATTGATGCACGGTCAGGCCGGTGGCGTAGCCTTCGGTCAGCCAGATAACGGTATTATCTTTCCCGTGCAGGAAATGGCAGGCGTTTTTCACCTGTCCACCTGCCAGTGTGCGCTTGTCGCCTGCTGCATTAATTAACTGGACGTTGACCACATCCCCGGTGCTGTCGGTCAGGGGGATCAGCAGATCGCCGGGCTGGTAAGTGATACCGCCGACACGCAGTGACGGCCCCTGTAATGTCAGGGCGTCAGTGTCCGGCCAGCCCTTGGCGGTCAGATAGCTATTCCCGGTCTGTTGCCGGGCGCTGGCGAGCAGTTGTCTGGCCTGCTGCGCTGCATGATGGTGTGCCTGTGCTTTTTCCTGCTGTTCCTGTTGGGGATTGTATTCGGGCAAGGTGTTGCCCGATGGTTCACCCAATACCCCGGCCACCTTTACGGCGGCCTCTTTGCTGGTCACGGCCAGTGCTTTCTCGACCAGATTCAGGCCATCGCCACCGCCGCACTGGTTGCAAAACCATGTCCCGCGCCCCTGCAGGTTATCAAAGCGAAAGCGGTCTTTACCGCCGCAGACCGGGCAGGGCTGCGCCCGCCCCCCTGCAGTAATGTGAATGCCCAGCGCGGGAAGCAACACCGGCCAGTGGCCGGTCGCTGCACGTGAGGTGTGAGAAACGCTTAATGCGGTCATTGTTTTGCTCCCTCAGTGCACGGTGGTGTGACAGGTGACGGCCATCCGGCCACAGCACAGCTCATCCATCATCTTTTGGCCGAGCGTGGTCAGGCGTGGCGGCGCCACCAGAATATCCGGCTGCACCATGTCACTGAGCATGGTGCAGGCCATGTCCATGCCTACCTCTGCGCCGTGCTGGCGGACAAAGTAGCCCTCAATGTCCATCGCAATCACCATTGCAGCTCATCCAGCGTATAGCCGGGGTTCACCCGGTAAAACGCGCAGGTCTCGAGATAGGCATGGGCCAATGCACGGCGGTAAACGGCGGTACGGACTTCAACGGGTAAACAAGACTGTGGGGTGTTCATGCGGCGGAAGCCTCCATGCTAGCGAGAATGTGGGAGTCACAGGTTTTTACGACCTGTCCGAGCTGGTCAGTGAGCACCGCAATAACAGACGCAAAGGCGGCTTTTTGAGCGGCGTCCGGACACTGGCCGGTGGATTCGAGGGTGTCCAGCATGTCGAGGAACAGCACGCCGGTAGAATGCGCGTGCTGAAGACGCAGGAAATCAGCATGCGGAATAGGATAGAAGGTTTCACTGTGGAAACGGGCGGCCAGTGTATTCATGCCACCCCCGGTACGGGCAGACGGCCCGCAAACGACAGAATGTAGTCACGCGCCAGCAGACGGCGGGCGCTGTGCTCGGAATCCGCCACGGTGCGCAGCATGCATGGGGTTGCCGTCAGGGCAGTACGGCGAATGGCCGCAAACAGGAAACAGAATTCAGGGTGAGCCGGGGTAAGGATCGTAGCCATGGTGGCAGCCTTCTTAGAGTAAAGGTTATTGCTACCACCGAAGTTCCTACACTTATGGGTGGTAGCCCAGACGGGGGTAGGAATACCGGCCTCTAAGAATACCGGCCAGCCCGAAGGCTGCCCCGCCTGAGCCACCATTGTTTGATAGCCACAGTAGCATAAATAGCACTGTGCAAAAAATGAGCGCGCAAAGGCTGCGACGAAAAAAAACACGCTCGGCGCGTGTTGTGTCGCCTTAGAGTAACACGGGTTCCTACGCCCGGCTGCCGATTTTGCGACAGCGAGAGGACTATAGCGCAGGGCCGGACGCGGGGGCAAGCCGTAAGACGCCCCCGGACGTTCAATCGATCGCATAGTGATCAACAGTCGGTAAGCTGATCGTTGCAGGTATCAGCGGCACCCGCCCGGCGCGAAACAGACGCGGTTCGGCCTGGCTGCTGGCCAGGCGGATCACACCGTGCTTATCGCTGCGGTGTTCCGGTAAGGCAATATCCGGCTGTTTGCGTTGCAACAGGATGGCTTCTGCGACAAACAGTGCGTCGGTATCGTTCAGGGTAAAGCTCTGTCGGCCGAGCGTTAACCGCATCATGCTGCGGCCCCCTGATGACGGTTGGCAATGCGTTCAGCCATCCAGTTTTCGATTTCTGATTCGAGCCATGCCACGGTTTTACCGCCAAGGGAAACTTGGGCCGGGAATTGCTTGCGGGCCATCATCTCGTACACGGTAGAGCGTGACAGCCCGGTGGTGTAAAGCACTTCCGGCAGGCGAATGAAACGCTCACGGGGCGTGTAATCGACCGGGAGGGGTGGGAATGTGGAAGGGCTCTGTGTGGCAACTGCAAGCATGGAATGCTACCTCGTTTATACCCGGTGGGATCTCACCGGCGCTGTGTGGGTTCGTCTGGTAGCGCCCTATTATGAGAATATTTTGCGGGGTGGCAACAAGGGGATGTTGTGTGGTGGATTAAGGAATTGTACGTAAAAACAACGAATTGCACTAAGTTGCACTAGCCCACCCCTCCTCGTACTTCCTCACCTTTAGTCCATAGTTTTCAACAATCAATAAGCGATTTATAAATAGGCAGGAACATCAAAAATAAATCTAACCATGGCTAGCCAGAGAAAAGGTCTTTTTTAGAAAAGTGAACAGTAGTGAACACTTGGTGATGAGTTTTAGATAAACTGTTCACTACTTTATTTACTGATTTATCTACCTTTTTTATTAAAGTGAACAGTAGTGAATAGTTTTATATAAAACTAAAATCTCGTTGATGGTTTTATCGTCAGTTTTCAGTGCTGTTGTCCTGCGGACAGTCCAACCGGGATGAATGGCGATGTTGTACGGCAGTCAGCAGAATAGCTTCACATTGACTGACACCGGAGATAATCCCATGAGCACAACTGCATTACCCAAGTACATCAACGACAAGCTGCAAGCCCTGCATGATGCCCGCGCCGCCCACGACAAAAACTATCAGGCGCTGACAGAGGTCATTACAGGGATCGCCCGCTGCCATCAGCAGAAGAAAGACACAGAGGTGGAAAGTCACGAGGCGGAAAGCCAGTGGCGCACCCTTTTCCGCAAGCTGCGTGGGGAGATGACCCCTGAACTGCAAGCGCAGCACCACAGCCGGATCTCCAAACGGGAACTGGCGAAAGAGTTTGATGGTCTGGTTGAAGAAATGGAGCTGGATAAAATGCAGCTCCACCTCAAATGCGGCGGCACGGCTCCGAAGGTGGTGGCGGCGCACGAAGCGGCCCTGACGGCCTTTGCCGAACACGCGATGAGTAAGGCGGTGGATGCGCTGAGCACGGCGCTTATTAGTCCTGACGTTATCAAGGCTTGTGTGCTGGCGAAACAGGCTTACGGCGTCTATGGGAACGACCCGATGACAACGATTGAACAGCGTCTGTTAGGAGCACTGAGCGGCCATATTCATGCGGCTACGGCACTACAGGGCATTGAGCACCCAGTATTGAAAGATATCGGGCTGACGAAGCCGGAAGAAACCGGGGCATTACCGGAGTTGCAAAACAGCCCAGCCACACGGATGAAAGTCGCGAGGGAACTGGCGGAAAAACGTCAGCGCTTACAGCAGAAGGGGGCCACATCATGATGCGTTGTCCGCTGTGCACCCATTCGTCTTATACCCGTACCAGCCGTTATGTCACGGAACAGACGAAAGAAGCCTATTACCAATGCCAGAACATCATATGTTCCTGCACATTTAAAACGGTGGAGAGCGTCGATAAGATTTTATGCCAGCCCATTCAAGCGGAAACGGTGATCGGTGATGATTTACCACTGCCGGAAAAAAGGACATTAAATCGCTACCGCCGTTATAGCCGAAATCAAACACTTCACTGATTGAACAGCCCCGTTGCAATGCTGATTTTGCAGCGGGGCTTTTACCGTTCCCCAAGTCCAAAAACAGCCTTTTTTCTGGCTAGCCTGCCTTAAATCGAGCGTGCATGCATAGGGTGCATGATTTCGCATTAATCCCCAGCCTCTCAAAACAGCCGAAACCCCGCGCCACAAGGGCTTACAGGGCCTCTGTGTCATGCATGAAATGTGCATGATAAAGTCAGAGCGCGTAGGCGAGGGAGTATTGCGCGCGCAGAGCATAGGTAATCGTGGTTTGCTGAGTGTATGTTCATCTACCATATATTCCTCTCCTAATCTCCACCGATATAAAGATACCTACACCTCTAATCTTGATAGGCAGTCCTTCATTGTTTTATTTAACTCTTTTATTGCTCCATATTTAAAAGATTTACTTTTAATGCCAAGATAAAGTTCAAGTTTTAATATTACTTTCCTTAACGAATCTCTCTCCCCTAACAGATAATCATTTATATTTTGAAAGTTGTACAAATTTTTTATATAGTATGAAAAGCTTTCAATGTCTATTGATGTCCAACTTCCCCTCCATATACAACGGATGATTGTGCTCGCACCAATTATTTCTAATGGCTTAAATTTAGTTAAATCACCAATGTTTTCTATTCTTGATGCGTCAAATGCGGCCCATCCATGTGAAATTATGTCATCTATGATACCGTTTATTATTTTATCTTTCTTTAATAAAGTGTACTTTTTATATAGTTCATTTTCTATAGGGAGAGTAATCCTAGACCTCAAAATAATATCAGGTGTGTCTGAGTATTTTTTATTCCGCTCAAAGTACTCAATTAGTTCTTGTTCTGAAAAAGTCATCGATATATCGTTTATGATAGAATCTTGTAGTTTTGGTGACGTATGTATATATTCGCGTTCGGAAAGGAATTTGTAATTTGATACTGCTTTTATCCAATCAGATAAAAGTGTCACATTCTCTTTTTTTATTATTAAAATAAACTCGTCAAGCAAATCTTCTTCGGATATATTTTGGTATTGAGGTTCGTTAGAAAGAGCAATTTCTCTAGGGCTTAGTTTTATTTTTGGATAAAATAAGTGATTTAAAACATCAGTGGCGGACTCCTCATTGAATATGTAGGGTATTAGTCTGCCACTTTGATATGCAGTAGCTGCCGACATCACACGTTTTAATTTTTTATCAGTACCATCATTATCATTTGACATTAAGCTGTTATATTTTTCGAGTTCCTTTATCTTTTTATTATATATATCTTTAGCGATGGTTGTTGAGACTATTATGGAAATAATATTCTCCATGCTAATTATGCTATCATTATTAGTCTGAGAATTTGACATCACTACAATAGGTTTTATTTTGTCAATTATTTTCTTTATTACTCGTATGTTGGTTAATTCAAAGTTTCCGATTGTGCTGAATAATTTATTAATGTGATTGCCATTCATAAACCCTAATGTTGGCCTTAACATTTCTTCTAGATCATCGATAGATGGAGAGAAAGGTAGATAGTCAGAAACTATTTTCTCTTGGTGCTTTATCTTTATTTCCTCTTGAGACTTGAAATTACCTAATAATATTATGTCTATTTCGTTATTTTTAGATCCGGTATATAAAGAATGACAATAGTTTAATATTTCACTTAAGGCCGATTCGCTTTCAATACGTTCAATGTCATCTATAACAAAAAGGCCACTAAGGTTGGATAAAACCCTTTCTTTTACCCCACTGCTGATTGACTGTATAATACTATTTATAACACCAGAACTTTCGGATGCTCCAGTAGATACACTGAGAGTTTGACTAGTTACCTCGACTACACGTTTGAAGTCATCGGTATTTTCTAAATAGCATGTGTTTATTATTTTTGATTTAAAATCACTTAAATCCCTCACTCCGAGAAGTGATATTATAAATATGGGCTTACTATCATAAAGAGAAGGAAAAAATCGTTCTATAAAGTATGTTTTCCCACTTCCCCAATCACCGTTTAATAAAATTAGGCCATCCCTTTTCTTATTCAGTAGTCTAATGATTGCAGATGCCGTTCTAGATTTTAATAATTCCAATGTTACTCTCCTGTTATGGTTTTAACTTCATAACTTTACTTCCCCACCAATTCATCAGCTCAACACGTGCAGATAAATATATTGATCGATTATAAGCCTTCCTAACTTCATTTTTATCACTATGAGCTAATGCTGCCTCAATCACATCAGCATTAAACTCAGCCTCATTCATAGCTGTGCTCGCGATAGATCGTAACCCATGAGCTACAAGCTTGCCGCCATAGCCAATACGCTTTAACGCAGCATTTGCCGTCTGGCTGTTCATTGGCTTACGTGGATCATTACGACTTGGAAAAACATGCTCACGCCTACCGCTGATAGGGTGCATGATTTCGAGTATCTCTAATGCCTGATCTGAGAGTGGAACGACATGATCACGCTTAGCCTTCATCCGTTCCGCCGGGATACGCCACTCACGTTTCTCTATATCGATCTCAGCCCATGCGGTTGCGGAGGCTTCTGCAGGACGTATCAGCGTCAGCAACTGCCATTCAAGCAAGCAACGGGTGGGTATCGATAGATTGCTCATCGAGATTGTACGCATCAGTTTAGGCAGCTCTTCGGGCCGTATGGTCGGCATATGCTGCTTCTTAGGGCGCTCGAATGCATTACCAATACCAGAGGCCGGATTAGCATCAATCAAGCCAGTGTTGACGGCGTAGATCATGATTTCGTTGATGCGTTGCACTAATCGGCGAACGGTCTCTAATGCACCACGGGCCTTGATAGGTTCCAGCACTTGGATCAGCAAACGCGCTTTGATGTCCTGAACTGGGATATTTTCAATAGACGGTAATATGTCTTTCTCCAGAGAACGCCAGATATCTTCCGCATGCTTAGCGCTAACACTAGCCTGTTTTAATGCGAACCATTGCTTTGCCACGTTCAGGAAAATGCTTTCTTGGGCTACCTGCTTCTGTTCCGCTTCTTCTGCCTCTTTAGCCTGTGGGTCAATGCCCCTCGCCAGTATCACGAGCTTTTCGGCACGTATTTGTCGGGCATCGGCAAGTGACAGGGCAGGGTAGGCACCGAGGCTAACCATTGTTCGTGAACTGGTTCCGGGGCGGAGGTAGCGGAAACGCCACAACTTCTTGCCGGTGGTTTTAACTAACAGGAACAGGCCGTCACCATCATGCAGGGTGAGGTCTTTCTCTATGGTTTTGGCTTTTTGTACTTCGGTATGTGTGAGGGGGCGTGTAGTCCGCGCCATGTAAGGGTTCTTCCATAATTGGTATACGTTTATGGCATACATTTTAACGTATACCTAAACGTATACCAATAAATCCCGGATTTAGCTGGATATACTCGGACTACTACAGACACAAAAAAGCCCGCAAACCTAGGTGGGATGCGGGCTTTCCTTACTTCTCCGGACTTATCTGGTAATACCCGGATCATCATTTGGTGGAGCTGGGGGGATTTGAACCCCCGTCCGAAATTACTACACCGTCGGCACTACATGCTTAGTCCAATCTTTACATTCGCCGGTCAGCTGCGGATGGACACGCCACTAACAAACTATCCTGATTGGGTTTAACGCTTCAGCCCCAGGCAAGGCATCCACGCGATCTCTTTTAGGTTTGACCTCTCTTGATCCCCGTCCTAAGAGCGGAGGCTAGGGAGAGAGGGCTCTGAGCAGGGTATTAAGCTGCTAAAGCGTAGTTTTCGTCGTTTGCGACTATTTTTTTGCGGCTTTTTACGAGGCCAACCGCCCCTCGGCATGCTCCTAGGGCTTCGCAAATCCCGTCGAATCCAGAATCAGCCCCAAGTAACTAATCGGCATTATATCAGAAGTCTGCGCCGTAACGCCAGTGGCTTAACGGTTTGCGTGCTTCATGATACGGGCTTTCGCCGTTTGCCATTCACGATCCTTGATGTTATCGCGCTTATCGTGTTCTTTCTTACCCTTGGCCACGCCAATCTTCAGCTTGACCCAGGCATTTTTCCAATACATTGACAGGGCGACAACGGTGTAGCCCTCGCGGTTGACGCGCCCGAGCAGTGAATCCAGTTCACGCTTGTTCAGCAGCAGCTTACGCGAGCGGGTTGGATCGCATACCACATGCGACGACGCCACGTTCAGTGGCGTAATGGTGGCGCCAAACAGATAGGCTTCACCGTCGCGAAAGGTAATGTAACTGTCGCTGATGTTGGCCTTGCCTGCGCGC
>Ga0308158_10003090_pt1 | contig 14984 bp, 12 predicted proteins | sample PhyBR2_FD_201038 | JGI IMG/M metagenome (GOLD analysis project Ga0308158, IMG submission 201038) | Phyllosphere microbial communities from UC Gill Tract Community Farm, Albany, California, United States - DLSLB.R2 | ecosystem: Host-associated > Plants > Phyllosphere > Unclassified | place: USA... | reverse complement strand
TACGCGGCCGCCGGTACCGGGCTGGCGCGGCTTGCCTTCCCCGTGCAGTCCGACGGCAGCCTGATCGTGGATGCCGATGGCCGCGTGCGCGGCTCGGCCCTGTTGGCCCAGCCGTTCACCGGTGACAGCTGGTTCCAGCCGCGGCCATCCGCTGCTGGCCATGATCCGATGGCTGCGGCGGGCTCCAACATGGCGCGCAGCAACCCGGCACTGGCGAGGCGCGTGGCCGACGCCACCGCAGCCGTCGCGCTGCGCGAAGGCATCGCGCCCGCGCAGGTTCCCGCCGATCTGGTGACGCAGTCCGGCAGCGGCCTGGATCCCCATCTGTCGCCGGCCGCCGTGCAGGTGCAGGTGCGCCGCGTGGCGCAGGCGCGGGGGCTTTCCGAAGCTGAGTTGCAGGCCATCGTGCAGGCGCATGTAGAGGGCCCCCAGTGGGGGGTGTTCGGCCAGCCCCGGGTCAACGTGATGCAGCTCAACCGAGCGTTGGAGTCCGCCGCGCATGCACGTTGATGCCATGCGTGCCTGGGCTGGCGCACAATCGCCGGCATGACCGATACCCGCAGCCGCCAGGCCGACGCCCTCATAGAAGGCCTGCAGCGTGATGCCGGCGGGCGCCTGACCGTGTTCCTCGGCGCCGCCCCCGGCGTCGGCAAGACCTACAGCATGCTCACGCGCGCGCAGGAGCAGCTGCGCCGTGGCGTGGACCTGGTCGTGGGAGTGGTCGAAACCCACGGCCGTGCCGACACCGAAGCCCTGTTGCAGGGCCTGCCGCTGGTTGAACGCAGGCAGGTTGCCTACCGCGAGCGGCTGCTGCACGAAATGGACCTGGATGCGATCGTGCAGCGGCGTCCCGCGCTGGTTCTGGTGGACGAACTGGCGCATCGCAATGCACCGGGCAGCCGCCACGAGCGGCGCTGGCAGGATGTGATGGAGCTGCTGGATGCGGGCATCGATGTATGGACCACCGTCAACATCCAACACCTGGAAAGCCTCAACGACGTGGTGCTGCGCATCACCGGCATCCGGGTCAGCGAGACCGTGCCGGATGGGGTACTGGACCGCCTGCACGACATCGTGCTGGTCGACCTGCCGCCACGCGAACTGATCGCGCGGCTGCAGCAGGGCAAGGTCTATGTCCCGGAACAGGCATCGCAGGCGCTGCAGTCCTACTTCACCACCGCCAACCTGACCGCCCTGCGCGAGCTGGCCATGCAGGAGGCAGCCGACCGCGTGGACAGCAGCCTGCGCGAAGTCCGCGCGGCCGGGGGCGAAGGTGCGCTGCCGCTGCGGCGGCGCGTGCTGGTGGCGATCGACGGCGGCGGCCAGAGCGAGTACCTGGTGCGCGTGGCGCGACGCATCGCCGAGCGCCGCGATGCGCCTTGGACGGTGGTGACCGTGCAGCGCCGGCGTGCCGATGAAGCGACGCAACGCGAGATCGACAGCGCCTTCGCGCTGGCGCGACGGCTTGGCGCCGATACCGAAGTACTGCAGGGATCCAGCGTGGCCGACGCGCTGCTCGACCACGCCGCGCACAACAATGTGTCCACCCTGGTACTGGGCCGCACGCGCGAACGTCCGCTGGCGCGCATGCTCAACCGCACACTGACCCAGCAGTTGATCCAGCACGGCGCGCATTACGAGATCACCATCATCAGCACGCCGCGCGCGCGCGCGCGGGCGCGCCGTGATCGGCTGCTGACGCCCGCGCCGGGCCGTGCACCCGAGCTGGCGCAGGCGGTACTGGCCTGCACCCTGGCCTGTCTGGTGGCCTGGTTTGCCGAGCGCTGGGTCGGCATGGCCGACCTGTCGATGGTGTTCATCGTGGCGGTGGTGCTGGTGGCGGCGCGCACCCGCGCCAGTGCGGCAGTGCTGGCCGCCAGCCTGTGTTTCCTGGCCTACAACTTCCTGTTCATCGCCCCGCGCTTCACCTTTGCGATCAGCGCGCGGCAGGGCGTGATCACCGTCTTCCTGTTCCTGGCCGCGGCGCTGGTGGCCGGCCGACTGGCATCGCGCCTACGCACGCAGGTGATCGCCCTGCGCGCGTCCAACCGGCATGCCAACGCACGCCAGCAGCTGGGCCGCAAGCTCAGCAGTGCAGCCAGCAACGAGGCGGTCGCCGATGCCGGGCGGCAGGCGCTGGAACAGGCCCTGGATGCGCCGGCGTGGCTGCGCATCGGCACCGACGTGACCGCCAGCGGCAGCGCCGTGCCCGGCGATACCGACCTGGCCGCGGCGGACTGGTCGCAGCGCCACGGGCAGCCCAGTGGCCGCTATACCGATACCCTGGCAGGGGCGCAGTGGTGGTGCCTGCCGCTGCTCGATGGCGATGCCCGCTGCATCGGCGTGGCGGCGCTGCAGTTCCCGCCGGCACTTGCTCGACTGGCGCCGGAGCAGCGCCAGTTGGCGATGGCGATGGTCGACGACATCGCGCAGGCCGCACTGCGTACCCGGCTGGTGGCCGAACTGGAACAGGCGCATGTCAGCAACGAGACCGAGCGGCTGCGCTCGGCGCTGCTGTCATCGGTCTCGCATGACCTGCGCTCGCCGCTGGCGGCGATGATCGGCTCGGCCGACAGCCTGGCCAGTTATGGCCAGGCGATGGATGCGGTGGACCGTCGCGCCCTGCTGGACACCATCATGCTGGAAGGCGAGCGGCTGGACCGTTACATCCAGAACCTGCTGGACATGACCCGGCTCGGCCATGACGGCCTGAAGATCAACCGCGACTGGATCGGCGTGGACGAACTGGTCGGGTCTGCCGCGCGCCGGCTGCAGCGTTACCAGCCGGAGGTGAAGCTGCAGCTGGACATTCCTGCGTCGCTGGCGCCGATCTGGGTGCATCCGGCCCTGGTCGAGCAGGCACTGTTCAACGTGTTGGAGAATGCCGCGAAATTCTCCCCAGCCACGGCGCCGGTCACGGTCAGTGCGCGGTTGCACTCGCGCGATCTGGTGATCGACGTGCTCGACCGCGGGCCCGGTATTCCAGCCGACGAACGCGCGCGCATCTTCGACATGTTCTACAGCGTGGAGCGCGGCGACCGCGGCCGCCACGGCACCGGCCTGGGGCTGGCGATCTGCCAGGGGATGGTCGGCGCACATGGCGGCAGCGTGCAGGCGCTGGCCGGCGAGGACGGACGCGGTACGCTGATACGGATTACCCTGCCCCTGCTCACTCCTGCCGGTCACCCCGATGCCCTTAACGCCTGACAGCACGCCGTCGATCCCGCCCGCCTGCGTGCTGGTGATCGATGATGAAGCGCAGATACGCCGGTTCCTGGACATCAGCCTGCGGGCGCAGGGCTACCGGGTGCTGCAGGCGTCCAGCGGCCAGGAGGGACTGGAGCGGCTGGTGGCCGAGAGCGTGGACCTGGTGATCCTGGATATCGGCCTGCCGGACATGGAAGGCCACCAGGTGCTGACCGAACTGCGCCAATGGAGCCAGCTGCCGGTGATCATGCTGACCGTGCGCGCCGGCGAAGCCGAAAAGGTGCGTGCGCTGGATGCCGGCGCCAACGACTATGTGACCAAGCCGTTTGGTACGCAGGAGCTGATGGCGCGGGTGCGCATGCTGCTGCGCACGCGTGCGGCACCGCTGGACGGCCAGCCGCCGGTGTTCGATGACGGACACCTGCGGATCGACCTGGTGCACCGCGCGGTCACCCTGGATGGCGTTGCAGTGCCATTGACGCGCAAGGAGTACGCGCTGCTGTCGCTGCTGCTGGTCAATGCCGGGCGGGTGGTGACCCAGCCGCAGATCCTGAAGGACATCTGGGGGCCGACGCATCAGCACGACACGCACTACCTGCGGATACTGGTGGGCAAGCTGCGGCAGAAGCTGGGCGATTCGGCGCTGGAGTCGCGGTATGTGTTCACCGAGCCCGGCGTGGGGTTGCGGTTCAAGGGATGAGATTTTTCTTGCCGGCGTGGTGCGTTGGTGTCTTCGATGCTACGGGCCGGCAGGGGGGGGCGGGCGTGGTAGCGCCGAGCCATGCTCGGCGGAATCCTTCCGCGCAGTGCGGCCGCTGCGCTCGCCGACCATGGGTCGGCGCTACCGGATCCTTCGGCGCGGTCTCAGAAGCCCAGGTCCTGCTCGCCCAGCAGGGGCTGCAGCTGGGCGCGGAACTGGGCCTTGATGCGCTCGAGGGCGACTTCGCTGTCGGCTTCGAAACGCAGGACCAGCACCGGGGTGGTGTTGGAGGCGCGGACCAGGCCCCAGCCGTCGGCAAAGTCCACGCGCAGGCCGTCGATGGTGGAAATGCGGCCACCCACGAACGGGTTGTCCGCGGACTGCGCTGCGCTCACCACCAGTGAAACCAGCGCGTGCGGCGTGCCATCGGCCACCGGCACCTTGATCTCCGGGGTGGAGATGCTCTGCGGCAGCTCTTCCAGCACCTCCTGCGGGGTTTCTTCGCGCAGCGCGAGGATTTCCAGCAGGCGCGCAGCGGCGTACAGGCCATCGTCGAATCCGAACCAGCGCTCGCGGAAGAAGAAGTGCCCGCTCATCTCGCCGGCCAGCTCCGCGTCAGTCTCGGCCATGCGCGCCTTGATCAACGAATGGCCGGTCTTCCACATCATCGGGCTGCCGCCGTGGCGCAGCACGAAGTCGGCCAGCTTGCCGGTGCACTTGACGTCGTAGATCACCATCGCGCCGGGGTTGCGCAGCAGCACGTCGGCGGCGAACAGCATCAGCAGACGGTCGGCGAAGATGATCGTGCCATCCGGGGTCACCACGCCGAGGCGATCGCCGTCGCCATCGAACGCGATGCCGAGGTCGGCGTCGAAACGCTTCACCGTCTGCACCAGGTCCTGCAGGTTGGCCGGATCGCTCGGATCAGGATGATGGTTGGGGAAGGTGCCATCGACATCGCAGTACAGCGGAATGACGTCGGCACCGATGGCCTCCAGCAACGGTTGCACCAGGGCACCTGCCACGCCGTTGCCGGCGTCCGCCACGACCTTCAGCGGACGCTCCAGCTGCACGTCGTCGGCGATCCGGCGCACGTAGTCATCGTTGACCTCGCGCTGCTGGTAGCTGCCCGGCGATGGCGCCTGCGCCAGTCGCCCTTCGACGATGCGCTGGTACAGCGCGGTCACCGCATCGCCGGACAGGGTCTGCCCGGCAATGACGATCTTGAAACCGTTGTACTCGGGCGGGTTGTGGCTGCCGGTCACCGCCACGCAGCTGCCGGTCCGCAGGTGGTGGCTGGCGAAGTACACCACCGGGGTCGGTGCCAGCCCGATATCGATGACATCACAGCCGGCGCGGCGCAGGCCTTCGGCCAGGCCAGCGGCCAGCTCCGGTCCGGACAGGCGGCCATCGCGGCCGACCACCACTTCGCGCAGGCCCTGCGCCAACACTTCGCTGCCGATGGCCTGGCCGATCAAAGCCGCCACCTTGGGCGTCAGCTCTTCGCCGACCACGCCGCGTATGTCGTAGGCGCGGAAAATGCCCGCCGCCAGGCTCGCGGCCAAGGGCGGCGGCTCCAGTGCGGCACCGGCGCCCTGCTCCGCCGACGCGCCGCTCGACACCTCGGCGGCTGACTGCGCCAGGCTCTCGCTCAGGGTCGGACCCTGCTCTTCTGCGCCTTCGCGCGCGGCCCGCCGTGGCAGCGGCAAACGGGACTTGCCCACCAGCAGCAGCACCGCGATCAGCACCAGCAACAGCGCCACGATCGAAGCGGCCAGCGCCCCCAGTCCCAGCGGGCCGGGCTCGATCGACGGCACGCCCGCGGCCAGCCGCAGGCTGCTGTTGGCCAGGGGACGCGCCAGCACTTCGCCGCTGTCGGCCAGCTTGCGATCACCGCGTTCAAGCACGTTGTAGCTGCCCTGGCGCAGCGCCAGATAGCCTTCGGCAGGGGCACGCACCGCGTCCAGTGGGCCGGTAAGCTGCATCAGCGGCTGCCGCACGTAGACCAGCGCCAGCCCGTCGGAGCCCAACGGCACGCTCGCCGCCAGGCCCAAGCGCGCGCCACCGGCATCGCGCACCACGCGCGCCACGGGTTTGTCACTGACCAGCGCCGCTTCGAGCAGTGCCAGCCGGGCATAGCCGAAGGCGGCCGGATCGGCGTAGGCGGCCTCCAGCGAAGCTGGCCAGACCTGCACCTCTTCCACGCCGGTCCAGGTTTCGCGCAGCGCCAGCGCCGCTGCGGCTCCGTCACCGGCAGCAAGTGCCTGCCCGACGCGTGCGGATTCGAGGTGCTTGCCGAACTGCAGCAGTTGACCGTCGAGCGCCTTCTGCAGGCCCTGCAATGCGCTGTCGCGCGCCTGTTCCAGCTGGGCACCGGTGTTGGCCTGGCGCCACTGCTGCACCGCACTCCAGCCGAACAACCCCGCCAACAGCAACAGCATCGCCGCCAGCAGCGGCCCCGTACGTCCCGTGACCGCCATGCCCTTCCCCTTGCTGCCGATCATCCTGTCCCCCGAGTCAGCGCACTCCGGTATGCCCGAACCCACCCGAGCCCCGCGTGCTGTCGGTGAAAGTATCCACTACCTGCAGGGCAACACGCACGATGGGAACGACAACCAGCTGTGCGATGCGGTCGCCGGGTTCGATGGTGAAGGCCTCGCGGCCCCGATTCCAGACACTGATCAGCAGCGGCCCCTGGTAATCGGCGTCGATCAGGCCGGTGCCGTTGCCGAGCACGATGCCGTGCCGATGGCCCAGCCCGGAGCGCGGCAGGATGATCGCGCACAGGTTCGGGTCGGCGACGTGGATCGCCAGCCCGCTGGGAATCAACGCGGTATCGCCCGGGGCAAGCACCAGCGGCGCTTCGGTCGCCGCGCGCAGGTCCATGCCGGCACTGGCTTCGGTGGCATAGGCCGGAAGTGGCCAGCTGTCGCCGAAGCGCGGATCGAGCAGCTTCACCTGCAGCGGCTGCAGCGAGGCGGAAACAGGGTGCGATGCAGCGTTCATGCGGTCAGCCTTTGCGCGATGAGGGCGAGCAGTTGCGTGGCCAGCTCGGTCTTGGAGGTGGCCGGGAATACCTGTTCACCGTCCTGCCAATAGGCCGTGGCGGCGTTGTCGTCGCTTTCGAAACCCGCGCCGGCCTGGCCCACCTGGTTGGCGATCACCAGGTCCAGCCGCTTGTCCACCAGCTTGCCGCGCGCGTACTTCTCCACGTCATGGGTTTCCGCAGCGAACCCCACCACCAGCTTCAGCGACTGGGTCTGGGTGGCCACCTCGGCCAGGATGTCCGCGGTGCGGACCAGTTCCAGCACCAGCGACTGGCTGTCGGCGGTCTTCTTCAACTTCTGCGGTGCGACCTGGCGCGGGGTGTAATCCGATACCGCGGCGGCACCGATATAGATATCCGCAGGCAGCGCACCCAGCACGGCATCGCGCATCTGCGCGGCCGAACGCACGTCTATCCGCTGCACGCCCGCCGGCGTCGGCAGGTTCACCGGGCCACTGACCAGCACGACCTCGGCACCGAGCCGGGCAGCCGCCGCGGCCAGCGCGTAGCCCATCTTGCCGCTGCTGCGGTTGCCCACGTAACGGACCGGATCGATGTCTTCGTAGGTGGGTCCGGCGCTGATCAGCAGGCGCAGGCCCGCCAGCGCGGAAGGACCATGCGTGGCGTCGTCGCCTGCTGCATCCGAAGTGCGTTCGATGGCCACCAGCGCGGCCACGATGTCGTCCGGCTCGGCCAGGCGCCCGGGACCGGACTCGCCCTCGGCCAAGGGTCCGTCCACCGGACCCACCACCTGCGCCCCGCGCGTGCGCAGCAGGGCGATGTTGGCCTGGGTGGCCGGGTGCAGCCACATGCGGTGGTTCATCGCCGGGCACACGGTGAGCGGGGCGGTGCTGGCCAGGCAGAGCGTGCTCACCAGGTCATCGGCATGGCCCTGGGCCAGGCGTGCCAGCAGGTCGGCGGTGCCCGGTGCGACCACGATGCGGTCGGCCCAGCGTGCCAGCTCGATATGCCCCATCGCCTGTTCTGCCGCGCTGTCCCACAGCGTGGTGCGCGTGGGCTGGCCGGACAATGCCTGGAAGCTCAGCGGGGTGACGAACTGCTGTGCACCGGCGGTCATCGCCACCTGCACCAGCGCCCCGGCATCGCGCAGCCGGCGGACCAGCTCCAACGCCTTGTAGGCCGCGATGCCGCCGCCCACGCACAACAGCAGCCTGCGCCCTTCCAGCGGACGCTGCCGCGCCGGGGAAGTCTTGGGTGAGTCAGCCACCGGGGAAATCCTATGCACGCAAAGACATTAGCTTAGCCGAAAGCCCCGTAGTGCCCCTATTCGGGGCGATATGACCGACGGATATAAGTACATGTATGACAGCATTTAACGATGCCAGTTGTCGCGTCATCCGCTTGCGCCCGGCGGTTGCCGGGACCTGCCCCGCCGGACCGCAGGACCCTACCGTGTACATCCGCACCATCATTGCCGACGACCATCCGATCATCCTCCACGGCGCACGCGTGGTGCTGGAGAACGCACGCATCGACGTGGTCGGCGAGGCCTCCGGCGGCACCCACCTGCTTGCCCTGCTGGAGCGCCAGCCATGCGACGTGGTGCTGACCGACCTGACCATGCCCGGCAAGGGCCCCGATGGGCCCGAGCTGCTCGACTGCATCCGCGTTGCGCACCCGTGGCTGCCGCTGGTGGTGCTGACCGGTACCGCCAGCCCCACGGTGCTGATCACGCTGCTGCGCTGCGGGGTGCATGGCGCGCTGGACAAAGCCGCGGATTTCGACGAACTGGCCCAGGCGGTGCGCAGTGCCGCTGCCGGGCAGACCTACGTCTCACAGCACCTGCGCTCCCACCTGCAGGCCCGTGACCTGGCCCACCGGGCAACGCCGGCCTCGCTGTCACAGGGCGAACGCGATGTGCTGGAAGGCCTCAGCCGCGGCATGAACCTCAGCATGATCGCCCAGCAACGAGGGCGCAGTCCGAAGACCGTCAGCCGGCAGAAGTCCGATGCGATGCGCAAACTGGGGCTGACTGGAAACCACGAGCTCCACGCGTTCCTGCGCACTTACCCGATCAAGGGCTCACGCCCTTCCTGACCCACCAGGCTGCGGCTGCCCCATGGCCGTCCGCAGCGTGGGTGGCCACACTGTCGGCATGACGATCCACGACTGGCCCGCACAGGAACGACCCCGCGAACGCCTGCTCTCGCAGGGCCCCGGCGTGCTCTCGGATGCGGAACTGCTGGCCATCTTCCTCGGCTCGGGCACACGCGGGCGCGATGCCGTGCAGACCGCCCGCGATCTGCTGGCCCAGCATGGACCGCTGCGCAGGCTGCTCGACCTCCCCGCTCCTGCGCTGGCGCGCCTGCCCGGGCTGGGTCCGGCGCGCAGCTGCGCGCTGGCCGCCGCGCTGGAACTGGCGCAGCGCCATCTTGCCGCGCAACTGGTTCGCGGCGAATGCGTGGGCCAGTCCCCTGCGGTGGCCGCGCGCTTCCTGCAGCATCGGCTGCGCGGACGTTCCAACGAGGTATTCGTCGCCCTCTTCCTGGACAACCAGCATCGCCTGCTGGCTTACGAGGAGCTGTTCCAGGGCACGGTGAATGCCGCGTCCATCTACCCGCGCGAAGTGGTCCGCCGGGCGCTGGCGCTGAACGCGGCCGCCGTCATCGTCAGCCACAACCACCCCTCCGGGGATGCTGAGCCGTCGGCCGCCGACCATCAGGTCACCGCGGAGCTGCAATCCCTGCTGGCCCACCTGGACGTGCGCCTGCTGGACCATCTGGTGATAGGGGAAGGCGCGCCCGTGTCGTTTGCTGAACGGGGATGGCTGGGCCCGGCCAGCGCCCCGCCATCGCGAAGCTGAACTGCCTCAGGAACCGCAGGCACGCCCCCATCGGGGCCGCAGCCGGCACGGGGCTGAACCCCCACGGTTTATCCCCGTCTGCCGGGGCGGGGCAGATCGGCTAAAATGGGGGATTCCGCCGCACTTCACAGCAGGCCACGTGAAAAATCTCCTCCGCGCCCTGATCAGCCAAGGCATCGAAGCCCTGCGCGCCAATGGCACCCTGCCCGCCGATTCGATTCCACCCGAGTTCGTGGTTGAACGCCCGAAGACCCGCGAGCATGGCGACTTCGCCACCAATGCCGCCATGCTGCTGGCCAAGGCTGCGCGCAGCAACCCGCGCGCGATCGCCCAGGCCCTGCTGGATGCGCTGCCGCAGAGCGCGGATGTCAGCAAGGTAGAGATCGCAGGTCCCGGCTTCATCAATTTCCACCTGGCCGGCAGCGCGTTCCAGCGCGAAGCCGCCAGCGTGATCAAGGAAGGCGATGACTACGGCCGCAACCTGTCCGGCAATGGTCGGACGGTGGGCGTGGAATACGTGTCGGCCAATCCGACCGGACCCCTGCACGTGGGCCACGGCCGCGCCGCCGCGATCGGTGACTGCATCGCGCGCGTGCTCGATGCCAATGGCTGGAATGCCAAGCGCGAGTTCTATTACAACGACGCGGGCGTGCAGATCGAAAACCTGGCGCTGTCCACCCATGCGCGGGCCAAGGGCATCAAGCCCGATGACGCCGGCTGGCCGGAAGGCGGCTACCGCGGCGATTACATCCAGGACGTGGCCGACGCTTACCTGCGCGGTGCCAGCGTGGACCTGGAAGGCACCACCGTGGTCGGCGCCAAGGACCCGGATGACATGGCCGCGATCCGTCGTTTCGCCGTTGCCTACCTGCGCAACGAGCAGAACCTGGACCTGGCCGCGTTCGGCGTGGACTTCGACATCTACTTCCTGGAAAGCTCGCTGTACAACGACGGCAAGGTCGCCGAAGCGGTACAGCGCCTGCAGGATTCCGGGCACACCTATGAAGAGGGTGGCGCGCTTTGGCTGCGCTCCACCGATTTCGGTGATGACAAGGACCGCGTGATGCGCAAGTCCGACGGCACCTTCACCTATTTCGTGCCCGACGTGGCCTACCACCTGACCAAGTGGCAGCGTGGCTACGAGCGCGCGATCACCGAACTGGGTGCCGACCACCATGGCTCGCTGTCGCGCGTGCGCGCCGGCCTGCAGGCGATGGGCGTGGGCATTCCGCAGGGCTGGCCGGAATATGTGCTGCACCAGATGGTGACGGTGATGCGCGGCGGCGAGGAAGTGAAGCTGTCCAAGCGCGCGGGCAGCTACTTCACCCTGCGCGACCTGATCGATGAAGCCGGTCGTGATGCCACGCGCTGGTTCCTTATCGCGCGCAAGCCGGACTCGCAGCTGACCTTCGACATCGATCTGGCGCGCCAGCAGAGCAACGACAATCCGGTGTTCTACGTGCAGTACGCGCATGCCCGCGTCTGCAGCCTGCATCGCCAGGCGCAGGAGAAGGGACTGGTGTATTCGCAGGAACAGGGACTGGCCGCGCTGCGCACGCTGCAGGACGAGGCATCACTGAACCTGATGAATGAAATCTCGCGTTACCCCGAAGTGGTGGAAGCAGCCGGCATCGCGCTTGAACCGCACCTGGTGGCGCAGTACCTGCGTGAATTGGCGCACGCCTTCCACACGTGGTATCACGGGACGCCGGTGCTGGTGGAAGATGCCGCCGACCGCGATGCCAAACTCACCCTGGCCAGCGCAGCGCGCCAGGTGTTGCGCAATGGCCTGGAACTCCTGGGCGTAGGCGCCCCGGAAAAAATGTAAGCATTGGAGAAGCAGTAGACATGGCAGCACGACGCGGCAAGAGTCAGGCACGGCGCAACAGCAGCCAGGGAACGCCGGGGTGGGTGTGGCTGGTCGCCGGTGTGGCGATTGCCGCCGTGGTGTTCCTGGCCGCGCCGAACCTGTTCAAGGGGGATGCCGATGGCTTCCTGCGCGCAGGTCCGCGTCCGGATCCGAACGCCCAGCCGGCACCGGTGGTCGAAGCCGAGGGTGACGTCGGCACGCAGGTGGAAACGCCTGCAGCGGCCAAGCCGGATACCCCGGCCAAGCCAGCGGCGACCCAGTACGACTTCTACACGCTGCTGCCAGGCAAGGAAGTGGAGATGTCCGATGCAGAGCTGGCTGCGAGCACGCGCGCGGAGGAACAGCGCCTTGCCCGCAGCGAGGCGCAGCGCGCGCAGGCGGCGCTGGAAGGCAAGCCGGTCCCGGCCGCCGCGCCTGCGCCGGCTTCCACCGCAGCCACCACCACCGGTGCCACGGCGACGGTGGCAAGCACGGCGCCGGTACGCCAGGTCGCCCTGCCGACACCGTTGAGCGAGCGTCCCGCCGCGCCGGCCACCGCCACCGCACCGCCGGCCGCCACCACCAGCGCGCCTGCAGCGACCGCAGCGACCGCAGCGACCACGCCTGCAGCCGCGCCGGCCGAAAGCAACGTGCGTTACATCCTGCAGGCCGGCGCATTCGGTGCGTCCGGCGATGCCGAAGCGACCAAGGCGAAGCTGGCGATGATCGGGCTTGCTGCGCGGGTTGAATCGGCGCAGATCAGCGGCAAGACGGTGTATCGCGTACGCATGGGGCCGTATGGCACCGCAGGCGAGCTGTCCGAAGCCAAGCAGAAGCTGGATGGAACCGGCCTGCAGGCGATGGCGATCAAGGCGCAGTAACACCCGCCACGGTCCGCAGGTCAGCTCCACGCTCTTTTTCTTTCTACCGTGGTGGACGCCAAGCGATCCGCGGCAGGGCCGGGCGGTAAGGTTGGGCGGGGGCGTGGAACGCCATGGATGGCGCGAGACGAGGCCCGCAGGAGCGCTTTTTTGCCGTCCCCCGCCCAGCCTTGCCCGGCCCGCGCACGAGAACAAGCTCTTCGCGACCAGCCACGAGGGGCTCGGCCGTTCGCCCCGCGGATGCTTCGCCCGGGCGGCCTCAGCCTTCGCGTGCCACCTGGAAGCCGGCATACGACTGGCTGACCGGCATCAGTTCCAGGCGATTGATGTTCAGGTGCGGCGGCAGGCTGGCCACCCAGTAGATCTGCTCGGCGATATCTTCGGCAGTCATCGGGTTGGCGCCGGTGTACAGCTTGTTCGACGCGGCCTGGTCGCCGTGGGTACGCACCACGGTGAACTCGGTTTCAGCCATGCCCGGTTCGATGGTGGTCACCCGCACGCCGGTACCGTGCAGGTCCGAACGCAGCCCCAGCGAGAACTGGCTGACGAAGGCCTTGGTGCCGCCGTAGGCATTGCCGCCCGGATACGGGTAGACGCCGGCCACCGAAGAAATGTTGATGATCGCCCCCTTGCGCTCCACCAACTGCGGCAGCAGGCGGTGGGTGAGCGTGACCAGCGCGGTGACGTTGGTGTCGATCATCGTGCGCCAGTCCTCCAGCTTGGCGTGCTGTGCCGGCAGCGTGCCCTGCGCAAGGCCCGCATTGTTGACCAGCAGGTCTATCTGCCCGAACGCCGGCGGCAACGCCAGCAGTGCCGCTTCCATGGCGACTGCGTCGCGGACATCGAACACCGCCGCGTGCACCTGGTCGGCACCATAGGCGTCCACCAGGGGCTGCAGGCGCTCACCGCGACGGCCGGTGGCGATCACCTTCCAGCCCGCCTTGGCGAAGCGGTGGACGGCGGCAGCGCCGAAGCCGGAGGTGGCGCCGGTGATCAGGACGGTACGGGTCATCAGGCAACTCCAGAAAGATCCAGGCCGATATTCTGGCACTGTCAGCGTCCACCTGCCTTGCCGGATCGGTCGCCCGCGATCAGCGCACGCGGAATACGCGCGCCTTCGGCAGGTCCGGATCCACCTGCAGGAACCAGCGGCCGGCGATGCCGGGCACCACCTCGATGGGCGGATCCTGCAGCGGTCGGCGCAGGGTCATTTCGCCCTTCAGCACCTGCCATTGCTGGCCGTTGTCGAGGGTGAACAGCATGCCCGGCTGCCAGCCGCTGATGGTGCCGGTGGCGTGCGCCTTGATCGGGCCGTCGTCGAGGCCGATGAACATCGGGGCCGCAGCGGTCGGCGTGGCGCGGTCGGCAGGCGGCGGCGCGTCGGCTGCCGTCGGCGCCTGCGGCTGGGTCTCGCGCAGCAGGCGGTTCAGTTGCTGCAGCTGGTCCGGGGTCAGGCCGACGTCGGCCAGCCGCGCCGCGTCGATGCGCTGCTCCAGCGGCACATAGCGGTCCTGCGCCGCCGCCGGGCAGGCGGCCGGCAAGACGGCCAGCAGCAAGGGAATCCAGGGACGCATGGCGGGCAATCCTGCTTCAGGGGTCGAGGGGCGCACTGTGCTGCAGTTCGATGACCGCAGGATGACAGCGGCGCGGGCGGTACAATGCAGGTCCCGGCGCTCCCTGCCGGCGGTGTGGAAGACAATGATCAACAACGATGTGCTGCGCAGCCTGCGCTTTGCCCTGGACCTGAGCGACAACCACATAGTGGTGCTGTGCGAGCTGGCCGACCCTGCCTTCCCGGTCACCGCCGAGCAGGTCAATGCCTGGCTGAAGCCGGACAACGAAGCGGGTGCCGAGCCCTGCAGCGACGAGGCGCTGGCCCATGTGCTGGATGGCCTGATCGTGCACCTGCGCGGCCGCGACGAGAGCCAGCCACAGCGCGCGATCGAGACGCGCATCGACAACAACCTGATCCTGAAGAAGCTGCGCGTGGCCTTCCAGCTGCGTGACGTGGACCTGCAGGAGATCTTCCAGGCGGCGGGCTTTGCAGTCTCCAAACCGGAGTTGAGCGCGGTGTTCCGGCAGCGCGACCACAAGCACTTCCGCAAGGCGGGCGACCAGTTGATGCGCTACTTCCTGAAGGGCCTGGTGCTGCGCGTGCGTGGTTCCTCTTCGAACGGCTGAGTCGCTCAGAGCGACAGCTGCATACGGTGCAGGGGTCGGGCGGGGTGGGCCTGGCGGGACTCTGGCCACGCTCGGCGGCGCTTGTCGGGATCAGAAGCTGGCCTGCAACGCCACCTCCAGGCGGGTGCCGGCATTGCCGGGGAACAGCTGGCGTGCGGCGTTGTCGGTAGCGTGGCCGGTGGCACGCAGCTCCCACTTCGGGGCGATGGCGTGGATCACGCTGAGCTGCACGTGCTGGTAATCGGCGGCCTGTGCGCTGGCCAACCGGTAATGGCCGTAGGCCGCTTCCAGACGCG
>Ga0308158_10003087_pt1 | contig 14988 bp, 13 predicted proteins | sample PhyBR2_FD_201038 | JGI IMG/M metagenome (GOLD analysis project Ga0308158, IMG submission 201038) | Phyllosphere microbial communities from UC Gill Tract Community Farm, Albany, California, United States - DLSLB.R2 | ecosystem: Host-associated > Plants > Phyllosphere > Unclassified | place: USA... | reverse complement strand
GGCCAGCGTGGCGGGGCACAGCGCCAGACCGCCCTTGTCGCCCGCGCCGCGATGCTGCTCGGCCGACCAGTCAAACTCGTCCTGCCGCGCGGGCAGATCTTCCATAACGCGACCTTCCGGCCAAAGAACCGTCACCGGATCGAGATCGGAGCGGATGCCAGCGGCAAGATGATCGCGGTGCGCTACGACGCCGACCAGCAGCAATCGCGCGAAGGCCAGTTCCCGCCCGACTACCACGAGTCCGTCCCCATGCTGTACGGCATCGAGAATTACCACGGGACCGCCGCCAATCTGCGGATCGATACGCAGGCGCCAGGCTACATGCGGTCGCCGACGCCGCATCCATCGTGCTTTGCCTTCGAAAGCGCGGTGGACGAACTTGCTCTCAAGCTCGGCGTCGATCCGGTCGCCTTCCGACTACGCCACCGCGCCACGACCGATCCGATCCACGGTCATAAACTCTCGTCCTGCTATCTGTCGGAATGCCTGACGGAGGGCGCACGTCGTTTTGGGTGGGAACGGCGTAGTCTCCAGCCGGGATCGATGACGCTGCCCGACGGCACGCAGGTCGGCTGGGGCGTAGCATCAGGCGCCTATCCGGGCTCCGCCCATCCCAACATCGTCACTCTGCGTGTGAATGCAGACGGTACGACCCGATTTGCGGCTGCGGGGCATGAGATGGGCCAGGGTATTCGCTCGACCATCGAACAGGTTCTCGTACGCGAACTGGCGATCGATCCTTTGAAACTGGAGATCGCGATCGGCGACACCAGTGTAGCGCCGCAGCATACGACGGCGGGATCCTGGGGTACCGCGAGTGTCGTGCCGGCAGCGGCAGAGGCGGCTGCAAAGCTGAACGCTGCCATGGCCGAGCTGCTGGCGGGGCGTCAGGTGGCGGGCAACCTTCACCGACAGCTCGCCGCTGTGCGACGTCCCTCGCTTCAGGTTGAGGTCGAACATGTTGCGGTCGACCAGGGCCCGAAGGATCTGGCGACATTGCGCAAGGGCGGCATGGCGTTGGTCGGGCCGGATTACTCGACCTTCACGACCTACAGCTACATTGCTCACTTCGTTGAAGTTCATGTCGAACCCGGCACGCGCCGCGTCCGCGTGCCACGCGTCGTCAGCATTGCCGATTGCGGGCGGGTGATCTCGCCGCGCACGGCCGAGAGTCAGGTTAGGGGTGGCGTGATCTGGGGCATCGGCGCGGCGCTCCGCGAAGCGACCGAAGTCGATCCGCGCTATGGCGGGTGGCTGAACAACGATCTTGCTGACTATGTCGTGCCCGTGAATGCCGACATTGGGTCGATAGACGTCGGCTTTATCGATCGACCGGATCCTCTCATCAATGCCCTTGGCGCAAAGGGGCTTGGCGAAGTTGCAATGACGGGCTGTGCAGGCGCCATTGCCAATGCCATTCATCATGCGACGGGTAAGCGGCTGCGCGAGATGCCGTTCAGGATCGAAGATCTTCTGTAATCGAACCGAGGCGAAGGACCGCGGCTGAGACGGGAAATCATATGCCTCCGACGTGCCGAGCTATATCAAAAAGCCTCTTAAAGCATCGGACCTTGTTGGATGTACGTACTTCCTCTCGCTGCGGCAGCAGCCATGATGCAATCGCCGGTTGCCACCACCGCGGTTAGGCCCGGCACGATAGCGATCGTGGCTGCTGATAGTTCGACTACGTCTCCCGCTATCACGAGAACGTTCACGGACGCCGTTCAGCGAACCCTCCTTCGAACACCTTTCCTGCCCCTGCCCGACGCGAACCACAGCCTTTACGTCGCCAAGGTTGAGGTAGCGCAGACCCAGCGTGGCGTTGTCCGGTCCGGCAACGACCGATCAGACCGATCGGGCATGGCAGCAAGCCTTGGAGGCCTGTCGCTGACTTTGCCTTCGGGGAAGGATCAATTGCGCGGACTGATCGTAACCCGTCTCAAGGTGACGGTATCGCTGCGCCGCGACAATCACGTCGTGTGGACGGGGCAGGCGACCACGGTGCGCGCTAGCGGCACGCGAACGGGCGATCCCTCCGTTGTCGCCACGGCGCTGTCAGACGCCCTCCTGACGTGGTTCCCTCGGCAGTTACCGGGACCGCTGTCTGTTCCGTAAGGCTCCCTGAGCGGATTTACGTATTCTCGGTTGAGGGTCGTCGCTGGTACGGTTGGTTTATGCGGTTCTCTGCGTTCGCCTGCGCCAGTCGCTCAGTCAGCTCGCCCTGACTGGCAATTGCATCCCATGCTTCGGCCGACCGTAGATGACGCTCTCGGACACGAGGCAGCGGAGACCGCTCAGCTTCTGATCGTTCATGAGCAGCCGCGTTACGGTATGACTCGGTTTGAGAAGCGTTCATAGGCAAGCCTATAGCCGACACGCCAGGTTTTCGTTCGTGCGAATTTAAGTTTCTAACGATTAAAAGGACATGCGAGATGGACGTGAATGCCCAGGGCGAAGATACTCCTTCCGAACGCGCCGAGATTCATTTTCTTGCAGCGCTCGTCGACGAACTCATGCGTAAGATGCTGACGGCGGGCGTGGTTTCGCAAGCCGACCTGAATGAGATAGAAGCAGCGGTAGCAGCACGGACCGGAGCTGAACCTCGAGCTTGGTAGAACACCGACCCATGTAGATTGGTGCTGAAAGCGGGCTACCGGGAAGGTTTGACCACGGTGTCGTCTTTTGGTCGAAGCTTACCGTGCAGGGGTCCCGCTTCCAGCGCCGGTCCAAAATCAGCCTACGCCCGATCGCGTCGTAATCGCCGGTGGTGGGATGCCTTGCGCATGCACAAGGAGAAGGGCGGTTGTCGTCTCGCGATTGACTGCGGGTGAGAAGATGTACCCCTGCCCTAAGGTACAACCGATCGCGCGAAGCTGTTCGACTTGTTCTTCAGTTTCTATCCCCTCGGCGACGATCCTGATGCCCATCTTTTTCGCGGTACGGATCAGGCCTTCGACGATGGTCACGCTGACGCCGTCGGGTTCCAGGTGGTCAACGAACAGTTTGTCGATCTTGATGACATCGACGGGAACGGTGAGCAGGTGCGTCAGCGATGCGAAACCCGTTCCGAAATCGTCCAGCGCGACCCGTATGCCTTCAGCGCGTAGTGCCCTGATCGCTTGCTGTATCGCTTGGTCCCCGCGGCCCATGTACACCGTCTCGGTTACCTCGAGGATGACGTGAGCGAGAGGGACCCTTTCACATTCGAGCGCTGCGGCTAGAACCTGTCCTACGGCACCGCCGCTCAAATCCGCAGACGAGACGTTGATACCGACGTGTTGGAACGGAATACCCAAATCCAGCCATCGGCGCAGGTCAGCCGCGACAAGGGTCATCATCCTGGCAGTGAGCGAAGTCGCAACCTGGGCGTCGGCAGTCGCCTCATGAAAAGAGGCAGCCGAGACCAGATTGTCGCCGATGCGCATGCGGCAAAGCGCTTCCAGTCCTACGATCTCGCGCGTGTCCAGTCGGAAGATCGGTTGATAATGGGCCTCGATCCGGTCCTCTCGCAAAGCCGCGCTCAGGTCCCTGATTGCGCCCATGCGCCGCGTCATGTTCGAGCGCAGCCCTGCCCAGTATCGCACAAAGCCGCCACGACCGGTTTCCTTGGCGTGGTAGAGAGCAAAATCGGCATTTTGCCGCACACTCCCAACCTCGGCGTCATTCGATGAGAACGCAGCGCCTCCGATGGTAGCGCGAGGGACGATGCTATGCCCGCCGCAGTCGGCAGCAACCGAAAGCGCGCCTAGAACCTCATCAGCGATCTTTTCCAGGTCGCTAAGAGCTTCAGGGGCCTGGAGAATAACAGCAAACTCGTCGCCCCCGACGCGAAACGTTCGCCCGGGGCTGACCGCTGCCGAGATCCTGTCGCTGGCGATCTGCAGAAGTTCGTCACCCGCATGATGCCCGAACGTGTCATTCACGACCTTGAGATTATCGAGATCCAACACGAACAGCGCCCAACTACCGACCGCAGCGCCTTCGAGTTTGGACAGTGCCGCATGATACGCAGCCCGATTTGGGCAACCGGTCAAGGCGTCAGTAAAAGCTCGGCGCTGGTGCTCGAGGACACGCTCATGTCGCTCGATAGCGATTTGCGTGAGGTTAACGCAGTTAGCCACCACCTCGCGCTCAAAGGCCGTCGGTCCGCGGGCGTTGCGATAGTAGAAAGCAAATGTCGCGATCACGCGACCGTCTGCATCACATATCGGACTGGACCAGCAGGCGCGCAGCCCATGCGGACGTGCGAGGTGTTTGAACTGCGCCCAACGGGCATCGTTCTCGATATCAACGACCGCAATATCTGTTTTCAGATAGGCAGCAGTACCGCAGGAGCCGGCTAACGGGCCGACGGACAGGCCATCCAAGGCTTGGGAATATGCCTCCGGTAGGCTCGGGCCAGCGAGCGGATGAAGCAGTCCTGCCACATCGACCGTTAAAACCGAACAGATTACCTCCGGGAGGATCCGCTCTACTTCTGCACACAGCGTGGTACACGTTGGTGCAAGCCCGGCACCCTTGGCAATCATTTTCAAAATGGCGTTCTGAAGATGAAGCAGTACGGTTACTGTATCATCGCCTCCATTATATGGATCGGTTTCAGAAAAGCCCATGGAAACAGAGCCTATCACAACGCCGCTTTATATTTGTTTAAAGCATAAATAAAACTCGCATATCAAAACATCCGTTTTGAATATTGTTTCCGGCTTCCGGAATTTGATCCGACAATCCGGCGAGAACCCGATTGATGATTACATAGTTTATATTCAAACCGCTTGCTGATGAAGATCAACGTTAGGCGTTCAATCGCGTTACTACGTTGCCAAGCTGATCATATGCCGATGCGACCGTCGGTTCCGCACCTTCAGCTTCTGATGCGAGAGAGTACACGCGCCGCGACATTGCTCCTGGCTGCAAGCTTCCGTCCATAGCGTAGCGCGGTCGACGGTGAAGACCAGCGCAGCGCCTGCGCAATGCCAACGCCGTCCTCCCCGGCCGCAAACAGATCCTGCGTAAGCCCAACGCGGAGCGAATGGCTCGACAAGGCGCGTGCAGCCTCCTCGACCTTCGCCATCGGCATCTCGACCAGCCCCTGATCGAATGAACTCAAAGCTACGCGCCGATAGATCCCATTGACGCCCTGCCGGCTAAGCGAGGCCGTACCAACGGTATACACCGTCCGCGCCGGCTCCGCCCTCTTGCCCTTCAGCTTCTCCTGCCAGTGCCGCGTGTGTCCGGGGATCGCTTCGTACGCCATCGGCGGAACCGCGGCGCGCAGACGGCGCCGATCGACCCCGACGCGGCGAAAGACCGGCCCCTCGGTGATCGCGCTCGCGACCAGCCATGCACCGACCCGCCGCATCGTATCGGCAGACAACCAACCCCAAGCCCCCTGCCCTTCGTGATCGGTCTTGGACGACGGGATGAACAGGAGCGCCGATCCATCGCTGTGCGGATCGATGTGCGCGACGGTGACCGCGACGAGCTCGCTGACGCGCAATCCCGCGTCATAACCGAGCGACAGCAGGGCGGCATCACGCAACCCTTGCAGGTCGCCGCCACAGGCGCCTAGCAGCGCCGTCAGCGTAAACCCCTTGGTATGGGGATCAAGCGAGGCCCCGAAGCGTAACGGGGCCGCCTGGCGCTGCGCGGCGCCACGCCGTCGGCGCAGGCCCTTGAGGGCGGCGCGGACCATGACGTGGCTGGTGGGCGCATGCCCCCTCTCCTGCAGGCCTGACAGGCCGTGTGCCGTGGCGAGACTGGCAACCCGTCGGGCGACCGTGGCGGGCTTGGCGCCCCGCGCCTCGAGCATGGCAATGTAGCGGACCAGGTTTTCGGGCTCGGCGGGCAGCGGGGCGACACGGATGTCCTCACACCAACGCAGATAGCAGGCCAGGTCTGACGCCAGTGCCGCCTTGCTCGCTTCTGCCATAGCGCCGAGATGCGCCGCGAAGCCGATCTCGCTGACAGGGCCAGCATCAGCGGGGAGCGCAAGACCCAACAACCGGGTAACGCGGGCATCAACCGGCTCGACGATCCCACGCCGGGCGCGGACCGGCAGGCCCTCCCCGTCAGTGCGGTGGACGACGATTTCGCTCACGCGGGCCCTGCCCGCCGGTTCGATTTTGCCCTGCATTTGGCCCCCGTAGCATACCCCTGTGTTTACCATAATGTACGATTATGGTAAGTGCTTCGGCGCTCTCTGAAAACCAAGCAAACAGAGTAGGCGTCGTCTGCATTGAGCATCGAGGTCACTACGAAATCCAAGTCTGAGGCGGGGCGTTAGTAAAGCCGCCCCGCCCGCATTTCGGTACCTATTGACCGGCTCGTGCTTTGCAACAGGCTCGAACCACATCAGCTGCGGCTCGCTCAAGCCCAGCCGCACGATCGGTCCACCGGTCGAACGGTGCGATGAGCGATACCCAGATCCCATCGGGGCCGACCGTGAGGAACAGGTCCTGGTGCTGTGGCACGAGGTGGAGTTGCCCGTCCATGTCGCGGAAGAGACTGAGGTCGGGCAGGAGGATCGGCCCGGTGGTCGACCTGAGGGCGACATCGACCCGCACCGGATCGAGCGTCTCGGGGTAGAAGCCGTGACGCACAAGGAGTGTGTCACGATACTCCGCCGAGCGCAGCAGCGCCTCATCGAAAACGCGGACGCTGACCGGGGTGGCGGCCAGCACGACGTTGTGATCCAGGCTCTCGAGGGCGCCGGCGGGCAAGCCGGTGTTGCCGCCGAGCGGATAGTAGGTTTCGCCGCCGAGCGCGGCGAGAAAATAGTCGAGCAACGCGTTCGACGTGGACGGCAGCGGTTCATGGAGCATGCGGTGCATGACGGTAGACCTTCTTTTTGGCGTTATCCCCGAACCGACTGGTTCGGATCAGGCCCGTTCGCTTTTCATCGCGCTTCCCGGGCTTCGCCTGCCTGTCCTGCCGATCCCTTCCCCTTTCCGCGGTCGCGGCAGCGTGCAGCGATCCCTACCGTTCCATCCGGTCCGATCGCCGAGAAGGGCGTAGCCCCAGCGGTCGAGCAAACGGGCGCTGTCCGCCACGGTGAGCGGGCCAGCTTCGCCACCGACGCCAGGACAATAGGAGTGCATCATGGTCACCAAAGCATGGCCATCGGCGCCAAGCGGCTGCCGCTGCCACTGACCGAGCACAGCAGAACTGAGCAGCAGCATGGCGGCGAAGCGGAACACCTTGGGTGTATTGCGCGCGATCATCGTCTTTTCTCCATCGGGCTTGTTTCCCCATCGAGATCATCCAGCGTCTGGCCACCGGGATCCGGATGCAGGTGGTGCCGATTACCCGAGGGACTCGGCACCCTCACCTTCACGCCTCCGGCCTGCGACGCCATGCCTCACAGAAGTCGAGCCATCGCTCGGCCCAGGGGCCATGCTCGCTTTCGGCAAGGTCCGGATGCAGCTGAGCCCATCCGCACGCATGATGGATACGGCTGAACACGACAATGTGAGCGTGCGGCGCTTCCGCGGCGAGTTGATCACCGGGCGCGTGCAGCACGGCAAGACTCGTGAGTTGCCTCGCCCGCGCCAGATGCAGCATGGCCCAGGTGATCACCTTGTCGAACTGATCGTGCAGCGGTTCACCGCGAACCAATGGCAGCGTCAGGACAGCAGCGAGCAGCCGCTGGTGCTCGGGCACCGCCGCGTCATAATCAGCAAACAGCCGTTCGAGCGACACCGGGTCTGCGACACCCGGCGCGAGGAGCAGCCGGTGATCGCGCGCGGTCGTCGGCATACCGCAGCGGGTATGCGGGCTGGTCGGTCCGGGCTCGATCGGATTCATCTTGGCGAAGGCAAGCCGCGACAGACTTCGCTCCTGCCCCTTGGAGCGGGGACGCAACAGTGCGTAACCAAGCCCCGTCACGCCGGGCTGGCGCACATCGAACATCATGTCCGACGCTTCGCTGGGGCTAGCCCACACCTTGAGCTGGCTCATATCAGCGCCCCGCCATCAAGGCCGCAAGCGCGTCGGCGCCGAGCGCGAATCCATCGTCGCGCTCCTCGTCGCTGCTCCACGGTGGCACCTCACAACCGCGCAGCCCTACGCTGAAGAGGGCAAAGACGGTGTCGTCCGGATGATTGGGGACAAAATGCGCCGGTGCCGCTGCTCCGAGCCACAGCCGGGTAGGCGCCGACCAGAACAGGCGATGTCCATGCAGACCGACCGTAAAGCGGGCACGCCTTGCATCGGCGCCATCTGCTCGCGCCACCAGCGCGTCGCACCCGAACGCCGCCATCACCTCGCCCACGGCGGTGGCATCGCTGCCGTCCGACAGGGTTGAGGGCACAAGTAGCAGCCGCGCAGTGCGCGCGTGGAGGTAGTTGCGAATCTTCAACATCGGCACGTCGACGTCCGGTTCGAAGCGCAATGCCGCCAGGCGCGCAACTATGAGCGCTGCCGCGATGGCGGCAGCCTCGTTCGAATGATGGTTCATTGTGTTCGTCTCTCAACGGAGCAGGCGCGCGGGCTGTTCGCGTCACCTGTCAGGGATCATTTCACCTTCCGGTCCAGCCGAAAGGCTCCCCCCACCCTCTCTTCACTCGTCTCTAGGTTAACGTCATGCCGCTGCGGTGCAGCCGGCTCATCGGTGCGTGCAGATCATCTTGGCTTGTAAACTGGCTCGCCTACATTTGGCCTGTTCGCCAGCATGCGAGCTGAGGCGCTGAAACCTTGTCAGTAAGTAGCCGAAGGCCCAATTTGAATTAGTTTTGGCCGGGACGCGGGCGTGCGTGTCCAGGCTTTCTTCGTGGCCTAAGAGCCCGACCGAAAATTGAGTTGAGCGATTTCAGTAGCTTGTGATTCACCGAGGGTTGCGAAGACCACGAGGATCACATGAGCTGGACTGAAACCGCTCGACGCGAGCATGACAGAAGCAGGCTGCGCTATGCAAGCGACTGCACCGATGAGGAATGGGCTGTCGTCCGGCCGTTATTGAGGCGAACCTCCAGGGTGGGACGCCCCCACAAGCACAGGGCGCGGACCCTGTGGGATGCGATCCAGTATATCGCATCAACAGGGTGCCAATGGGCACAACTGCCCAAGGACTTTCCGCCTTTCACGACGGTACAGTACCATTTCTACCGGATGCGCGACAGCGGCCTGCTCGATGTCGTCAACGCGGTGCTGGTGGCATGGGTGCGGGTCGCGGAGGGCCGCGAGGCCGAACCGACCGCGGGCATCATCGACAGCCAGTCCGTTAAGACCGCCCAAGCAGGCGGGCCGCGCGGCTACGACGCCGGCAAGAAGATCAAGGGTCGTAAACGCCATATCGTGACCGTCACGCTCGGCAATATGCTCGAAGGTGTGGTGCACGGCGCCGATGTGCAGGACCGCGACGGGGCGCCCGGCCTGATCGAGCGATCCTGCGACGCGTATCCCGCGCTCATCAGACTGTATGCCGATGGCGGTTATGCCGGGCAGAAACTCAAAGCAGCCGTTGCGCACATTGATCGGCTGACGATCGAAATCATCAGGCGCTCCGACCTTGTGGGCTTCGTCGTCCTGCCCCGGCGCTGGGTGGTCGAACGTACCCTGGCGTGGCTCAACCGATGCCGGCGTCTCGCCAAGGACTGGGAGACCTCCATCGCCTCGTCCGAGGCCTGGATGGTAGTCTCATCCATCAGGCGAATGACGCGCCGTATCGCTAAACTCGAATTATGAGTCGGGCTCTAAGACGCGCGCGCCTTCAGTGCAGGTTTCCAATCTTCGGCTCAATTAGCCATCTCATCGACGATTGATTACCCTGCTGGGCGACGCTTTTAGTTCAGGGTTGCCAACCAGGAACGAGCGCCATGAGCCGAAGCGCCTCGATGTGACCGATTGCCTTACAGGCGACCAGAGGTTCCAAATCGGCTGCCGCGAGGTGACGCAGTTCAGGCTGAGCGAAGGGTGGCGTCTTTAAAGTCGCCAAACATTCGATGATTTCGATGAGGGTCCAGCTACGGACATCCACCTCAATCACGCGTCGCTGCTCAAAGGTCCAGATCGTTTCGCTGTCGGTCAGCACACTTCCGTTCAGACCGGACGATCGCAGCCACAAGCCGCGCACGGTCGTCCAGTGAGGCGGTAGGACAAGCCGACGGCCGCCTCTCACAATGTCACCTGAGCGATCTGGCGGCGCGCGCATGCACAGTGGATCTCCGCTAGCGCCGCTAGATATGCGACCTCCGTGATGGTCATGCGCCACTCGACCTGCTCGCCGCCGCAAGCCGTTTGTGCGATCGCTCGATCGGCCAGTGACGAGATAAATCCATCGAGCCGGGCGACGATACCGCGCAAACCTGCCCAATACTCGTGCGCTGCCCGCACGTTGTTGAGACCCTCCATATGTCCTCCGCGTCGCGGGGGCCCAGGCGAACTGCCTTTTGCTCCTTCCCATCACGACCCGACGCTCCTCAGGCTTCAACTTCGTATCAGGGATCTTTTGGGTAGTAGGACAATCACGACAGAGACATTGGCTGGACTTGATATTTCTAATCAGGCATTGACGGTGTCAGCGCCCGCGATCGCGAGGTCTACCAATACCAGAACTCGGCATTTCTGCCTCGACCTGATCTGCGATGAGTATTCGGTTCCATTGAAGATTGGACTTAAATTTATCGTTTGCTGACGATGGCCGCGCAACGGCGTTGAGCATTTGCCATCCACCGGGAATGTCCCGTAACGCGCAAAAGCTTTCCCAGACCGCTGCAGAACTGAAGCCGATATTGATGCAATTGTCGCTTCGCACGATCGCACCAAGACCTGCCCCAAGGTAATGCAATGGCATCGCGGCCGCTTCATCGAGAAGATCGCGCTGCGGGCTTGTCAACGCCCGATACTGCGGTGACTCTCGGTGGGCGGCTAGCTGATTGGAGAGCCAAGGTTCAGGAAAGAAAGCCTCTTCAACGGCCGAGTGAGCGCGCCCGACAGGTTTGCTATTTGGAGCCGTCGCTTGCGCACGCGCCGACGTCGTCGGCGTTGCTAGACCCTCTACAGGACGACCTGCGATGTCAAGCAACGCACCGTTCTGAACTTTTTCTGGCATCGGAGGAGCCGCTCGATCAATGGTCCGAGTTTTAGCGATATCGCGGGCACGCTCTGTAGATGACTTTACGCGACTTTCGCCTTTCGCCAGCATTTTCGGCATCTGGCTGTTGTCTGCTTTCGAGCGGATTCCGTCCTCGCTCCCAGTCTCTTCAGTCTCCGACTGCTTCTTCCCGCGGGGCAGCGTCTCCTGAGCCGCGACAGAGGCGGGATCCATCGCAATGACCGGCGAAATTGGACGGCGTTTCGGACTCCGTGGGATGCGATCGTCTGTTAGCTCCGGCGCTGGCTCATTGGGATCAACGGCGCTCGCTTGATTAGCCGAACCATTCGGAGAAGCTTCATCTGACGAACGGGTCAGCGGACTGTCCGACGAGGGACCGTTAATTTGCGCGTGTGGGTCTGGCTCATTCTGAAGCGTCGCATTAGTCGCAACGGTGTCGGGACCGATTAGTCCAACCGCATCGCCCGAGATCGGCTTCATGCGAGCGGCAGAAGCCGACATCGGCTTGTCAGCGGTATTCGGCGGTTTTGGCGAATCAGTAAAATCGATGTTTCCGGATTCTTGGAAGGGACGATCATGGATCCTCGCCTCGTTTTCGGCTTGATCATTCTCGCTTATTTCTACCTCTGAGAGCTGGCTTATGGCGATATCCTTCCCCCTCGTATCTGGAGCTTCCATGGCAGGTGCCTGGACGTCCGCTCGAGAAATCGATCCCGGTCCACCATCGTCTTCGCCGCTCAAGCGTGGGTAGAAGTTTGCTGCGCCCAGTGCGGCCCTAACATCCTCGTCGAGGTTCCAACTGGCGGTCATTGAGGCCGTAGTCTCCACAGAGCTGGTCTCTGCGAATGTCAGATGTTTCGTGGACATCCCGGCGTTGTTTGGCCGGGTCGTTTGGGTCGCGACTGGTACAATAGCGGTACTGCCTCCGTTTGAACCCGCACGTAGCGGCGGGAGTGCCGGCTCCAGTTTTACCGTCGAGAGATTTGTTACGGGTGTCATCATCTTGCCGCGTTCTTGCGTCGCATGCGGCTTGCCAATCAGGGTTTTCTCGTTCGGCGCATTCCTGTTGACGAAGGCAACGTCAGCGTCGAAGCGGCCTCGCAGAAACAGCGGATGCGCCCCATAACGCCGGTTAAGTGTTGCTATCGCATCGTTGGCTGTTTTCGGGTGCCGTGTCCGGACTTCAAGTTGGTCAACACCGTGTTTCGCGACGTAGCGGAGCAGGCGCCCAACGCCGTCGGTCTGCGCCAAGATGGCCGCTTCAAGAGCACGGTCTGCACGAAACGCAAAGGCGGGGTTTACGAGCAATTCAAGGTCGAGCGACTTGAGCCCCTTAAACTGCGTGCGCCCGTCCTCACGCCACAGGTGAACAAACGTCGTAGCGTCATCAGCCTGTTGTGGATGCCGGTGAATGTATCGGATGAGCTCGTCGAAGTGCCGGTGTGATGAAAGACGAGTGATATGCTGCGCCGCCAACACCGAGCCCGCAACCCAGGCCTGCTCCAACGCAATCCGGTCACACAGCTTTTGAGCCCGCGCTTCCAGGCGCTCCATTTCCAAGGTATGACGTTGCACTGTGGCTTGATACGGTGCGACGGCCTGCTCAATTTCGTCCATGTGGGCGAGCGCCAGCTGGTGCCTGGCCGCGATCCTGCTCCGCTCTCGAACATCCGCCGATTTCGCCAGCCCGGCATCGATATCCGCAATAAGGCGAGCGCAGTTCTCGGCCAGCCGAACTGCCGCCGACAAAGCCATTTCACGCTGTAGAGCCACCTCATCGAGTGCATCACGGCCTTCTTCAATTTGTTGAAATATGCCGGTGAGCTCGTCTCTCAACTTTGCCATCAACATGTCGCCCCCACTCGGCTCGACCGTTTGCAACGCCTTAAGAATTTCGAAGTGACGATCACGCCGCTCGCGCGAACGGTTGGCCCGCTCGAGCTTGCGTGCAGACCAGTATGTGCGCGCATTATCGCGATCTTTTGGCACATCGATGCCTGCCTTGACTAAGGCTGAAGCCGCCTTGCCGAGCGACACCATCGGCCCCGCTGCGATGCCCATCTGTTCGTAGGTGCGCGGATCGTACAACCGTCCGGAACGCGCGCGCGTAAGATGGAAGTTACATATGTCGGCGAAACGTGTGCGCAGGGCAACGAGGTCTGCGCTGGCACTGGCCTGATAAAACGTGCTTTGCCGACGTTCCTTCGTCCAGCCCGCCAGTTCGCCAGGACGGAGCTTGCGGCCCGAAGCAAGATCAAAGCGACCGTCCGCGCCGCGCCTGCATATCGCTGGATAGAATATGAAATGAGGATGATGATTGGCGCGGTGGTTGTAGCCATTGGGTTTGTGAAGCGCTGCCGTGAAGGGTAGGCCAAGGGTGTCAAGCTCGGCACCAAACTGTGTGACGATGTCCCTATGCGCGGCGGCATCAAGCTCGGCTGGCAGTGATGCTACGAACTGCTTTTGCACTTGCCCGAAACGTGGTCGGACGAAGTGCAACACTCGTGTTTTCAGGTTCGCGCCGTAGGTTGTGCCAAGCTGTCCCGCCCAGTCGAGATCTTCTTGTCGGAGTTCGAGTTCCAGCAACCGGCTGCCATCACGTACGTAGCGGCGGCCTTGATCAATTTGCTCGCCTCTCCTGAGCGTCGCAACAATGTTAATCAGGGCTGCCGGGGCGTTCGGGTCGGCGCTCAGCGTCTCCCAATCGCTTTCGCTCATCGTGGTCAGGTTCAACCGCAGGCGCGGCAAGCCGGCCTTGCGTTCGACCTTCCAAGCTTCTTCCCAGAACGCGATGCGTTCTACACCAACGTCCGAGATGTTCGAGTGAATGAAGACGACGCGAGAGTCCGGGTCGTTGACTGAATTATCGGCTTGATCACCATCGACGACATAGCGCTCGAAACCTGCTGCCTTCGACAATTCACAGGCCCAGTTGTCGGTAAGATACCGTTCTTGCCCTACGGCAGCATTAACTGATCTACGGCCTGCTGCGGTCGCGCTGTCGCTTCTGGAGATCGTCGAAAGGCGCGTGTGAAAACTGGTTGCGCCATTCGCCGCGGTCGGCCGTTCGCCGGCAGCCGGTCGTTGAAGATTGATGGTACCGACCCAACGAGACTTCCGGCTTGTCACGTCTTGGATTCCACGCTGCCGTCCAGGCCTGACTGTCCCGACAAGCGCTTCCCGCTCCTGCCAATCGATACGTCGACGCAACGCTTCGGTCATGTGAGTTATGTCGGCGGGAACGGGCATCTCGGTGTCCAGGATGATAGTGCGACAACCAGCATGCCCGAATGGCGATACGCAGTAATGGGTAACTAACAATCGCCCAAGATATGCTGCCCCTGCCCCGCCTTCCGGAGGCGCAGCCAGAGGACCCCTGCGCGCTCGGCGTGCAGGCCGACCCTGCCCCCGACTTCCGCACGCGGAAATCCAATTATAGCGCAGCGCGCGCAAATAACGGCTTGAGCCGTTGTTTGCAGCTTTGCACAAAAACCTGAACTTCCCACTGTTTCCTCCCCCTCGCGTACACGTGCACGCGAACACGCATGTGCGGGTGAGCACGTCATGGGTGAAGGCGCGCACATCCGCGCCTGTGTGAAATGAAGATTTAGATACCCTGTCAGGGGCTCGGTCAGCCGCCTTAAAACATGGTCGATGACGCACTGTCGCATCATCAGGAGCCAAAGACAATGACCAATAAAACCGACCCCGCCATCACGGGTGTGCTCGCTGCTCTCGCCGTCGAACTAGGCATCACGGCCAATCGGCAACCGTGGAGTATGGACCGGATCGCCGCTCTGATCGATAGGCCTGCGCGACGTGATCTCGTCACCGAATTGCTGTTCGGCATCCTGCCTGCAACGATCGATGCCGGCCAATGGATTGCCTGGATACAGGGCGACCAGCCGCCAGTCCCGGCCAGTCTGCAGAACCCG